>Ga0210382_10000306_pt1 | contig 18341 bp, 21 predicted proteins | sample PLMedo_FD_155452 | JGI IMG/M metagenome (GOLD analysis project Ga0210382, IMG submission 155452) | Groundwater sediment microbial communities from an aquifer in East River, Colorado, USA - PLM0_60_coex redo | ecosystem: Environmental > Terrestrial > Soil > Riparian zone | place: USA: East... | reverse complement strand
GGGTCCAGAGCCACCGGTCCGCGAGGTGTCGCGCATCGCAGGCGTCCAGCGCGCGATCCACGGCGTCATGATCTTCGGCCCGCTCGCGGCCCCACAGCGAGAGATGCGGATAGCGGCCCAGCAGCACCGTTTCGCGCACGCGCTGCGGAAAGAGGTTGTCCTCGCGCTGCGGCACGACGCCAACGAGGCGCGCGAGCTTCTGGCGCTGGAACGTAGATGCTGGACGACCATCAATGTCGGCACGTCCCACGAGAGGGGTTAGCACGCCAAGCGCGATCCGTACGAGTGTGGTCTTGCCGCTGCCGTTCGGGCCAAGGACCGCGTGGAATTCGCCCGGGCCGACCGACAGTGACACGCCCGTCAGCGCATCGCGCGGTGCGCCGGGATAGCGATAGCTCACGCCGTCGAGCCGAAGCATCACGCGATCGTCCACCGCCGCAGCAGCAGCGCGAACACGGGAACGCCGATCAAGGCGGTCACGACGCCCACCGGCAGCTCGCGCGGCGCCACGACGGTGCGAGCCAGTGTGTCGGCAAACGCGAGCAGCGCTCCGCCGCCAATGAACGCGGCCGGGAGCAATGACCGGTGGCGGTGGCCCCACGTGAGGCGCGCGATATGCGGCACGACTAGTCCGACGAACCCGATCACTCCGGAGACCGCGACGGCGGCGGCCGTGAGCAGCGAGGCCGCCAGATAGACGCGCCGCTTCACCGCTTCGACGTCGGCGCCGAGGTAGCTCGCGGACTCTTCGCCCAATGCAAGCAGATCGAGCGGACGGGAGGCGGCGAAGAGCACGACCAGCGGGATCGGGGCGTAGAGTGCCACGAGCAACACCGAATCCCACGACGCTCCCGACAGCCCGCCCCAGAGCCAGAGGAACGCGTTCCGCAGCTCGGCGGCATCCGCGAGCGACACGATCGCCGTCGTGATCGCGGCGGCGAACGCGCCGATCGCCACGCCGCCCAGCAAGAGAATGCGTGGATCGAGGCTCGCCCCACCGATGAGGCCCAGCCGATAAACCAGGCCAAGCGCGGCCAGCGCGCCGATGAACGCCGCGATGGGGAGAGCCCACGGCCCGGGCAAATGGAGCGCGATCGCGAGGACCGCGCCGAGCCCCGCTCCACCCGACAAGCCGAGCAGAAACGGATCGGCGAGCGGATTGCGGACGAGCGCTTGCAGACCGGCACCGGCGACGCCGAGCGAACCGCCGACCAAAAACGCAAGCACCGCCCGGGGCGCGCGCAGGTTCCAGACGATGTCCGACCGGAGCAGCTCGCCCAGTGGCACGGCGGCGGGGCCCAGCACCACGCTGAGCACCAGCGCGAGCACGGCCGCGATGACCAGCAGCGTCCATCTCATCGGGCGAGCCGGGCGCGGAGCTGCGTGATCGCCTCGCCGGAGCGCGGTCCGGGACGGCCGAACAACGAGCCCGGCAGCAGCAGGAAGTGCCCTTCCCGAACGGCGCGCACGGCGCGCCATTCGCGCCGCCGCGCGAAGGCCGGCGGCACGGCGGAGTCCGAGAGGACGGCGATCCACTGTGGGTCGCGGGCGACGATCGTCTCGAGCGAGACTTGGGCGGACGGCGCCGAGATGTCGCCGAAGACGTTGCGGGCACCAGCTTGGGCGGCCAGCTGATCGAGGTAACTGCCGTGGCCGATGATGATAGGCGGGTTGTCCCAGACGACAAAGGCGATGGAGGTTCTGGAGGTTGGTGGAGGTCGTCCAGCAAGACTGTCCATCACGGTGGCGAGCGATTCGGCTCGCTGTTCCAACCCGGTCAGGCGACCGAGAGTCCTCGCCGCCGGGCCGAGGTCTTCCAGCCGGTTGAGATCGAGCAACACCGTGCGGATCCCCATGCGCTCGAGCTGTTTCGCGGCGGTGACGTTAGGGCCGGTGTTGTAGAGCACAACGAGGTCAGGGTGCCGGGCCGCCACAGCCTCGACGTTCGGCGGCATTCCATCACCCACGCTGGGTACGTCGAGCGCAGCAGGTGGGTAGTCGCACCACTGGGTGCGGCCCACGATGCGATCACCCGCGCCAATGGCGAAGAGGAGTTCGGTGAACGAGGGAAGAAGCGATACAATACGACGCGCCGACGGAGCATCGTGCCGACGTGCCGACGTGTGACATGCCGTGAGGAGAAACAGGAATACGAAAAGCCTTCGCAGCACCATCCCTCCCGCGAGGGAACCGACTGGTGGCGCGAACGAAGACGTCTCCTGGCTTCGGGCGATCGGGCTCGCCTTCCCGGGTTACCCCAGTGGCATTGAACCGATCACAGCTGCCCGTTACAGTGGCGGGGCCGCGCCGGAGTTGCACCGGCTTCCGTATCCCCATTCGCGAAATTGAACCGCTAGCTCAGTCTAGACGCCGGCGGTCTCCGGCGCAATGCCCACACCAGCGCGACCACCATGCCGGCTGCGAGCAATGCGATGACGTATGGGAGCAACATCTGCGCACGGAATTTTCCGGCGGGCAACCGAATCTCGACTTTGTCGCCCGCGGCGAGCGAGCGGGCGCGGTAGGCGGCGAAATGCCGCTGCTCGATCTCCCTGACGCCGAGCGATTCGAGCCTGGGTGCCGTGACCACCGCGGCGGTGTCCTCGATCAGGATGTTCACCTCGACGGTCGGCTGGTCGATCGGAAGCACGAGCGAGCGCGTACCGGAAGGGAGCGAGTATGCATAGGTGACCTGCTTCACCGGACCAGGCGGAATCGGCGCGAGCACAATCAGGCTGTCGTGCCGGAACTGCATCGCGTCGCCCGAGATATCGCCTTGCCCGGCGCGAAACTGTCCCGTACCGCTGGGGAGGCGCCCCGCCCAGGTCGGCCTCAGCGTATCGGTCGTCACGCGCGTCGTGACGCCGGTGTTTTCCAGCTCCAGAAATTCGGCCACCTCGCGCGTCCCGTCTTCATTGGCGCGCGCGACGGTGACGAGCCGCCGCGCCAGCCGAATCGGCGGGCCCGTGTTCGTGGCGGGAAACACGATGAGATCTTCGACGTGAACGGCGGGCCGGCCGGAGACGGTCAATGGCAGCGAGAAGTAGGCGATGCTGTCATACCAGACGCTGACGACGTATCCGCTGGTGCTGTCCGGACTGCGCAGCGCGATGCGATAGCGCCCCCGGGCGTCGCTGTGCACCGAATCCAGGGGCCCGGCCCCCTCGCGCGTCTGCTCGTGCAGGACCACCCAGACGCTGGCGAGCGGCAGGGTATCGCGGCCGCCCCGCAGCACGCGCCCGCTGACGCTCACCGCTTGGGAGAAGAGCGCCGTGGGGATGCCTACCAGCAGCAACAGGCTACGGCGTAAACTTGCCGAAATCTTCAGGATCGAGGTTTTGAAGGTACGTCTTCAGCGTGTCGGCATCCAGGGGACTGCCGCTACCAGGCTGGATGGCGCCCTCACTCGTGTCGACGGACGTGAGCTCGAGCAGCGTCTCGCTCGTCAGGATCGGCGCCTTGAGCCGCAGCGCCAGCGCGATCGAATCGGAGGGACGCGCGTCGATCTGAATGACCGTATCGCCGCGATAGATGTGCAGCTCGGCGAAGTACGTGTTGTCCTTCACTTGCGTGATGATCACCTTGCGCAGCTCGGCGCCCAGCCCGACGATCACCTGCTTGAGCAGGTCGTGGGTCAGCGGGCGCGAGAATTTGACGCCCGCCAGCTCCATCGCGATCGCGCTGGCTTCGGCCGGTCCGATCCAGATCGGCAGGACCCGCTGTCCGTCGTTTTCCTGCAGAATCACGACCGGCGTGTTTGTCGTGCGATCCAGCCCGAGGTGAGCTACCCGAACCTGTAGCATGGCTCCCCCCGGGCCGCTCATCAGGTGCCCATATCCCAGGAGGCGAGATACTTGCGCTGTGCGGCCGTGAGGGTGTCGATCGCCACACCCATCGCCTGCAGCTTGAGACGGGCGATCTCCTGATCGAGGTCGTCGGGAATGCGGTGGACGTCCTTCGACAGTTTCTTGGCGTTATTGACGACGTATTCGGCGGCGAGCGCCTGGTTTGCGAACGACATGTCCATGACGCTCGCGGGGTGGCCCTCGGCGGCCGCGAGGTTGATCAGGCGGCCGTCGCCGAGCACGAAGATCTTCTTGCCGCCAATCTGAAACTCGTCGACGAACTGGCGCACGGCCACGGGTCCTGTGGCGACATTTTTCAACCCTTCAAGATCGATTTCCACGTTGAAGTGCCCCGAGTTGGCGACCACGGCGCCGTCTTTCATCGCGCGCATGTGCTCCACCCGGATGACCTCCACGTTGCCGGTCAGCGTCACAAACAGGTCGCCCAACGGCGCCGCCGCTTCCATCGGCATGACCCGGTAGCCGTCCATCTGCGCTTCGAGTGCTTTCATGGGGTCGATCTCGGTGACCACGACGTTCGCGCCGGCACCACGGGCCCGCATCGCGAAGCCGCGGCCGCACCAGCCATACCCCGCGACAACCACCGTGCTCCCGGCGATCAGGAGGTTGGTGGCCCGGATGATTCCGTCCAGAGTGGACTGGCCGGTCCCGTAGCGATTGTCGAACAGATGCTTGGTCAGCGCGTCGTTCACGGCAATGACGGGGAATTGGAGCACGCCGTCCTTCGCCATGGCCTTCAAGCGGATCACGCCGGTCGTCGTCTCCTCAGTCGACCCGATCACGCCCGTCACCAACGCCTTCCGCTCGGCAGCGGCGAGCGTCTCGACCCATTTGCGAACCGGTGGCGCGAGGTCGTCGAGGCGATTCAGCGCGATCATGTGCAGCGCGCTGACGAGATCGGCGCCGTCGTCCATCGTGATGTCGGGGCGATGCGCGAGCGCCGCACGAATGTGCTCGTAATAGGTCTCGTGGTCTTCGCCTTTGATCGCAAAGACCTTGATGCCGTGATCCTTGACGAGATGCGCCGCGACGTCGTCCTGCGTGGACAGCGGGTTCGAGGCGCACAACGCCACGTCGGCCCCGCCCGCCTGGAGCGTGACCGCGAGGTTCGCCGTCTCTGTCGTGACGTGCAGGCAGGCAGCCACTCGCTTCCCCGCGAGCGGCCGTTCGCGCGTAAACCGCTCACGGAGCTGCCGCAGCACGGGCATCGAACGCTCGGCCCATTCGGTCCGCCGGCGCCCTTCGTCGGCAAGTCGAATGTCCTTGATATCGTTGGTGGCTTCCCTGGTCATCGTCTCAGACATTGGCCTTCCGCGCTGTACGGGACGCCCGTTCCGCGGCGACTTTCAGCTCTTCGGCGCGATCGACGTGCTCCCAGGTGAATAACTCGACGTCACGCTCGCCGACCTTACGCCGCTCGGGCGCCCGGCCGAAGTGGCCGTAGGCGGCCGTGGGCCGATAGATAGGATTGCGCAGGTTCAGTGCCTGGATGATGCCACCAGGTGTCAGATCGAAGACTTCACGGACCGCAGATTCCAACGCGTCCTGGGGCACGGTCCCGGTCCCGAACGTGTCTACCATGATCGAGACGGGCTCCGCTACGCCGATCGCGTAGGCGACCTGCGCCTCGCAGCGCTGCGCGAGCCCGGCCGCGACGATGTTCTTCGCCACCCAACGCATCGCGTACGTCGCAGAGCGATCGACCTTGGACGGGTCCTTGCCGCTGAACGCGCCGCCGCCGTGCCGCGCCATGCCGCCGTAGGTGTCGACGATGATCTTGCGGCCCGTCAGCCCCGCATCGCCCTGCGGGCCACCCACGACGAACCGGCCCGTGGGATTGACGAGGACCGCCTTGTCCTTCACGTCGAAGCCCGCTTCGTGCACGACCGGCCGAACCACATGGGCGAGGATGCCCGCGCGGAGCTGGTTGTTGTCGATCATGTCGGAGTGTTGCGCCGAAACCACAATTGTGTCGATGCCGATGGGCTTGGAGCCCTCATACGTCACGCTGACTTGCGTCTTGCCGTCGGGCCGCAGCCACGGGAATTCCCCGCTCTTGCGCACCGTCGCGAGCCGCTCGGCGAGCCGGTGGGCGATCATGATCGGCAACGGCATCAGCGACGGCGTCTCGTCCGTCGCGTAGCCGAACATCATCCCCTGATCCCCTGCCCCCCCCTTGTCCACGCCGAGCGCGATGTCGGCCGACTGCCGGTCGATGGTCGTCAGCACCGCGCACGTCTGGGCATCGAAGCCAAAGTTGGCGTCGGTGTAGCCGATCGAGGTGATCGTGCCACGCACGATGTCGGGGATGTGGACGTAGGTCGACGTGGTGATCTCACCCGCCACGACCGCCATCCCGGTCGTGACCAGCGTTTCGCAGGCGACCCGCGCATTCGGATCTTCGACGAGGATCGCGTCAAGCACCGCGTCGGAGATCTGATCCGCGATCTTGTCGGGATGTCCTTCCGTAACCGACTCGGAAGTGAATACGTGGCGATGAGTTGGCATGTTTTAGGTCCCTATGGTCTAAAATTACCGGAGCGCCGTCCCGCGGGCAACCGCGCGTCGGGATCGAGCAGTGTCAGATCCACAGCTTCAGCGAGTGCAAATCGCAAGATGTCGAGCGCGAGCTCTGCGGACCGCGCTGCGAGCGCGGCGTCGGCGGCGGCTCGCGCCTGCGCCGTCGTCACCTGGCGAATGAGCCACTTGATGAATGGTAACGCCGGCGGCGCGACGGACAGCGTGTCATACCCCAGCCCCAGCAAGAGGAATGCCGAGAGCGGTTCTGATGCCATCTCGCCACACACGCTGGCTGGTTTGCCAGCGGAGCGCGCCGCTTCTGCAACGAGTTTGAGCAGCCGCAGGACGCTCGGATCGTGCGGGTTGAAACGGTCCGCGAGCCGGGCGTTGCCACGATCCACCACGAGCGTGTACTGCGTGAGATCGTTGGTGCCAACGCTGAGGAAATCGCTGACCTCGACGAGACGATCCGCCATGATGGCAGCGGCCGGTGTCTCGACCATGACACCCAGCGGCACCGTTTTGGCGGCGGGCACCCCCTGCTTCTCGAGGCGGTCGGCCTCTTCGTGCATCAATTCCCGGGTGCGCTCGACTTCGTCGAGCCGCGTCACGAGCGGAATCATGAGATGAAGGTTCGCCGTGACCGCCGCGCGTAACACCGCGCGGATCTGCGTGCGAAACATCTCCGGCTCATCCAGGCAAACACGAATCGCCCGCCAGCCGAGGAAGGGGTTCGCCTCCGGGGGACCGCGGAAGGGCGCCGGGAATTTGTCGCCCCCGAGGTCGTAGGTCCGTATTACGACCGGGTGGCCGGCGAACGCTTCGCCAACGTGACGGAAATAGTTGGTTTGGGACTCTTCATCGGGCAGCTCACTGTGCCCCGTGATCAAGAATTCCGTCCGCAGCAGGCCGACCCCTTCGGCACCGTGCGCCTTGGCGGGGGCGACCTCGTCAGGCAGATCCACGTTGCCGCGCAAGGCGACGTGGACGTTGTCCACGGTCATCGCCGGCTGCGTGACGGCTTCCTCGAGACGCGCCGCCAGCTCGCGCCGGCGCGTGTCCGTTCGCTCGGCTTCCTCGACCTCCTCGGGAGTCGGGTTCAGGAGCACCGTTCCCCGCGTGCCGTCGAGGATAGCCTTGGTGCCCCCGGGAATGCGCGCGACCGCTCCGCGCAAGCCGAAGATTGCCGGGATCCCGAGCGAGTGGGCGAGGATCGCGGCGTGGGACGTGCGCGTTCCCTCTTCGCTGATCAGCCCGACCACATGCTCGCGGTCGAGCTGCACCGTGAGGCCGGGCGACAACTCCCGGGCGACGAGGATCGACGGTTCCGAGAGACTTTCCCAGACGTCGGACGAGCCGCGCTTGTGCATGAGATGCTGGATGACGCGGATCGCCACACCGGTCAAATCGGCGAGGCGTTCCTTGAGCAAGGGATTGCCCGCCGCCGTCCAGAGATCCCGGACCTCGAGCGTCTTGAACTCGAACGCCTTCTCGGCCGTGAAATGATTTTCGCGGATCAACTCCGCCACACCACCGATGAAGTCCTTGTCCTCGAGCATCAGGAGCTGGGCGTCGAAGATCCGGGCCTCGTCGACACCGGCACGATCCTCGGCGCGGGCACGGAGCTCGGTGAGCTGGCCGCGCACGTCTTTGAGCGCGGCGCGCAGGCGCCGCACCTCTTTCTCCACCTGGGTGCGCGGCACGACGCGATGCGGGACCTCCGGCAGCGCCCAGCGCACCGTGACGGTCGGCCCCATCGCGATGCCGGGCGAGACGCCGATGCCCTTGAGTACGCGGTCGCCCGGATTCAGGCGTCTTCCTTTTCTTTTGCCTTCAAGTGCATCTCGTTAAAGCCCGCGGCCACCAGCGCGAGCAGCGCCTCCATCGCCTGCTCCGCGTCCTCACCGTCGGTGCGGATCCGGATCGAGGAGCCGCATTCCGCGGCGAGCGTCATCATGCCGAGGATGCTCTTGCCGTTTACGGCGGCGCCGTCTTTGTGCACCTCGACCGCCGACTTGAACTTGTTCGCCACCTTGACGAACTCCGCCCCCGGCCGGACGTGCATGCCGAGCGGATTCACGATCAGCGCGTCCCGCTCGATCATTGCCATATCAGCCCCACGACCAGCGCGACGGCGGCGAGCGCCAGCGACAGCCGGAGCCCATTGATCCGGTCACCGCGCAGACGCAGCGCCAGGAAGCTCAGGGCGGCAACGACCGCCAGCGCCACGCGCGCCCACGAATCGAACGGCGCCGAGAGATAGGCAGCCGTCAGCGGCAGCGCGGCGCCGACGGAAAACGCCATCGCCGGTCCGAGCACCGCGCCGGCCTTCTGGAGGACGGGATGATGCAACGCCACGCTCACGCGGGTCCCGTGCGTCCAGCCCGCTTTCAACGCCCACCAGCGCAGCGCGACATGACCGATGTTGTAGACGATCAGAAATGCGCCGACGGCGCTCCACCCGGCCCCGAGCGCTACGCCTGCGAGCGTTAAACCCGAGAGGAACGGCAGCCACCCAGCCCAGACGAGGCGATCCCCCAGCGACCCCAGCGGACCGCAGAGCGCCTCGCGCAGCCGCTCGATCTGATCGGGCGCGGCGCCGTCGTGCTCGGCACGGGCGGCCGCACCGACCGCGAGTCCGATGAGATAGGGATGCGCGTTGAAGAACTGCGCGCCGCGCGCCACGGCGGGGCGGTATCTGGACTCGCCCAGATCGCGCAGCAATGGCTCTTCGGCAACGCCAACGCCCACGCCGAGTAAGCGCTCGTAGTTGTACGAGCCCTGGACGGCGAACAGCCGGAGCAATGCGCGGGCGAGCGCGCCGTTCATCGTAGCCATATCGTCGCCGCAATCCCGCCACCGAGTCCGGCGGCGAACCACGCGAGATTCGGCCCGCGTCCCACGAGCCGCAGCGTCCCCGCGGCGCCGGCGGCCAACGCCGTCGCCACGATCGCCACGGCAAGCAGCACCGCGCCCCGCACCGTGAGGACACCGCCGAGCAGCGGGCGCGCCAACCAGGCCAACACCAGTCCGACGATGGTCACGAGTGCGGCGCGCAGCGCGTCACGCAGCAGGCCGCCCACGTGCAAGCGGACCAGCGCGCTCGGGTCGCCGGATTCGAGCTGGGCGGCCGCCGCGTGCACGATCCGCGAGTTCACCCGCCGCAGCACATTGATCGTCACGCCACCGAGTAGTCCCGTGACCAGTCCGACCAGCGCGCCGAGGCCAAGGCCGAGGACGCCGGACGAGGCGTGGGCGGTCGCGACAGCGGCGACCGTGGCGGGCCCGTATTCGGGATAGCGCACGGCGCCGACCGGCAGGATGTCGTACTGCAACAGCTCGAAGACGACGCCGAGCTTGAGGCCCGTCGGGATGTCGCCGAGGATCGCGCCGGCTACCGTGCCCGCGACGAGCGGGCGCGCGATCATCATCTGCGGCAGGCTGACGAGATCCACCCCGACGAGCGTACCCCAGACGAGCAGCGCGAGCAGAAGCTCGATGGGAAGGGTCATGTGAACTCCGCGACCGGTATCGCGCGGGCTGTGGGGACGTCCTGCGCGGTGACGTCGACGCCGCGGGCCGCGAGCTGACGCAGCTTCGCCGCTTCGTCGTCCGTCAAATACACGAACCGCAGTCGCTCTTTCCGGCCGGTGCGATGGTGCACGCCACCCACGTTGAAGCGCTTCACCTGCGGCGCGCGGGCGGCGAGCACCACGGCGGTGTCGATATCGCCGACGAGCAGAATCCCGACCCGCGAATCCGCGTCCCAGCTGGGCAAGAGCTCTCCCGCCTTCTCCACGGACGCAAAGATCACTTCGATCTGCGGCGGGACGCCCATCCGGTAGAGGTCCTGTTCCCAGTCGCTGCTGCTGACCTCGTCGTCGACCAGGACGATGAACGAGACGTCGAGCGGCTGCCCCCAGCCGACTACGACCTGCCCGTGGATCAGGCGGTCATCGATGCGGTACAGCGCGAGCGTCATGCGCGCGTCACGTGGATCGCGTTCGCGCCGGCATCGACGGCTCGACGCGCGGCTTCCGCCGGCGTGGCGTCACGGTTGAACACGAAATCGAGCAGCATGGCGAGGTTGACGCCCGTGACGACGGCGATGTCAACGCCTCCCTGCTTCGCGTAGCGGGCGGAGCTGGTGAAGCACGAGCCACCGGGGAGATCCACGAACAGCACCGCCGGCCCCGCGCCCACCGCCTCGCGCAACCGCTCGCCGAGCGCTTCCGTGCCGCACCCTTCATTAGACACAGCTGTCAGCGCGTCTTCGATGCCCGTGATCGCCTTGACCGCGGCGACGAGGGCCTGCGCAACCGCGGCGTGCGACACGATGACGCCACGGAGCTCACTCATAGTCTTCCTCCAGGTACTGCTGCATGCCGCCCTTCTCCCGCATGCGCCGGATCAGCCGCTCGTTGAACGCGTTCGCGGAGTCCACGCCGCTGTAGCGCAGCAGGTGATTCATGGCGACGACTTCGCAGATCACGGTGAGATTCTTCCCCGGATTGAGCGGTACGGTCACGAGCGGCAGCTCCACGTCGAGCAGATCCGTGCGCTGCTGGTCGAGTCCGGTGCGGTCGTATTCGCGGGTATTGTCCCAGTCCTCGAGCTGCACCACGACCTCGATGCGCTTCTGCTGGCGCACGGAGCGAATGCCGAACAGCGCGTTGATGTCGATCAAACCAACACCGCGGATCTCCATATAGTGCCGGGAAATCTCATGGCCGCGGCCGATCAGGACGTCGTTGCCGCGACGGGTGATGTGCACGACGTCGTCCGCCACCAGCCGATGCCCGCGCTCGACGAGGTCGAGAACACACTCGCTCTTGCCGATCCCGGAGCGGCCGCGAAACAGCAGTCCCACGCCGAACACGTCGGCGAGCGAGCCGTGCACGGTGGTGCGCGGCGCGAAGGCGTCGTCCAGAAACGGCTTGAGCCGCCGGTAGAACTCGGCCGTCTTGAGCCGCGTGCGGATGATCGGGATGCCCCTGTCGCGCCCCAGGACGAGCAGCTCTTCGGGCGCGTCCTGGCCCTTCGTGATGATCACGCACGGCAAGGCGTACGAAAGAAACGTCTGAATCGCCGTGCTGCGCGCCTTGGGGTCGAGGGACGCGAGATAGGTGATCTCGGTCTCGCCCAGGATATGAATGCGGTCGGTGCCGACGAAGCGCGCGGTGTACCCAGCGAGCACGAGGCCGGGGCTCGACGCCTCCGGGGAGCGGATCTCGCGGTCGAGGCCGACTTCGGCCGTCAGCAGCTCGAGCTGCAGCGGATCGCCCTTGCGGGCCAGGAGATCGCCGACCTTGAGCCGCGGGGGGGCCGAGGCTGCGGGGGGAGGCGTCCCGGTCGGCGCGTTCACCGAGTCCCGGGCACCTTGGAGCGCGGCGTCTTTTTCTCGTCGAGCAGCTGGCGCTTCACCCGCGCGATCGCGGCGTCGAGTGCCGAGCGGTGATCGGCCGCCTGTGCCTTCGCGACGTACATGCGGCCGCGCGGGACGTGGACCGCGATCTCGACGGCGGCTTCCCCATGGTCTTCCGTGAAGATCACCTGTGCGTGATGGGGGCGGCGGGCCAACTTCACGACCTTCTCGACGAGATCCCGGGTATGCGCCCGCAGATCGTCATCGATCTCGGTGTGACGCGCGGTGATGGTGATGCGCATTCAGCCTTTCCTTTCGGCACCTGTTTGCTCGATCTGCGCCAGCGTGGCGCGCGCGGCCGTGTCCCAGGACAGCCCTTCGGCAAAGCGGCGGGCCGCATGTCCAAGCCGTTCCACCAACGATGGATCCGCGGCCAATGCCAGCATCCGGTCGGCGAGCGCGGGGACGTCACCGTGCGGCACCAGGTACCCGGTCACGCCGTCCTGCACCGACTCACGCAACCCCGGGCTGTCCGATGCCAGCGCCGGCGTGCCGCAGGCCGCAGCCTCGACGTTCGTGATACCCCACCCTTCCTTGGGACTTGGGAAGACAACCGCCCAGGCGCGGCGTAGTAACCGTCGCTTTTCCTGCTCCGAAACGAACCCGCGGAATCGAATAGCCTCTCCCAATCCGAGCCGTTTCGCGAGACTTTCGAGGCGGGGCCGATCATCGCCCTGACCGCAAATGTCCAGCGTAATGTCGCGGCGTGCCTGACGGGCTGCAGCAACCGCCATCAGCGCAAATTCCACTCCTTTATAACGCTTCAATCGGCCCAGGTACAAGAATGTAGGCCGCTCCGCGCGCGGCGTCGCGGGATCCGGGCGGTACCACTCCGAATCGACGCCCGGATGGATAACCGCGATCCGGTCCGTGGAGACACCCCGGCGCACCAAGTCATCCCGCGTGCTCTCCGAGATCGCGTGAAAGGCGGCTCGCTTGTAGACCCACGGGATCGGCAACTCCGCCGCCCAGACGACCGCCGCCAGCGGAGCGCTGGCCTCGGCGAAGGCCGTGGTGCCAAAGAGGTGTGGCACGACTGCAACGAAAGGTAGATCCGTCAGCGTGGGAAGAAACAGCGGCACCTTGTTGATGTCCTCCACGACGACGTCGAATGGCCGTGCCCGCAGCGCGCGCCGCACCGCGCCCCGGCCGCGCAACGCGAAGCTATGCCGACTCCCGGTCCGAGTGACATGGATCCTGTCGACGACGGCCTGCGGCGCGCATCCCGGCCAACCGCTCGCGATCAAGTGGATCTCGTGTCCCCACTCGGCAATCCGGCCGAACAGCTCGTGAAGGTGGATCTCGGCGCCACCGGCCTGCGGATTCTCCCGATCGTTCCAGTTGACGACCAGGATTCTCACAGCGCGCCGGTCTCACGCGCGACCGCATCGAGGACGCCATTGATGAAGCCGGGCGCCCGCGAGCCGGCGAACCAATGAGCGAGCTTCACCGCCTCATCGATAACCACGCGCGACGGGGTCGACGCCTCGTCCAGCTCGGCGAGCGCGAGTCGGAGGATATTGCGCTCCACGACGCCCACCCGCTCGAGCCGCCAGTGCTCCGCGGCGTCGGCGATGCGGCGGTCGAACTCGGGCAGCCCGGCAATCGCTTTGGCGGCGAGGTCGGCGCCGCGGTCATAGCCCCGGGGCGCTCGGCCGTACATCACCGCAACGCGCGCGACGACGGCTTCAATCGTCGGTGCGCCTGACAGCTCCCACGCGTACAGCAGCTGGAGCGCCCGAGCGCGCGCTTTAGTCTCGGGGCGCTGCACCGAGCCTCTCGAGCGCGTCGGCGGTCTCCAGGGCCGCCTGCACCGCCTCGGCACCTTTGCTGACCCGCGCTAACGCCTGAGTCTCGGTCTCCGTGGTAAGCACGCCGAACCCGACCGCGATGCGATGCGCCAGCGCGACGTTGCCGAGGCCGCGCGCGGCCTCGCCCGCGACGTATTCGAAGTGCGGTGTCTCACCGCGAATCACGCACCCCAACGCCACGATCGCGTCGAACCGCTCGCTCGCGGCCGCGGCCTCAGCCAGAACGGGAAGCTCGAAGGCGCCGGGCGCCCACGTGACTTCCACGTTGGAATCGGCGATGCCGCCGCGGCGCAGCGCGTCGCGCGCGCCGTCCAGGAGCTTCGAGGTGACATTCTCGTGAAAGCGACTCACAATGATCGCCACGCGCCGCTGGCGGTTGGAGGTGCGCGCCGCGGAGGGTGCTCGGTGTGGCACGATCAGTGAGTGAGGAGGTGGCCGAGCTTGTCTCGCTTGACGTCGAGATAGGCCCGATTCTCATCCGACGGCGCCGGCACGATGGGCAGCCGCTCGACGATCTCGAGCCCGTAGCCTTCGAGGCCAACCAGCTTCATCGGATTGTTCGTCAGCACGCGGATCGAGGACAACCCGAGGTCGAGCAGGATTTGGGCGCCGATGCCGTAATTCCGCAGGTCCGGCTTGAAACCGAGCTTTTCGTTCGCCGTGACGGTATCGTCGCCCTGATCCTGCAGCTCATACGCCTTGAGCTTGTTGAGGAGGCCGATGCCCCGTCCTTCCTGATCGAGGTATACGACCACCCCCGCGCCCGCTTCCGCAATCGTCCGCATCGCGCTGTGCAGCTGCCAGCCGCAGTCGCAGCGCGCCGAGCCGAAGACGTCGCCGGTCAGACACTTGGAGTGCATCCGCACCAGCACCTGCTGCTTGCCCGCGACGTCGCCGTACACCAGGGCGATGTGCTCCGCCTCATCCACGTCGTTCCGATAGCCGATGATGCGGAATTCGCCGAATGGCGTCGGCAGCCGCGCGTCGGCTACCCGATGGACCAGCCGCTCATGCTTCAGCCGGTAGGCGACGAGCTGGGCGACCGTGATGAAGGTGAGGCCATGCTGTGTGGCGAACCGTTCGAGGTCGGCACGGCGCGCCATCGACCCATCCGCATTGAGGATTTCGCAGATAACGCCGGCGGGATACAGCCCCGCGAGCCGCGCGAGGTCGATGCTCGCTTCGGTCTGGCCGACGCGCTGCAGCACCCCGCCGGGACGCGCGCGCAACGGGAAGATGTGCCCGGGGCGGCGCAAGTCGCTCGGCGCGGTCGAGGGATCGATCGCGACGCGGATCGTCTCGGCCCGATCGGCCGCCGAAATCCCCGTCGTCACACCGAACCGCGCGGCGGCGTCGATGCTGATCGTAAAGGCGGTTTCGTGCGATTCGTTGTTGTGCTCGGTCATCTGCGGCAGGCCCAGCGCCTGACACCGCGCCGGCGTGAGCGGCATGCAAATCAGGCCGCGCGCATGCGTCGCCATGAAGTTGATCATGTCGGCAGTGACCTTCTCGGCGGCGCCGACGAGATCACCCTCGTTCTCGCGCCGCTCATCATCAGCCACGATGACGAGCTTGCCGGCCCGAATATCCGCGATCGCCTGTTCTACTGCGCTGAACGACATAGCTGCCTCACGTACTTTCCAAGAACGTCGGCCTCGACGTGCACCCGATCACCGCTGCCGAGCTTCCCCAACGTCGTGTGCTCGCGTGTGAACGGCACGAGCGACACCTGCACAACGCCGGGCCGCGGAATGGCGTTCACCGTCAGACTGACACCGTCGATTGTGATGGCGCCGTGCAGAATCGTCGTTTCGGCAACCTCGACCGGCACTCGAACGTCGATCAGCCACGCATTTCCATTTGACGCCTTCTCATTCGACGTCGTTTCCTCGACGATTCCAATTCCGTCCACATGACCCTGGACGATATGCCCGCCCATGAGGTCGGCCGCGCGCACTGCACGCTCCAGATTGACGCTGCGGCCCTTCTGCCAACCCCCGATCAGGGTGCGCCCGAGCGTCGTCTGCACCGCGTGAACCGTAAACCCGCCCTTCAGAACCTTCTCGACGGTCAGACATGCGCCATTGACCGCGATGCTTTCGCCCTGCTTCACGCCTTTGTATGACGCCTTTATACGCAGTTGCACGCCGTTGTCGAGCGCAACGGACTCCACCCGTCCAACCGCGGTCACGATTCCGGTAAACATAGCCGCCGATCCAAGACCAATAATGTATCAGAGCCCAGCGGGCGCCGCTCCACGACCACCCAACGCGGCGCGTCGGCGAGCGGAAATGCCGGAACGCCTGGGAAAGCGGGCACCGCACCCTCCCCGAGCCAGACCGGCGACTGCACCCAGTACAAGCGGTCCACCAAGCCTTCGGTCAGGAGTTTGGTGCCGAGCGCTCCCCCGCCCTCACACAACAACGATTGGATCCCGGCGAGCCGCAGCTGGGCGAAGGCCTGCGCCAGCGTTTCGGGACGGAAGACGCGTACGCCGTTGCCCTCGAGCACCGACACATTCGCCATCGGCGCTTCGGGAGACGACATCACCCAGGTCGGGACTTCGCGCGCCGTCTGAACCAGCGACACGCCGAGGTTGAGCATGGCGCGCCGGTCGAACACGATGCGCACGGGCGGTTTGCGCGGGGCGAGCCCGCGCGCGGTGAGCTGCGGATTGTCGGTCAACGCCGTCGTGCCGCCGACGGCGATCGCGTCGAAGCCTGCCCGCAGCCAATGCACGTGGTCGCGGGCCTCGGGGCCGGAGATCCACTGCGAACGGCCGCCCGCGTCCGCGATGCGGCCATCGATCGATGTCGCGAGCTTCAGGGCGACGAAGGGACGGTCGGTCTGGAGGCGAGTAAAGAGAAACGGCGCGTTCAGCGCGGCGGCCTCTGCGGCGAGCAGGCCGATCTGCGTTTCGATCCCGGCGCGCTTTAGAACTTCGACGCCGCCGCGCGCCTCCGCATCGGGATCGCGCACCGCCGCGACGACGCGCCGGATGCCGGCCGCGCGAATCGCATCGGTGCACGGCGGCGTCTTGCCGTGATGCGCGCACGGCTCGAGGGAGACGACGAGTGTCGCCCCGCGAGCCTTGTCCCCCGCGGCGTGCAGCGCCGCGAGCTCGGCGTGCGGGCCGCCGAATTCGGCGTGCCATCCTTCCGCGACCGTCTCATCGCCGCGCAGCACCACGGCGCCGACGAGCGGATTGGGAGACACGCGACCCCACCCGCGCCACGCGAGCTCGAGCGCTCGACGCATGGCGACGACTTCCCGTTCGCTATCTTTCTTCAAACAGAACCGCCGCGGGAGTGGGCGAGCCTTTCCGCGCCGGCCGGATCTCCCCGATGATCCACGCCGGCACCTGCGCGCGCTCGGCCGCGCGCACGGCCGTCTCGACGTCGTCGCGCGCCACGACCGCGATCATCCCGACTCCCAGATTGAACACGCGACGCATCTCGTCGCGGCCGACCTGGCCGGCGCGCATCAACACCCGGAACAGCGGCGGCCAGGGCCAGCTGCCCGCGTCCACGACCGCCTCGACGCCGGGCGGCAGGACGCGCACGAGGTTGCCGGCAATCCCACCGCCTGTCACGTGCGCAAGCGCGTGCACCTCGCCGAGCAGCGGCCGCACCGCCGTCGCGTAGCTGCGATGCACGGCGAGGAGCACCTGCCGGACGGACAGTTCTGTCTCGGGGAACGGATCGTCGATGCCGAGCTTCATCGAGTCGAAAACGATTTTGCGCGCCAGTGTATAGCCATTGGTGTGCAGCCCGGTCGATGCGTAGCCGATGAGCTGGTCGCCGGCGCTCACACGATCGCCGTGCAGCGCCTTGTCCTCCTCGACCACCCCAACGATCGACCCCGCCAGGTCGTAATGACCCGGCTGGTACAGATCCGGCATTTGCGCCGTCTCGCCACCGGCCAGGGTCATGTCGTGCGCGCGGCAGCCCCGGGCCACGCCGCTGACGATCTGCGCCGCGATTTCGGGTACGAGATTCCCGGTCGCGATGTAGTCCAGAAAGGCGAGCGGCGTGGCGCCGTGCACCAGAATGTCGTTGACCGCGTGATTGACGAGATCTTCACCCACGGTGTCATGAATCCCTGCTGCGGCGGCCACGAGCACTTTCGATCCCACGCCGTCGGTCGAGAGCACCAGCACGGGCTTCTTGTAGCCCTCGGGCATACGGACCATGCCGCCAAACCCGCCGACGGCGCCGCGCGCCAGCGGCGTGCGCGTCGCGCGCACCAACTCGGCGATCCGCCGCTTTGCCTCCTCCGCCGTATCGAGCTTGACGCCAGCGGCGGCGTATTTGCTCACTCCTCACCGTCCAGGGAGAAGTGCACCAGGTCACGGAAGGCTTTCACGCGACCACGCACCTCCTGCAGCGTGATGTTCTCGAGGCGTTGGATGCCGAATGCTTCCACGGCGAGCGACCCCAGCGCCGATCCGTACACCATGGCTCTCCGCAGATTGGGGAACGTGACGTCGCCCGTACGCGCCACGTACGCCATGAACCCGCCCGCGAACGCGTCGCCCGCGCCCGTCGGATCGAAGACTTCCTGCAACGGGTACGCCGGCACCTTGAACGTCGTCTCGGGGTCCACGAGCAGCGCCCCGTGCTCGCCCTGCTTGATCACCACCATCTTCGGCCCGCGGCCGAGGATCCAGTGCGCGGCGCGATAGACGTTCCAGTCGCCCGAGAGCTCGCGCGCCTCGGA
>Ga0210382_10000304_pt1 | contig 18410 bp, 19 predicted proteins | sample PLMedo_FD_155452 | JGI IMG/M metagenome (GOLD analysis project Ga0210382, IMG submission 155452) | Groundwater sediment microbial communities from an aquifer in East River, Colorado, USA - PLM0_60_coex redo | ecosystem: Environmental > Terrestrial > Soil > Riparian zone | place: USA: East... | reverse complement strand
TGTCCGTGTGGCGAATGCGTTCGTATGGCACCAGTTCAAGATACTTTCCGCCGAACGAGTGGCTATGGCCTGTGGTGAAGTTTGTGAACGACATCTTGTAGGTACCGCCGACTTTCGCATCCAAATGGTGAACCTTGCCGGTAAAGCCATTCGGCGGGAGCCATTTGGCCATTGCGTCGGCATCGAGAAACGCCCGATAGATTCTCTCAGGCGAAGCACGGAGCACACGGTGGAGCCGGACGATGTTTGTGGACATGATTGCTTCGCCTCTCGATGCGTTTGTGATGCCTAAAACGTCGCCGTCCACCCGGCCGTGCTCGAGGCTAGGTCCCTAACGCCTACTTGGCTCGTCTAAATACGGCTTCGACTCGTGCACCGAGCGTCGTGGAAGGGTTGACGTACTTCAATTCATCCGTCGTAAGGCTGGTGACAATTCGTTTCAGTTCTTCCCCCTCCGAGTTCGGGTACGTACTTCCCTCAACGCGAAACATGACGGTCTTGTCCTCCTCGTTGACCGAGTACGTACCAAAATATGCAAGGCTTCCCTGCATCGTCGCCTTGTTTTCGTCTGGCGTCCCCTGCATGCGGTTATTCAACGCGAATTTTGGACGATCAGAGCGAAAGACGTGCCACGTGTAGTAGCCGTTGTTTGTGAAAATAAGGAGGCTCCTGGGATTGTTACCCCACAGGGGGCTCCCATCCGGCAGCTTGGCGTTGGATGAGACGAACGTCCAGGTTCCTACGAGTTGCTCCTTCAGCGATTTCTGCTGCGCGACAGCATCGTCTCCGGGCAGCGCGAACCCGAGCCAAAGCGCCGTCGTTAAAGCCATCACGAGTACAGTGCGTCGCTTCATAGCCCCTCCTTGGGGGTTCGGCGTACCCGTTTGGCATTGTCTGCGGCTTTCTTAATCACTGGTATTAGGGTGCTGCATGACGTGAAGGTTTGCGGCGCGGCGAGCCCGGCCGTTGATGAAGCGCGGCGGTGATGCCGCGTCCGGCAATACCGCCGTGGTAGAAGGCGCTACTTTGCGCGGCGCGCTGCGTCAAACGCAACGCCGACGATGACAAGCACGACGCCAAACATAGCGATGGCAGCGATTAGTTCCATGGCTATAGCTCCTTGATACGGTCTATGCGGCGCTCAATCCTACGATGCAAAAACACTATACCAGCACTTAGCAAAATGAGGCCGAGTACGGCGAAAAACACCGTGTATGAGGCTGCAGTGTCCGATGACGAGATAAGCCAACCGGCCAAACTGATATCTGTTACCACCACGATGCCCAGCCAAAACTTTAGGTACGCAACCTCTTCTCTGAGGTGATCGAGTTCAGACACGTGGCACGCTCATGGGCGCTCTTTAATCGTCAAGTAGTAATTGCGGATGTATGTGGATCGTTCCTTGGTGGCTTCCAGTACGCAAGCATTACGAAGATAGTCGCGCGACTCGACCCATCTTCCAGAATTGGCCGAAGCCTCAAAATTGCACCACTCATCTCGCCATCGGATCCAACCCCTTTGCACTCTGACGATTTCTTCCCGCGTTGGGCCCACATCAGCCGCTACGGGTGTGACATCGAGTAACAAGCCGTAGTTACGATTTAGTTCGGCATCTGCCATCTTGAGCGCTTGCTCGTGGCATGCGGTCCATGCTCCATAACCCCTGCAGCCGGACATGGTCTCAATGCACCCGGATAGCCACGCAACCGAATAGCTGCCGACGAAGCATTTCGACTGCGCGAGAGCCATACCCGGAATCGCTATGATGAGAGCGACGCAGAGTCGCCGGCCGATGTCGGGTGCCATCTAACTCCAATAGTCAGAAAGAATTCTGACTATCATAGTCGCGGTCGTCGAGTCTTGTTTACGAATCAATGATCTATGCAAACGCCAGCCATGTTATCCGGCGTCCGCGGGGATAAGTTGTTGATCTGCAATGGCGGCAGGACGATTCGATAATGCGCGCGTCAGGAAATTCTCAAGCCGACGAAGCGCTCCAGCTTGGCGGCATCTTGCGCGAATTCCGACGAGGGCGCGCGGTGAACGATGCGGCCGCGCTCGATGACCAGCGCATCCGCGGTGTGCGAGAGGGCGATCTCGATGTGCTGCTCGACCAGGATGGCCGCCGTGCCCTCGTCTTCGATCATTTTCCTCAGTGAAGCGACAAGCTCTTCGACGATGATCGGCGCCAGGCCCTCGAGCGGCTCGTCGAGGAGGAGCAGCTCCGGGTTGGTCATCAGCGCCCGGGCGATCGCCAGCATCTGCTGCTCGCCGCCCGAGAGCTGGTTGCCCATGTTGGTGCGGCGCTCGGCGAGGCGTGGGAAGAGCGCGTAGACCGCGGCGAGGCTCCAGCGCCCGGGCCGTGCGGCGACGCTCAGGTTCTCTTCCACCGTGAGCGAAGGGAAGATCTCGCGTTCCTGCGCGACCCAGCCGAGGCCCAGGCGCGCGCGGCGATGCGGGGCTAGCTGGGTGATGTCCTTGCCGCGCCAGAAAATCTTTCCTCGTTGAAGGCGGGTATACCCGAGGACAGTGAGGAGCAGCGTCGTCTTGCCGACGCCGTTTCGTCCAAGGACGGCGAGGCTGCCGTGCTCCGGCACCTCGAGCGAGACGTCGTCGAGCACGACCGCGTCGCCGTAGCCGGAGCGCACGTTGCGCAGCGCGAGGAGCGGCTCAGCCATGGCGGCCCTTGCCCAGGTAGACCTCGCGCACATGTGGGTCGGCGCCGATCTCCTGCGGAGTGCCCTGCGCGAGGATGCGGCCGCCGACCATGACGATGATGCGGCTCGCGAAGCGGAACACGACGTCCATGTCGTGCTCGATGAACAGCACCGTGAGATCGCGCGACAGCCCGGAGATGGCCGCGAACAGCTCCGCGCTCTCGTCCTTCGGCACGCCGGCCGCCGGCTCGTCGAGCAGCAGAACGCGCGGGCGCGTGGCGAGCGCGAGCGCGATCTCGAGCAGGCGCTGCTGGCCGTAGGCGAGCTCGCGGGTCAGCCGATGGCTCACGCTTCCGAGATTCAGTGAATCGAGGATGGCGTGCGCTTCGTCGATGGCGCCGCGGTAGGCGGGCAGCGGTTTCCACCAGGTTTCCGTGTGGCCTTCGCGCTCGAGCACCGCGAGCGCGACGGACTCGAGCGCGGTGAGCCGCGGAAACAGCGTGTTGATCTGGAAGGTGCGCGCCAGGCCGCGCTTCACGCGGGCGTCGGGCCTGAGCGCGGTGATGTCCTCCTCGCCGAGCACGATCCCGCCGGCGTCGGGCCGCAGCAGGCCGGTGATCAGGTTGATGAGCGTCGTCTTCCCGGCGCCGTTGGGGCCGATCAGCGCGTAGCGCACGCCTTGCGGCAGGACGAGGTCGATGTCCTGCGCCACCACCAGCGAGCCGAATTTCTTGCTCAGGTGTTTCGTTGCAAGAATTTTGCGAAGCCTCCGAGAATTCCATTGGGCAGGAACATCACCACCGCGACCAGCAGCAGCCCGATCCAGAAATACCAGTACTGCGGGTTCATGCCCGAGAACTGGTCGCGCGCCACCATGTAGAGGATCGCGCCGAGCAGCCCGCCGTAGAGGCGGCCGGCGCCGCCGAGAATGAGGATCACCAGCACGTCGGCCGAGCGCCCGAAGGAAAGCACTTCCAGCGAGACAGTCTCGGTGGTCTGCGCGAGCAGCGCCCCGGCGACGCCGGCCAGGATCGCGGCGATGCTGTAGACCTTGCGCAGGTGGGCGCGGCTCGGCGCGCCGATCGCCGGCATGCGCAGCGCGTTCTCGCGGATGCCGCGCAGGGCAAGGCCGAACGGCGAATGAATGATCCTCCTGGAAACCAGAAAGCATGCGAACAGGACGACCAGCGAGTACGCGTACGCGGTCCTGCCGTAAAGGTCGAACCTGAACATTTCGAGCAGCGGACGGATGCGCACGCCCTGCAGCCCGTCGGCGCCGCCGGTGAGCCAGCTCGCGCTGTTCGCGGCCTCGTAGAGCAGGAGCCCGAGGCCGAGCGTCAGCATGATGAGCGCGAGGTGGCGGAAGCGCACGATGATGTGGCTCGTCGCGTAGCCGGTCAGTCCTGCCAGGATTCCAGAAAGCAGGAGTCCGGAGAGGGGCTCACCCCATCCATGCTTGGCGAGCAGGCCGGCGGTGTACGCGCCGACGCCGAAGTACGCCGCGTGGCCGAGCGAGACGATGCCGGCGTAGCCAAGGATCAGGTCGAGCGACAGCGCGAACAGCGCGGTGATGGCGATCTGGCTCGCCAGCTGCAGATACGCCGGCGCGGCGACGAAGGGCAGCAGCGTGCACAGCCAGAAGACGGTCTCGAGCCGCCGCCAGCGGATCTGCGCTTCGAGGTATCGGCTAGCGCTTTCCAAACAGGCCCGCCGGGCGCCACATCAGGATGCCGGCCATCACCAGGTAGATGAGAAAGGCCCCCAGCCAGGGAAAATAGTATTTGCCCGCCATGTCGCTGATGCCCAGCACCGCGGCGGCGGCGAACGAGCCGCCGATCGAGCCCAGGCCGCCGACCGCGACGACGATCAGCACGTAGACGAGGTAAGTGAAGGCAAAGGCATGGTCGAGCCCGACCATCTCGATGGCGAGCGCGCCGCCCAGCCCCGCCAGTCCGCCGCCGAGGGCGAAGGTGACGGCGAACGCGCGGTCGACGTCGATGCCCAGGCCGCGCGCCATGCGCTGGTTGTCGACCGCAGCCCGCACCTGCGCGCCGAAGCGCGTGTATTCCAACGAATAGACGAGCAGGGCGGCGATGGCGAGGGCGATGACGATGAGAAACAGGCGATACGCGGCAAAGTTCATTCCCATGAGCTGCACCGAGCCGCGCAGGTAGGAAGGCGTGCTGATCGGCTGCTGCACCGTGCCGTAGAAATACGCCGCGACCGCGACCGAGATGAACACGATGCCGATCGTGAAAAGGCACTGGTCGAGATCGGTGGCGCGATACAGACGCCGGTAGAGAGCTCTTTCCAAAACAATTGAAACCAAGGCCGCAGCGAGGAAGGCGATCGGCAAGCTGGCGAGGAAGGGCCAGCCGAAGCTGTTCACCAGCGTCACCGCGGCGTAGCCGCCGATCATGGCGAAGCTGCAGTGCGCCAGGTTGACGAAATTCATCATCCCCAGCGTCACCGACAGGCCGACCGAAAGCAGGAACAACAGCATCCCGTAGGCGAACCCATCGAAGAGCACGCCTGCGAGCGAGGCGAGCATCCTCTATTTCTTTCTGCGTTCCCCGGCGGGGTCTTTTACGTTCTCGATCCTGTCGAACGGCACGTTGACGTATTCGTCGCCGACCTTCTGCACGCGGCGGATGTAGATCGTCTGCACCACGTCGCGCGTCTCGGGATCGATCGACATCGGCCCGCGCGGGCTGTCCCACTTCATTCCCCTGGCGGCGGCGATCAGCGCCTCGCCGTCGGTGTTGCCGCCGGTCTTCTTCAGCGCCTCGTAGATCACGTGCATGCCGTCGTAGCCGCCGATCGAGAAGAAGTCGGGGTTGCGGCCGTGCATGGCGTTGAACTCCCGCACGAACTCGCGGTTCAGCGGGTTGTCGAGCTTGTAGTCGTAGTGCCAGGCGGTGATCATGTCGAGCGCCGCCTCGCCCATGCTCTTCAGCGCCGCCTCGGAGGTGGTTTCGCCCGAGCCGAGGATCGTGGTCTTCTTCTTGTCGATGCCGCGCTCGGCGAACGCCTTGCCGAGCGCCGCGGGCTGCGCGCCGCCGGGGATGAACACGTAGATCGATTGCGGCGCGAGGTCCTTGGCGCGCTGCACGAATGCGGAGAAGTCCGGGTTGGCGACCGGGAAGCGCACCGAGCCGACGATGCTGCCGCCGGCTTCCTTGAAGGCGCGCTGGAACGCCGCCTCGGCGTCGTGCCCCGGGCCGTAGTCGGTGACCATGGTGTAGGACTGCCTGATGCCGTTCTTTGCCGCCCAGGTGCCGAAGGTTTCCATGACCTGGGGCAGCGTCACCGAGGTGCGCACCATGTAGGGCGACTTGCTGATGATGATCGAGGTCGCCGCGTTCATCACCACCATGAACTTCTTCGCCTCCGCCGACACGTCCGCGGCGGCGAGCGCGTTCGGCGTCAGCAGGAATCCGGCGAGGAGATCGACCTTGTCGCGCACCACCAGCTCCTGCGCGTGGCGCTTGGCGACGTCGGGCAGGGGGCCGCCGACGTCGCGGCGGATGATCTCGATTTTCTTGCCGGCGAGCGTGTCGCCGTGCTGCTTGATATAGGTGCGCGCGCCGTTCTCCATCTGGATGCCGGCGTCGGCGAACTGGCCCGACAGGACGTTGATCATGCCGATCCTGATCGTCTGCTGCGCGTGCCCCGGAAGCGCGCAGCAAACCAGGCCGGCGATTGTCAGAAGTCTGAGCATGTCCCCCTCCTTGAGGGCGGATTCTAACCCCAGACCTCTCTCGCGACCTCGACCACCAGCTCCAGCTTGCGGCGCTGGTCATCCTCGCTGAGGCGGTTGCCCGTCTCGCTGCTCGCGAAGCCGCATTGCGGCGACAGGCACAGGTTTTCCAGCGGCACGTATTTGGAGGCGGCGTCGATGCGACGCTTCAAGCTGTCCTTGTCCTCCAGTTCTTTTCTCTTGGTGGAAATCAAGCCCAGGACCACCTTCTTTCCTTTCGGCACGAAACGCAAAGGCTCGAAGCCGCCGGCGCGCCCGGTGTCGTACTCGAGAAAGAAGCCGTCCACCTGCGCCTCGCCGAACACCGCCTCGGCCACCGCGTCGTAGCCGCCCGAGGCCATCCACATGCTGGCGTGGTTGCCGCGGCAGGTGTGCATCGTGACGGCGAGATTGCCTGGGCGATTTTCCAGGAAAGAATTTATTACAGCGGCGTACTTGGAGGGCAGCCTCGCCGGATCTTCGCCGTCGCGCTTCACCTGCGCGCGGATGCCCTCGTCGCACAGGCAGGCGAAGGACACATCGTCGATCTGCAGGTAGCTGCAGCCGGCGGCGGCGAGATCGCGGATCTCCTCCCGGTAGGCGCGCGCGATGTCGCTCCAGAACTCCTCGAGGTCCGGATACGCCTTCGCATCGACGACTTTGCGGCCGCCGCGCATGTGGAGGTAGGTGGGAGCGGGGATGCACAGCTTCGCAGTCTTCCTGGTCTCGCCTTTCAGGAACTTGAAAGCCTCGAGCATGATGGGTCGCGTCCTTCTTACCTTCTTGTTAACGACCATCATCGAGCGCGTCTCCGACTCGGCGCCGTCCTCGCCGTGGAACTTGAGCGCGTACTGGCCCTGGGTGGCGACGATGCCGTCGAAGCCGGTGAGGAAGTCGACATGCCAGAAGGCGCGGCGGAACTCGCCGTCGGTCACCGCCTGCAGGCCGGCGGCTTCCTGCATCCGCACCGCTTCGCGAATGCAGCCGTCCTCGATGTTCCTGAGCTGCGGGGATTTATCTGCGCGGGCCTTCTTCAGCGCAGCAGGGCGCAGGAGACTGCCGACATGGTCGGCGCGAAAGGGAGGGCGCATGGCGAGAGCTTACAGTGGGAATCTCCCCAACGGTCCTGGAACAAAAGAGACAGTAAAGTGTTCGCCAAAAACAAGGAGGCAACCTTATGAAACGCCTGACCGCCGTTATGGCCGCGGCAGCGATCCCGCTGAGTGCGGCTGCCGCGCCCGAGTCGTTCACCATCGACCCGTACCACAGCTTTCCCCATTTCGACGTGCTGCACCTCGACACGTCGCTGCTCCGCGGCCGGTTCGACAAAACGAGCGGCAAGATAACGCTCGACACCGCCGCGAAGACCGGAAGCGTGGATCTCCTGATCGAGGCGGCCTCATTCAACTCCGGCGACAACGACCGCGGCCCGCGCCCGCGGGCGCGCGACGAGCACCTGCGCTCGCCCGATTTCTTCAACGCCGTCGAGTTCCCGCGCATCGCGTTCAAGGGCAGCGCGGTGAAGTGGAACGGCGACGCCCCGGCGCTGATCGAGGGTCAACTCACCATGCTCGGGGTGACCAGACCGATCGCCCTGAACGTCGAGCGCTGGAAATGCCAGCCGGACCCGCGCACCGCGGGCAAGCGCTACATGTGCGGCGGCAATGCCACCGCCAGCTTCAAGCGCTCCGAGTTCGGGATGAAGTTCGGCATCCCGGCCGTCGGCGACGAAGTGCATCTCTGGCTGTCGGTCGAAGCCTTCAGAGACTAGGCGTAGAATCTGCCGGTTTTTGGCGCCGGTAGTAATTACCGGGCGCACGCTTGCTCGCTCCTCCACCATGCGCCTAGAGCGATACCGAGAAATGCGCGATTTCTCGCGCACCCCCGAGCCCCGCGGACGCGAGGTCCTGCCGAAGAAAAGGCAGCTGGCTTTCTACATTCAGCGGCACGTCGCACGCCGGCTGCATTACGACTTCCGCCTGGAGCTCGGCGGCGTGCTGAAAAGCTGGGCGGTGCCAAAGGGGCCGAGCCTGGACCCGCGCGAGAAGCGCCTAGCCGTGCAGACCGAAGATCATCCGCTCGAGTACGGCGAGTTCGAAGGCGTGATTCCCGAGAAGCAGTACGGCGCCGGGGAGGTGCTGCTGTGGGATCGCGGCACCTGGATCCCCGAGGACCGCGATCCGGAAGCGGCGCTGCGGAAGGGCCGCCTGCATTTCCGGCTCGAAGGCGAGAAGCTGCACGGTGCGTGGGCGCTTGCGCACATGCGGGACAACCAGTGGCTGCTCATCAAGCGACGCGACACGCACGCGCGCAGCGGCGACGAGGCCGAGATCACGCTGAAAGCGCCGCAGAGCGTGAAGCGCCCGCCGCCGCCCGCCGCGCGCGCCACGAAAAGCGAGCTGCCCCGGTTCATCGCGCCGCAGCTCGCCACCCTGGTCAGCGCGCCGCCGAAGGGCGGCAACTGGATCTACGAGGTCAAGCACGACGGCTATCGCCTGCTGGCGCGTCTGTCCGGCGGCGAGGTGCGGCTGTTCACGCGCACGGGAAAGGACTGGACGGAGAAGCTGCCGCACCTGGTCCAGGCCCTGAAGCAATGGAAAGCCGACGACACCTGGCTCGACGGCGAAATCGTCGTGCTGCGCGAAGACGGCCGCTCCAGCTTCCAGGCGCTGCAGAACGCCTTCGAGGAAGGCAAGGACGCGCAGATCGTCTATTTCGTGTTCGATGCCCCGTTTCTCGACGGCCTGGATCTGCGCAGGCTGCCGCTGAGCGAGCGCAGGAAGAGGCTGAAGCAGGCGCTGGAAAGGAATCGAGATCCGGCCATCCGCTACAGCGACGATCTGCCGGGCGAGGCGAAGGAGGTGCTCGACCACGCGTGCAAGCTCGGTCTCGAAGGGCTGGTCGGCAAGCAGGCCGACTCGGTCTACGTCTCGAGCCGCACGAAAAGCTGGATCAAGCTGAAATGCCGGCGGCGGCAGGACTTCGTGATCATCGGCTACACCTCGCCCGGCGGCTCGCGCCGCGGCTTCGGCGCGCTGCTCGTGGGCTTCCACGATGCCGCCGGCAAGCTGCACTATGCCGGCAAGGTCGGCACCGGATTCGACGAATCACTGCTGCGCAGCTTGTCGCGGCGCCTGGCTGCATTGAAGCGCAGCGGCCCGCCGTCAATTGAAAATCCGCCGCGCGAGAAGGACGTGACTTGGGTCAAGCCGGTGCTCGTGGCGGAAGTCGAGTTCGCCGAGCGCACCGACGCCGGCGTGCTGCGCCAGGCGTCGTTCGTGGGCCTGCGCGAGGACATCCCCGCCAAGTCGGTCGGCGATGAAAAGCCGCAAGCTCCTCCTGGGAATACAGATTCGAATGAAGTTCAGGGAATCGTCATCACCCATCCGGACCGCGTCATCTGGCCGCAGCTTGGCGTTACGAAACTCGAGCTGGCGCGCTACGTCGGGGAGGTCGGCGAGTGGATGCTGCCGCAGGTCGCCAACCGGCCGCTCACTCTGCTGCGCTGCCCGGACGGCGCCGAGGCGAAGTGCTTCTACCAGCGCCACCCCACGTTCAAGGGCGAGCGCTCGACGAAAGGCGAATACCTGTTCGTCAACACGATTCCCGCGCTGATCAGTCTGGCGCAGAACGGCGTGGTCGAGGTGCACACCTGGGGCGTGACGCTGCCCGACGCGAGGCACCCGGACCGCATCACCCTGGACCTGGATCCGGATCCCGGGCTGCCCTGGGAAGAGCTGCGCGCGGCCACCGTGCTCACGAAAACCCTCCTCGACGGCCTGAAACTGAAAAGCTTCCTGAAGACCACCGGCGGCAAGGGCCTGCACGTGGTGATTCCGATCCTGCCGCGCCTGGGCTGGGACGAGGTAAGGAATTTTTCGCGCCTGATCGCCGAGATGCTGGCGAGGGCGCGGCCCGATGTCTTCACCGCGAAGATGGCCAAGCAAAAGCGCACCGGCAAGCTGTTCGTCGACTACCTGCGCAATGCCGAGGCCGCGAGCGCGGTGGCCGCCTATTCGCCGCGCGCGCGGCCCGGCGCGACGGTGTCGACCCCGCTCGCATGGGAAGAACTGGACAAGACCGATTTAAGAGCGAAATTCACGGTCCGCAGCGTTCCTCGTCGGCTCGCGCAGCTGCGCCACGACCCCTGGCGCGACTATTTCACCACACGGCAGTCGATCACCGCTGCGATGCGCCGCGCCCTCGGCGCGTAATGACGCCGATTAGTCGAGGGCGAGGGATTTGTCGGTTCCTTCCACGTCGCCGACATTGCGCGGAAAAATCTCGAGGCTGTGCTCCTCGAGCAGGTCCACGCTCAGTCCCACGTAGTGACCGACGCGTCGCCGCGCCACGATCCGGTTGAGCGCAATCCCCCGCTTGCCGGGCTCGACCAGGTCGATCACTCCGAGGGTGAGCACGTTGTTCGCCATTCACAGTTATTATGCTCCCGCCATGACTGCAAACCCGCTCGACCTGCGTTCCTGGCTGGACGAGATCCGCGAGCTCGGCGAATTGAAGGAGGTGCGCGGCGCCGACTGGAACCTCGAGCTCGGCGCGATCAGCGAGCTGAACGTCAAGAAAGACCTGCCGCCCGCGCTGCTGTTCGACGAGATCGCGGGCTATCCGAAGGGATTCCGGGTGCTCACCTGCAGCACCAGCAGCCCGGCGCGGCTGTCGTCGATTCTGCGTCTCGGCCGGCAGCGCAGCCACCGCGCGCTGGTCGAGGCGTTGCGCGGCAAGCCCGCGCAATGGCAGGCGGAGGCGCCGAAATACGATCCGGTCGCCGTGAAGAGCGGCGCCGTGCTCGAGAACATTCAGAAGGACGTGAATGTGCTGGCGTTCCCCTCGCCGCGGTGGCACGAGCTCGACGGCGGGCGCTACATCGGCACCGGCTGCTCGGTGGTGACGCGCGACTTCGATTCAGACTGGACCAACGTCGGCACCTATCGCGTGATGGTGGTCGACAGGAACCATGTCGCGCTCGACATGGTCCCCGGCAAGCACGGCCGCCTCCACTACGAGAAGCACAAGAAGGCGGGCAAGCGCTTCCCCGTCGCCATCGTGCTCGGCGGCGATCCGCTCGGCTACCTGATCTCCGGCATCGAAGTGCCGTTCGGGATGTGCGAGTGGAATTACATCGGCGCGATCCTGAAGAATCCGGTCTCGGTTCTGAAGGGTAACGTCACCGGGCTGCCTTTCCCATCGGCCTCCGAGATCGTGCTGGAAGGCTTCGTCGAGCCGGACGACGAGCGCGCCGAGGGGCCGTTCGGCGAGTTCCACGGCTATTACCCGGGCAAGGCGGGGACTGCGCCGGTGGTCACGATCCAGGGAATCTATTTTCGTGACAACCCCATTCTGATGGGCAGCCCGCCGGCGAAGCCGCCGAACGACTACTCCTACTCCAAGGCGGTGATGCGATCGGCCCTGCTGCACGACGCGCTGGTCGCGGCCGGCGTGCCCGATGTGCGCGCGGTCTGGGCGCACGAGATCGGCGGCGCGCGCATGTTCAACGTCGTCTCGATCACGCAGCGCTACGCCGGCCACGCGCGGCAGGCGGGCCACATCCTCAATCAATGCGGCGTCGGCGCCTACATGTCGCGCTACTCGGTGGTCGTCGACGAGGACATCGACCCGTCGAACCTGCACGAGGTGATGTGGGCAGTCGCGACGCGCACCGACCCGGCGCTCGACATCGACATCATCCAGCGCGGCATGGGGTCGAAGAACGACCCGATGTACGTCGCCTATCCCTATGACGCGCCGTTCAGCTCGAAGGCGATCATCGATGCCTGCCGGCCCTGGGACCACCTGGAGGAGTTTCCGGCCGTCGCGGAGGCGAGCAAGGAACTGCAGGAGAAGACCCGCGCCAAGTGGAAGGACCTGCTGTAGCTACCAGAGCGGTTTGCTCAGCTGCTCGGCGAACGAGGAGAACATGACGTTGAAGCTCACGCTGATGCGCTCTTCCGCGTTGACGTTAGCGTCGACGGAGTGCTCGAGATAGGACGGGAACATCAGAAGCGTGCCGTTCGTCACTCTGACTACGACCTGGTCGGTGTTCTCCGCCGTGAGCTCGACGACCGGCGGCCGGATCACCCCGGCCTGGGTTCTCGGGTCGTGAAAGTTGATGGCGTCTGAACCCGGCCGGGTGCGAACGTAATAGACACCGCTCAGGAAGTTGTTGGGGTGGCGGTGAGCTTTGTGGGCGGCACCCCTGGAGAGAACCGTGGCCCAGCAGCCGGTGATCTCGCAAGCTTCGTAGCCGATTCGCAGGAATCGCAGGATGCTCTTCGCTGCCTTGCCGACGCACGCATTTAGCTGCTGGAACTCCTCGCGTCCATGCAGAGTCTGTTCCGACTGCCAGCCCTGGCCGGACTCGAGCTTCGGCAGCCCGCGCCGCATTCCTTCAAGCGCCGCCAGGATCTTCGCGTCGATCGCGGCGCGCAGCCCGGCCTCGAGCAGGAACTTCCAGACCAGGGTGGGAAACATCGGGATGACCTCCGAGGCTTCGAGCCACCGCTCGCTCACCATGTGCTAGGGCCGCGGCGCCGGCTGATCGAGAAACGCCTGCACCGCGCGGAACAGCTGCATGCGGTTCTTTTCCATGAGCACGGTGTGCGTCGCCTCGCCGATCTGCACGAGCTGCTTGTAGGGCGCGTTGACGAGCTTCGGAAACAGGGCCTGCGCCATGTAGGGCGGCGTGTCCTGGTCCCATTCGCCGACCAGCAGCAGGGTCGGCACGCGGATCGTCTCGGGCTCGTAGTACGCCTTGCCTGCGCTCCAGTATTCGCGCGTGTCCTGCTGGGTGCCGTTCGGCGCGCGCAGTTTCTTCGGGTCCTGTTTCACGCCCCAGGGGTCCGAGCTGAAAGTCGCCGCCGCCCAGGCTTCGAACCAGCCGGGAGGAATCAGCTCGGCTTTCTTCGTCTCCGGCACCCCGGTGAGCCAGCGCGCTTTCGCCGCATCCTCCTGCACGACCCGGTAGGCGCCGAGCGGCCCGCTGGTGGCGATGAGCGAGGGCGTGGTGCGTATCCATTGCGGCGCATACAGCAGCAGCTTGTTGACCCGGTCGGTATTGCGGGTGGCGTAGGCGGCCATGATGGTGGTTCCCCACGACCAGCCGAGCAGGTTGATTCTCTCCACGCCGCGGCGCTTGCGGATGAAGTCGGCGGCGCTGCCGACGTCCTTCACGGCGGTGGACGTGGTGGTGAGCGGCGCATTGCGCTCGGCCGGCTGGTCCATCTCCGGCGGACGCGTGGAGCGCCCGTAGCCGCGCAAGTCGACGAGGTAGACGTCGTAGCCCTGCCGCGCGATGTATTCCATCCACGACACGCCGTTCAGCGGCAGGTCGAAGGCCGTTTCCGCCGGATACGTCGAGCCGTGCACGAACAGCACGATGCGCTCGCCGGGGAACTGCGACTCCGCGGCAGGGCGCTTGTTGCGCACGTAGAGCTCGATGCCGGGGTCGGCCGAGGGAACCATGAACTCCTCGGTGACCAGGGCTTGCTCGTGCAGCACGGTGGCGCAGCCGCCCAGCCACAACGGCAGGGCGAGCAACAGCAACGGCGCAAGTCTCGACATGAATGTTGCTCCCCGGCTAGCGATCCTCGGCGTCGCGCATGTCCTGGTCGAGCAGCGCATCACGGCCTTTCGAGGTGATGGTGAAGGCGCCAGCATTCGGCCTGGCGAGGCCGAAGGCACCAAGCTTGGCGGCGATATTCATTGGAACGGGCGGCGGGTCGCGCTTCGCGTCCGCGGCGTCCCTCAGCTGCCGCAGCCAGTCGAAATCCTCCGCCGTCAGGTTCGAATCCATGCCTATAATAATCTCCCGGATGCAGATCCAAACCGTCAAGGCGGCGTATCGCCGCTACGCGCGCGTCTACGACGCGCTGTTCGGCCCCATCCTTCAGCCGGGCCGCAAGGCCGTCGTCAAGGCGCTCGGCTGCCAGCCGGGCGAGCGCGTGCTCGAGGTCGGCGTGGGCACCGGGCTGTCGCTGCCGCTTTATCCGACGCATACGCGCGTCACCGGCATCGACGTGTCGACCGAGATGCTCGACAAGGCGCGCGCCCGGGTGGAGAACCGCAAGCTCACGAACGTCGAGGCGCTGCTCGAGATGAATGCCGAGGAGATGACGTTCCCCGACGCGAGCTTCGACAAGGTGGTGGCGATGTACGTGGTCTCGGTCGTGGAGCGCCCGGCGCGCCTGCTCGAGGAGCTGCACCGCGTCTGCCGGCCGCAGGGCGAGATCTTCATCGTCAATCACCTGCGTTCCGACAACCCGCTCCTCGGCGCGCTGGAAAAGAGCCTGGCGCGGTTCTCGGACAAGCTCGGATTCCGTCCCGACTTCGAGCTGCGCGACCTGGTCAATGGCTCGCACCAGGTGTCGGAAGTGGCGCGCATCAACCTCCTGTGGAAAGTCCTGCGCCTGCGCAACGGCATCGCGCATCCGCGGCTTACTTCGTCCGCACCGCACCCATCAGGTGATCGGGCAGCCAGGTAGCAATCTCGGGAAACACGCACAGGATCGCGATGGCGAGGAACATGCAGATCACGTACGGTATTGTTCCCCAGATGATTTTCATCAGCGGCACGTCGGGCGCGATCGAGCTGACGATGTAGATATTGAGGCCCACCGGCGGGTGGATCAGGCCGATCTCCATGTTGATGGTCATGATGACGCCGAACCACACCGGGTCGAAGCCGGCGGCCGTGATGATCGGCAGCAGGATCGGGCTGGTCATCAGGATGATCGCCGCCGGCGGGATGAAGAAGCCGCACACCAGCAGGAACAGGTTGATCAGCGCCATCAGCACCCAGCGGTTGACGTGCGTGTCGGCGATCGCCTGCGCGAGCGTCTGCGTGAGGTAGAGGGACGTCAGCATGTAGCCGAACAGGACCGCTGCGCCGATGATCATCAGGATCATCAGCGATTCGCGGGTGGTGTCGCGCAGGATCTGCCACCAGTCCCGCGCGCGCCACATCCGGTAGATGACGACGGCGAGCACCACGCACAGCGCAGCGCCCACGCCCGCGGCTTCGGAAGGCGTCGCAACGCCGCCGTAGAGGACATACATCACGCCGATGATGATCACGAGGAACGGCGCGATCTTCGGTATGGACTGGAACTTCTGCTTCCACGTGTAGCGGAACTCCGCCGGGTGAGCGCGGAACCCGCGGCGCCAGATGGCGAACAGCGTCCACAGCATGAACAGGCCGGTGAGCATGAGGCCGGGCAGGACCCCGGCGAGGAACAGGCGGCCGATCGAGGTCTCGGTGGCGATGCCGTAAAGGATGAAGGTAATCGAGGGCGGGATCAGGATGCCGAGCGTGCCGCCGGCGCAGATGGAGCCGGTGGCGATGTCGTCCGGATAGCCGCGCTTGCGCATCTCCGGGATGCCCATCTTGCCGATGGCGGCGCAGCACGCCGGGGAAGAGCCGGTGAGAGCGGCAAAGATGGCGCAGGCGCCGAGGTTGGAGATCACCAGGCCCCCGGGCACCCGGTAGAGCCAGCGGTCGAGCGCCTCGTACAGGTCGCGCCCGGCGGGCGATGAGCCGATCGCCGCGCCCATCATGACGAACATCGGGATCGAGACCAGCGTGAAATCGTTGAGGCCGGCATAGAACGTTTCCGCCACCACCTGCAGGGCGCCGAATCCCTGGAACATGATGATGAACGCGATCGACAGCGCGCCGAGGCCGAAAGCGACCGGCGCGCCGGAAAGCAGCACGATCAGCGTCGCGATCAGGACGATGGCGCCTTGAGCGGTAGGGCTCATGCCTTTATTCCGAACGGCGGCTCGCGCCCGCTCACGAGGCAGTACAGGTCGGCGACGTACTGCAGGGTGAGAATCGTCAGGCCGATCGGCATGGAGCTGTAGGGAATCCACAGCCGCGCGCGCCACATCGTGTCGGAGACCCAGCGGTTGTCCCAGGCTTGGAGCCAGAAGCGCGAGGTCAGCACCGCCATCGTGACGCAGAACGCGAGCGACATGACGATCGAGGCGAAGGCAAGCCACCAGCGGCCGCGCTGCCCGAGATAGTGCGGGAGAACGTCCACGTTCACGTGCCCGCGCGTCAGCAGCAGGTACGGGCTGCCGATGAACGTGGCCGCCACCAGGCTCCAGGTCACGAAGTCGGTCTGCCAGATGGTGTTCTGGTTCAGCGCGTAGCGCACGAAGACCATCTCGCACACCACCAGCACGCCGAGCGCGATCAGCGCCGCGGCGACGATGCCGCAGAGCTGCGAGACGCGCCGGATGCCGCGAACGAAGAAGTCCAAGCTATTTAACGCTCAGCGCTTCCTCGATCAGCTGCTTGCCGTTGGGGACTTCCTTGTCGAACTCGGCGTACGAGCTCTTCTCCGCCACCTTGACCCACGCGTCGTACTCCGCCGGCGTGAGGGTGACGACCTCGACCTTGTTGTCCCTGAACACCTTCACCATCTCGTCGTCGAGGCCTTTCGCCTCCTTGGCGAAGAACTCCTGCGACTTCCTGCCGGCCCGCAGCAGCACTTCCTGCTGCTTCCTGTCCAGGCGGCTGAAGCTTTTCTTGGACATCAGCACCGGCTCGTACATGAACCAGAGCGCATTGTCGCCCGGCGCGGTGAGGCACTTCACCTGCTCGTAGATGCGGAACGAGACGAAGCTGCCGGAGCTGGTATCGGTGGCGTCGGCGACGCCGGTCTGCAGCGCGTTGTAGACCTCGTTCGACGGGATCGAGACGATCGAGGCGCCGGCCGACTGCCACATCGAAGCGAAGGTCGGGCCGGCCGAGCGCACCTTGAGGCCCCTGATGTCGTCGGGCTTGCGGATGCAGCCCTTCTTCGAGGCGATGGCGCCGGCGAGCCAGGCGTCGGCGAGCACGCTCACGCCCGCCTTGTCGATCTGCGCCTTGATGCTCTTCATGAAGGTCGAGTCGTTCATGCGCTGCGCGCGCTCGTGGTTGCGCACCAGGCCGGGCATCAGCGTGGCGCCGAAGGCGCGCACCTTGCCGCTCGCATAATCGAGCGGGAACGACGAGATGTCGAGCTGCCCGTTGACCAGGGCGTTCCACTGCTCGTTGGGCTTGAACAGCGACGCCCCGGGGTAGACCTGGATTTCGAGATCGACGTTGGCCGCCTTGGCGTCGCGGGCGATGATCTGCACCATCTCGTCGCGCACGTCCCCTCGTCCGCCGGGGAACTGGTGCGAGGCCCGCAGCGTGGTGGGAGCGGCGAGGGAGCTCGCGCTCAATGCTGCGAATACGGCGGCCGCGACGGCGGCGCATCTAAGCGGTATCATGCGCTTCCTCCTCAGGAAGCTCGCTTATAGCGCAACAGACCGTGCAGGTCTACCCGCAAATCACCTTCCACGGCATCAAGCGCTCTTCCTGGGTGCAGGACTACGTCGCAGAGCGGCTTCGCAAGCTCGACCGCTACGCAGAAGGCATTACCTCCTCCCACGTCACTCTGGCGCGCGAGCAAAGCAAGCATCACAAGGGCAACCGCTACAGCGTGATGGTCGAGGTGCGGATCCCGCCGCACCATGACCTGGCGGTGAAAAAGCAGAAGGAGATCCGCCACATCCAGAACGAGCTGCCGGCGCTGATCAACCTCGCTTTCGGCGCGATCGAGCGCCAGCTGAAGCGGACCGCGGCGCTGCGCCGCGGCGAGCCGGAGCTGCGTCGCCTCGACGGCCAGCCGCACGGCATGATCGACAAGCTCTTTGCCGAGGGTTACGGCTTCATCCGCGGACTGAATGACAACCGCGAGTATTACTTCCACCGCAACAGCGTCCTGCACGGCGACTTCGATCGCCTTACGGTCGGCACCGAGGTGCGCTTCAGCCCGGAAGAGGGCGACCAGGGCGCGCAGGCGAGCAGCGTACAGGTGGTGAGCGGGCGCGGCGCCAGCACTTAGCCCGAGAGCGGCTGGAGGGTTCCGAGCAGGGTAGGGATCAGCTCGCTCACCGTGGGATGGATGTGCACGGCGCGCTGGATCGTGGTGTAGGGCTTTCTCGCGTACATCACGTCGAGCAGCGAA
>Ga0210382_10000303_pt1 | contig 18447 bp, 16 predicted proteins | sample PLMedo_FD_155452 | JGI IMG/M metagenome (GOLD analysis project Ga0210382, IMG submission 155452) | Groundwater sediment microbial communities from an aquifer in East River, Colorado, USA - PLM0_60_coex redo | ecosystem: Environmental > Terrestrial > Soil > Riparian zone | place: USA: East... | reverse complement strand
CTCGTCTCGCTCTAAGGTGTCGGAAATCACCCGCAGGCGGTTCGCCACGCTCCGGAACGGCAGACCGCCTGCTGATGTTCGAGAGGGGAGACGTTGAAGCGCATCAGGGTCATGGTCGTCGACGCGGTGCTCGACTTGTTGTTCGCTACATCGAGCTTCAACAAGGAATCGCGGGCATGGGACGGATGTTCGACTTGAAGCGCGAGGGCGTAGACGCGCGCAGGCACTGGCTATTCCATGCCGCGTGAAGACCTCCGGCTCGGCCTTTCCGCGAGCGATAGTGGGTCAAAGCCGGCCGTCCTCCTCCTCGACGACGACGAGAAAGATCTGGCGCTGCTCGAGCACCTTCTGCTCCCCGACGGATTCCAGGTGCTGAAGACGACCGATCCGGCGCGCGCCTTCGAGCTGCTCGCGAGTCATCCGGTCGCGATGGTGATCTCCGACCAAAACATGCCGGGGCTCACCGGGGTGGAGTTCCTAAGCCAAGTGAGAAAGCTCTATCCCGACGTGATCAGAATAGTCTTCACCAGTTCCCACGATCCCAAGGTGTTCGCTGACGCCGTCAACGAAGCCGGCATTCACAAGTTCATCATGAAAGACTGGGACGCCGAGCGGCTGCGCGCGGAGGTACGGGACGTGTCTCGCCGTTATCGTTCGAAAAGCGGGACGTTCCCCCCATCTCCAAATTAGCGTCACCGCTAGACGCTTAGTTTCATCGGCAGGATGACCATTTGCATGCCGCGCAGATGGAAGCGGCGCTGAAGCGCCATCGCCGCCTGATTGTGCAATATCTGCGTCAGCCAGTTGTCCTCGTCGAAGATGAGCTTGCTGGTGAAGAAAATGGCGTTGGAGAACTCGTCCCGAACGCGTTCGGCGAGCCGCGTGAATTCATCGATTGGATCGGTGCCGAAGGACAGGTATGCCTTTGCTGCCCAGCCCTTGCTGTTACAGAAGTTGACGAAGTAGGAAAGCGAGGCGTTCGCCTCCACCTGCATCGCTTCGAGGTCCTCGCGCCCGCCAAAACTCTGCGCGTCCACCGTGCGCGCGTTGACGAAGATGAAGTTTTTGAAGTGGTCCGGGAACATCCGCTGTACCCACAGCAACGCGTGCAGCCCGCCCCCGCGCGAGGAGCCCACCAGGAACACCGCGGTGGGCTGATTGGGGTCCGGCTTGGGCGGATTGGCGACGCTGCCGAAGTGGATGCCCGAAAAGTCGGCGTCGATTTTCTTCAGCTGCGCCTTGGTCCAGTCGTAGTGGTTGCGGATGATCACGCACACGGCGATGATCGCCGCAATGATGAGGACGGCCAGCCATCCGCCCTCGAGGAATTTCTCGGCGAGCAGCATGAGCAGAATGCCCGCACAGACGAGGAACCCCGCAGCCGACAACGCCAGCCTCCCGAGCCAGTTTCGCCCGGAGCGCAGCCGGGCCCAGTACAGGCACAGGCCGAAGAGCGACACGGCGAAGGTCAGGAACACGCTCAAGCTGTAGAGGACGACGAGCATGGAAACGCTGCCGCCGGTCCACAGAAGGATGATGAGGGATCCGAGCCCCATGACCAAAACGCCGTTCTGGGTGATCAGGCGCGTGGAGAGATAGCGGAACTGGTGCGGTACCCAGGAATCGGCGGCCATGTTGGAGAGCACTGCGGGCCCGCCCAGGAAGCCGGTGTTGGCGGCGACAAAGAGAAGTCCCGCCTCGAGGGCAAGCACCACCAGCAGCGCAGCCCCGGTGACGCGGGCGTCCCAGCCGAAGCTGTCTATGATCGCGCCAAAGGCGACTGCATTGAGTGTCTGCCCTTCCACCGGACGCGCGTCCCACAGCAGGTACAGCAGGATGATCCCGCCGGCGGTAAAGGCCAGCGACAGCGCCATGTAGAGCATGGTGACCTTGCCGGTATGTACCCGCGGCTCTGCGAGCACATTGACGTTGTTCGACACCGCCTCGATCCCGGTATAGGTGCCGCCTCCCTGGGAATAGGCGAGCAGGAGCAGCGCCGCGACGCCCGTCCAGCCGACCTGTGCCGAAAGTTCCGAGGTTCCGCGCCAGACATCGGGCATCAGAGTCGGCAGTACCGTCGCGTGGGAGAGCACGCCGTACACGATCAGGAACGCGTGCGTGAGAATGAAACCGACAAAGATCGGCAGCAGGACCGTGATCGCTTCCTTCATCCCGCGCAGGTTGAGCAGCACGAGCGCCACGATGAACGCGACCTCGGTTGCAAGCTTGTATGGTTGGAAGCCGAGCGGAAACAGCGAGAACAGGGCATCGACACCGCTCGCTATCGAAATCGAAATGGTGAGCACGTAATCGAGAATCAGTGCTGCGCCCGAGGTGAGGCCCGCGTAAGGGCCGATCAGCCGCGTGGCGACCCGGTAGCCGCCCCCGCCAGTGGGAAACAGCTCGATGACCTGGTTGTAGGCGAGCGCGATGATGAACACCGTCGCTGCCGTGGCGAGCGCGAGGTAAAGGCCCAGATCCGTATGCTCGCCCAGCGCGCGAAACGCCTCTTCGGGACCATAGCAGGAGGAGGATATCCCGTCCGCTCCCAGACCCACCCAGGCGAAAAAGGCGACGAGCGCGATGTGCCTTCGCGTCTTCGTATCCAGGGGATCGAGCGGCTTGCCGAACAACTTCTGTCGCAGGTTCGCGAGCGCCCTCATGCGCCGGTTGCCTTGCCCGACGCGATGGCCTTTTCGAGGCGGCGCGCGAACACGGACATTTCCTTGGCTGCCTGCCGGTCGCCCTTGCCCTCCGCGACCTCGACGCCTTTGCGGTAGGCCGCGAGGGCTTCGCCGGAACGGCCATGCTCGGCAAGCGCGTGTCCGAGGAGTTTCCACGCCGCGGAATACCCCGGGTCCTTTTCGACCGCCGCATTGAGGTGCGCGATGGCCGGCTCGAATTCAGCACTCTTCAGATACTCGCTCCCAAGGGAAAAGCGCAGAAGCGCGCCGTCCCTGGGCGTGCCCACGAGCTTCAGGAGATTGACTATCTGCTGCGAAGTCATCGGGGATACCGGGGTGCTGGCGCCGCCCAGCCGAGCGCGGATATTATAACCGGTCGCCTCACTCGGACTTCATGCTCAAGATGACACGATCGACTATCGCTACTCCGAACGCGCCGGCCGCAATCGGCACTTACTCGCAGGCAGTGCGCGCCGGTGACACGCTCTATCTTTCCGGCCAGATCGGGCTGGATCCGGCAACCGGGCAACTCGTGGACGGAATCGAGAACCAGATCCATCGTGTTTTCGCCAACCTGAAGGCGGTGGCCGAGGCAGGCGGCGGATCGCTCGCGGATGCAGTCAAGCTCACCGTCTATCTGACCGACTTGTCGCATTTCACCCGCGTCAACGAGATCATGACTCGATACTTCGACAAGCCGTATCCGGCGCGCGCCGCGGTCGGCGTCGTTGCGCTCCCGCGCGGTGCGCTGGTCGAGGCGGACGCGATTCTCGTGCTTCAAGGTTGAAGGGAGAGGGACACTGGACGTGAGGAAGGTTTCGCCCCGGACGTCGAGGGCGGAACGTCCCTCGGAATCGCAGACAGACGGGAAATCCCCCAAGGTCCGGAGCACTCGATCCGCCGCCCTCGATCCTCGATCTTCTGGGAGCCGGACGGTTGCCGCGAAGCTAGTCAAGCTCGGTATCGGCCGCGATTTCGATCTGGTGCTGCACTTGCCGTTGCGTTACGAAGATGAGACACGCGTCACGCCAATCGCGAATGCGCCCCCCGGCTTGCCCGTCCAGGTGGAAGGCACGGTGCGCTCGACCGAGATCGTGTACCGCCCGAGGCGCCAGCTGGTCTCGCGGATCGAGGATTCCACGGGCGAGCTGGCGCTGCGGTTCTTCAATTTCTATGGAAGCCAGGCCAAGGCGCTAGAACCGGGCGTGAGCGTGCGCGCCTTCGGTGAAGTGCGTGCGGGCTTTTTCGGAGGGGAGATGATCCATCCGCGCTTTCATGTGCTGCGTGGAGCGACTCCGCTGCCGACGGCGTTGACGCCGATTTATCCGACCACTGCCGGCCTTGGGCAGGCAGCGCTGCGGCGCCTGATCGAAGGCGCTCTCGCGCACGCACAACTCGATGACACGCTCCCTGTAGAAGTGTCGAAGCAGCTCGGCCTGTGCGGTTTTCGCGAGGCCGTCGACACCCTCCATCATCCCCGCCCCGGGGCGGATCAGGAGGCCTTCAGCGGCCGCACGCTGCCCGCCTGGACGCGCATGAAATTCGACGAGCTGCTGGCGCAGCAGCTCTCGATGCGCAAGCACTACCGTGAGCGCAGAGCGCGCAGGGCCCCTGCACTCGAGGTACCGGTCGAAAAGCCGCGTCGCCATACCTCTGCCTTGATCGGGCGGCTGCCGTTCGAGCTGACTCGTGCACAGCAGCGCACCTGGGGAGAGATCGAACGCGATCTCGCGCAGCCGCACCCCATGCATCGCCTGCTGCAGGGTGACGTCGGCAGCGGCAAAACAATCATCGCCGTCCTTGCCGCCTTGCGCGCGGTCGAAAACGGGCTGCAGGCTGCAGTGATGGCGCCCACGGAGATTCTCGCCGAGCAGCACTTCCGCAAGTTCAGCGAGTGGCTCGGACCGTTCGGCCTGGAAATCGCGTGGCTCACGGGAAGCCAGACCAAGAAAGAGCGCGAAGCGGCGCGCGCTGCGATAGCCTCCGGAAGGGCCGCGGTCGCCATCGGCACGCACGCGCTCTTCCAGGAGGGAGTTCAATTTCGTTCTCTGGGCCTTGCCGTCGTCGACGAACAGCACCGCTTCGGCGTCGCCCAGCGCCTGGCGCTGCGCACCAAAGGAGAGGAGCCGCACCAGCTGATGATGAGTGCCACGCCGATTCCGAGGACGCTCTCGATGAGCTACTACGCCGATCTCGATGTGTCGGTTATCGACGAGCTGCCGCCCGGAAGAAGGCCCGTGCTTACGAAACTGGTTGCCGATTCGCGCCGCGCAGAAGTCGTGCGACGCATCCGCGAAGCCTGCGGCGCCGGAGGTCAGACCTACTGGGTGTGCCCGCTGATCGAGGAGTCCGAACAGCTGCAGCTGCAGACGGCGCTCGATACTCACGCTGCGCTGAGCAAGGAATTCCCGCGATTGAAGGTGGGACTGATTCACGGGCGCCTGAAACCCGCAGAGAAAGCGCAGACGATGGCCGCTTTCCTGGCAGGCCGGATCGACCTGCTGGTGGGGACGACCGTGATCGAGGTGGGCGTCGATGTCCCCAACGCTTCGCTCATGGTAATCGAGCACGCGGAGCGCTTCGGCCTTGCACAATTGCACCAGCTGCGCGGGCGCGTCGGGCGCGGCGCGACGGAATCGGTGTGTGTCCTGCTTTATCAGAATCCTCTGGGAGAGGCCGCACGCAAGCGGCTGCGGGTGATTTTCGAGAATGCCGATGGATTCGTCGTCGCACGCGAAGATCTCGATCTGCGCGGTCCTGGAGAATATCTCGGTGCCCGCCAGAGCGGAGCGCCGCTCTTGCGCTTTGCCGATCTAGCCGAGGACGCGGACCTGATCGAACCGGCACGCTCGACGGCCGACGCGCTCCTAGCCGACCATCCCGAATCGGCGGAACGGCACCTCGAGCGCTGGCTCGGTGGACGTGCAGATTTCTTAAGAGCCTAGGCCTGCGAGCTACAATGCGCTCGCCATGAATCTCGCCGCTCTCGCCGCCAGGCTGACGCTGTACGAGCGCCTGATGCGACTCGACAAGCCGATCGGCACGCTCCTGTTGCTGTGGCCCACGCTGTGGGCGTTGTGGCTCGCGAGCGACGGCAGCCCGGAGGGACGGATCGTGTGGATCTTCGCGCTGGGGACGCTCCTGATGCGCTCGGCCGGCTGCGTGATGAACGACCTCGCCGACTGGCGCTATGACGCTCGCGTGGAGCGCACGCGGAACCGACCGCTCGCCACGGGCGTGGTGAGCCGACGCGAAGCCTGGATTCTGGCCTCGGTGCTGACACTCGCCTCCTTCGGGCTGGTGCTGTCGCTCAACCAGCTTACGGTGCTTCTCTCATTCGCCGCGCTCGGCCTTGCGGCGACCTATCCCCTGACCAAACGATTTCTAGCGATTCCCCAGGCCTATCTTGGAATCGCGTTCGGGTTCGGCATTCCGATGGGGTACGCCGCAATACTCGGAACCATCCCGGCCGAAGGCGGGTGGCTGCTCCTTGCCAACATCTTCTGGGCGATCGCCTACGATACCGAATACGCAATGGTGGATCGCGACGACGATTTGCGCATCGGCATCAAGACGGCCGCGATCACCCTTGGACAATACGATGTGCTTGCGGTAATGGTCTGCTACGGCGTGATGCTCGCGCTGCTCGCAGGCATCGGCCTGCACCGCGGGCTGGGTCTCGTCTACTATCTGGGTCTCGTCGCTGCGGCCGCGGTCATGACACTTCACTATCGCCTCATCCGCGGGCGCGACCGAGAAGCCTGTTTCAAGGCTTTTAACCAGAACAATTGGGTCGGGGCGATCATTTTCGTCGGAATTTTTGCCGACTTCGCAATTATGCGAGGAATCCCATGGGCCTGAATCTCGCTGGACGGTGCCGACACAGCAACGACCGTCTAGAGCAATGAGATACCGGGATTTGCGCGATTTTCTGTCGCAGCTCGAGGGCGTAGGCGAGCTGAAGCGGGTGCGCGCCGAAGTCGACCCGAGGCTCGAAATGACCGAAGTCTGTGACCGCGTGCTCAAGGCGGGTGGCCCGGCTTTGCTGTTCGAAAAGCCCAAGGGCCACGTGATCCCAGTGCTCGGCAACCTGTTTGGCACGACGCGCCGCGTTGCTCTCGCCATGGGCGCAGAAATAGGCGCGGATCCGCGCGAGGCGCTGCGCGACGTCGGAAGGCTCCTGGCGTTCCTCAGGGAACCGGAACCGCCCAAGGGATTTCGCGACGTGCTCGAGCGCTGGATTCCGATCGGAAGACAAGTGATGCACATGGTCCCGAAAGAAATTTCGGGCCCTCCGTGCCAGCAGGTGGTGTGGGAGGGAAAGGACGTGGACCTTGCGCGCCTTCCGATCCAGACGTGCTGGCCCGACGACGCTGGACCGCTCATCACCTGGGGATTGACGGTAACGCGCGGGCCGCGCAAGGCGCGCCAGAACCTCGGAATCTACCGTCAGCAGCTGATCGCTCCGGACAAGCTCATCATGAGATGGCTCCCCCATCGCGGTGGCGCGACCGACTTTCGCGAACATTCCGAGGCGCGGCCGGGTGAGCCTTTTCCCGTGGCGGTCGCGCTCGGGGCCGACCCCGCGACGATTCTCGGCGCGGTTGCGCCAGTGCCCGACACACTCTCCGAGTATCAATTTGCCGGGCTGCTGCGCGGCTCGCGCACCGAGCTAGCAAACTGTCTCGGCTCGGATCTGCAGGTTCCGGCGACGAGCGAGATCGTGCTCGAAGGCGCCATTCGGCCGGGGGAGACGGCGGTCGAAGGTCCGTTTGGAGATCACACTGGCTATTACAACGAGAAGGAAACCTTTCCCGTGTTTACGGTCGAACGCGTCACCATGCGCCGCGAGCCGATCTACCACTCGACCTACACCGGCAAACCCCCCGACGAGCCGGCGGTGCTGGGCGCAGCGCTGAATGAAGTGTTCGTGCCGATCCTGCAGAAGCAGTTTCCCGAGATCGAGGACTTCTATCTGCCGCCCGAAGGGTGCTCCTACCGGCTTGCGGTGGTGAGCATGAAAAAGCAGTACCCAGGACACGCCAAGCGGGTGATGTTCGGAATCTGGAGCACATTGCGGCAGTTCATGTATACCAAGTTCATAATCGTGACCGACGATGACGTCGATATTCGCGAGTGGAAGGAGGTCGTATGGGCCCTGACTACGCGCGTTGACGCCGCTCGCGACACGCTCATCGTTGAGAACACCCCCATCGACTACCTCGATTTTGCGAGCCCCGTGACTGGGCTCGGCGCGAAAATGGGGATCGACGCGACGAACAAATGGCCAACGGAGACTTTGCGCGCCTGGGGCCTGCCGATCGCGATGCGTGCCGAGGTAAAGCAACGCGTCGACCAGCTCTGGAAGGACCTCGGCCTATAGTAAACGCGGACGAAAGAGTCGGGACGCTCTCGCTTTTACTCGACCCTATTTGCTCTCAGAATTTGAAGATGGCGTTGACGGAGAGCATAGCGGCGTTGGCCCGGCCGGTGCAACTTGCGCACGCAGTGTTACCGACTTTGCCGAAGTTCTCGTATTCGACGCGCACGCCCGTGTCGATGTTGAAGAAGTATTGCGCGCCGAAGCCGGTGACGAAGCTGGTCTTGTCTTTCTGAAAATTGGTAATAGTTCCATCTGGTTGGTGGACGGTTATTCTCGTCTGGGAAAAAAAACCGCCGAACCGACCGAAAAGGGAGAAATTATCGGTGAAAGGAACCGTGGGTACGGCTGAAAATCCCCAGCCTGTCACCTTGTAAAAGTCTTGCTGGGGACCCCCAGCCTTCTCATATGCGTACTCAAAGTTGCCGAGGGAAACGTAATTCACCTCGGCGGCCCAATTACGATTGATCTGGTGTCCGAGAGACCCCTTGAAACCCGCGTCGAAGTCTTTCTTGCGTTCGTTGGCGACGCCCCCGGAACTGAAGTCTGCAGAATAGAATTTGACGCGCGAGTAGCCCACCCCGATGCCCGTATACCAGTAGGAGCCCGCGGCATACGCGGAGCACACGCCAGACAGCAGCAATGCTGCGACCGTGCAATGCAGCGCAGGGTGTTTCATCGAGCGGGCCCCCTTCTCCCTCTTGAATTCCCGGAACCGGTCTGAAAATAGAGCGTTAGCGACACCGCGGCACTGTAATCCAATGACGAAACTTGTGTCAAGCCAAGACTTTGGCTGACCTATGTAATCCAACTTCTGCACATTGCAGGTTTATTCTCGGAATTTAGATACTTATCGCCACAGTGAACGAGAGCAGCATGGCTGCTGGAAAAATATCCGACGGCCCCGCCTTCATATCGGAGCCGGTGGGGCTTGAAATCTGCAGGCCTAATCCGTATCATTAGCACTCGCTGTAGATGAGTGCTAAAACGTAGTTTCCCCTATTCATTCATGGCCACATCGTCAGTTAGTGGTCGCTAACTCGTTCAATATGAAGGAGGATTATCCAATGATGACCAAGATTCGACCCCTGCACGACCGTGTCGTAGTGAAGCGCCTCGATGCCGAAAACAAGTCCGCAGGCGGGATTGTGATTCCCGACACCGCCGGCGAGAAACCCGATCAAGGCGAGGTCGTCGCGATCGGCAAAGGCAAGATCCTCGAGGACGGCAAGGTGCGCCCGCTCGACGTTAAGGTCGGCGACCGCATCCTGTTCGGAAAATACTCCGGCCAGGCGGTGAAAGTCGAAGGCACCGAGTATCTGGTGATGCGCGAAGACGACATCATGGGTGTCGTCGCGAAGTAAATTCAACGATTCCAATTCAGGAGTAAACAATGCCTGCTAAAGACGTACGTTTTCATGAGTCGGCGCGGCACAAGCTGCTCGCCGGGGTCAATATCCTCGCCGATGCGGTCAAGGTGACCCTCGGCCCCAAAGGCCGCAACGTGGTCCTGGAGCGATCCTTCGGTGCGCCCACCGTGACCAAGGACGGCGTGTCGGTTGCCAAGGAAATCGAGCTGAAGGACAAGTTCGAGAACATGGGCGCGCAGATGGTGAAGGAAGTCGCCTCGAAAACTTCGGATGTCGCGGGGGACGGCACCACCACTGCGACCGTGCTCGCCCAATCGATCGTGAGAGAGGGTATGAAGTTCGTCGCCTCCGGAATGAACCCGATGGACCTGAAACGCGGGATCGACAAGGCGGTCATCGCCGTCGTCGAAGAGCTGAAGAAGCTGTCCAAGCCCTGCACCACGAGCAAGGAAATCGCGCAGGTCGGCGCCATATCGGCGAACGCGGACGAAGCGATCGGCAAGATCATTTCCGATGCGATGGACAAAGTCGGCAAGGAAGGCGTGATCACCGTCGAGGACGGCAAGGGTCTGCAGAACGAGCTCGAGGTGGTCGAAGGCATGCAGTTCGACCGCGGATATCTCTCGCCGTATTTCATCAACAACGCGGAGAAACAGATTTCGGTGCTGGAGGAGCCCTACATTCTTCTGCATGACAAGAAGATCTCGAACATTCGCGAGCTGTTGCCGATTCTGGAGCAGGTGGCCAAGTCCGGCAAGCCGCTTCTCATCGTCGCCGAGGAAGTCGAAGGCGAGGCCCTCGCGACGCTGGTGGTGAACAACCTGCGCGGAATTCTCAAGACCTCCGCCGTGAAGGCTCCGGGGTTCGGCGACCGCCGCAAGGCCATGCTCGAAGACATCGCCATCCTTACCGGCGGCCAGGTGATCGCCGAAGAGGTGGGTCTGACGCTCGAGAAAGCGTCTCTGAAGGACCTCGGGCGCGCCAAGCGTATCGAGGTCGCGAAAGAGGAGACCACCCTCATCGACGGCGCGGGCGACCCCAAAGCGATCGAGGCTCGGGTCAAGAACATCCGTACCCAGATCGACGAAGCGACCAGCGACTACGACAAAGAGAAGCTGCAGGAGCGGGTAGCCAAGCTCGCAGGTGGCGTGGCCGTGATCAAAGTCGGCGCGGCAACCGAAGTCGAGATGAAAGAAAAGAAGGCGCGCGTCGAAGACGCTTTGCACGCCACGCGTGCCGCGGTCGAGGAAGGCATTGTAGCCGGTGGCGGCGTGGCGTATATCCGCGCCAGGGTAGCGCTCGACAAGCTCAAGGGCGAAAACCCGGATCAGGACGCGGGTATCAAGATCGTGATACGCGCGCTCGAGGAGCCCCTGCGCCAGATCGTGGCCAACTCCGGCGCCGAGCCTTCGGTCGTGATGAACAAGATTGCGGAAGGCAAAGGCAACTTCGGCTTCAACGCACAGACCGAGCAATTCGGCGATATGGTCGAGATGGGCGTGCTCGATCCGACCAAGGTGAGCCGCACCGCGCTGCAAAACGCGGCTTCGGTTGCCGGGCTGCTTCTCACGACCGAGGCGATGGTGGCCGAGCTGGTCGAAGAGAAGAAGAATGCCGGGGGCCATGCTCACGGTGGTATGGGTGGCATGGGTGGTATGGAAGGAATGGATATGTAACTCCCTCCGGGGTTTGGGCCTCTCCTCCAGCAGGAGGTCCTCCCAAACCCCGTTACCCCTGGTCCCCAAAGCCCCGCTTCGGCGGGGCTTTTTGTTTCCGGATAGCCGGGGGCTGCTCTTCGCTGTTCTTGAGCTGCTCGGCACCAAGGGCTGGACGGCCTCACGCATTGCCTGTTAGCATCGCGCGCAGGTTGTCAGGGGGCATCTGAAAATACACTCGACGACCCCACCAGCTTGCTGAGAGGGTTTTTCCTAAAGAGGAGGACAGCTATGGCAACTGAGGTCCCAAAAAATTTTCGCAAAGTAGTGATTGCCGCCGCCGTGGGGAACGTCATTGAGTGGTACGACTTCTACATCTTCGGTAGCTTGGCCGCGATCCTGTCGGTCAAGTTCTTCGACAAGACCCACCCGGTGGCGGCGCTGCTGAGCACGATCGCCCTCTTCACCGCCGGCTTCCTGATTCGCCCATTGGGCGCCTTCTTGTTTGGATGGCTGGGTGACCGGGTGGGCCGCAAATACACCTTCATCGTGACTCTAACCGGAATGGGCTTGGCGACAGCCGCCATCGGTCTGATACCCACCTTCGCCTCCATTGGCGTTGCCGCTGCCTTTATTCTGTTCGGCCTGAGAATGATCCAGGGGCTGTGCCTCGGCGGGGAATACGGTGGCGCGATCACTTACGTCGCCGAGCACGTTTCGGACGAGCGCCGGGGATACTACACCGGCTGGCTGCAGACCTCCCCGACGCTGGGTATCGTGGTTTCCCTCGCGGTGATCGTTGGCACCCGGACCTACATGGGAGAAGCCGCCTTCAACGAATGGGGCTGGCGGATTCCGTTCCTCATCTCTTTCCTGCTCGTGATGATGGCCATCTACATCCGGCTGCAGCTGGGGGAAACACCGATCTTCCAGGAAATGAAGGCAAAAGGCGGGATGGTAAAAAACCCGTGGAAGGAAGCGTTCCTGAGTTCCAACATCAAATTCGTCCTGGTCGCCATCGTGGTTTTGATAGGGCAGGGCGTGGTGTGGTACAGCGGCCAATTCTGGGCGCTCTACTTCCTGCAGACGGTGAAAAAGCTCGACGTGCTGACCTCCAGCTACATTGTCGGCGCTGCGTTGCTCCTCGCGTCGCCGACGCTGATTCTGTTCGGGTGGCTCTCCGACATCATCGGCCGGAAGCCAGTCATTCTCGGGGGAATGTTGCTGGCAGCCCTGACGTATTACCCCCTGTATGCGTGGCTTGGTTCGGTCACGAACCCCGGCGCAGTCAACTATCCGATCGCCGTCTTCATCATATTCATCCTGGTGTCCTACGTGGGCATGGTGTACGGCCCGGTCGGGGCGTTCCTGGCAGAGTACTTTCCAAGCCGGATCCGCTATACGTCCGTTTCCGTGCCCTACCACATCGGCAACGGCTGGGGCGGGGGTTTGGTGCCTTTCATCACCTCCGCCGCATTTCTGTCCACCGGAAGCGTGGGCACTGCCTTGATCTACCCCATTGTGGTGCCGGCGGTGTGTTTCATCATCTGCCTGTTCATAATGCCGGAAACGCGTCACAACCGCATTTGGGTTTCCGACAAGGCCCAAGCTGTTCGCTCGTAATTGCTGCCTCAGACGGGGCCATCGTGCCCCGTCTGGTTTCTCGCGCACTCATCTCCGGTAGATCTACGGCATCTACGCGGGCAGCTTCATGGGACTCGCGCTCATCCTCGAGGTCCTGGAGCGGATGGGCCCGGTTCCTCGATTCTTGGCGAGCAGGCGAATTGCCCTTATAATCCGCGCTCCTTTTCCGCGCGCTCCGGTTTCCGGACGCACCGGCCCGGCCAAGTAGCTCAGTTGGTAGAGCAGCGGACTGAAAATCCGTGTGTCGGCGGTTCAATTCCGTCCTTGGCCACCATCCACCCGGCGACGTACGTCCGGCTCAGCGCTGCTGGGTTTTGGTTTCTTCCGTGGCAATGAGGGAGTCAAAAAAACTCACGCGGCTTGCGGCGACCGATTGCCGGAATTCTTCGTAACCGACCTTGTGCTGCTGCTGAAGGGTTTCGATTTCGTGTCTGAGTTCTTCGGTTCGGCCCAGCGAGGCGACTTTTTCAAGCACCTCGCTTACGGTGCCATACGGCCGCAAGGAATCGCGGTCGTAACGCTTGAGGAGTAGATCGAACACGGTTTCGATGCCGGCGGCACGGTCGCAGAGGTCGAACGAGAGATGCAGGGAATAGTCGCCGACCGTTTCGACCTGGTGGGGCGTGCCGCTGAGCAGGAACAACACGTCTCCGGCGTGCATGACTAACTCGGCTTCGAGCGGCCCCATTTCCGATTCCCCCAGCTCGACCAAGTGGGTGCGTCGCGGCGATTGGCGTCCGTACAGGCGCCACCTTTTCGCCCCCGCAAGATGAATCGCGAGCACGTCATCCGTATCAAGATGACCCCGGTATGCTTCGCTGCCACGCTGGGAAAAGAACACCACAGCATTGCTGAACGTGCACGAATGCGCCCGATCCAAGCTGGCCGCGAGCAGGTTGACCTGCGGCTCCAGGATGTCGACGCCCTCGAGCAGACAGGCAGCTCCGTTTTCCAGATGCTTCTGAAGGACAATTCGGTTGACGAATTCGATCTGACGGCGTTGCACGACCTTGAAGCAGCGTGCCGCGCGCAAGTCGACCAGTTGACCGCGGTCGATGATCTGCACGAAGTCCAGATCCAGGAAGGGATTGTTGAGGTGCTTGCGGAGATCCTCAAGCCGGAAGATCGTCTGGTTCTTGATGAGCTCCGGCTGGTGAAGGCAGGTACGCTCCGGTGAAAGCGCCAGGGCCTGTTTGAAGAAAAAGTCCCGTACCTGTCGCAGCTGAGGGGGAAGCTCGGTCATATTCGCTGCTCCCAACGCAAATTGTTTGGGCCGAACACCTTGGCTGCAGTCACTCCTGCTGGCCTCCGAACTTGCTAGCTTATAATAGCAGGTCACGTAGACCGCTCTCGCAATGCAGCTATTCACGCTCGGACTGAATCACCAGACCGCTCCCCTTGCGATACGCGAGCGAGTGGCGTTTCACGCCGAGCGCCTTCGATCGGCGCTTGCGGAGCTGACTCTGCGCGAGCCAGTCGGGGAGGCTGCGATCCTTTCGACATGCAATCGCACCGAGCTCTACTGCGCACTCGGCGAACCGCAGGCCGCACTCGAATGGCTCGCCGGCTATCACCGCGTCCAGCCTCAGGAGCTGAAGCCCTACCTCTATACCCTCCCGCAGGGCGAAGCGGTTCGGCACGCGTTTCGCGTCGCCTCCGGCCTCGATTCCATGGTGGTCGGCGAGCCGCAGATCCTCGGGCAGATGAAAGAGGCGGTTCGCGTCGCCGAGTCCGCCGGTACGCTCGGGACGCTTCTCAACAAGCTTTTCCAGCGTTCTTTCGCGGTGGCGAAGGAAGTGCGCAGCAATACCGGCATCGGCGCCAACGTCGTCTCGATGGCGGCTGCCGCAGTGAAGCTCGCCGGCCGGATATTTCCGAGCCTCGCCGAGCAGAAAGTGCTGCTGGTGGGCGCGGGCGAGATGATCGAGCTCGCCGCGACTCACTTCGCCGCGCAGCGGCCGCGCGGCATGGCGGTGGCGAACCGCACGCTGGATCGCGCCGAATCGCTCGCGCGCCGCTTCAACGCGGAGTCGATCGAGCTTCGCGATCTGCCCGAGCGCTTGCCGGAATACGACATCATCATTTCCTGCACCGCGAGTTCGCTTCCGATCATCGGCAAGGGCACGATGGAGCGTACGATCCGTGCTCGCCGCCACCGCCCGGTATTCATGGTCGACCTCGCCGTGCCCCGGGACATCGAAGCCGAGGTGGCGGAGATGGACGACGTGTTTCTCTATACCATCGATGACCTCGCGGCGACAGTGCGCGAGGGCATCGATGCGCGCCAATCGGCGGTCGCGCAGGCCGAAGTGATCATTGAATCCCAGGTCGGCTCTTTCCTGCATTGGATGAAGACGCGCGAAATGGTGCCGCTCATCCGCCAGCTGCGCGAATCCGCGGAGGAGGCGCGGTGCCTCGAGGTCGAGCGCGCGGTGCGCATGCTCGCCCGCGGCGACGACCCCAAGACGGTGCTGGACGCGCTTTCCCGCGGCCTCACCAACAAGCTGATGCATGCACCCACCGAAGCGCTCAACCAGGGCGGCGAAGCGGACGAGTCGCTCAAGGCGCTCGTAGCACGGTTGTATCAGCTTCGCGCGCGCGATTAGCTCGGGCATCCGGTTTCGCGCCGATGAAGCCCAGCATCGCGGCAAAGCTCGAGCAAATGCGTCAGCGACTCGCCGAGGTCAATGCGCTCCTCTCCGCGGAGAACGCCACGCGCGACATGGAGCAATACCGCAGGCTCTCGCGCCAGCACGCAGAGCTCGACCCCATTGTCGAGCTGTTCGACACATTCCGCAACACCGAGCAGCACGTCGCCGAAGCGCAAGAGCTGCTCGACGATCCCGAAATGAGCAGCTACGCGGAAAGCGAGATCAAAGTGGGCCGCGAGCGGCTCGTCGCGCTCGAATCGGAACTCCAGAAGCTGCTGCTGCCGAAGGACCCCAACGACGAGCGCAACATCTTCCTCGAGATCCGGGCCGGGACCGGCGGAGACGAGTCGGCGCTCTTCGCAGGCGACCTCTTTCGCATGTACTCGCGCTATGCGGAACGCCAGGGCTGGCAGGTGGAGGTGATATCGGAGTCGCCGGGCGATGCCGGCGGGTACAAGGAGATCATCGCGCGCATCATCGGGCAGGGCGCCTACTCCAAGCTCAAATTCGAGTCCGGCGGCCACCGCGTCCAGAGAGTGCCCGCCACCGAGACCCAGGGCCGCATCCACACCTCGGCCTGCACCGTCGCCGTCCTGCCCGAGGCGAGCGCGATCGGCGACGTCGTACTGAATCCCTCTGACCTTCGCATCGACACTTACCGCGCTTCGGGCGCCGGCGGCCAGCACGTCAACAAGACCGACTCCGCCGTGCGAGTGACGCATCTACCGACCGGCATCGTCGTGGAATGCCAGGACGCGCGCTCGCAACACAAGAACAAGGAAAAGGCGCTCGCGGTGCTCGCGGCGCGCATCAAGGACAAGCAGCGGCGCGAGCAGCAGGCGAAGGAAGCCGCGACGCGCAAATCCTTGATCGGCTCGGGCGACCGTTCCGAGCGCATCCGCACATACAATTTTCCGCAGGGTAGGGTTACCGACCACCGCATCGGTCTCACCCTCTACAAGATCAACGACATCATGGATGGCGATCTTTCCCAGCTGACTCAGGCGCTGCTCGCAGAGCACCAGACCGAGCAGCTCGCAGTGTTCGCCGAAGAGCGCTGATGCAAGAGCCCGCAGTGAACGCGGTCGAAACCGACGCAACGGTAGGCGGCTTGCTGCGCGAGTGCGGATTGCCGCGATTGGAAGCGGAGTTGTTGCTTTGCTCCATTCTGGGCTGCGAGCGCGTCTGGCTCGTCGCCCACACCGAAGAGACGATCGATTCGTCCACAGCGCGCTCTGCGCAAGCTCGGTTCGCACGGCGACGCGCGGGCGAACCTGTTTCCTACATTACGGGCTGGCGGGAGTTCTACGGACGGACACTGCGGGTGGCCCCGGCGGTCCTGATCCCCCGCCCGGAAACCGAGCTCGTAGTGGAGCTTGCACTCGAGCGCCTTTGCCCCGGTGCGCCGGCGCGCGTGCTGGAGCTAGGAACGGGCAGCGGGGCGATCGCCATCGCTCTTGCGAGCGAGCGGCCGGGACTCGCGATCGTCGCCTCGGATGTTTCCAAGGCAGCCCTTGCCCTCGCGCGGCGGAACGCGCGCGACCACGGGGCCGAAATCGACTTCGTCCTCAGCGACTGGTTTGACGCGCTAAAGCCTGGGCGATTTGATCTGATAGTGTCCAACCCGCCGTACGTCGCGGCGGGAGATGCGCATCTGGAGCGGGGCGACGTGCGCTTCGAGCCTCGTCTTGCTCTTGTCGGCGGCGAGGATGGCCTCGATTGCATCCGCAGGATCGCCGCGGACGCGCGAACCCGGCTCCAGTCCGGCGGCTGGCTGCTCTTGGAACACGGGTACGATCAGAAAGATCGCTGCGTCGAGCTGCTTCTCGAACTGGGCTACGCGGACGTCGGTGACTTTCAGGATCTCGCTGGATGGCCGCGCGTGTGCGCGGGTGTTTGGCGCGGTTGACCGCGTTTACTGCGAGCGGTACAATTCCCGACGATTTTTATCAGGTATTTGAGGGTTCAACATGAACGCACAAGAACGCATCAAACAGCAAGTCACCGGAAATCCGGTCGTTCTCTATATGAAGGGGACTCCTCAATTTCCGCAGTGCGGGTTCTCCGCCAACGCGATGCAGATCCTGAAGGCCTGCGGGGTCGAGCAAGTCTTTACGGTCAATGTGCTCGAAGAGCCGGAAATCCGCCAGGGCATCAAGGAATACGCCAACTGGCCCACCATCCCCCAGCTCTACGTCAACGGAGAGTTCGTGGGCGGCTCCGACATCATGCGCGAGATGTATCAGTCCGGGGAGCTGCAGAAGCTCCTCACCGGAGAGAAGACCACCTCTTAGTCGGTGGACCTATCGGCTTATCGCAGTTCCGCAAGGAGGCGCTCGATCATCCGCTCGGCCTGCGCCGGGTAGCCGCCGCCGAAAAGATTCGCGTGGTTGAGCACGTGGTACAGGTTGTACAGCGTCTTCCTGACTGCGTAGTCTTGAGCGAGGGGCGCCGCTTCCGCGTAAGCGGAATAGAAAGCCCGCGGAAATCCGCCGAAAAGCTCGGTCATGGCAAGGTCCGTTTCGCGGTCTCCCCAATAGACTGCCGGATCGAAAAGCACCGGCGCGCCGCCGGCGAGAAAGCCCGCATTTCCACTCCATAGATCCCCGTGCAGGAGCGATGCAGCGGGCGCATGCTGCGAAAGCAGTCGGGGCAGTGCTTCGGCGAGCCGCTCTCCCTTTTCCAGAAGATCCCTTCCGAGGCCGTTTTTCATCGCGAGCTCGAGCTGAGGTTCCAGTCGCGCTTCGCGCCAGAAGTCGCTCCAGGAAGGTGATCGCCGGTTGAGCTGCGCCGTTCTTCCAATGTAATTGTCCCGGTGCCAGCCGAAAGCTTCGCCATGAACCGCGTGAACCGCGGCGAGCGAGCGCCCCAGCGCGGCGTAATCCCCGTTTCCGCGCAGTTCCAGGTGCTCGAGTACGAGAAACGCGTGCTCGTCCGCTTGTCCTCGGCACAGAGGGACGGGAACCCGGGCACCGGCTGCGGCGAGCGCCGCGAGGCCGTCGGCCTCCGCGGCGAAACTGTCGAGTGCCGAGCGGTCGTTTGTCTTGGCGAAGTATCTGCGCC
>Ga0210382_10000301_pt1 | contig 18536 bp, 15 predicted proteins | sample PLMedo_FD_155452 | JGI IMG/M metagenome (GOLD analysis project Ga0210382, IMG submission 155452) | Groundwater sediment microbial communities from an aquifer in East River, Colorado, USA - PLM0_60_coex redo | ecosystem: Environmental > Terrestrial > Soil > Riparian zone | place: USA: East... | reverse complement strand
CCCAGGTCCTGACGTCGGGAATGGCCGCCAGCAGGGACACGTAGCGGGTCACGCGCTCGCTCCGGATCGCTTGCTCGACGTCCACGCCGGCGACCTCTGGACGGAAGACATCTCCTACGCGCACCAGGCGCACCGGCAGCTCATCGGCGAGGCCAACGATCCGTTGCACCGGCCACTGCTCCCTGCTCCCCGCTCCCCCCTCCCCGAGGTTGTCCAGCGCCGCGAGCGTCAGCGCCCGATAGAGCGCACCCGAGTCGAGATGCGCCCAACCGAGCTGCTCGGCGACCAGGCCGGCCGTCGAGCTCTTACCCGATGCCGCCGGACCGTCGATCGCGATTACGCGAAGCATTGCTTCAGATCGCGAAAGAAGTTGGGGTAGCTGATGGCCACGGATTTCCGTTCCGACAGACGGATATCCGCCCGCGGCAGCGTCCCGAGCACTGCGAACGCCATGGCGAGCCGGTGATCGGAGGCGGTCTCGACACGTCCCTGCAACGGCGCGTCGCCCCCCTCGATGTGCAGATCGTTCCCGCGCGCTTCTGCCCGCGCGCCGACCGCCCGCAGGTTCGCGGCGACGAGCTCCAGCCGATTGCTCTCCTTCACGCGCAGCTCGCCGACCTCGCGGAACACGGTCGCGCCGCGTGCGCGGCTCGCGAGCACCGCGAGGACCGGCACTTCGTCCACCAGCGTCGGAATCTCGGCGGCGGTCACTTCGGTCCCCGTGAGCCCCGCCGGGCGGACGAGCAGATCGGCGACGGGCTCCCCGCCTTCATCGCGCAGGTTCACGCGTTCGACGTGTGCACCCATCCGCTCGAGCACGACGAGGAAGCCGGTCCGCGTCGGATTGACTCCGACATTTTCGATGAGCAGCTCTCCCTGGTCCGCGAGAATCGCCGCCGCGACAAGAAACGCGGCGCTCGAGGGGTCGCCTGGAACGGACAGATTGACGGCCGGAAGGCCGGACGGCCCGACGGTCGGCTCAAACACAATTGCTCCGCCACGTTCGTGAATACCCAACCCCATGTGGGCGAAAAGTCTTTCCGTGTGGTCTCGGGATCGGTATGGCTCGCGAATTGTCACGGGGACGTTCCCCGTCAGTCCCGCGAACAGAATTGCACTCTTAACCTGGGCGCTCGCTACGGGGCTCGAGTACGTGAGGCCGCGGAGCTTGCCCCCGCGAATCGTGAGGGGAAGCCCGTCACCGCTTTCCTTAATAGTCGCGCCCATCTGTCTCAGTGGCTCGGTTACACGCCGCATCGGGCGGCGGCGCAGCGACGCGTCTCCGGTCAGCGTCGCCGCGAACTTCTGGCCCGCCAGGATGCCGAGCATGAGGCGGGCTGTGGTGCCGGAGTTGCCACAATTCAAACGGGAGTCAGGAGTCTGGAATCGGGAGCCCGAAATCCTGACTCCCGACTCCTGAATCCGCGAGATATCCGCGCCGAGCTGTCGCAACACACGCGCGCTGCTCTTCACGTCGGCGCCGGTGAGCAACCCCGCCAGCTCGCTTGTGCCTCGGGCGAGCGCCGCCAGCATGAGCACGCGATGCGAGATGCTTTTGTCGCCCGGCGGCCGGACGACGCCGCCGACGCGTCGCACCTTAGGCGCCGCCAATGCGTCGCCGCCAGCTCGCCGCGCGCGCGAGCCAGGCCGTGAGCGCCGCGGCATCGCCGACCTCGAGCGCGCGCTCGACCGTTCCCAGCGACTCTTCCAGCCTGCGCAACGCCGGCAGAATTTCGTCGCGGTTCATGAGCAGGATTTCCGTCCACAGTGCCGGTTCGCTGGCGGCCAGTCGCGTGGTATCCGCCGCGCCCGGCCCGAACGAGGACCCGGGCGGCGCGTGCTGGGCGAGGAAATCGGCGAGGAGCGATGCGACGACCTGCGGCAGGTGACTCGTGGCGGCGAGCTGCGCGTCGTGCAGCGCGGCGTCGAGCACGACGGGCTCGGCCCCCAGCACGTCTTCCCAGAAATGCACGATCTCTCGCACCGCCTCAGCACCGCCGGGACCGGGGCACGGCGTCACGTACACGACGGCCCCGCGGAACAGATCGGCGCGTGCCGCTTCGAAGCCATGGCGATGCGTGCCGGCGAGGGGATGGCTCCCGGCGAACCGGTTGCCGACACCGAGCCGCTCGGCCCGCGCGACGATCCCGCGCTTGACGGAGCCGACGTCGGTGACGAAGGCGCCGGCCTTCAAGTGGGGCAGCAACGCTTCCAGCTGCGCGAGGTTGGCGGCGGGGGGGGCGGCGAGTACCAGGAGATCGGCGGCGCGGGCCACGTCGGCGGCGCGCGGGGGCGCATCATCGAGCGCGCCGTGCTGGGCGGCAAGGGCCCGCTCGGCGGGCTCGGGCGACCACCCGATGACGGTTATGCCGTCTCCCCCCCGATTCCCCGGCTGTTTCACCTGACGGGCAATCGAGCCGCCAATCGCGCCGAGCCCTATCAGGCCAAGGGTTTGGGGCCGCACGGCTTGGAAGGTACACGTCGCCCGCATATTATGGAGCCCCATGCGGGCGACGCCGAGCATCACCCGCCTCTTCGCCGCGACGTTCATCGCGGTTGCACTCGTGGGCCTCGTCACGCAGGTCGCGACTTGGCGCAGCGCTCGCGCCACGCAGATGGCCATGGTCGAGCTGGCCCAGCGGCTCGACCGCATTCAGCAGCTCGGTCCATCCCCCGTCATCGCTGCCGAAGCCACCGCCGCAGCCGAGCTGGCCGTCGACGCCGGCGATGATGCCGTGCAGGCCGCGGTCGCCGCGAGCGTACTGTTCGTCGCCATGCTGGTCGTGCTGGGTCTGGGTTTCTGGTACAACCGCCGGCGTTTGGCTGTGCCGTTTTCTCGGATTGCGCAGGCGCTGCAGCGCGTGGCGGAAGGACAGTTCGTGGAGCCGCTGCCTGAGGATCAGCCCGGTGAGTTCGGCGCGATCGCGCGCGGCGTGAACCACATGGCCAAGGCGCTGGCGTGGCGGGAAGAGCTGCAAGCGTACCTGTCGCAGCTGCTCGCGGCGCTCAATACCTCGGCGGACGACTCGGCGACCGGGCTGGCGCAGGCGCTGGGCGTGATCGCCGGCGCGACCAAGGCGACCGGCATCGTCCTGTATCAGCCCGCCCACGATGCGAATGAATGGGCGCCGAGCGTCTCGCGCGACGTGGAATCTCGTCCCGTTTCGCGGGCGACGATGCGCGATCTCATCGGCGACGCCGCCCAGGCGATCCACTATCACGGCGAAGCGGTCCAGCCGGTGCGCCATCAACTCCGCTTGAACGCGCCCATGCCGCAGGGACTCGTCCTCGTGCCCCTGCGGGCAGGCACCAAGCTCGTGGGCGTGCTGGGCGTTATTCCCGGCACCCGGTTCGACGCGGACGAGCGGGCCGCGCTAGACCAGGCGGCACCGAATCTTGCGATCGCCTGCGAGCGCGGAGCGGCGCACCACAACACCCGGCGCCTCGCCGTCGAAGTGCGCCAGACCGCCCAGCGGCTGGAGCAGCTGAACGCCGATCTCGACGCCGTGATGAAGTCCAAAGACCTGTTCTTGTCCAACATTTCGCACGAGCTCCGCACCCCGCTCAACAGCATTATCGGATTCACCGACCTCTTGCTCACCGAGGATCTCGGCTCTCCCCTCTCCAAGCAGCAGCGCGATTTCCTCGAGACCGTCGCGCGCAACGGCCGCCACCTGCTCGAGCTGATCAACGAGCTGCTCGACCTGCAGCGCATCGCCGCGGGACGGATGGAGCTGAAACCGGAGGCCGTCGATTTGGAGGCACTCCTCACCGACGCGACCGGCAGCGTGCATGCCCAGGTGCAAAAGCATCGTCACGCGCTGGTCGTCACGCCGCCGTCGCCGGGTCTGCGCGTGCAGGCGGACCGCGGGCGGGTGCGGCAGGTGCTCCTCAACCTGCTCTCGAACGCCATCAAGTTCACACCGGACGGCGGCCATATCACCGTCGCCGCGGGGCCGGTCAACGGCGGGTCGGAGGTGCGGATCGCGGTGACCGACACCGGGATCGGCATCGCGGCCGAAGATCAGCCCAAGCTGTTCCAGGAGTTTTCCCAGCTCGACGCTTCGGCGAGCCGCAAGTATGAAGGGACGGGCCTGGGGTTGGCGCTCTCGCGGCGGCTGATCGAGCTGCACGGCGGCACCATCGGCGTCGAAAGCGAGATGGGAAAAGGAAGCACCTTCTGGTTCACTCTGCCGCAGGCACGGTGAGTGTGGCCACGATCATTATCGTCGAAGATCAGCCGGACAATCTGAAGTTGTTGACTACGCTACTGACGATCAAGGGACATCAGGTCATCGGATTGCCCAACGGCGATCGGTTGACCGACGTCATGCGCACGCAGCAGCCAGCCCCCGACCTCGTGTTGCTCGACATCCAGCTCCCCGGACGCGATGGGTACGCACTGCTCGAGGAACTCAAGGGGCTGCTCGAACGCTCATGCAAGGTCGTCGCGTTGACGGCGCATGCGCTGCCCGAAGACCGGTCGCGCGCCAGCGCTGCCGGATTTGACGGTTACATCACGAAACCGATCGATGTACGCACGTTCCCCGCGGAAGTCGCGCGCTACCTGGGAGGATGACACATGGGCGGTATGGTGCTGTTAATCGGACGGGTGGTCTTTTCCTTCTTCTTTATCTACTCCGGTTTCAACCACCTCACTAAGCTCAGCATGTACGCGCAGTACGCCGGCGCCTCGGGCGTTCCGGCTCCCACGCTGGCGACCGCGGTCTCGGGGTTGATGCTGCTCGCCGGTGGTCTCAGCATTCTGCTCGGCGTGAAGCCGGGTTGGGGTGCGCTGCTGATTTTCCTCTTCCTGATTCCCGCGGCGTTCACCGTGCACAAGTTCTGGGGAATCGCCGATCCGATGATGGCGGCCAATCAGGCGGCGCACTTTTGGAAGAACATCGCGCTCGCGGGAGCGTGTCTGATGTTTTACGGATTTGCCGTGCTGTACCCGATGCGGTGGCCGTACAGCCTCGGCCGCTAAGACAAACGCCTTAGGGTCGTTCCGCCGGCGGGGGGGTGCGCGAGTGCATCCGCCGCGGAGCGCTGGGCGCCGCATGCGGATGCGGGTTGGGATTCGCGTCCGCTTCGTGCAGCGTGATGGACCCGTTCACCGTGACGAGCTTCAGCGTCGGACCGCCGGTGCCGATCGTGCCGCGCAAGTGCCGCGGGCTGATCTTGCCCATGATCTTCACGGGGAAGTCGGTCTCCACGCGGCCGTTCACGGTCTCGGCGTCGATGTTGGCGTTGAGCTTTAGCGGCAGCCCCGCGCTCACCGAACCGTTCACGGTGGTCAGCCGGACGTCGCCCGTCGTGAGCGACAGCATATTCGCTTCGATACTGCCGTTGACCGTCGTCGCTTGAACCGGACCGGTCGACGTATTGACTTGGATGCGGCCGTTCACGGTCGCGGCTTCGACTGGAGCGCTCACGCCGTCGATTTCGAGCCCGCCGTTCACCGTCGACGCATCGACGGGGACGTTGCGGGGCAGCTGCACGATGAAGCGCACCGCGACGTCGTTCTTCTTCACACCGTTCAGGCGATAGTCGCCGCCCTCGTTGCAGCGCCGGTCGCGCGCATCCCATAACGCGCATACGGTGAGGCCGCGCTCGGTGAGCACGGGAACCAGCTGCACGCTCTGCGGGTCGGACTGGCGCCAGCTTTTCTCGACATGGATGATCAGACTGTCGCCGGTTCCCGGCACGACGTCGATCGGGCCGTTTGTATTGCGGATCCAGACGCGCTGGTTCGGCTTGAGAAGCACCTGGTACTCCCACGGATCGCCCACCTGCCGGCCGCGGCCGAAGAGATCGCCGCCGTCGCCGTCGCCCCAGTTAAAATCGCCGAACGAGCCGAGGGCGCCGAGCTGGGGCGGCACGTGGATTTTGATGCTGCGGACGAAGAGGCCGGCGCCGACGACTAAACCAAAGAGCACACCGCCGCGGATGATCTCGCGGCGCCATGTGCGCCAGAAACGCCGAGTGGGTGTGACCGCCTGATCCAGAGACATGTCCATGATTAAGGGTTGGTACGCAGCTTCAATCTTACAAGTTTCGCCCCGAAGCGCGACCGCCCGCCGGAACTGGGCGGGCGGCGCGGGGAGCTAGGCCACCGGGCATTTCACAAGGGGAGCAGGAGCCTCGACGACGATGGGATCGAGCATCCCACCGTACCAGACGCGGTTAGCGTCTTCCACCGGGCTCACGGTTTCGACCGTTCGGGCCACGCGGGCATACGTCTGCTGGCGCTCGAAGGTCATGGCGGCTTGGGCGGCGAAGCCGTATCCGAATGTCAGGATCGTCGCGATCAACAGGGTCAGGCCGCGCATATACATCCTCTCTGCTAGAGACATGGTGCGAGTCTTCAGAGGGTAAGACGCAGCGATCACGGGAAAGGTTGCATGGGATTTGGAGTTAACGCGTTCCGGACAACGAACGGCAGGATGGTGGAGGAGGGTGAACGTTAGTGACCTTCTTTAGTAGCCCGGGTTCTGCGGCAACGTCGAGCAGTGCGAGAGCTCGGGGTGGCTTACGGCTCCACCACATCGCTCGTTCTGTCGGCCGGGATGGGGCCCGGGACCGTCTGCTGTCGGCCGGAAGGCCAGCGCACCTCGAGCCGGGCCGCGTGGTCTGCGGTCCCAAGACCGAAATAGAGCGGCAGATCGCTCTGGGACAGGTAGCCAGATTTCCCGTCCAACACCTTGAGGATGCGCCTTCCGTCGGGAAGGACGACCGTCACGTAGGCGCCGAGTCCTTCGCGGTTCGAACGCGTGCCGCGCAGCCGGACCTTGAGAAAGTGGATCCGGTGGCGCGTGGAGAGATCGCTGACGAGCACCTGCGGCCGAGCGTAGAACTCGTTGGTCACGATGTCGAGATCACCGTCACCGTCGAGATCAACGATGACCGCGGACCGAGTGCCCAACGAGCCCATCATTGTCAGGTGATCCCCGACACCCCACTTGCACAGGTCCGCCCCGCCCGGGCCGCGACAGGCCTGACAGAAGAGCTGGCCCCGATCTGCGCCGCCGCAATCGAGCGTAAACCAGGGCCGCTTCGTGACACCGAGCGGGCGGGGTTCCACGCCGAGGAGGAACTCGCTGGGGAGGAAGCGCCGTCCCGCTTCGTTCAGTAGCACAGAGTTGATCCCATAGCGGTGGGGAAAATTCATGCCCGCCCCGATGAAAATGTCGTCCCATCCATCGGCGTTGAGGTCGTCGACGCTGGGGCCCCAGGGCCAGTACGTCTCGACGCCGGCAGAGTCGGAGACCTCCTCGAAGCGGCCACGCCCCCGGTTCGCGAACAGCGCGTTTCCGAAGATGAACCCGCGCTTTCCAGTCGGGAAGAAATCCGGCGGAGCCGGGGCGGTGTCCGCCTTGCGAGACTCCGCGGCCCAGTCGCCAGGCTCAATGTTGACCCACATGTCTGAGTGCATGTCTGTCACGAAGAGGTCGAGGCGCCCGCTCCCGTCGAAGTCGAACGCCTTCACGCCCATCGCGCCCCACGGCGTCTTGGGGAAATACTCGCGTGTCGCATCCCGAAAACGTGTGCCGCCCTCATTCAGCCAGAGGTGGTTCGCCCCCTGCATGTTCAGGATGTAGAGGTCGGGAAACCCATCGTCGTTCACATCGAGGACTGTGGCGTCGCCGCTCCAGCTCAGGTCCCGCAACCCGGCCTCGCGCGTCACGTCCTTGAACCGGTTGCCGCCCAGGTTGCGGTACAGGCGGCTCGGTTCGGCCCGCTCTGGATGCGTATGGCCGTGGAACGCGTCACTAAGGCCCACGTAGTAGCCGCCCGGCCCCTGCACATCGCTGGTGTAGACGCCCACGTTGATCAGGAGCAGATCGAGCAGGCCGTCACGGTCGTAGTCGAAGAACACGGCGCCCGAGGAATGGCCCACGTAGCCGACCCCGGCTTGGGCGGTGATGTCGCGAAACGTGCCGCCGCCGAGGTTCTCGAACAACCGGTTCCCGTGCCGCACCGTCGTGACGAACAGGTCGGGGTCGCTGTCGTTGTCGATGTCGGCGAACGCGCACCCGGCTGCGATGGGATCCGACATGCGAAGGTGAGCCAGGTCCGTGACATTCTCGTAGCGGCCACCACCCACGTTCTTCCAGAGCTCGTTGGTGCCGAGCTGGGTAACAAAAAACAGGTCGGGTAAACCGTCGCCATCGACGTCGGCGGCGCAGAGTCCCGTGCCATGATCGTAATGGACCTTCTTGTACGCCTTCCCCGCGTCATCGACGATGCGATTCTCGAACGCGATGCCGCTCTCGTCGCGCCGGTCGGTGAATTGGAAGTCGTGACTCACGGTCGACTTTGCGGCCAGCTCGACTTCCTGACGCGCCCGCTCGCGCAGCCACGGCATCGTTGCCGCGGGGCTTTCGCGGACGTTCGAGTCACAGGCGGTGAGAAGCAGAATCGCGGGCAGCCACTGACGAGTCACAGGTGCTCGGGGCAGGAATCGAACCTGCAAGGGGTTGCCCCCGAGGGATTTTAAGTCCCTTGCGTTTACCAATTTCGCCACCCGAGCCGAAGACGAATTATAGCCGCTCCGTGTGCGCGCCCGCCGACGCCTTCACTTCGCTGATCGGCGCGGACCTGCCGTAAGCCCGTTCGTACGCGCGCTGGATCGCGGGAATCGTCGTCTTGTCCGTCTTGTTGACCAGCACGATCGCCGTGCCGCCCCACCCCGCTCCGGTCAACCGCGCACCCAGCGCGCCAGCACGCTTCGCCGCGGCCACGACGGTGTCGAGCTCCGGAGAGCTGCACTCGTATAGCCGTCGACATGATTCGTGCGATTCATACAGTAGCTTCCCGAACTGCTTGAGCTTCCCCTGCTGCAGCAGCTGCGCCGCGAACCGCGCGCGCGCGGTCTCGCTCACGACATGCACCGCGCGCGAGCGCAGCGGCTCGCGCAATGCCCGCTTGAGTCGCGACAGCCACTCCACAGGCCAGCTCGCCAGCCACGTCAGCTCCGGGAGCTCCACCCTGAGGCGCTTTACCGCCTCGTCGCATTCGGCGCGGCGTTGGTTTAGCCCACCCGCCGACAGATTGTGACGCTTGCCCGTGTCGACGAGCAGAAGCCGCGCGCCAAACGGGATCTGCGTTGCCTCGAGCGAAGCGCATTCGAACAGTAGCGCGTGATCGGGCTTGCCGAGCGCCGCAATCGTTTGATCCATCACGCCGCAACGCACCCCGACGTGATCGTGCTCGGCCCGGAACGCGACGCCGGCGATCTGGCGGGGCTTAAGCGAAGGTGCGAGCGCTTTGGCGGCGGCGACGGCGAGCGCGGCGGACGACGAGAGCCCCGCCCCGACCGGCACGTCGGACGCGATCGCAATCCGTACCGAGCCATCCCGAGGCACGACGTCGAGCGACCACAGCTCGCGCAGCACGCCGGCGACGTACGCGGCCCATCCCTTGGGAAGCTCTTCCTGCCATCTGACGCGGACGACTTGCTCGAACCGTGTCGAAACGGCTTCGAGCACACCCGATTCGCCGGGCGCACCGGGCCCGACCACCGCGGTCGTGCGCGCGGCGATCGCAATCGGCAGCACAGGACCACCGTTGTAGTCGGTATGTTCGCCGATCAAGTTGACGCGACCCGGGGCCGACGCGGCGGACCTAGGTGTTGTCCCAAATGATTTCTGAAACAGGTCTATCGCGGGTCGTGGCATGGGTTTGACAATGATTCCACGCAATGCTACCGTATCGCGGCCAGATTCACCATCTATTTCTATTTTGTCCCTCGGAGATCACGTATGCGGCGGTTTGCGTCGTTGCTGCTCGCCGGAGCCTCTGCGCTTGTCGCCGCCCTCCCCACCAGCCTGGCTGGGCAGGGTTTCGGCGTCTACGAGCACAACACGTGCGCCATGGGCCGCGCCGGCGTCACGGCCGCCAGGCCCTGCGCCGACGGCTCCGCTATCTACTTCAGTCCCGCGGGCTTGGCCGGGCTGACGGGGACCCGCATCAGTGCGGGGGTCACGCTGATCGGTGCACAGGGGAGCTTTACCGACGACTTCCTCGCCAGCCGCAGCGACCTCAAGAATCCCCTCATCCCCGTTCCCAACATCTATGTCACCCGTGCCTTGAGCCCCAAGGTGACGGCGGGGATCGGGGCCTACGCGCCGTACGGCCTCGAAACCAAGTGGGATAGCCTCAACTTCCCGGGCCGGTTCCTCGGCTACAACACCAACATTCGCTCCATCTACATCCAGCCGACGATTGGCTATCAGGTCAGCCCCAAGCTGAAGCTCGGGATCGGCGTCGCCTACATCACGAGCCACCTCAAGCTGCGCCAGCGCGTCGACCTCTCCACGCAGCCCGTGCCCGATGCCCTGCGCATCCCGGCCGGCCTGCCCGTTGGGACCACGTTCGCCATGCTGGGGGTGGCCACGGGCACCGACTTCGCAGACGCCACGCTCGACGCGAACGGCACCGGTTTCTCGGTCAATTTCGGCGCGATCTGGCAGGCGACCGACCGGTTGAGCATCGGCGGGCACTGGCTGACGCGGAAGCAAATCACATACGACGGCGACGCGAAGTTCGTGCAAGTCCAGACAGGTCTGGTCCTCCCGGTCGCGGTCGGTCCGCTGCCAGCGGGAACGCCCATCGACGGGGTGCTCCTGGGACAGTTTGCGAGCGGCGCCCCGCTGTCCAACGGCCCGGTCGGGACAGCGATCAACATGCCGCCGCAGGGAACGCTGGGCTTTGCCTACAAGATGAACGACGCCTGGTCGGTCATGGCCGATTACCAGTACGTCGTGTGGGGTTGGTTCAACGACGTCGACATCGATTTCGCGAACGCCGGAACACCCGACTTGCAGCTGCATCCCCAGAACAAGGACACGCACGGTTTCCGCTTCGGGACCGAGTACCAGTACAACTCGACAGTCCAGCTGCGCGGCGGTTACCTGCATCACTCGGCCGCCTCGCCACCGCAATTCGTGACTCCTCTCCTCCCCGAGGCCCCCCGCAACGAATTCAGCGTGGGCGCGGGGATCCAGTTGAACCCGCATTGGCATGCGGACCTGGCGTACCAGTACATCAAACAGAACGATCGGCGTGGCACGGTCAATCTCGCCGCGGGCAATACCGGTCTCTACAAATTCTCGGCCCATCTGTTCGCGGCCGGCATCGCTCTCACGTTCTGAGGAACTGCGACTCATGATTCGGACCAATCGATTCTCGGCCGCGGTCCTCGGTCTCGTCCTGGCTGCTGCGGCGTGCAACAACGACCAGCTGAACCGGCCGTTCTCCAACGTCCCGGTCGATCCGTTGTTCGACCGCTACGTCTCGATGGGAAATTCGATCACGGCGGGCTTCCAGTCCGGCGGGATCAACGACAGCACGCAGCTGCAGTCGTACGCCGTGTTGCTCGCGCGCGCGATGCGCTCGCCGTTTTTCCCGCCGCTCCTGAACAAGCCGGGCTGCCCGCCGCCGATCACGAACGTGTTCGCGCAGCCGGCACCGACGCGGGTCGGAGGCGGCACCGCTACGACGTGCGCTTTGCGCAAGATCCCCAATCCCGCGCCGCCGTACATCAGTAACACGGCCGTGCCGGGCGCCGAGGTGCGAGACATCCTCGCCAACCTCGACACCGCGTCGAATCCCAACACCCTGACCCAGTTCATCCTCGGCGGGCTGACGCAGGTGCAGATGATGGAGCGCGCGCACCCGACCTTCGTGTCGATTTGGATCGGGAATAACGACGTGCTCGGTGCCGCCACGAGCTCCAGCAACGCGGGGGACAGCACCAAGATCACGTCGATTACGAATTTCCAGACGCGCTACGGCGCAATGCTCGACACTGTCGACGCGCTCGGGCCGCAGGGCGTGATTCTCATCGGCGTCGCTAACGTCACGGCTATTCCGTATTTCAGCGCGGGTGCGACGTACTGGGCGATCAAGAATCACCTCGCCCCGCCCGACTCGTTCCCCACGCTGTTCACCGTGAGCAATAACTGCGCGCCCATCGCTACCGGCATTCCGGGTGCGCGAGGAGACTCGACGCTGGTGCCGTTTCCATACGGCGCCGCGCTGCTGGGCGCTGCGCAGCTGGGTGCACCCCGCAACCTCGATTGCGCGGACACGGTTGCCGCGGTCGTGGTTCCGGCCGAGCTCGTGAAGCTCGTTACGGCGGTGACGGCCTACAACACCTACATCTCGGGTCAGGCGACCGCGCGCGGCTGGGCATATCTCAACCCCAACACGACCCTGGATTCGCTGCGCACGGTGCCGACGGCGGTTCGTCCCTTCCCGGCGATCCCGCAACCGTGCAGCGCGAATCCCTTCGGCACGGCGTTCTCCTGCGACGCGGTGCATCCGAGTGCCGCCACGCACCGGTTGATCGCACAGAAGCTGCGCCTCGCTATCAACGCGGCGTACACGACCGCGATTCCGCCGATCCCCTGAACGGCGGCAAAGGGCAGCAACTGGCGGCAATGGGGTATCCTTCTCCATTGCCGCCGTTCTTTACGTTCCCCCATCGATTTCTGGGACTCTGCGCCCTGCTGCTCATGCCGGCGGCAGCTCGCGCGCAGGCCGGCCCGCGAACCGACACACCTCGGGCGGGCACGCTCCGCGTCACGTTCGAACCCGTGATCACGACGTGGGAACGCGAGTTCACGGATAACGGCCACGAACAACGGATCGGTGCGTCGCTGTTCAGCGAGACCCATCCCCCGTTTGGTTGCACACGGGTCAACGGATTCCTCGTGTGCCGCTACGACTTTACGCCCGTGTTCGTGCACGCCGAGCGCCGCGTGACCCCGCTCGCCCTGGACTTCGGCATCACCAACCGCATCGCGGTGGGCGTCTATGTGCCGCTCGTGCGCAGCAACACGCGCGCCGGCTTCCAGCTCGACAGCGCCGGCAACCCGGGGAACCCTGCCGCCGCCGCGCGCCTCGATTCCATCCTATCGGACACGACGTACGCCTCCGACCCGATCGCCGGGACGTCGCGTCGCCTGCGCTTCTTCGCGGGAGACGTCGAGGTGAACGCGAAGTACCGCATTCTGGAATCGCACAACTATGCGTTGAGTGCTGCGGTCGTCGTGCGCTTGCCGACGGGCCACCAGGACTCGCCGAACAGTCTCTTCGACATCGCGACCGGCGATCATCAGACCGACATCGAGGTTCAGGTCACGCAAGAGCTGACGGTGTTCGATCGGCTGTGGCTCAATGCGCTCGTGCGCGCCGGGCGCCAGCAGCCGGGGACGCGGGCGCGCCGCGTGGGACCGCAGTCGGTGCTGCTGATCCCCCACGCGGCGCTCGCCACGCTGAACTGGGATCCGGGCGACTACTTGGGCGTCGATGTCGCGCCGATGTTGCGCCTGTCAAAAGCATTCGGGGTGGGATTCACGGCGGGCTACTGGACCCAGAAGCGCGACCGCTACACGTACCGTTCGGCCCAGGATTCCAGCGACATCGCGACACGGCTCGGCACGCCGGTTTCAGCCGCGGTACTCGATGCCGGGACCGCCCTGCGCTGGACACGACTGGGCTTCGCGATGACCTATGCCGGATCGGATGTGGAGGGCAGCTTGTCCTTCGAGCAGACCGTCAGCGGCTCGGGTGGGCGCGTGCCGGTGGCGACAGTGTTCCGGGTTGTGATGCGGACTTCTCGCTGGCCGTTTTGAGCAACTCCACGGCGTGACGCCGCGCCGTCGCCATGTCGGCGTCGCCGAGCATCCGCGCGAGCTCCTTTACTCTCGACTCCTCCTTCACCACCGCTACGTCGCTCGTCGCCACGCCACCTTTCTTCCCCTTTGCCACCACCAGATGCTGGTCGGCGTACACGGCGATCTGGGGCAGGTGCGTGATGACCAGCGCCTGGCGGCCTTCTCGCGAAACATCCATCAACGCTTCACCCACCCGGCCGCCGACTTCCCCGCCGATTCCCTGATCGACTTCGTCGAACACCAGCGTCGGGACGACGTCGTGGGAGGCCAGCACCACCTTCAACGCGAGCATGAGACGCGAGAGCTCGCCGCCGGACGCGACTCTCGCCAGCGCGCGCGAGTCGAGGCCCTCGTTCAGCTTCACTTGGAAGATCACGTCCTCCGCACCGTGTGCGCCGTGCGCCGTGCGCTGTGCGCCGGACAGCGACACCTCGAACCGCCCACCTTCCATGCCCAGCGGCGGCAGAATTTTGTTCACGGCGCGAGCCAGTTTCTTGGCTCCTGCCACCCGTTTCGCGCTGAGCGCTTCCGTCGCGCGAGTAAACTCGTCAGCGGCCTTCGCCCGATCCGCGGCAATGTTGCGCAGATCGAGGTCGGCGGTGTCGAGCAGCTCGAGCTCGCGCGTCGCCGTGTCGCGCGCGGCCAGCACGTCAGGAATCGTCGGCCCATGTTTCTGCTGCAGCCGGAACAGCAGGTCGCGCCGCTGCTCCACGGCCGCCAGCCTGCCCGGATCGGTTTCGATCGCACTGGCGTAGTCCCGTGCAGACTGCGCTAACTCGTCGGCATTTGCCGAAACGGCATCGAGCAGCTCCTGCCATTTGCCGAGGGACGAATCCACCCGCAGGAGCCCCGCGAGGATCTTCTGGGCTTTGGTAAGTCCGGCCGAATCCACCGTCTCTTCCAGCTCGCGCGCGAGCCGGCCCAGCTCCTCGGCGTGCGTCAGCCGCTTGGCTTCGACTTCGAGCGCCTCATCCTCGCCCAGTTTCGGCTTGGCGCGCTCGATCTCCTGAAGCACGTGCCGCAAATAGTCGGCTTTGCGCCGCACGTCGTCTTGCCGCGTCGTCAGCTCGGCCTCGCGCGTCTCGAGCTCTTTGAGACGCGCATGCGCGTCGCGCACCGCCACGCGCTCCACGTCCGCATCGGCGTACGCATCGAGCATGTCGCGCTGCGCGTCGGGCCGGAGTAGCGACTGCGTCTCGTGCTGGCCATGCAAGTCCACGAGCAGCGCGCCGATCTCGGCGAGCACGCCGATCGTGGTCGGCGAGCCGTTCACCCAGGCGCGCGACTTCCCTTCCCGCAGCACTTCGCGCTTCAGGACGAGTCTCCCGTCCTCCAATTCGACCCCCAGCGCGGCGAATGGTGCGAGCAGATGCCGATGAACGGCAGACGCAAACTCGAACGCCCCTTCGACAACCGTCTTCTCGGCGCCGGGGCGCACGACGTCCGCCGAGGCGCGTTCGCCCAGCAGGAGGGCGAGCGCGTCGACGACCATCGATTTCCCGGCACCGGTTTCGCCGGTCAGGACGTTGAGGCCGGGCTGGAAGGGGAGCGTGACGTCGGCAATGACGGCGAGATCGCGGACTCGTAATTCAGTCAACATCTAGGGAATCTCTGAACAGATACGTGACGGTGGGGGTGGGGGCGCCGGGCGCGTTTACGCGACGGCGCTTCGGCGGCACACCGATCCCGAAATGCTCTCGAGAGCGGCGCTTATGTGCCCGCCGTGCGCCGTCGCGTGTCGCGCCCAAGCCCCCACCCCCACCGTCAGAAGAGTTGTACAGAGGTTCCCTGGATCTTGGGATCATTTGCGCGTCCGATCACTCAAGTCGCCCCAGTGCAGCTTCTTCCGCAGCCGCTTGAAGAAGCTCTCCGGGCCGAGCCGGACCAGGAGGATGGGCCGTTCCGCGCGACGCACCTCGAGGCGCTCGCCCGGTTGAATCGGCGTGCCCACCTGGCCGTCGAAGGACACGAGGACGTCGTCGCTCCACGGTGGAATCGGCTGGATCGTGACGACGGCGGTGGCTGCCAAGACGAGCGGCCGCACCGCGAGCGTGTGCGGGCAGATGGCCGTGACGACGATGGCATCGACGGTCGGCACGACGATCGGTCCGCCGGCCGACATCGAATACGCCGTCGAGCCGGTCGGCGTGCTCACAATGATGCCGTCCGCCGAATACTGAGCGACTTCGTCACCATCGACCGACACCTTGAGACGCACGACGCGCGCCACACCGCCCTTGTGCACCACGACGTCGTTGAGGACGAGCGGCTCGACGCGACCCGGTGTCTTCGACCCCTTGCCGGTGATCGTCGATTGTAGCGCGAGCCGTGGCTCCGTCGTGTAGGCGCGGCGCACGATGGAATCGAGCGCCCATTCGAGGGTCTCGGGCCCAGCAGTCGTCAGAAAGCCGACGCGGCCCAGATTGAGACCGAGAATCGGCGTATTGACGCCGTTCAACAGGCGAGCGCCGCGCAACAGTGTGCCGTCGCCGCCCAGCGTGATGAGGAGATCCAGCTCGGTGGACGGAGCCTGGCTCAATAGTGGAGGGGGGGGAGGCCCACCGTCTCCGGACGGCCAGAGCGCGTGGATGCGCTCCTCGGTGTAGAGCTTGATGCCTACGCTGGACGCTTTGTGCTGGAGCGTCGCGAGGAAAGCACCAAGATCCGGATAGTTGGGGTTCCCGACGACCCCGACGTTCATTGCGTGGTGAGCGACTCTTCCGCGGCGAGGGCGCGGATCCGGGCGGCGATGCCGGCGCCCGTCAGGCCGACGTCCGCGAGCTGCTGGGCGCGCGGGGCGTGCTCATAGGTGCGGTCCGGCACACCGAGCGCGACAACTCGGGAGTCGGGCGCCGTCGTCTGCACCAGCGCCGCGAGCGCGGCCCCGAAGCCGTTGACGACGGTCCCGTCCTCAACCGTGACGAGCAGCTTATGACTCTGCGCCAGGGCGTCGAGCATCTCGCGGTCCATCGGCTTGAGGAAGCGCGCATTAACCACAGAGGCGGCGATACCGTCGGCGGCGAGCAACTCCGCGGCCTCGAGCGCCGGCTTACACATCACGCCGACCGCCAGGATCGCGCAGTCCTTTCCTTTTCTGAGCAGCTCCCACGTCCCGTACGGAATGGCCGGCACCTCGGCCGCGAGCGGCGCCTCGCCGGGCGCCTTGTCGCGCGGGTAGCGCAGCGAAAACGGCCCCTCGGTGTGGTGCAGCGCGCAGCGCAGCAGCCCGATCAGCTCGGCGGCATCCTTCGGGGCCGTCACCGTCATGTGGGGCACGGCGAGCATATACGCGATGTCGTACAACCCCATGTGCGTCTGCCCGTCTTCGCCCACCATCCCGGCGCGGTCGAGCGCGAAAATCACGGGCAGCTTCTGGATCGCGACGTCGTGGATGATGCTGTCGTAAGCGCGTTGCAGGAACGTCGAATAGATCGCGACCACGGGACGAACGCCCTGCGTCGCCAGGCCCGCCGCAAAAGTCGTGGCGTGCGCTTCCGCGATGCCGACGTCGAAGAAGCGCTCGGGCCATTTCTTCTGGAAGATGTTGGTACCGGTCCCCGACGGCATCGCGGCCGTGATGGTGACGAAGTTCGCTTCCTCGGCGGCCAGCTGCGTGAGCGCATCGCCGAACACCTTGGTCCACTGCGGCAGTCCGGGATTGACCGGCCTGAGCTTGCCGGTCACCGGATCGTAGGGCGCGCGGGCGTGGTACTTCTCGAGATCGGGCTCGGGGAGCGGGAAGCCCTTCCCCTTCTCGGTGATCACGTGGACGACGCGCGGGCCCGTCAGCGTCTTCACGATGTCGAAGGTGTGGAGCATCTGCCCGATGTTGTGGCCGTCGATTGGTCCGAAGTAGCGGAAGCCCAGCTCCTCGAACAGCATCCCCGCCGACCAGAGATTCTTGATGCTCTCTTCGACGTTCTTCGCGAAGTCGACGAGCTTCCTGCCGCCCACGATATGCGACGCGCGCTCGATCAGGTGCTTGACGCGCTCGCGAATCCGCACGGTGATCGGGCTGGCGACGATGGAGCCGAGATACTTGTTGAGCGCGCCGACGTTGGGCGCGATCGACATGCCGTTGTCGTTCAGCACCACGATGATGTCGCGGCCGGAGTCGCCGGCGTTATTGAGCGCCTCGTACGGCAGCCCGCACGTCATCGCCCCATCGCCGACCACGGCAACGACCTCGAACTCCTCCCCCTTCAGATCGCGCGCGGTCGCCATCCCGTAGGCGGCCGAGAGCGCGGTGCCGGCGTGCCCGGCGCCGAACTGGTCGTGCTCACTCTCATCGCGGCGCAGGAAGCCGGACAGCCCGCCCTGCTGGCGGAGCGTGGGCAGCCGGTCGTTGCGGCCGGTCAGGATCTTCCACGGATATCCCTGATGGCCGACGTCCCAGACGATCTTGTCGCGGGGCGAGTCGAAGGCCGCGCAGAGCGCGACCGTCAGCTCGACGACGCCGAGCCCGGCACCGATGTGGCCGCCCGTCTGGGAGACCACATCGATGAGCCGCTGGCGCACTTCGTCGGCCAGCTGCTGCAGCTGCTCCGGTTCCAGCGCCTGAACGTCCTGGGGACCGTGGATCGATTCAAGAATCAATTAGGCCTCGTCACGATGTAGTGGGCGAGCTCGACCAGTATGGGGGAAACTAACCCGGCATCCCGCAGATGGTCTACGGCCTGCGCGGCCAGCCGTTCCGCCTCAGCGCGGGCCGCGCCGACGCCCAACAGCGTCACAAACGTCGCTTTGGCGTGCGCCGCGTCCTTTCCGGCCGTCTTCCCGAGCTGATCGGAGGTGGCGGTGGCATCGAGCACATCGTCGGCGATTTGAAAGGCGAGGCCAATTGCCTCTCCG
>Ga0210382_10000300_pt1 | contig 18561 bp, 18 predicted proteins | sample PLMedo_FD_155452 | JGI IMG/M metagenome (GOLD analysis project Ga0210382, IMG submission 155452) | Groundwater sediment microbial communities from an aquifer in East River, Colorado, USA - PLM0_60_coex redo | ecosystem: Environmental > Terrestrial > Soil > Riparian zone | place: USA: East... | reverse complement strand
AGGTGCTCGACGTCGAGCTGCGCGTGACCCTCGTCGCGCGCCTTCTGCTGCGCGGCGACAAGCGCCTCCTGCGACTTCTCCGTGAGCTTATTCGGGTCAATCACCTGGCAATACCTTCAATCTGGAACGGCTCGCCCCTAGTTAGAGCAAGTGACTCCTGACGTTCTCGCCGCTGCGTGAGGTGGCGACCTCGCGTGCGAGCTCGCGTTCTTTTTCGCTGAGCTTCGTCGGCATGACGACCTTTACCGTGCTGTACAGATCTCCGTGCCCGCCGCCCGCCCGCGGCATGCCCTGGCCGGCGAGGCGAATAGTGCGCCCGTTCTGCGTCTCCGGTGGGATTCGCAATGAGACCCGGCCTTTCAGCGTGGGCACGGTAACTTCCCCGCCGAGCATCGCTTCGTGCATCGCGACGGGTAGGTCAACGCGAAGATCGTCGCCGTCGCGTGTGAAGAACGGATGCGGCTTCACGCGAACACGCAGGTACGCGTCGCCTGGAGGACCGCCGTTCGCGCCGGGTGTTCCCTGCCCCGCGAGACGGATGCGCTGGTTGTCCTTGACCCCCGGTGGGATCTTCACCGTGAGCCGCCGCAGGGGCGCACCGTGGTCGCGGGAGATCTGGATCACATGCTCGGTGCCCTTGTAGGCCTCGGGAAGGGTGACCTCGACCTCGCCCTCGACATCTTCACCTTGTCTAGCGCGCGACCGGGTCCTCGTTCGTGTGCGACCGAACAGATCGTCCGCATCGGCGAACCCACCGTTCCCCGCCTGGCCGAAGAGCGTCCGGAAGAAATCGGAGAACCCGCTGGCGTCGTCGCCAAAGGGGTTTTCGCCGGGCTGGCCCGTGTACACGTACTGGAACCCGCCGGCCCCGGAGGGACGTCCGCGCCCTTGCGCGAACTGCTCCCAGTCCGGGCCGACCGTGTCGTAGCGCTTCCGCTTCTCGGGATCGCTGAGGACCTCGTGGGCCTCGTTGATCTCTTTGAACTTCTTTTCGGCGTCCGGCTTCTTGTTTACGTCCGGGTGATACTGGCGTGCGAGCTTTCGGTAAGCCTTCTTGATGTCGTCGGTCGAGGCGTTCTTCGGAACGCCAAGGGTCTTGTAGTAGTCCTTGTACTCGACCGGCATCTTTTGAGCTCCGCCGTGTTTAGTGCGCTGGCGCGGCTGTGGGGATGCTCGGACGTGCCGCCTCGATCTGCGCCGGCGTCAGGTTCGGTCCCGGCAAGAGTGCGTTCTTCAGCACCTCGTCGATCGTGTCCATGAGCCTGATGTCGACGGTGTCGATGACCTCCTGCGGGACGTCCACGAGATCCTTCTTGTTCTTCTTGGGCATCAGGAAGACCTTGATCCCGGCGCGGTGCGCCGCGAGCAGCTTCTCCTTCACTCCGCCGATCGGAAGGACGAGTCCACGGAGCGTGATCTCGCCCGTCATCGCGACGTCCTTGCGGACCTTGCGCCCTGTCAGGGCCGACACGATCGCAGTGGCCATGGTCACGCCGGCCGATGGGCCGTCCTTCGGGATCGCGCCCGCGGGCACGTGGATGTGCATGGCGTGATCTTTGAAGAAGCCCTTCGGCACGCCGAGCTCCGCGTAGTGCGCCCGCACGTAGCTGAGCGCCGCGATGGCCGACTCTTCCATGACCTTCTGGATCTGGCCGGTGAGGACGAACTCCTCCTGCTTCGATCCCTGGTCCATGATCGTGGCCTCGACGGTGAGGACGTCGCCGCCGTGCTCGGACACCGATACGCCGGTGGCCGCGCCGACCTGGTCCTCCTTCTCGGCGAGTCCGTACTCGAACCGCTCGGGGCCGAGGTACTTGTCCAGGTCTTCCGGCTTGACCTCAACGGTCTCAGCCTTGCCCTCGGCGATCGTTCGCGCGACCTTGCGGTTGATCGTCCCGATCTCCCGCTCGAGGTTGCGGACGCCGGCCTCGCGCGTGTACTCGCGGACGAGCTTGCGAATCGTCTCGTTGCCGATCACGAGCTTGCCCTGGTCCAGACCGTGCTGTTTCAGCTGCTTCGGCAGGAGGAAGCCCTCGGCGATGTGCATCTTCTCGTCCTCCGTGTAACCGGGGAGACGGATGATCTCCATGCGGTCGCGGAGCGGCGGGATGATGGTGTCCTCGACGTTCGCCGTGGTGATGAAGATCACCTTCGACAGGTCGTAGGGCACCTCGAGGTAGTGATCGCTGAACGCGTTGTTCTGCTCCGGGTCGAGCACCTCGAGCAGCGCCGAGCTCGGGTCGCCGCGGAAGTCCGCGCCGACCTTGTCGATCTCGTCGAGCATGAACACGGGGTTGATCTCGCCCGCGGTCTTCATGTTCTGGAGGATGCGGCCGGGTAGCGCGCCCACGTATGTGCGCCGGTGGCCGCGGATCTCGGCCTCATCGCGAATGCCGCCGAGCGACATGCGGATGAACTTGCGCCCCATGGCACGCGCGATGGACTTGCCAAGGCTCGTCTTGCCCACGCCGGGCGGGCCTACGAACGAAAGAATCGGCGCGCGCAGGCCCGGGGCGAGCTTGCGCACCGCCATGTACTCGAGGATGCGGTCCTTGATCTTGGGCAAGCCGTAGTGGTCCTCGTCGAGGATCTTCGCGGCCTGCTGGATGTCCCAGTCGTCACTCGCAGCCTTGCTCCACGGGAGCGAGACGAGCCAGTCGACGTAGGTGCGGATAACGCCGGTCTCCGGGGAAGCCTGCGGGATCTTCTCGAGACGGCCCACTTCCTTGAGCGCCTTCTCCTTCACCGCGTCGGGCATGCCGGCCTGCTCGATCTTTTCCTTGATCTCGCGAAGCTCCGCGCCACCCTCGTCCTCACCGAGCTCCTTCTGGATCGCCTTCATCTGCTCGCGGAGGATGTATTCGCGCTGCGTCTTGTCGAGGGTCTGCTGGACCTCGCTCTGGATCTTCGCCTTGAGCTCGAGGATCTCGTTCTGCTTGGCGAGGAAAACCGAGATGAACTTGAGCCGCTCGACCACCGCGGGCATCTCGAGGAGCTGCTGCCGCTGCTCGAGGGTCAGGTCAGGGCTCGACGCGACGAGGTCCGCGAAGTGCGCGGGATCCTCGGTGTTCTTCGCGGTCATCGCCAGCTCGGGAAGGATCGAGCCGCCGTTGTCCACGTATTTCTCGAAGAGGCCGCGTACGTTGCGAAGCAGAGCCTCCCGCTCGACGGCGTTCCCGGCCTCGTCGGGAACAACTTCGAAGTTCACGCGGAAGAAGCGCTGCTCCGGCAGGAAGTTGGTGATGCGGACGCGGTGGATGCCCTGCACGATGATCTGCGCGCTGCCGTCCGGGATCCGGAGGAGACGCACGATCTCGGCGACCGTTCCGACCGAGTAGATCTGATCGGGGGCGACGTCATCGACCTCGGCGTCCTTTTGGGCGGCGAGGACGATGTAGTGCTTTTCCTCGTTCATGGCCGCATTGATCGCGGCGACGCTCTTCTCGCGACCCACACCGAGCGGAACGACCAGCTTCGGGAAGACGACCGCCTCCCGGAGTGGTACGAGCGGCAGGTCGCTCGGGAACTGGTTCGCCTGCGCGGTTGTGTTCGTGGGTGTGGCTTCGGAGTCGGTCACTTCTTCTCTTCCTTCTAGCTTGTTAAGGGTTCGATCTTCTTGAGCTTTTAGAGCTCAACGCCCTTTTGGCGTTGGCGTGTTCGCGGCTTGCGGTTTGTGGGCTCGTGTGTCACCTCGACGATCTGCGGACCTTCGGCCTCGGCGTCCTCGCGCGCGAGCTCGTTCGCGATCTCATCCAGGAAATCCGCCGCGTCGCGGAGTTGGAGGAGGAGCTTCACGCCCGCGAGATTGACCCCGCGCGTTTGGGTGAGATAGCGGATCGCGCGGACCCGCTCCAAGTCCTCGTCCGAGTACAAGCGAATATTGGTGTCCGTCCTGACCGGATCGAGCAACCCTTCCTCCTCGTAAATACGGAGAGTCCGTGGATGGCAACCCGCCAGCCCGGCTGCGATACTGATGACGTACACGGGTCGACGGCCTGTTGCCACAAGAGATATCTAAAAGCCTACCAATGCCGTTGTCAAGGTTCTTCCTACGCGGACGGCTGCCAACTCTGCGACCGACCGAGCGGGCCTGCGTCCGCGTCCTAGGCTTGTTGGCCCGTGCGCTTCGGCCTTGATTTCGGCACTTCAAACACATCTCTCGCTGTCAACGACGGTGCGTCGACCCGTGTACTCCCCATCGACGCCGTTGCCGGCGAGACAATGCCGACGGTCCTCTATATCCGGAGGGATGGGACTCCCATCGTCGGGCGAGCTGCCATCGATGCATATCTCGAGGACAACCGTTCGCGCGGGCCGCTCACCAGGGAGGTCCAGCTGCTCGGCATCCGCCTGCCCTCGACGGACCCGACCCATAAGAGTCTCGAGGCGTACATCCTCGCCGACACGAGCGCTCCCGGCCGCCTCTTCCAGGCGCTCAAGACATTCCTCGGGGACCCGCTCGACACTCGCACGAATGTGTTTGGCGATGCGAAAGGCCTCGAGGACCTCATTGCTCTCATCCTCGTCCACGTCCGAAACCGCGCGAAGGAGCTCACCGGGGCCGCGCCGGACGCGATCACGCTCGGCAGACCGGTCCGCTTCATCGGTGACGAGGGCGCGGAGGATCGGGCGATCGCGCGACTGCGAGCTGCCGCCGAGCTCGCGGGCTTTCGCGAGGTCCGCTTTGTACCCGAACCGATCGCCGCGGCGCACGCCGCCGATGTCGGACAGGGGACGAGCCTTGTGTTCGACTTCGGCGGCGGCACCCTGGATCTTTGCGTCGTGCGCCGCGAAAGCCGCGGTGGACTTGCCGTCCTCGGGACGGCCGGCGGCCCGATCGGAGGCGACCGCGCGACCGAGCTCCTTATCGAGGACGCGGTCGCGCCGCGTCTGGGTTCGCGCGCCGAGTGGGGCCCCAAGCGCCTACGGCTCCCGCGCTACATCGTCAACGCTCTGCGCGATTGGCACGCGCTCTCCGCGTTGAACGAAAAGCCCCTCCTCGACGCGCTCGACGATCTCGTTCGGGCGGGCGCGCCGAAACGCGAGCTCGCGGCTCTGCGCAGCGCGATCGAGCTCCAGCTCGGTTACGAGATCTTCCAGACGACCGACGCGACGAAGTGCGACCTCTCGACCGTGGCGGCGGCGATCCTCACCTATCACCACGCCGAGGTCGACGTCGACGCGCGAGTCACCCGCGGGCGGTTCGAGCATCTGATCCGGCCGATGCTCGACGAGACCGGCACGCTCGTGCGACGCGTGACGGACGACGCCGGCGTGGCGGCGGCCGACGTGGCCGCGGTGGTCTACACCGGCGGATCGAGCGCGATCCCCGCGTTCCGCATGCTCATGCGCGAGCTGCTGCCCAACGCCGTCGAGCGCGACGCGGCCGCGTTCACGAGCGTCGCCGCCGGCCTCGCGATGCCCGGCGTGACGGAGGCGGCCATCACCGGCTGATGGACAATCGCGAGGTGATTCGCCGTTTTTTGCCGTACGTCGCCGCCGTGGCAGCCGTGGCAATCACCACGGGACTCATCAGCCTCGTCGTCGGGCGCGCGCAGATCGCCAACATCTCGATGCTCTATCTGGTCGCCGTGCTCGTCGTCGCGGTCGCCTATGGGCGGGCCGCGGCGATCGTCGCAAGCATCCTCGCCTTTCTCACATTCGACTGGTTCTTCGTGCCGCCGACCCATCAGCTCGTTGTCGCGGACGCTGAGGAGTTGATCTCGCTCGCGCTCTTCCTGATCACCGCCGTGGTCACGGGAACCCTTGCTGCGCGCGAACGGGCGCGGGCGCGGGAAGCGGAGCACCGCGAGCACGACGCCAAGATCCTCTACGAGGCGGCCTTTCTCATGGCAGAGCCCGATCTCGAGCGCGCTCTCGTCGCGGTCGCCAAGCATCTCCGAAAGGCGCTCGACCTCGATGCCGTCTCGATCCAGGCAGATGCCGAGGTGCTGCCCCACCCCGCGATCGCGGCACGCGACGATGCCGCTCGCGAGGCGCTCCGCGCGACGGGCACCGAGCTCCGTTTGATGGACCCAAGCGGCGTCTCGCGCCGCATACGCCTCGTCGGACCGCAGAAGCCCGGGGCTGCCCGCGATAAACGCGCCCGCGTGATACCGATCGTCTCCGCGAACGAACGGATCGGCACGCTCCGGGCGCTCCCGAGTCGTGGCGCGGCGGAACTCCCACCCGCGGACGAGCGACTGCTCGCGATCGCGGCCGCTCAACTCGGCCTCACCATCGAGAGCGCGCGGTTCCGCAAAGAGGCGACCGAGGCCGAGGTGCTTCGTCGCGCCGACGATCTCAAGACCGAGCTGCTGCACGCGGTCTCGCACGAGCTCCGCACGCCGCTTGCGTCGATCCTCGCCTCCGCCGGGAGCCTGCGGCAACGCGATGTCGAGTGGACCGAACGCGAGCGCGAAGAGTTCGCCGGGGCGATACAGGACGAGGCGCTGCGCCTGGATCGCGTCGTCGGGAACCTCCTCGACCTGTCTCGGATCGAGAACGGGACGCTCGTGCCGCACAAGGCGTGGCACGATGTCGGGGCACTCGTCGAGGACGTCGCCGGGCGAATGCGTCCGGTGACTGTCGGCCATCCGGTCCGCCTGGACGTCCCCGAGGATCTGCCGCCGATCGAGCTCGACTACGTGGAGATCCAGCAGGTCCTGTCGAATCTCGTCGAGAACGCGGCGAAGTTCTCGCCCGCTGGATCAGAGATCGGAATCAGCGTGGCGCGAGACAACGGCGATGTCCGATTCGAGATCCGCGATCACGGCCCGGGCATAGCCGCGAGCGACCGCGAGCGGATCTTCGAGCCGTTCGTCCGTTTGGCGCGCGCGGGCCAGGGGCCTCGCGGCGTTGGGCTTGGGCTCGCGATCGCGAAGCGGCTCGTCGAGGCACATGCCGGAACGATCTGGATCGATCGCGGCGTGAGCGACGGCACGCGAATCGTCTTCACGCTCCCGGGGCGGGCCGGTGTCAGTTAGTCCCGCGCGCGCGGAGCCGTCAGGCGCGAGACTCCTCGTCGTCGACGACGAGCCGTCGATGGTGCGGACGCTCCGCACGAACCTCCGCGGGCACGGCTTCCAGGTGGAGACTGCCGAGACAGCGGGCGAGGCGATCGCGAGCTACGAACGGCGTCAGCCCGATCTCGTCGTGCTCGACCTGAACCTGCCGGACGGCGACGGGTTCGAGGTCGTCCGCCGGATTCGCGAGCATTCGGGCACGCCGATCATCGTGCTGTCCGCGCGCGGCGGCGAGACAGACAAGGTGAACGCGCTCGACCTCGGCGCCGACGACTACATGACGAAGCCGTTCGGCATCGACGAGCTCCTGGCGCGCATCAGGGTCGCGCTGCGGCACGTGGCTCGCCCAGGTACGGGAGCCGAGCCCCGTATCACGAGCGGCGAGCTCGTGGTCGATCTCGAGCGGAGGGAGGTCACGGTTGCCGGCCGCACGATCCACCTGACACCGACCGAATACGACCTGCTCAAGGTCTTTGTGACCAACCCGAATAAGGTCCTGACGGACCGGATGCTCCTGCAGCAGGTCTGGGGGCCCGACTATGGCGACGAGTCGCACTATCTCCACGTGTACGTCGCCCGGCTGCGCCGCAAGATCGAAGGCGATCCACAGGACCCGGCGTATCTGATGACCGAGCCCGGCGTGGGTTATCGCTTCCGCTCCGACGAGCTCTAGCGGGCTTTGAGCCGCCGTTGAGGCGGCGACCGCGTTTGTTGACACGCTGTTGAGCGGTTGGGCGCGACGCTCGTGCGGATGGATCCTCGCGGTCACACGGACGTTCCCGGGCTCGAACAGCTCGTCCCAAAGCAGGGTCGACGGCCGGGCGATCGCTACGTGCGGATCGTTTCCCCTCGGCGCGAATTCCGTCGGGCCGAGGGCCATTACGTGGCGACCGAGGCCGCGATGGTTCCGCCGGGCTACACCGGTCGGATCTTCGCCGGCGTGCGGCGCGCGCTGTTCGGCCCTCCGCTCGCCACCGAGGCGGAGGGCTCGGAGCGCCTCTCAGTCGCGACGGGATACGCGATCCTCGCGTCGGACAACATCTCGTCCTCGGCGTACGCGACCGAGGAAGCGATGCGAGTGCTCGCGCTCGCGGGCGTCGCGGCGCTTTCGCTCACGATGCCGATCGCCCTCGCGATCGTCGCGGTGCTCGCCGTCGTGGTGCTCTCTCAGCTTCAGGTCATCAAGGCCTATCCGAACGGCGGCGGGAGCTACATCGTCACCAGCGACAATCTCGGCCGCGTGCCGGGCTTGGTCGCAGCGTCCTCCCTCCTCATCGACTACGTGCTCACGGTCGCGGTCTCGACCGCCGCGGGCGTCGCGGCCATCACCTCGTTCGCTCCCGGGCTGCACGACATGCGTGTGCCGCTCGGACTGGCGTTCATCGCGTTGCTCGCCATCGGAAATCTCCGCGGCATCCGCGAGGCGGGAATGATCTTCGCGATCCCTACCTACATCTACGTGCTCTCGCTCGCGGGATTGATCGCGTACGGCCTCTTCCGAGTGGTGTCCGGCGATATTCCGGCGGCCGCGATACCGCCCGATCCGGTTCCGGCAACTGGAGTAACCGTGCTCTCGGTGCTTCTGATCCTCCGCGCCTTCGCATCAGGCTCGGTGGCCCTCACCGGCGCCGAAGCCGTCGCGAACGGAGTTCCGAGCATGAAGCCGCCGGAGACGCGAAACGCCGCGACGACGCTCATCCTCATGGCGCTCACCTTCGGCACGATCTTCCTCGGGCTCACCTTCCTCGCGCAGGCGATCGGCGTCGTGCCGGACCAACACGAGCAGGAGACGCTGAACAGCCTCGTGACGCGCTCGCTGCTGGGCGACGGCTTCCCCTACTACCTGGTCCAGCTGTCGACCGCGGTCATCCTCGCGCTCGCCGCGAACACGGGCTTCACGGGTTTCCCCCGCCTCGCCGCGGTTCTGGCGAACGATCGCTTCATGCCGCGGCATTTCGCCGATCGCGGCGAGCGGCTCGCGTTCTCGTTCGGAATCCTCGTGCTCGCGGCGCTCGCGAGCGTCGTGCTCGTTGCGTTCAGCGGCAGCGTGACGGCCCTGATCCCCCTGTACACGATCGGCGTCTTCCTCGCGTTCACACTCTCGCAGACCGGCCTCGTGCGACGATGGCTGCGTCTCCGGCCGCGAGGCTGGAAGGTCACGATCGTGATCAACGGTGTGGGAGCTGTGGTCACGGGTGTCGTGCTGGCGATTACGACGATCACCAAGTTCGAGCACGGCGCGTGGATGGTTCTCATCGTCATGCCACTTCTCGTTCTCCTGCTGCATGGCATCAGCACGCATTACACCGCCGCGCAGGACTCGCTCGTTGTCGAGGATCTCCGAGAGGACTTACCGAAGCTCCCGCAGCCGATGGTGATCGTCCCGGTCGCGCGGCTCGACCGAACCGCCGTGCGCGCCCTGACGTTCGCGTCGTCGATATCGGAACACGTGCGCGCGGTGCACATCGCGACGAGCCACGAGACTGCCGCGGCATTTCAGCATCGATGGGATGCCTGGGCCGGGAACGTACCGCTTGAGGTGATCGTGTCGCCGTACCGGTCGCTGGTGCCGCCGCTCCTCACGTACATCGAGCGGGTCGCGATGAACCGTGATCGGCCGCTCACGATCGTGGTCAGCCAATTCGTCCCGCGACACTGGTGGGAGTTCTTCCTTCACAGCCAGACGGCGTTCCGGCTCAAGCTCGCGCTCCTCTTCCGGCCGGACACCATCGTCATCGACGTCCCGTACCACCCGCGCGAGACCTAGCCCATCAGAGCTTTGCGGACCTCTCCCTCGGACGCGGTGGGCGAGAACACCATGACGCGATCGCCGACCTCGAGCTTGGTCGAGTCATCGGCGTGGAGGAGCTTGCCCTTGCGGATGATCCCGCCGACGAGCGCGTCGGTGGGGAGACGCAGGCTCCCGACGGTCTTGCCGGCGGGCGGCGTTCCGATCGCGATCTCCGCCTCGATCAGCTCATTCGCGGACCCGGCAAGCGACATGAGCGGCATGAAGCCGCCGGAGGGCAGCTCCTGCTCGATGACATTCATGAGCACGCGAGTCGACGAGATGGTCTCGTCGATGCCGAGCGTCTTGAAGACGATCTCGTTCTTGGGGTTGTTGACGCGCGCGATCACGCGCGGCGTATGGCAGCGGAGCTTCGCGAGCTGACAGATCACGAGGTTTTTCGCGTCGTCCCCGGTGACGGCGATCAGTGCATCGGCGCGACTGCAGCCCGCCTCCATCTGCGCGCGCCCCTCGTCCGCGGGCGCGTTCATCACGATCGAGCCGAGCTTCTCCTGGACGAAATTGGCTCGGCGCCGGTCAGCCTCGATGACCGTAACCTCATGCCCCGACTCGAGCAGGGCCTGCGAAAGATGAAAACCGACCTCGCCCGCGCCGGCGACGACGAAATACATCTAACGAGCCTTCACAGGTTCGTGGACCATGTCCGCCTCATGCGCGAGGGCCTTCCGCATGAGGACCTCCCCCACCTCGGGGTCCTCCTGGAGCATCGCGTGGAGGAGCGTGCCGAGGATGGTCGTTCGCGAGAAGGTGTTGACGCCGAGCTCGCGGTAGGTCTGCGCTCGCACAGGGTCGTTGACCTTCGCGATCACCTGCTTCACGCCGAAGATCTTCTGCGCGATCTGAGCGCACATGAGATTGCGGTTGTCACCCTCGGTCAGCGCGAGGAGCGCATCTGCCCGTTCGATGCCCGCCTGGCGCAGCACCTCGAGGTCGGTCCCGTCACCGAGGATCGTTTCGCCCTTAAAGGAGACGGGCAGATGCTGGAACCACGCGCGCTCGGCGCGGGCAGGGCTCGTCGAGGCGATGTCCACAACGCTCACGCGATGGCCCTCGGAATCGAGGAGTCCCGCGAGGAACCCGCCCACACGGCCGCAACCGACAATGACTACGTTCACCTGGTCTCTTCCTGACGATACGCGAGGACCGCGCACGGCGCGTTGACGTAAACGTTTTGAACCGTTCTTCCCACGTATACCCTTCCTAATCGCTTCCGGAAGGGCATAGCAACGACGATGAGGTCGCACTTCCGTTCCACGGCCGTGTCGACGATCGCCGCGGCGGCATCCCGTGCCTGAAGGAGTTCGGTCTCGAGGTCCAATCCCGTCTGGTCGGCGAGTTTCTTAGCGCTCGCCAGAAGCTCCTCGCCGCGGTCGAGCTCGGGCTCCATGACGGCGTCCAAAGGAAGATTCCAGCGGACTTCGATGACGTGGATTCCGACGACCTCGGCCTTCGCGGGCTTCGCTATGGAGGCGACAAGCCGGAGCATGTCGGGGTCCGCGCTTGTCCCCGCGAGCGCCACGAGGATGCGCTTCGGTTGCATGAGTGCGCGAGTCTAGCGCGAGAACTATTTCCGTCTGGTGTGGTGGTCCGCGTCTTCGAAGTGGTATGGGACGTCGATGACGATCGTGTTCGGTCGGAAAAGAAGCGCGGCCTTCAGGCGGAACGCTGTCTGGCTGTGCAGGAACCACTCCCACCAGTGATGGGGCACGAACTCGGCGAGCACCACCGTGATCGGCCGGTCATCCGACTTGTCCATCGCGTCGATGTACTTGAGGAGCGGCGCGAGAAGCGATCGGTACGGCGATTCCACGACGTCGAGCTTGATGTCGGTGTCGAGCTTCGCCCAGCGATTGCGAAACTCCTCGGCGCTCCCCTTCGAGGTCGAGATGTGCACGGCTTTGACGGTCGGCGAGACCGATCGGGCGAACGCGAGTGCTTGGAGCGCTGCCCGGTCGAGACGCGCGATGGGCACGATCACGACGGGAGCCTGAAGAACAGGCACCTTCTGCTGATCTGGCCCGGCGATGACGAGCGCGTCGTGCACCGTCTGGTAATGACGGTGGATTCCGTACAGCAGGGCCGAGATGAGCGGGATGAGCACGAGGACCATCCACGCGCCGTGCTCGAACTTGGTGTATGCCACGACCAGCAGGACGGTGCCGGTCACCGCCGTTCCAAACGCGTTGATGACCATCGAGAATTGCCAGCCCGGGTTGCGAAGACGTCGCCATCGCCGGACGAGACCTGACTGCGAGAGCGTGAACGCGAGGAACACTCCGATCGTGTAGAGCGGCACCAGGTTGGTAACGCTGCCGTCGAAGGCCGCGAGGATCACGCACGCGAGCAGGGCGAGGACGATGATCCCGAAGTTGAAGGCCAGACGTGACCCCACGTCGGCGAAATGGCGCGGCATGAAGCGGTCGTTCGCGAGCACGGACGCGAGCCGAGGAAATCCGGTGAAGCCGGTGTTCGCGGCGAGCAACAGGATGACGGCCGTCGTGACCTGGACGATGTAATAAAAGGGCGTCCCCGCTCCGACGATGGCCTTCGTCATCATGCTGTTCACGGTCTCGGCTTCTCTTAGATCGGGCGAAATGCCGATCGTGGTCGAGAGATAGGTGATCGCGAGGAAGATCGTCGCGAAGATAGTGCCCATTAGGACGAGGGTCTTGATCGCATTCGTCGTTTCTGGCCGGCGGAAGCTCGGCACGCCGTTGGCGACGGCCTCGCTACCGGTCAAGCCGACTGAGCCGGAGGCGAACGCCCGAAGAACGAGCAACAGCGTGAGTGGCGCGATCCCATCCGGATGGAACGGGTTGGGCGGCGTGACGGGCGTGGGCGGGTCGCCGGTAACGATCCGGAAGAGACCGAACGCGATCAATCCGTACATGGCGATCATGTAGGCGTACGTAGGCGCGGCGAAGAGAAGCCCCGCTTCCCGCACGCCTCGCAGGTTGCCGATGACGAGGGCGGCGATAAGGACCACTCCAGCGACGACGCGGTAGTCGTGCAGCTCGGGGACGAAGCTCGAGATCGCGGCGACACCTGCGGCGGTGGAGACGGCGACCGTGAGCACGTAGTCGATCAGAAGCGCGGACGCCGCGACGAGCCCGGCGATGACGCCGTGGTTCTCGCGGGCGACGAGATAGCTGCCGCCGCCATTCGGATATGCGCGGATCACGCGGGACTCCGAGAGTATGACGATGGCGAGCACGAAAACGACCGCGATCGCGATCGGCATCGTGAGGGCGAGGGCTGCCGTTCCGGCGAGCGCGAGGACCCGCATCGCTTCCTCGGTGGCGTAGGCGGAGGACGAGATGTTGTCCGAAGCAAGGATCGGCAGCCCCGTCGCAACCCCGACGCGTTCCTCGCCCTCCGCCTCGGTTTCGAGGCGCTTTCCGATGAGGAGCCGCAGCGCGGAGTCCCAGGCCCGGCCGATGCGGCCGGTCCGTTCCATGGTCTCCTCGGTCGCGACCCATCGGCCGCCGTGACCGCGAAGGCCGCTCCCCGTGGGGCGAACGATCCGCACGTAGCGGTCGCCGACGTGCCGTCCGGGTTGCGTGACCCTCTTGTCGAGAGAGGGAGATTGGTCGTCTTTCTCTTTGCCGGAGCCCGAGGCGTCGTTTTTGGGAAGATCCTTTTCGTCGTCGGTCACGTCAGGGTTGCGATTGTGGCACGGCGCCGCGAGCCCGCTCCGCCGCGGATTGATCGATCAGGACGATGTCTCGCGCTCCGCCGGCCGACTGCCGGTCGATCGAGACCAGCTGCGCCGGCGATGTGAGGACCTGGATGGTCAACGCATCGGCTGCGGGCGAGCTGAACATCGCGCGGACGGTGAGCGTGTCGCCGGCGCGGTCGACGCGAAGGACGCGGATGCCGTAGCCGCCGGTGCGCTGCGACCCGGCGAAGACCGCGATGTAGAGGCGGCCACCGTCGCGCGTAGCCAGCTCGCCGAGACCCAGGCTGGCCGGATCGCTCGCGGCCGCGATCCGCGGCGCATCGTCGTGCGCCGATTGCTGGGTCGAGCCGTGCTCGGTGAACGGAACGCTTTGCGCCTGCGTCACGCCCCCGCAGCCGACGAGCAGCGCGGCGCTGACGATGACCTCACAGGCCGAAGCTAAGACGGTCTGCGAAGATCGCCGGAAGCCCCCGGGCGCGGATGCGGCGCTGCGTCTCATCGACTCGATACGTCGAACGATGAAAGGTGACGGTCCCCGCCGCAAGGTCGATCACCGCATATGCGGCGCGGGGATCGCCGTCGCGGGGCTGGCCGACGCTGCCTGGGTTCAGGAACGCGCGGGGCGCGAGGGGATACGGAGTGTCGTAGGCCACGCGGCCCGGCTGCTGTTCGTTGCCGGCCCGGTAGAGCGATGGCACGTGGGTGTGGCCGGCGCAGCAGTGCGAGGTCTTGGCGAGCGCGAGCGATGCGGAGGCGCTCTTCGGATTGGTCACGTACTCCCAGAGCGGATCGCGAAGGCTCCCGTGGCACAAGGTCACGTCGCTCGTCTCGAGCGTCCGCGGCAGGGCCGCCAGCATCTCGCGCTCCTCCACAGAGAGCCACTGTTGATGCATCTTCGCCGCGGTGGCCGCGGGCGGATTGAAGAGACCGAGGTCCTCCCCCGTCGCGACGGCGCGGTCGTGGTTGCCCGCCACGAGCGTGGCCTTTCGCTCGACGAGGAACGCGAGGACGTCGGATGGATCAGGCCCGTACCCGACCGTGTCACCGCAAACCCAGAGCGCGTCCACCTGACCCATATCCGTAAGCACCGTCTCGAGCGCGATGAGGTTTGCGTGTATGTCGCTGACGATGCCGATCCTCACGCGGCGGCCTCCTGCGCGGCGCGGATCGTGAAGCGCGTCTCCGCGAGCGCGCGGCCGATCACGACCGACGCGACGCCGCGCGATGCGAGCGCGCGAACGTCATCGAGGTCGCGGACGCCGCCACCCGCGTGCAACGCGAGGCGCTGACCGACAACCGCGCGCACCGCGTCGACGAGGGCAAGTGGCGGGCCCGCGAGCCGCGCTTCCGCACTGAGGTCGATCAGATAAAGGGCGCGCACACCGGCGTGCTGCGCGGCCCGAGCCGAGGAGAGCGCGCCGCGGCCGGTCGCGACGGTCACGAGGTCCGTGTCGCCGCCTCGCGGTGCAAGGAATCCCCCGCGCGCCTCGATCTCAACGATGGCGCGATCGCCGAGTGAGGCGATATTTCGTAGGAGCTCGTCATCGCCGAACACGGCGCTCGAGAAGAGGACGCCCGCAAGTCCTCGATCGATCGCCCGGCGCGCCTCGTCGAGTCGGGAGACGCCGCCCGCGAGGCGGCAGGGAACGCGGACCTCGCGGGCAACGTCGGCAAGGAGCTCGAGATTCAGGAACAGGCCGCTCTCGGCGCCATCGAGGTCGACGAGATGCAGCTCCTCGGCGCCCGCCGCGACGAGGTCGCGCGCCCTCGCGTCGACGGACTGCTCGGACCCATCGCCGAGTCGTCCCCCGCGCACGTCGACCGAAGGCACGATCACCATGGGCGGCGCTTGGCTTCGACCGCCGAACGCGGGTAACGCGATGGCGTCTCGCGGACCTTTCGGATGAGAACGAGCGACCTGCCCGGCAGGATCGCGCCAAGACCGAGCTCCGACGTCGGCGTGATCTTCACGATCTCGCCACCAATGCTGGCGCATGCTTTTTTCGCGCCCGCGATCTCCGCGTCGACGCGGCCCTTCCACGCGATCGCGTCGCCGCCGACGCGCAGGAACGGCAGCAGGTATTCGACGATCGCGCCGAGGGTCCCGACCGCCCGCGCTGTGCCGACGTCATAGCGGTCACGTCGCGCATGCGCGAGCGCCTCGGCTCGCTCGTTGCGAATCTCGACCCCATCGAGCCCGAGCGCGCTCGTGACCTCCTCGAGGAAGCGGGCCTTCTTCCCCATCGACTCGACGAGGGTTACCCGGCTTTCCGGCAGCGCGAGGCGCAGGGCAAGGCCCGGGAATCCCGCGCCGCTCCCGACATCGATGATCCGCTCGCGACCGCTCCACGTACGGACCGCGACCGCGGTGAACGAGTCGAGGAAATGCTTTATCGCGATATCGGCCGGCGATGTGATCGCGGTGAGGTTGATGGTCGTATTGCGTTCGATGAGGAGTCCGGCGTATCGCTCGCAGAGAGCGAGCCTCGCTGCGTCCAGACGGACGCCGATGCGCACGGCGTCGCGCGCGAGCGCCGCGAACGGGGCGTCAACCGACTCGGTAGGCGGCACGACGCGTAGGGTATGGCCGTGAGGCGCGTCGCGGTCACGTGGGCCGCCACCCTCATCGTCGCGTGTGGATTGCTGGCACTTCCCCTCGTCGCGTTCGCGGCAACGTCCGCGGTGAACATCCAGAACTCGGCGTTCGCACCGACCACCACGACGATCAAGGTCGGCGACAGAGTGACATGGACGAACCGCGACGCATTCAGCCACACCTCCACCTCGGACACCGGCGCGTGGGACACGGGTGTGGTCACGGCTGGCGCTTCGGGCTCGTTCACGTTCACGAGTGCGGGGACGTTCGCGTATCACTGCAGCATCCACTCGTTCATGAAGGGCACCGTGATCGTGCAAGCGGTAAACACCCCGCAACCGACGCCACCGCCCACGCCACCTCCGACTGCGCCGCCGACACCGGTACGCACAGCGCCACCCACGACCGTGGTCACGGCCCCTCCGACCGTCGCAGCCACCGATGCACCGACCGCTGCGCCGACGACGGCAGCGCCGAGCGCGACCGCATCGCCGACGGTTGCGGCTGCAGAGACGGCGACCGCGTCCCCATCGTCGAGCGCCGTCGCGGTGCAGCTCACCCCCGCGCCGGTAACCGGCGCGGGCCCAGGCCCGATCCTCTTCGCCGCCGCTGCGCTCGCGGTGGTCGCGCTCGGCGCGATCGCGTTCTACCTCGCGCGGCGCTCATAACCCGTCGCCGCGGCGGTCACGTTCGCGGCATTTGACAGCTTCGCGATCCAGGAGTTCCTCTAGCCGGACTATGCTCGGAGCGTCGATAGGGAAGAGCTTCTGCGCACGATCACCACGGCCCACGGCGAGCTGGCGCAGCTCGTGGAGCGCATCAGCGACGACCGGCTGCGGGATCCGGCAATGGACGACTGGAAGGGCAAGGACGTGCTCGCGCACCTGGCCTGGTGGCACGACCACTCGGTGCTCGTGATCGAGGGCCTGCGCGCCGGCCGCCAACCGTACGACGGGACCGACCCCGCGAACACCACCGACAGCCTCAACGAGCGCGTCCACCGCGAGCACCTCGACGATCGCCCGGACGTGACCCGGGTTGCGTTCAATCATTCGTTCGAGCGGCTCCTGGCGGCGATCAAGCCGCTGACCGACGACGACCTGTTCGGCGCGGACCGGTGGCCGTGGCTGGGCGAAGAGGCGTTGGTGGAGACGCTGCTGTGGGATACCTCGCGTCACTACGAGGCACACCACGAGCACCTTGCGCCGTTGGCCCAAAACGCCCGGACATAAGCCGGCCGGTCCTTGCGACCGCCGTGGCATATCACCTGCGACAATTGGCCGCTCATGACTCTCCTGGCACGCCCTCAGCAGGCCGACGACGTGGCGGAGATCTTGATCACCAGCGAGCAGATCGCCGCGAAGGTACGCGAGCTCGGCGCGCGCATCGCCGTCGACTACCAGGGCAAGGACCTCGTTCTCGTCTCGATCCTGAAGGGAGCCCTTCCCTTTCTCGCCGATCTCATGCGCGCGACGCAGATCCCGCTCGCGCTCGACTTCCTCGAGGTGTCCTCGTACGGCGCTGGCACCGAATCGACTGGGGCGGTCAGGATCCTGAAGGACCTCGCGAACCCGATCGAGGGTCGGCACGTGCTCGTCGTCGAAGACATCCTGGACACCGGCCACACGCTTTCGTACGTGTTCGATCATCTGCGGGCGCAGCGGCCCGAATCGGTCCACCTCTGTGTGCTCCTCGACAAACCCGCACGCCGCGTGATCCCGATCGGCATCGACTATCGCGGCTTCGAAATACCTGACAAGTTCGTCGTCGGGTACGGGCTTGATTACGCCGAGCGGTATCGCAACCTGCCGTTCGTCGGCGTGCTCAAGCCGGAGGTGTACGCGAGGGGATCGTGAAGATCTGGCTCGCGCGCCTCCTCGTCATCGCGGTCGTCTTCGCAGCGATACCGATGCGCGCGGCGGCGAACACGGCCCTCGCCCCACTTCCACCGACCGTCCGCGTGAACATCTCGCTCCTCGGCACGACCTACGCAAAGATCGGCTCGACCGGTTCGCTCACCGTGACTCGAGACGAAGGCGCGACCCTCTACCAGGGCTTCGCGAATACGGTGGCCCGGCGCGGTGTACGGCGGCTTTCCGATCCGAGCCATGCCCTGGCCGGCGTCCGCGATCCCGGCGAGCGCCGCAGTCTTCTTCAGCTCTTCCGGGAGGCGCGCCTTCGCGCGCAGGTCGAGGACATCCCGATCGTGACCATCCCGTTCGAGTTCGCGGTCGAGGGCGATGGCTCGGACCCGCTCGCGGCGCCGCTCTTCTCGGCGCAGCAGATCACCCCGCTCCACTACGTGGCCAGCGGCGGCCTCCTCACATTCAACGGGCGCGCCTTTCGAGGCACCCTCGATGTCACGCGAGACGACGAGGGCGACATGATCGTGGTGAACCAGGTGGATACGGCCGTGTATCTCGCTTCGGTGGTCGGCTCCGAGGAGCCCACG
>Ga0210382_10000299_pt1 | contig 18669 bp, 11 predicted proteins | sample PLMedo_FD_155452 | JGI IMG/M metagenome (GOLD analysis project Ga0210382, IMG submission 155452) | Groundwater sediment microbial communities from an aquifer in East River, Colorado, USA - PLM0_60_coex redo | ecosystem: Environmental > Terrestrial > Soil > Riparian zone | place: USA: East... | reverse complement strand
GGCTCCGCTCGGGTCGACCACTGGACCGCCCGAGTTGCCCGGCCGGACCCGCCCCCTGAAGCTCGTGACGGTGCGAAAGGCCGGACGGCCGTATGCGTCCTGCGTGAGCACCGCGGAGGTCGTGCCGATTCGGCCCGGCTCTGCGTCGAAGGGCCCGTTCTCCGGATAGCCGAGGATGGCGACCTGGGTACCCGGGCGAGGGTCGACCAGACGGAGAGGTCGCCCTCCCAGGCCGGGCACGCGCAGCACGGCCACGTCGTTGTGCGGGTCGAACGCGACGGCTTGGGCGGGCAGAGTGCCGCCTGAGGGCGGCGCGACAACGGTGTCGTCCTCGCCGGCGACCACGTGCGCCGCGGTGACGACGATGCCCGGCCCCGCGATCCACCCGCTCCCCTCGATCCCCGCGCCGCACGCAGTACCGAGAATGCGCACGACGCTCGGCGCAGCACGGCGGGGGCCTGGTTCCCGGAGCACTCGCGGATTGGACGGCTGTGTCGGCAGCGCCGGCCCGACCATCGTCGGAAGTGGATCGAACCGGGTGAGCAGGTTGAGGAACCTCCGCGGCGGGACGATCGAGTTCAGCTCCCGGATGACAGCCGAGCGCTGGAGGTCCCGTCGAACCTGCGTGCGGCCCGGGAGGTTCAGGCCAACGGCTCCCAGCACCCAGATCATCGCCAGCCCTGACACCGCCCCGAAGACCAGGCCTCCGAGCAAGTCCAACGCTCCGACTGGCGAAGCCCTGAGGCGCCGGCCGATGGCCGCCCCGAGAGCGCTCCCGACAGTCTCGAACAGGACGGCCGAGCCGACGGCGCAGGCGAGTGCGATCAACGGCGCGTACGGAGAATGAGCTTCGCGGGCGAGGATGTGCGGCGCCACGTACTGGCCGCCCAGGAAGGCTCCGCCGACGAGACCCGCGAACGAGAGCCCGCTCCAGGCGAGCCCCTGCGAAGCGCCGCCGAGTGCGGCGACGGCGACGATCCCGACGGCTACCCAGTCGACCCAGGTCACGCCTGAATTAGGCTAGCCGGGTGAACGGCGTCGAGCTCCAGGAGTTCATCGACCGCTACAACGCAGCCTGGAACGACCACGACGTCGACGCGATTCTGTCGATGCACACCGACGATTCCGTCTTCGAGAACCACACGACCGGAGACGTCAACGTCGGCAAGGAGGCGATCGGCAGCGCGATCACCGGCATCTTCTCCGTCTTCCCCGATCTGAACTTCGAGGCCAGGAGCCAGTACATCCGCGACGACCTCGTCGTCCAGGAGTGGACCGCCCGCGGGACGCATGAGGGCCCGATGACCCGCTCGGGGATCGAGGTCGCCCCGACAGGTCGCAAGGTCGAGTATCGGGGCATGGACGTGATCCCGATCCGGGACGGGATGGTGGCCCGCAAGGACGTCTACTCCGACGGCGTAACGCTCCTGCGCCAGCTCGGCTTGACCGAGATCGCCTAGCTACACTACGGCGCGCCCGGGGGCGTAGTTCAGTTGGTTAGAACGCCGGCCTGTCACGCCGGAGGTCGCGGGTTCGAGTCCCGTCGCTCCCGTAAAGTACCTGCAAATCGCTATCTTTTGTTGTCGGTCTAGGCGTAAACGACCGTCGGCCTCTTTTCATCCCGCGCACATCCCGCCCGAGACTTTCCCGGGAATCCCCGCAGCAAGCCGCTCGTACCCGCTGATCCCCGCAACCTGAATGACCGGCCAAACCAGCCGGAGGTCTTCCGGAGGGCGAACACACAGGAGCTGATTTGCAGGCACTTCGCCCGCGCAGACACGGGGCCCTCCGTGCGTTCCCGTGCACATCCCGCGTCGTCGATCGCCGCGTCCGCCTCGCGCCTCGGCGGCGCGCGGAAACGACGCCAACACTTGCGTCAGGCGGCCGACGTCTTTCCCAGCGCGAGCTCGATGGCTTGGTCCCACGTCATCGCTCGTCCTTCGTCGAAGGCAGCCGTGGCTCGCGTCTCGCCGAGCCTGGCACGGGCTGGGTCGAGGTCGCGCTGGCGCCATGCCTCGGACAACGGGGGGGCATGGGATACGCCGAGCTCCTTCCACTTCGTGTCGACGGCTCCCTCGAGGCGAAGGGCGTCTTCGTCTCGTCCGAGAGCGGCGGCGGTGAAGGCGAGACCGAGGATCTCAATGGTCTGTTGCATCACGTCTCCAATTACGAGCGTGGTACCGAGGGCGCTCAGCCGGTGCTGCTCGGCAAGGGTGTAGTCCCGCCGGAGCATGGCGCAGTCGGAGAGGTAGTGATCGCCGGAGACCATGCACGACACGTCTTCGCTCTCCCGCGTTGAGGCATGGAGCTCCAGTGCCAGCGGTTCCGCGCGCTCGAACTCCCCGGTTGCCACGAGCAGCTGGCATACGCCGGCGAGCGAGCGGTTCAGGAGAGCTTGGTGACCGAGACGGCGCGCGAGCTCGAGGTTCTGCTCGAACAGCTGCAGCGCCTGCGACTTCTCTGCGCGCATGTACAGAGCCCAGCCCAGCGCGTCGCGGGCTACAGCCAACTCCGTTTCGTCCCCGAGAGTGCGCCAGAGCTGGATCGAATGCTCGTGTCGACTCAGCATGTCCGTCTCGTCGACGTCGATCGATCCAAGGGAGGTCAGCGCCCGGGCCGTGAGCGGACCGTCCTCTATGGGTGACGCCAGCGCGTCTTCGAGCCGCCGCAAGCCCTCTGCGAAGTGGGATCTCGCCAGCCAGAACCACCCGAGCGCGCCGGCGAGCTGGAGGTAGCGGAGGGGGTCTCGGTCTTGCAGGTCGTCGAGCGCAGCGCGGAGGTTGTCGTGCTCTTCCTCGAGCTTTCGGACCCAGGTCAGGCCCCGGTCGAACCGCTCCGTGTAGGCGAGCTCGGTGAGCTCGACGTACTGATCGGCGTGCCGGCGCCGCACGACGTCGCCCTCGGTGCCTCCCTCCAAGAGCTCGCGGGCGTACTCGCGGATCGTCGCCAGCATCCAGAAGCGTTCGCCGGTTCGCCGCAGCAGGCTCTTGTCGAGCAGCGATTGCAGGCCGGCAACGTCGGCACCGGCGACCTGCTCGGCGGTCTCGAGCGTGCAGCCGCCACGGAAGACGGCCATTCGAGCGAAGAGCCGCTGCTCGTCCGTCGAGAGCAGGTCGTACGACCAGGCGATCGTCGCCCGCAACGTCTGCTGGCGTGGGTCGGCATCGCGGCCGGCCCTGAATAGGTCCAGTCGCTGCGAGATCCGCTCGAGGATCTGGGCGGGTGTGAGCACGCGGACGCGGGCGGCGGCGAGCTCGAGCGCCAGCGGCAGGTTGTCCAGTGCGCCGCACAATTCGACAACGGCCTCGTCCGGCTCGATGCGCGCCCGAGCGCAGAAGAGCTCGACGGCCTCCGGCTCGGCGAGAGCCGGCACCGGGTAGACGACCTCTCCGTCGACCCGCAACAGCTCGCGGCTGGTGACGAGCAAGCGCAGGTTCGGACAGGCCTGCAGCAGCACGGCCAGCTCGACCGCCGACTCGACCACCTGTTCCAGGTTGTCGAGCACGAGCAAGAGCTGCTTGTCGCCGATGTGCCTCGCGAGCTCCTGCTTCGCCCCCAACGTTTGGGCGATGGTGTCGACGACCAGCGCCGGATCCCGGACGGGCGACAGCCCGATCCAGAACACCCCGGCACCAAACTCACTCACGAGTTCCCCCGCCGCCTCGAGCGCGAGCCGCGTCTTCCCCGTCCCACCCGGGCCGGCGAGCGTCACGAGCCGCGCCGCCTCGTCCCGAATGAGAGAGACAACCTGCGCCACCTCCTGCTCGCGCCCCACGAACGAGGAGAGCGGGACGGGGAGGTTCGTGTTCGAGATCGTCCGCAGCGGCGGAAAGCGATCGAATCCGAGCTGGTACAGCGAGAGCTGCTCGGCGAAGTCCTTCAACCGGTGCCTGCCCAGGTCGAGCACATCCTCGGCGATCAGCTCACGCGTCGCTCCCGAAAGCAGCACCTGGCCGCCGTGTGCGGCGCTCATGATCCTGGCCGCCTTGTGGACGTCCGGGCCGACGTACTTGGGCGGATCGAGCAGCGGCTCGCCCGTGTGCACGCCGACCCGGACGCGCACCGGCCCCTCGGAAAGCGACGCCATCGCCTGCGCCACAGCAGTTACCGCTTGCGACCCCGACGCGAACGCGTAGAAGAGGCCGTCGCCCGCCTCATCGACCTCGTAGCCCGAGTGCGCACCGAAAGCCTCCCGCAAAGCCCGACGGTGGTCGGCCAACGCCTCCTTGAAAGCCTCGGCACCGATTTCGTCGAGCAGCGCCGTCGAACCCTCGATGTCCGTGAACACGAGCGTCACCGTTCCCGACGGCTGCACCGCCACAGACGCATGATCTTCCTCGAGCAACTGCGGCACAAGCCGGCATCCACACGCGTCGGCACGGCGGCCTGAGGGTTGTCGACCAAAGTCGTGCGACGCCCACCCTGAACTCCCGCAGGTGGGCATTTCGCGGAGCCCTTACGGCGACAGTGACATCCCGCGCATCTCCCGTGCGTTTGCCCCCCGGACAACGCCGCATCCCGCGCTGATCCCGCACGAGGCCGCCGGAAGCTCCCACCCGCGCCCGCCAATCCCCGCAACACGAGGGCCGGAAAGCCTGGTTATGGCGGGAATCCCCGCCTCTCCCCGTCGAAGTCGATGGCGAGCTTTGCGCTGCGCTCCAAGCAGGATCCTATGACGGAGTGCTCACCGCCTTCTGCGTCGCCGTGCCGGGCTGACCGCGCATTCTTTCGTCGTCCGCGATCCGGCGTACGAGCTCCGAGCGGGAGTGGATGTCGAGCTTACGGTAGATGTGCGTCAGGTGGAACTCGATCGTCTTCGGGCTGAGGAAGAGCGCCGCGGCGACGTCGCGATTCGTCTTGCCGTCCGCGACGAGGCGCGCGATCTGCAGCTCCTGCTGCGTCAGCTGCTCTTGCACGCCCGGCTCACGCCGACGCAGGGTAAGCCCTGACGCCCGCAGCTCCGAACGCGCCCGTTCGGCCCAGGGCAGCGCGCCCCTCGTCTCGAACGCCTCCAGGGCGGCGCCAAGATGGATCCGTGAGTCGCGGCGACGACCGTGGCGGCGCAGATGCTCGCCGAAGCACAGCTCGGTGCGGGCGCGCTCGAAGGCACTCGTCCCGTCATCGAGTTGCAGGGCGTCCTGGAAAGCCGCTGTCGCGGCGTCCTCGTTCTCCGCGATCAGCGCTCGACAGCGCCGGGAAGCACTGACGGTCCACGGGATTTGCGTCGCCTCCGCGTGGCGCTCGAGAGCCGCCACGACGGGCTCGGCCTCGTCGGTCCGCCCCAGCCTCACATATGCCTCGACGAGGTCGGGATGCACTCGAAAGTGGTTCGGATTCCCGACTCCGCCGTCCTCGAGTGCGGCGACGCCGGTCGCGAGTTGCTCCGCCGCGCCCGAGGGGTCACCGGTCACCAGCGCGAGCAGGCCGAGCGCGTTTCGGGCCTTCGCCGCGTTCCAGGTGTCACCGAGGTGAAGCGCCGACTTGAGTGCGCGCCGGGCGTGCCGGCGGCTGTCCTCTTCTCGCCCGAGCGTTGCCTCGAATGTCGCCAGGCGGCAGGCACACTCATCGCTGCCCTGCGGTGTTCCCATCTCCTCGACGACCACTACGGCTTCGAGGGCGTGCGCGTACGCGCGCTGCAGATTGCCGCTGTACCACTCGAGCTGCGCGTACATGTGCAGGGCGTAAGCGAGGTCTCCGAATGCGCCGGCCGCGCGGTTCGCCACAACCGCCTTCTCCAGCAGGCGACGCGCGGCGGCGCACTCGCCCACGTAGAGAAGCGTCGAGGCGGCGTCGGCCACGATGAGACGGCCCTCGGAAGCCTCGACGAGTTCAGCGCAGTGCCATGCCAGCTCGATTCCCTCGTGCACGCGCCCCGCCAGCACGTGCTGGAAAGAGACGATGTGGCACAGCCCCGCGTCGTCGATCGCGCCGTCTCCGGCGAGTTGCCAGGCGCGCTCCGCGAGACTGAATGCCTGCGAGATATCGAGCCCGTGCTGGACGATGGTGGCCGCGTTCGTGAGCAGGATCGCAGCTGCACGGGGATCGGCGTTTTCGAGCTCCTTCGCCCCATCGATCATCAATGCCAGGCCTTCGTCGTACGCGCCCTGCTCGAAGCGGATGAACGCCTGTTGAGCCTGCGCCTGCGCGCGGTCCTGCACATCGAGATCGCCCGCGACCGCCTCCTCCAGTAGAGCGCATGCCCGCTCATGTCGTCCCGCGCGGCGCGCGGCATCACCGGCACGCACCAGGCGGCTCGCGCGTGCTTTTGGCTCCGGCGTCAGGCGTGCGGCGCGCTCGAGAGCGTTGGCCTCCGCCCACACGCCGCCGCGCCGCCGGGCCGATTCCGCAGCGGCAACGAGCGCCGAGGCAATCTCCTCGTCGGGCGCACGCGCCGCAGCGGCGAGGTGCCACGCACGCCGACCCGTCTCGCCCGCGTCGGCCCCGTCGGCGAGAGCGAGGTGAGCCTCGCGGCGCTCGTTTTCCTGGGCGGCGCCGTAGATCGCCGAGCGTGCGAGGGGATGGCAAAAGTCGACGCTCGACGCAATCGTCACCAGCCCTGCCGCTTCGGCCGGCTCCAGCGAACTCGGGTCGAGCTCAAGGGCTTCGAGCGCACGTGAGAGGACCCGCAGCTCGGCGACGTCGCTCGTTGCGGCAACGAGCAGGGCCCGGCGCGTCGAGACCGGAAGGCCGGCGAGTCGCCGGAGGAATTCGCGCTCCACCGATGCGACAAGGCGAAACGGCTCTTGGAGCGGTTTCCCTCGAGCGAGCTCTGTCCCTCTCAGGCCGCGCGGCAGTTCGATCAACGCGAGCGGGTTCCCTTGCGAGAGCTCGATGATTTGCTCCACGACGAGCGGCGCGGCACCTGCCGGCACTCGTGCCGCAAGCACTTGTGCTGCCGCGCCGCGATCGAGCCCGCTCAGGTGGAGCTCCCGGATGCCGGTCGCCGGGAAGTTACGCCGCTCCGGCTCCCGGACGCCGAAGAGCATCGCTATGCCGTCGCGATCAAGCCGCCGCGCGACGAAGGTCAGCGCCGCAGCGGAGGCATCGTCGATCCAGTGGGCATCATCGATCAGGCAGACCACCGGTTGTTCCTCGGCGGTGGCCGCGAGCAGGGTCAAGACGCCGCCGAAGAGCGCCAAGCGCTCACCGACCTCGTCCGCACCAAGCGCAAGCGCCGCGCGGAGCGCGACCGCCTGCGCGTCGGGAAGCGCGTCGAGAAGTGGGAACACCGGCCGCAGAAGCTGATGCAGCCCTGAGAAGGCGACCTCGACCTCCGATTCGACGCCGAGCGCGCGAAGGACGCGCATATCGCTCGCCCGGTCAACGGCGGCGTCGAGCAGGGCGGTCTTGCCGATGCCCGCTTCGCCGCGGAGTACGAGCACCCCGCTTCGGCGCTCTCGCGCTGCGTCGAGCACCTCGTCGATCAGCGTCGACTCGAGCTCCCGGCCGAAAAGCATCCCGCAGAGAGCGTAACTCCGTTAGGGCGAACTCTAGGGATTTCCCGGGCGCGAGCACCAGGCACGGAGGGACAGCATCCCGGCGGACGCGATGAAGCCGATCGCCTACTCATTGCAGTTCCGCGGCCGCGCGACGTCGCCCCGTTCCGATCGCCTGCGGTTCAGCCTGACCGCGCCGAGCACAGCGCTCGTGACCACAGTCGGTCCGGACGGAGTGCGGGGCGCGTTCGAAGATGTCCCCGGCGGAGAGGCGACGTTCGAAGGCGAGCTCGCCTTGAGCGAGCAGTCGACCTTCGACGACTTCGGGACGATCGAGTTCGGCCGCGGAAACAGGTTGCGCTTTCACAGCGTCGGCCTCGGGAGGCTTGGGTCCTCCCCTGATCCACACCTGAGGCACGGCAGCGTCGTTCTCAAGGTCGAGGGCGGGGACGGCCAGTTTGCCGGGGCGGAAGGCCTGATCACATCGAACTTCTTCGTCAGCGACACCGGCGAGGTCACCGACAACCAGTTCGGCCTGATCTTCGTGCGCGACCAGCGTCGTGACGAAGTGGCACACCAGCGGAAGGGAGCAAAACCATGCACTACCAACTGAAAAGAGGAGGGATTATGCGGAAGCTGGTCGTACTCGCGTTTCTCGCGGTAGTGGTGGCGGCGATCGCCGCGGGGTCTGCCGCGGCCAAACCACCCGGTACCAACGGCCTCATTTCCTTCACCCGCTTCGAGCCGGCGCTCCATCAGGACGTCGTCTACACGATCAACCCCGACGGCAGCGGCGAGCGGCCGCTGCTGGTCGGAGCCGAGTCCGGGCACTGGTCGCCGGACGGCAGCAGGATCCTGGTGGGTCCCGACTGCTGCGCCGAGCGGATCCTCAACCCCGACAACGGCAGCTACAGCGAGCTGCCGACCTTCTACCCCGACCTCGGGCTGTTCCTGGGATGCAACGTCTGGTCGCCCGACGGCGCGCAGCTCGCCTGTGAGGGCTTCGGCGACCAGCTGAGCGCGGACGGCGTCTACACGATTCGCTCGTCCGACGGCGGCGACGTCCGAAGAGTCACCTCGGGCGCCGACGACGACTACCCGGGCGACTACTCGCCGAACGGCAAGCGCGTCGTGTTCCTGCGTTCGTCGTTCGACTCCGGCACGATCGCGCTCTATACCGTGAAGCTGGACGGGTCCGACCTGCGGCAGATCACGCCTACGAGCAGGCTGCTCGACTTCACCGGCGGGAGCTGGTCGCCACAGGGGAACGACATCCTCTTCTCGGGGAAGCAGTCCGAGAGCCAGCGAAGCGCGGTCTTCATTGTCCACGCTGACGGCAGCGGGCTGCAGCAGATCCCGATTCCAAGTTGTGGCACGACCTCCGGTTGCCACGAGCCTGTCTGGTCCCCGGATGGGAAGAAAATCGCCTTCACGATGTTCGTGTCGCAAACGGGACTCTCGGACCTCTACACGGCCAATCCCGACGGCACGAGCCTCTACCAGGTCACGCATGCGGGCTTGGGCGCGGGCCTGAAGGACTGGGGCACGCATCCGCTGACCCACTAGGACACCGACGCCAGCCGCGGGAATGGCTTCCGCGGCTGGCGTCAAATCCTTGCTCCCGAACAGACGCCCGCTGCGCTCGACGCGCCCATCGAAGGATGGAGCCCTTATGGAGCCCAGCGGGCGCAACCGGTGGCAATCGGTGGCAGACGCTCAGACCCCGAGAGCGGCAGAACTAAGCCAGACCCTTTGCCGTGGATTGCGACCGGTTGCCGCGAGGAGTAATGGTAAGGAGGGGGTCGAATTGAATAGCCTCTACCCGACGGCGCGCAGCGCCGGCGACGTCGCGTCGTTGTCCATGAAGACAAGATTTCGTGGCCCACTCGTAGCCCAAACGTCGATCGGAGGATTGGCTCAACCATGCGGCGCCGGGTTGACTCCGGAGTCAAAAAGCCCTGCAATTGAGACCGTTCAGAGGAGCTCGTCGCCAGGCGTCGTTGTGCCCGACTCGGCCTGTCACGCCGGAGGTCGCGGGTTCGAGTCCCGTCGCTCCCGTTGCTTCCCTGCCGCGAAACCGCTCGCTTCCACTTCTCAGCGGTGAAACTGTCGGAGCTGAGCCAGATGAGAAATGCAACGGCATGCCCTCGGCTTGAGAGCGGCCGCTTGACTACCTAGTCGGGGGGGTGTAACTCCTTGGCCAAGATGCGAACGACAGATCTGCCGACCGGAACCGTCACCTTCGTGTTCACGGACATCGAGGGCTCTACGCAGCTGCTGAAGCGTCTGGGCAAGAGTTATGGAGAGGTGCTGGCCGAGCACCGGAAGATCCTGCGCACGGCCGCCCGCGCGCACGGAGGCGAGGAAGTCGACAATCAGGGCGACTCGTTCCTCTTTGCGTTCCCGCGCGCCGAGGAGGCGGCCGCCGCCGCGATCGACGGCCAGCACGCGCTCGCTGCGCAGAAGTGGCCGACGGGAAGCAGCCTTCGCGTGCGAATGGGCATCCACACAGCCGAGCCCACCGTCTCTGATGAGGGGTACTACGGCCTCGGGGTGCACCGCGCCGCGCGGATCATGGCCGCGGCGCACGGAGGCCAGGTACTCGTCTCGCTCGCCGCATCCTCCGTGCTCGAGGACGCCGAGCTGCCGGGAGCCACGCTCCATGACCTCGGTGAGCACTGGCTCAAGGACCTCGATCGGCCCGAGCGCATCTACCAGCTCAACGTAGCGGGCCTGAAGTCGGCGTTTCCTCCACCTCGCGCAGCGCAGCAACCGGGGGCGCGGAGCGAGCAAGCGGCCGGGGAGGCTGCGGACGAGCTGCTCGAGCGATCAGATCACCTGTCGATGCTCACCGAGTCCCTCGCCGCCATCGCCGGGACCGCTCGGGGCCAACTCGTGCTTGTCTCCGGCGAGGCCGGCGTCGGGAAGACGGCACTATTGCGCCGGTTCTGCGACGACCACAGCGGCTCGGCTCGGATCCTCTGGGGTTCCTGCGACCCGCTGTTCACCCCGCGCCCGCTCGGGCCGCTCCTCGACGTCGCCGAGGCCTCCGGCGGCGAGTTGGCGGACGTCGTCCAGGAGGGCGGCAATCCGCACGCGGTGGCGTCGGCGCTCATGCACGAGCTCGGCTCGCGGGCGACGACGCTGCTCGTCCTCGACGACGTGCAGTGGGCGGATGAGGCGACCCTCGACGTTGTCGGGCTGGTCGGCCGCAGGGTCGATGGGGTCCCCGCGCTCGTCGTTCTGGGCTACCGAGACGACGAGCTCGATCGTGCCCATCCGCTCCGGATGCTGCTCGGTGCGCTCGCGACTGGACCCGCCGTCAGCCGACTCGAGATCGCGCCGCTCTCGCGGGACGCGGTCGTGAAGCTCGCGGAGCCGCACGGCGTGGACGCCGACGAGCTCTTCAGCAAGACGGCTGGAAATTCGTTCTTCGTGACCGAGGCGCTCGCGGCGGGAGAGGGGGAGCTCCCGCGCACCGTTCGCGACGCCGTCCTGGCCCGTGTAGCGCGCCTCAGCCCGTCGGCGGCGGCGTTGGTGGACGCGGTCGCGATCGCGCCCCCGAGCGTCGAGCTGTGGCTACTCGAAGCACTCGCCGGCGACGCTGTCGACCAGCTCGATGAATGTCTGACGTCGGGGATGCTCACCCACGGCCCCGGTGGCGTCGCGTTTCGGCATGAGCTCGCCCGCCGCGCCGTCGAAGAGTCTCTCCCGCCAAACCGACGGTTGTCGCTACATCAAAAGGCCCTCAACGCGCTGACTGACCCGCCGACCGGCGCGCCCGATCTCGAGCGGCTCTCGCACCACGCCGACGCCGCCCAGGACGGCCCGGCGGTTCTCCGCTTTGCTCCCGCAGCGGCGGCACGCGCGGCCGCCGTTGGCGCGCACCGTGAGGCTGCCGAACAGTACGCGCGCGCGCTCCAATACGCTGACAGTCTCACGCTGCTGGAGCGGGCCGAGCTGCTCGCGCATCGCTCCCACGAGTGCTATCTGACCGACCAGCCCGACGAGGCCATGGACGCCTTAAGGAGAGCGGTCGAGTGCCATCGAGAGCTCGGCGATACGCGCAAGGAAGGAGATTCCCTGCGCAGGCTCGGCAACATCCTCTGGTGTCCAGGACGGACCGCGGAGGCTCGCGAGACGGCCCAGGAAGCACTGACGGTTCTCGAGCAGCTACCGCCGGGCCGCGAGTTGGCGATGGCGTACGCCACGATGGCGTCGCTCCACAAGGACCGTGACGATTCCGACGGAGCCGTGGAATGGGGCACCCGGGCCTTCGAGCTCGCCGAGCGCCTCGACGACACCGAAACGCTGATTCACGCGCTCAACACGATCGGCACCACAGAGCTGCTCGCGGGGACCCCGGGCGGGCTGGAGAAGCTCGAACGCAGCCTCGAGCTCGGCAAGAGGGCAGAGTCCGCCGAGGGCGTGGGGCGAGCCTTCATCCACCTCGTCTGGGCCGGGACGCGGCTCCGGAGCTATGAGCTAGCCGACCGATACCTGGATCAGGGGCTCGCACACCTCACCGAACGGGGCCTCGATCTATGGCGTCTTTACCTGCTCGCCTTTCGCGCGCGCATCGAGCTCGACCGCGGACGCTGGAGCGAGGCGGTCGACTCGGCGGGCCTCGTTTTACAGAAGCGCTGCATCTCTACGTTCCCGCGCATCGTGGCGTTCGTCGTGCTCGGCCTCGTGCGCGCACGCCGGGGAGAGCCGGACGCGCAGTCGCCCCTCGACGATGCGCTCGCGCTAGCCACGCCGACCCAAGAGCTGCCGCGGATCGCACCCGTGGCGGCGGCGCGAGCCGAAGCGGCCTGGCTCGCGGGCGATCGGGAGGGCGTCCGCGCAGCGACGGAGGACGCCTTCGGGCTCGCGCTGCGGCAAGGAGTCGCCTGGCCGATCGGAGAGCTCGCGTGCTGGCGCTGGCGCGCTGGGCTCGATGACGAGGCCCCCGAGGGAGCGGCCGAGCCGTACGCGGTCCAAATCGCCGGCGACTGGGCGCGCGCAGCGGAGTTGTGGACGGAGATCGGCTGCCCCTACGAAGCCGCCCTCGCGCTTGCCGACGCGGACGATGATGGCGCCCTCCGACGTGCTCGCGACGAGCTCCAGCGGCTCGGGGCACAGGCAGCGGCCAAGATCGTCGCCCGACGGCTGCGGGAGCGCGGGGCCCGCGAGGTTGCGACCTGACGTCATCAACGGCTGGGCTCGCCCCGGCGCCAGGGCGAGCCCCCCTCGTCGGCGGGAGCTAGGCGCTCGCGCCGCTCGAGTTGCCGTTCGCGGGGCCAGGCCCGGGCATGCCCGTCTGGACGCTCACGACCTCGAACTGCTTGTTCACGTAGACGGTGGCCCGCGTCCCGTCCGCCTTCACGATGTGGGCTTCGTATGCCGCATTGCCGTCGGCGTCCGTCTCCACGCGGATGATCGTGGCACCGGAGACCTTGGCGAGCGCGGCCTGCCTCACCTTGGCCGCGGCGTCGCCGGTCAGCAACGTCTCGTCGCTGCGCTGGCGACCCCACGGGTTCTGGGCGTTCGGGGACTTCGCGGCCGCGTTGACTGCCGCCGAGGCCGAGGATTGGCTCGAGCCCGAGCCGTTCGCCGCGCCGGCGATGCCGTAGGTGCCGGCCGTGAGCCCTACTGCAATCGCCCCGAGGACGACTAGGCGTTCGAGCGACCACCGTTTCTCCTGCTTGTCCATCGTGTGCTACGTCCTTTCTGTCGTTTACCGCCCGAACCGGGCGCACTCGGACGGTCGCAGGCGAAGGTAAGAGCATGCTGTGAGCCGCCTAAGGAGTTCGTGAAACGTGCAGTGCGTCTACGACGGGTACGGAGCGAGGCTCCAGGCCGCCGTGGCGTACCACAGCCCGAAGGCGAGGCTCGCCGCGCCGAGGGAGGGGGCAAGCGCGCCGAACACCGCCTGCGCGGGCCGCGCGACGAGCAAGAGGCCAAAGCCAGCCGACAGAGCGCTCATCGAGACCGCGGTAAAGAGGGCGAGGAGCACAAGGGCACCGATCCCCACTACCGGCGATTGGATGGAAGCGAGCAACAGCACCCCAACGCCGGCACTTCCGCCGGCCCCGTGCACGAGTCCGATCGCGAACGCGCCCGCGCGCGTGCGCGCGCCGTGTGCCTGCGGGTGCGGGTGAACGTAGAGCGTCCCGCGGCGCCAGCGAACAAGAAGGCGGAGAGCGAGGTACGCGATGACGAGCCCGACCGCCGTCTCGGCGCCCTGCTGGATGCGCTCCGGCAAGTAACGGTGGAGGAGGAGTATCGGGAGCCCGAAGACGAAAAGCGTCGTCGCGTGACCAACCCCCCAGGCCAGCCCGAGCGCGCCGGCTGTCCGTGCGGCCCGCTCCTTCCCGCTTGCAACGAGCGTCGTTACGGCAACGAGGTGATCCGGGTCGGTCGCATGACGCAGTCCGAGAAGAACAGCGACCGCGAGGACGATCCAGAACGAAGCGCCGTATGAGGACGCAGCGATTCTCTCGTCGAGGCCGAACATCGGATCACCTCTGGCAGCGCCGGCCGGGGCCTAATCCACGTACGGCCCGTTGAACACAGGTGCCTCCCCGTACGGCTTCCCCGCCATGAGCAGGTACCGAGTGCCCGGGGAGGCGTCGGTGACCCTGAACTCATCACCATGACCGAGGAGGACGAGCTGGGGAGGCTTCGCCCGGCGCCGGTTGGCACCGAACGTCCCCTCGCCTTCAAGCACGTAAGCGAAGCCCTGGAACTCGGGTGGGACGGTCGTGGTGACCTCTCCGCCTGTCGGCAGCTCGATGTCGAGGATGAGCGCGGGCGTCCCCAGACGAATGGGAGAGCCCTCGCCCACGAGCACCCGGACCGTCGCGTCCCCCTCCTGCCGCACGGGGATCTGGTCCGGTTGCAGCACCTGTGCGCTCGGCTCCATCTGCTTGTCCTTCCGGGCGAGGTTCACCCAGAAGAGCACGCCTCGGAACTCGGTGTCGGCCTGGCCTTCTTCGAGCTCATCCGCTCCGATTGCCTCGGCGTGCCATGCACCGCGCCCCGTCCTGAGCGCGAGAAGCGCGCCCTCGGACAGTCGCGCCCTCTCCATCGCGCCGCCCGGCCCGGTGCTGTGGCCCGTGCTGGCCGATCCCTCGATCACGTACCACAGGTTGTCGAATCCTCGGTGGGGATGCTTGGTGTCCTTGCCCTTCATGTCCGACAGCCGGAGGCGGCCTTCGTGGACAAGGATGAATGGATCGACCTGTTCGTAGGGCACCCCCCGCGAGGGCAAGGCCTCCAGAATGGGGAACCCCATCATCCGGATCTCTGCTGCGTCTTCCACAAGGACGGCTTCGCGTCCTGTCGCTTGAAGTTGCTCTGTCATTTCTTCTCCTTTCGGGCCGTGTCCAGACCCTTATGACCGATCGCCTCGAGGACTTGCCGCTCGACATCGGGCCCGAGCACCGACCGCCAGATCGCGGCCATCTGCTCCGTCTGCTCGTCCGAGAGACGCTCGAGAAATCGCTCTTTCACGCCGGCGACGTGCGTCGGCGTTGCATGCGCCAACACCTCGAGACCGCGGTCGGTGAGTCGCGCGTACATCTGGCGCGGGTCGACTTCCCCGCGCTCCCGCTCCACGAGCCCGGCCCGCTCGAGTCGGTCGACCAGCCGGGTCAACCCGCTGCGGCTGAGGACGACCGCGTCCGCGAGCTCGAACATCCGTAGCCGCCGCTCGGGGGCGAGGCTGAGCTGAATGAGCACGTCGTACGAGGTGAGCGGGAGCCCGTGCTTCCGCTCCAGTTCAGCGTCCAGAGCCCGCACGATCTGGGCATGACTCAGGAGGAAGCCGGACCACGCGGCGAGCTGCTCCCGCGTCAGCTTTCGCCACGCTCGGAGGTGAGTGCCCTGTGCACCAGTGCGGTGTCTAGCGTTGCTCATGCAACTCAATTGTAGCTGCTCGACTTATCGCTCCGAAGGAGCGCCAAGAGTGCCCCGGCGAGGATCCGCCTAGCGGGGGGGCGGCTCGGAGTCGCGCTCGTAGTCCGCGGCGCCGCCGGCCAGCGTGTCGCTGCGCGAGGCTACGTCGTCCTTGCGCGCCTCGTAGTCTTCCTCGGCGACATCGCGCTCGCTCTGGGTCATCCGCGTCTCTTCCTCGGCGCGCCCGAGCGTATCCTTGTTCACCCACGCGCGAAGCCTGCGAAGGAGGGCCATCCGGCAGTACGCTACCGAACCTCCGCTCCTCGCGGCCTGTGAGTGCCCGAAGCAAACGGCAGGTTCGAGTGCGTGCTCCCGCCGAAGCACTGATAATCGCCTGATGGCCGCCTCCGCGGGCGAGCGGCGAATCGTTTCCGTGCTTCTGGTCGACATCGCCGGGTCGACTGCGATCGGCGAGACGCTCGGCCCGGAGCGGTCGAAGTTCCTGTTCGACGAGGTCGTACGCCTGCTGGGTTCAGAGACCAAACGGTTCGGCGGTGTCGTCGCGCAGTTCACCGGCGACGGGCTCTACGCGCTCTTCGGCGTGCCCAACGCGCACGAGGACGATGCCGAGCGGGCCGTGCGCGCGGCGCTCGGGATGCACGCTGCGCTCGCCGGTTACGCGAAGGACGTCGCGGAGGCGTACGGCGTCGAAGTCGCCGCCAGGATCGGCGTCAACACCGGCCCCGTCGTACTGCTCCGGGAGGACACTCCGGCGGAAGAGCGCTACAACGCCCTCGGAGACACTGTCAACACGGCTGCGCGACTGCAGACCCACGCGGGAAGCGGCGGCGTCGTCGTCGGTCCCGTGACGGCCCGCCAAGTCGAGCCTTCATTTGAACTCGAGTCCGTGGGATCGCTCGAGCTGAAAGGCAAAACCGACCCCGTTGCCGCGTTTCGGGTTCTTGGCGAGAGAGATCGGGTCTCCCGCCAACTCACGCCGCTGGTCGGTCGGGACCACGAGGTTGCTGTCCTCGACGAGATCTTCAGCGAGGTGAGCGATGGTCGGGGCGCGATCGTCGCGATCACCGGCGAACCGGGAATCGGAAAGAGCCGCCTGGCGGTCGAGATTCGCGCTCGATGGGACGATCGTGTGCGCTTCCTCGGGGCGCAGGGGATCTCGTATGCACAGGACGTGCCTTACTACCCGGTGCGCGAGCTGCTTCGCGGCTTTCTCGGGCTCGGAGTCGGCGATCCGGAGGCCCGCGTCCGGCTCGAATTGAAGGCCCAGCTCGAGGCGATACTCCGCGAAGGCGCCGATGCGCGGTACCCGTTCCTCGCGTCGCTCCTCGGGCTCGTGCTCGAGGAGGAGGAGCAGGAGCGCTTGCGTGGGCTCGCCCGTGACTCGGTGCAGCGGCAGACGCACGAGGCTGTCGTCGAGCTCGCCCGCGCCCTCTCGCGCGCGCAGCCGCTTGGGCTCGTGCTCGAGGACTTGCACTTCGCTGATGATCGGACCCTCGAGCTCGTCGAGGAGCTCCTTTCCCTGGCGGACGAGGAAGCCGTCGCCTTGCTCCTTCTCTACCGCAGCGACCCGGACCTGCGATCGTGGGGTCTCGGCGAAACGGCGCGACGCCGCTACCGGCACCTGTTCCGCGAGCTTCCGCTCGACCCGCTCGAGCCACACGAGAGCGCACGGCTGGCGGCCTCCGCGACCGAAGGCGATCTTCCGGCAGAGGTGGCTGCGCAGCTGGCGGAGCGGGCCGGCGGGAACCCGCTCTTCCTCGAGGAGGCGGCGCGCGACGCGGTTGAAAGTGGAGACGGCGGCGCCGTCCCGGTGGCGATCCACCAGGCGTTGCAGGCACGGCTCGATCGTCTCCCGCCAGACGTGCGCGAGGTCGCCTCCGTCGCCTCCGTCGTCGGCCGAAGCTTCGGCATGCCGTTGCTCGAGCGGCTCGTCTCGCGAGAGCAGCTGCGGCCCGCGCTCTCCGAGCTTCAGCGGCTCGACCTCGTCGTCGAGGAGCGGCGCCGGCCGACACCCGAATATCGCTTCCGCCACGGTCTAGTGCAAGAGGCGGCCTATGCGAGCCTGCTTCAGGAGCGACGGCAGGAATTGCATCGGATCGTCGGGACGGCGCTCGAGGAGGTGGACAGGGACGAGTTGTCGGAGGCGTACGGGCTGCTCGCGCACCACTTCACTGGAGCGGACGAGCCCGAGCGGGCGGCGCGCTATCTGCTGAAGGCCGGAGACGCCGCGCGGGCCGTGTACGCCGACGAGGAAGCGATCACCCACTATCGCCGCGCGCTCTCATTCCTGGACCGGCTCGGCGAGACGGGAGCAGCCCGCTCCGCGCTCTTCAAGATCGCACTCGCTCACCACCTCGCCTACGACTTCGAGGCAGCCGACGCCGCGTGGAAGGAGGCGTTCGAACGACCCGAGCCGCCTCCGGTTCGGCTCGAGCCGAGCGAGCGGCTGGAGATGCCCCTGCTCGCGGGACCGAACTGGGTCCCGGGATACGCCTACGAGAACATGGGCTGGTCGTTCGGGCCCAACTGTTTCCGCGGTCTCCTGCGCTTCAAGCCCGGCCTGGACATCGTCCCCGACCTCGCCGAGCGAATCTCGGTCTCGGCTGACGGCTACACGTACGAGCTACGGCTGCGTGAGGGACTGCGCTGGAGCGACGGCGAACCACTCACGGCCGGCGACTTCGCATTCACCTATCGACAGATGAGAGAGCAGGAGGTTGGGTCGGCGCACCTGCTCGCGGGGGTCGAGGCGCAGGCCCGGGACGAACAGACGCTCGAGCTCCGTCTCGCCGAGCCGAGCTCGCACATCCTCTACCTGCTCGCGCAGCTGCCCTTCTTCCCCTGGCCGCGCCACCACGTCGAGTCGCTCGGGCCAGGGTGGCACGAGCCGGCGGCATTGATCGGTAACGGGCCGTTCGTGATCCAAAAGGTCGACGAGGAGCGGGCGGAGCTCACCGTCAACCCGTTCTGGCACGGGTCTCGTGGCAACCTCAGCACGATCACCGTTCGTTTCCTCGAGCCCTATGGCGCAGTGGATGAGTGGCGCGCAGGCGGCCTGGACTATTTTCTCCTCCCCCGTTTACACGGACTTCTCGACGTCGCTGACACCGACGTCCTGCCCGTGCCAACCCTCTCCCTTGATTTCCTCGGATTTCCGCCCCGACCGCCTTTCGACGACGAACGGGTCCGGAGGGCGCTCGCACACGGTCTCGACCGCACTCCGCTCGTCGCCGAAAGCGGAGATCTGCCGGCGTACGGAGGACTGCTGCCCCCGGCAATGCCAGGACATTCCCACGAGCTGGCTCCGGCGCATGATCTCGATCTTGCGCGG
>Ga0210382_10000298_pt1 | contig 18707 bp, 20 predicted proteins | sample PLMedo_FD_155452 | JGI IMG/M metagenome (GOLD analysis project Ga0210382, IMG submission 155452) | Groundwater sediment microbial communities from an aquifer in East River, Colorado, USA - PLM0_60_coex redo | ecosystem: Environmental > Terrestrial > Soil > Riparian zone | place: USA: East... | reverse complement strand
CCCGCGGGTTTCGACCTCGTGATGATCGGCCAAAGGGACCGGTCGACGTGGTGGCCGTCCGCGATGAGCTCGACGTAAGCGTCGTCGTTCACGAGCGCCGCGACCGCCAGCCCCGGCGCGTGGTGGTCAACCCCGGTCATCGCGTTGAAGAGGTGAGTCGTCGTCGTTCCGCCAGCCGCGTAGCCAGCACGGGCCTCGTCGAGGGTCGCCGCGGAGTGGCCCATCGAGCATGCGATGCCGCGTTCGCGAAGCCATCCGATGAGCTCGAGCGCACCGGGGAGCTCGGGCGCGATCGTGATCAGTCGCAGTCCGTCGAGGAGGGGTTCGAGGTCCGAGAACGGGACATCCGCCGGGACCCGGAGATTCCGCGGATCGTGGGCGCCCTTCTTCGCGACCGAGAGGAACGGACCTTCCAGATTGAAGCCGAGGGGCTGCGAGCCGTTGCCCGGAGCGGCGGGTAGCCACTCCCTGACGCACTCCGCAAACGCGACGAGGTCCGCCCAGGGCGTGGACCAGGCCGAAGGCAGGAACGAGGTGACGCCGCGGGCAAGCAGCGCCCGGGCCATGCCGTCGAGTGCGGCCGCGTCGCCCATCGCGCTGTGGCCGCCCCAGCCGTGAACGTGGACGTCGACGAACCCGGGCGAGAGAAGCGGGCCGTCGATGGCGGCGTCGTCCATCTCGACGGCGGCGATCCGGCCGTCCTCGACCGTGACCTCGCCCGGCGCAATGCGGTCGTCGAGGACCAGGCGGCCGCGGACCGTCGTCGTGGTCATGCTGGAAGACCCGCGACCACGTCGCCCGCGGTCGTCTGCAGCTGCTCCGCGCCGTGGATGGCGGCCCCGATCGCACCGGCCCACGTCCCCAGCTCCGCCGTCACGACCGCCACCTCGTCGAGCGACGTCGTCTGTACGCGGCGTCGGAGTTCCTCGCGAATCGGTTCGAGAAGCAGGTCGCCTGCGGGCGCGATTCCTCCACCGATCACCACCCGGTCGGGCGAGAGGACCACCACCATGTTGGCGACGCCAATGCCGAGGTAGCGCCCGATCAGGGCCATCCCCTCGAGCGCCTGGCGATCACCGGCGCGCGCGGCAACGACCGCCGCCTCGGCCGTCTCGGTCCCGCACGCGGCCGCGATCCGGTCCGCCCGGGCGAAGGCCTCGAGACAGCCGTGATTGCCGCAGTTGCACGGTGGGCCGTCGGGGTCGATCGTCTGGTGGCCGACCTCACCGGCGGTGCCGTCGTGCCCGAGGTGGACCCGGCCGTCGACCGCGATGACGCCCCCGACGCCCGTCCCGAGCGTCAAACCTACGAGTGTGTTCGCTCCGCGGCCGGCGCCCAGTCGCAGCTCGGCAAGGCCGAACGCCCGCGCGTCGTTGATCAGCGCGACCGGCAGACCGAGGATCGCCTCGATCGGCGGCCCTACCGGCCGGCCGGCCCACTCCCCCGGCATGTTCACAAGGAAGCGTGTTGTGCCTTCGACGGGGTCGTAGAGCCCGGGGATGCCGATACCAACCGAAGCGATTCCGGGCCAGCGTGCGAGCGCTGCCTGGCCCAGCTCCGCCGCGCGGCCGATGACGGCGTCGGGTCCTTCGAGGGCGAGCGTCGGCCGTTGGCCCTGATCGAGCGTCCGCCATTCGTCGCCATCGCGCTCGACCGACGCCCACTTGAGGTTCGTGACCCCGATGTCGATGCCGAGGTGTTGCGTGGGGCCGGTCACGATTCGCCGGTCACCCGCGTGTAGGCCGCGGCGACAGCCACGATGATCGCCCCGAACAACACCTGCCGGACGGCCTCCGGCATCTCGAGGACCGTGAGAAGAGTGGTGAGGATCGTGAGAATCAGCGCCCCGACGATCGTTCCGGAGTAGCCGCCGCGGCCGCCCATGATCGAGGTTCCACCGATGACGGCGGCGGCGACCGACGGCAGGACCGACTGCTCGGCCAGGCTGACGGTGGCGTTGTTGAGAAGCCCGGCCATGAGAATTCCGGCGATGGCCGCCAGAACCGCCGACATGATGTAGAGGACGAGCAGGACCTGCCAGACGCGCGTTCCGGCCAGGCGCGCGGCGATCGGGTTGTCGCCGACGGCGAAGAGCAACCGACCGTAGCCGCTCCGCCGCAGGCCGATCACGATCACGATGGCAAGCGGCACGAACACGACAAGGTTGTTTGGCAGGAAGCCGAACGAGATCTCCGAGCCGAGCCACTTGATCGCGTCGGGGATCAGAACCCCGGACTGGACCATCAGCAACTGGTAGACCGACATCAGGCCGAGCACCACCAGGCTCATGCCGAGGGTCATGATCAGCGGGTGGACCTTGAAGACGCCGATGCCGATCCCGTTCACGATGCCGGCGATCGTCGCGGCGACGAACGCGATAACGATCGCGACGCCTGCACCCTGGGCGGTCGCCTGCGTGACCATCAGGAAGGCCGCCATCGAGGCCACCGCGCCGACCGACAGGTCGATCCCGCCGGTCAGCATCGCCAGGGTCTGGCAGGCGGCGAGGATTGCAAGTGGGACGGCGGCCCGGAGGGTCGTTGCGAGCCAGTTGGCATTCACGGTCCCAGGCTTCACCACCTCGAGGGCCACGACCAGGAGCACGAGGAGGACGCCGAGGGGGATGAGCGGCCGGTCGCGGATCGTGCGGCGCCAGCCCGCATCGACGCGCGACGGGGTACTCGGGGCGGCGGGCTGGGCTGCGCCGGTCCCGGTCATGCCCGCACCTTGCGCATCGCGACGATGCTACCCAACATCACCACGCCGATAAGGATCGCGCCCTGGATGGCCGTCCCCCAGTTGGGGTCGACGCCGATGAACGTCAGGTCGGTCCGGACGAGGGCGAGGACCACGACGGCGATGATCGGTCCAAGGACGCCGCCGCGTCCGCCCGCGAGGCTCACCCCGCCGAGCACGATCGCGGCCACGCTCTGGAGCGTATAGGACCCTGGCACCGGTGCTCCGACCCCGCCGCTGGCGGTCAGGGCGAGCCCACCGAGTGCCGAGAAGAACCCGGTCAGGGCGTAGGCGATGATCTTCGTCCGGCCCACCGCGACACCGCTGCGAAACGCAGCAAGGCGGCTGCTGCCGACCGCGTAGAGGGACAGGCCGAGCGTCGATCGCCTGAGCGGCAGCCAGACTACGGTCACGATCACCGCGAGCACGATCAGCGCCTTCGGGAGCCACTCGCTTCCGAGCGGCCCGGAGATGATTGCCATCAGCCACGGCGCCGCGCCGCCGCCCGGCGTATTCAGGATGAGGAGCGCAACGCCGGCCCACACGAACGACATTGCTAGCGTGACGACGATGTCCGGGACTCTCGTGACGACGATGAGACCGCCATTGATGGCACCGACCGCCAGCCCGAGCAGGAGGACGCCGACGACGACCACGACGCCGAAGGCGTCACCCTGGCCCTTCATCAGGACCGCAGACGTCACGCTCGCGAGGGCCATCATCGACCCGACGGAGAGATCGATTCCGCCCGAGATGACGACGATCCCCTGGGCCACGGCCGCGAACGCGATCGGCAGAATCGAGATCGCCAGGCCTTGGATGGCCGGTGCGCCGTAGTTCGGCTGGATGAGCTTCGTGATCGCCAGGAATGCGATGAGCATCCCCACGAGCCCGAGGTTCCAGCTGTTGCGTCGGGCCAGGCCGAACAGGGTCTCGGCGAGTTCGCCGCCGCGGGGCGCCACCGCCTTCGACGCCGCACTCACTGGGGGCCTCCGAGCTGCACATCTGCCGGATCAGGTGCCATGGCCGCGCTCATCGCCTCAGCGGCCACCGCTTCTGCGGCGATGTCTTCGGGCATCTGGGCGTCCGGTTTGAGGTCGTAGGCCGCGCGCAGCAGGGTCGGTTCATCTGCCTCGGCTACCGGGATCTCGGCGACGAGCCGACCGTGGAAGATCACGATCGCCCTATCGCACGCGAGCTGGATCTCCTTGAGCTCGGACGTATAGAGCAGGACCGCCGCGCCCGCGCTGGCGAGGTCGCGGAGCAGCTGATAGATCTGCTGCTTGGTCCCGATGTCGATGCCGCGGGTCGGGTCAAAGCAGAGCATCGTCCGAACGCCGCCGGCTACCCAGCGGGCGATCGTCACCTTCTGCTGGTTGCCGCCCGAAAGGCGACGTACCTCCGACACGGCTCGCGTATCGATCTGGAGCGTCTCGATCGCCCGGTCGACCCGCTTCTTCTCGACGCTGACCTTGATCGGGCCCCATGCGGAGAACGGAGCGGTAAACGGAAGGGCAATGTTCTCGCGGACGGAGCGCTGCATGAGAAGCGCCTCTGCTCGATCCGCCGGAACGTAGACCAGTCCCGCCCGGATCGCATCGGCTGGGTGGCGGAACGAAGCGGCCGATCCGTCGACCAGGAGTTCGCCGCCGTCGGGCCGCTCTGAACCGGCAAGGATGTCGAAGAGCTCGTCTTGGCCCTGCCCCTCGAGCGCGACCACCCCAAGCACCTCACCCGGGTACAGGTCGAACGACACGTCGGACAGCTTGGTGCCGGACTGGAGGTTACGCGCGGAGATCCGCGGGGTCACTGCGGCAACAGCCTGGGCGGAGCGGGCGACTCCGACGGCACGTGCCGGCATGTCCTTGACGATGTCTCCGAGCATTAGCGCGACGATGCGATCCTCCGAGCCCTGGGTCACATCGACGACGCCAACGGTCACGCCCTCGCGGAGGACGGTTGCGCGGTCGCAGACAGCGGCGATCTCGATCAGCCGATGGGAGATGAAAATGACGGAGCGATCCGTGCCCTTCTGGCGACCGATGACTTCGAGAACGCGCTCCGTCAGGTTTGCCGGCAGTGCGGCCGTCATCTCGTCGAGCATGAGCACGTCCGGCTCGATCGCCAGTGCTCTGGCAAGGTCGATGATCCGCAGCGAGGCGAGTGGCAGGTCGCGGACGAGCTCGGCCAGGTCCAGGTCGGGCAGGCCTAGTTCGGCGAGCCAGTGCCGGGTGGCAGCAATCGGTGACTGAGTCAGGCGGAGATTCGAGCGGACGTCAAGGTCCGGGATGAGGGCCGGTTCCTGGTACACAGAGACGACGCCACTCAGACGCGCCTCGGCGGGTGAATGGGCGACGAATGGCTTGCCCCGGACGAGGATCGTCCCCCGGTCCGGCCGGACGCCGCCAGTGAGGATCTTGACGAGCGTGCTTTTGCCGGCGCCGTTCGCGCCCATCAGGGCGTGAACCTCGCCCGGACGAACCGCCAGCGAGGCGGATCGCAGGGCGACCACCGCCCCGTAATGCTTCGCGACGTCCGTGGCGTTCAGCAGGAGCTCAGGTGCGCCGTCGGTCACGTCCAAATTTGTCCTGTCGGATGTGAAGGGCAGAGTCGGGGGTGCCGGCGGAGCCGACACCCCCAATCCTAGTCGCGTCCTGGAGTCGGGTTACGCGTCCCCGGGTCCCTTGCAGGCGATCAGTTCGGCCTTGGAGTAGGTGGTCCAATCCTTGATCGTCAGGCCGAGAGGCCAGGTCTTGGGGAGCGACGCGTCGGCGGCCGCCGTCAGGCTGGCCTTGCCGGCGTCGTCGGTATTGGCCCACAGCTCCGGGGTCACGTGGACTGTCGTCTCGGCGGGCTTGTCGCCACCGAGGATCTTGAGGGCGAGGGTGACACCGGCGCCGCCGATCGATGCCGGGTTGGTGACCGCGGCGCCCTTGAGGTCCGGCTCGTTGAGCAGCTGGGTGACGAATCCGGCATTGTCCGCGCCGACAATCGGCACGTATGGATGCTTTGCGGCCTTGAGCGCGTCAACGATGTTCGAGTCAACACCCGACGTCCAGATGCCGTCGAACTTCGTGCCGGCGCTAATGATGTCGTTGATCTGGGTCGTCGCCGTAGCCGGGTCCCACTTCGTGACCGCGGTGCTGGCGATCGTGATGCCGGGGTTCTCCGCGAGGGCCTTCTGGAAGCCCGTGTCGCGATCGGTGTCGGCTGGATGGCCGGCGATGCCGCGCATGTAGACGACGGCGCCCTTGCCGCCCATTTCCTTGAACAGCCACGATGCGCCGAGATACGCGTACTGCTCCTGGTCGTTGGAGAGGTTGTAGGCGCCCGGTGCGGTGACCGAGGCGTCGACGGAGACGACCGTGATGCCGGCGGCGATTGCCTCGGCGATCGCCGGGTTCAGGGCGTCCGGCCCGGCCGGGTTGATGATGATCGCGTTGACGCCCTGGGCGATCAGGGTCCGGATGTCGGACAGCTGCCCGGGCGCGTCGGTTTCGCGGTGGATGATCGTGACCTTGGAGACGTTGCCGGACTTGACGGCCTGCACCTTGGCGGAGCAGAGCATCGCCTCGCGCCAGCCGTTACCGACGCCGCCCGGGTTCGTGAACCCGATGGTGTAGGACTTCGCCCCCGAGCCCGTCGAGGCGGCGGGCGCCGCGGAACACGCCGCAGCGACCACCAGGATGGCGGCCAAGCCGACCATCACTCTGACCTTGATCGATCCCTTCTGGATCATTCGTTCTCCTCCTCGTGCAATCGACGCGCCAACATGGCCGCGCCGTGAGCGGATCGCCCCGACGGCCGGGGAGCGATCGTCGTGTCGGTCGGGTTCACCTCCTGCGGCGAATTCGCTCAGTCATCGAACGGTCCACCGCCGATGGTGCGGGCGACTCGCCTCGCGTGCTCTCGATAGGCCTCGTCAAAGAGGATCCGCGAGCGTTCGGCGCCTACGACCGAGGCTCGGGTGATGACTGGCGGCATGGCTCCGCGCTCGACGAGCAGCTCGGCCGTGCGCACTTTGATGGAGTTGACGATGCTGACCGCGGCAATCGTGGAGCCAGGACCGACGGGGGTCTCGAGTCCTTCGATCGTCGACAGGGCGTCAGCATGGGGGGTACACAGGTCGATCGTCAGGTCCGCCTCGTCCATGAGCCGGCTGCCGACCGCGGGATCCGGCTCGTCCGAGAGGGATTGTGCAGTCGACGTGACGGCGATGACACGGACGCCGCGCCGTCGCGCACCTCGCGCCATCTCGACCGGAACGGCGGACAGGCCAGCGGCCGAGAACACGATCATGACGTCAACGGGGCGGAACGTGAAGTTGGACAGGATGACTTCGGCCAGACCGGGCGTCCGCTCGATGAACATCGCCTGCCGCTGGCCGTTCGCGCCTACGACCTGGGTATGGAACGTCATCGATAGCTCGACGATCGGGTTGAAGCCGGGATACGAGCCGTAGCGCGGGAACATCTCCTCGACCGGGATCCGCGAGTGGCCCGTCCCGAAGAGATGGACGAGGCCATCACCGGCGATCGCGTCGGCGCACCACTGGCTGGCGGTCTCGATGGCGTCGGCCTGGGTCGCGGCGACGCGCTCGAGGAGTGCGGCGGCCTCGGCCATCCAGGTAAGGGGACGAGTCGCTGCCATCGTCACCCGACCACCGCGCCGGCATGGGTCTCGACGGCCTCCCAGCGACCGCTCTGGATCGAGCGGTAGGCGGCGTCGAGAATCGAGTTGACGATGAGGCCGTCCTCGAACGTCTCCTGCGGCTGCCGGCCGTCGCGGAAGGCACCGACAACGTCGGCCATCATTGCGTCGTGGCCGTGAGCGTAGGTCTCATTCGGCACGGGATAGACCCAGCCAGTGTCGGCGTCGACCTTCTCGCCGAGATAGCCCGCCGGCCGCTCGATGAACGCTCGGAGCGGGCTCGAGATGACATCCTGGATGATCTTGCCGCCCTCGCCATAGGCCTCGAAGCGGCTCTCGAGACCGCCCTTCGACGACCACGAGACGTCCATCCTCGAGCCGCGTCCGGCCGCCGTGGACCAGCGTGTCGCCCCACGCGAATACATCGCGCACCGGGAGGTCTTTGCCAAACATCGCCCGAGCCGCCTCGGCGCCGTGCGAGGCCATGTCGAGCAGCGCGCCGCCGCCGGCCAGGTCTGCATCCCAGAAGTGGGCGGCGTGCGGACCACTGTGCCCTTCGCGCGCTCGGAATGTCGTGAGGCGACCGATCGCCCCCGCCTCGATCATCTCGCGCATCCGGATCATCTCGGCGTTGAAGACGACGTTCTCGAGATAGGCGCTGAAGACCCCCGCTTCCGTGACGAGTCCGAGCATCTCGGCCGCTTCCGCGGCGTTCCGTCCTAGCGGCTTCGTGCAGGCGACGCCCTTGCCGTGGGTGGCCGCCGATCGGACGGCCTCGAGATGAAGGTGGTTCGGGAGCGAGACGACGACGAGGTCGACCTCGGGATCGGCGCAGACGGCATCGATCGAGTCGAGCGGCCGGCTGTCGAAGCGCGCGCCAAAGGCTTGGCGCCGCTCGGAGCCGGCGCCCCAATTGGCCACGACCCGAGCGCCCTCGATGTATCGCAGGCCTTGCGTGTGGAACTCGCCGATGAACCCCGAGCCGAGCATCCCGATCCCGACGTCGCCCATCAGTAGCCGCCCTCCGTGGTTGTCGCGGCCGCGGCGGTTGCGACCGGCGCCGTTCCGGCCTTTCGCGCCCGGAAGTCGTCGATGATCGCCTTCGTCGCCGTGGCACCGATGCGGCTGGTCCCCAGCGCCATCACCTCGAGGAGCGCGTCGAGCGTCCGGACGCCGCCGGCGGCCTTGACCTGGACGTGGGGCGATGTGTTCGCGCGCATGAGCCTCAGATCGTCGTGCGTGGCACCGCCCGGAGCGAACCCGGTCGACGTCTTCACGAAGTCGGCCCCGGCCGCCTCCGACAGGCGACAGGCGCGGATCTTCTCGTCGTCGGTCAAGTAGGCGTTTTCGAAGATCACCTTGACGATCGCGCCCGACGCGTGGGCGACGTCGACGACGGCGGCGATGTCGGCCTGGACGTCCGCATCGCGACCGGACTTGAGCGCGCCGATCTGAATCACCATGTCGAGCTCCGCGGCGCCGTCGCCGAGGGCGCGAACGGCCTCGAAGACCTTCGTCTGGGTCCGGTGGTTGCCGTGCGGAAAGCCGATGACCGTCCCGACGGCGACGTCGCTTCCCGCGAGGATCGCCTTCGCCCGGGCGACGTCCGCCGGCCGCACGCACACGGACGCCACGTCGTACTCGAGCGCCAGCCGGCAGCCGTCCTCGACGAAGGCGTCGTCAAGCTCCGGCCGGAGAAGACTGTGATCGATCGCCTTGGCGATGTCGCGCTCCGTCAGGTCGTCGATGCTGGGTGTCACACCGCTCACTTGATGTACGGCCGAAGAACATCGCGAGCGATGAGGAAACCCCGCTTGATGAGATCGTCCGACTTCTCGAAGTCTCGATCTTCGTGCTCGATGATCACATCGCCGTCGTAGCCTGCCCGCCACAGCGCGCCGAACAGGGCGTCCCATTCCACATCGCCCAGGCCGGGCAGCCGGGGAATCTGCCAGCCGATCCCCACCGAGAAGACGCCGCGCTCGTAGAGGCCGTCCCGGTCGATCATCATGTCCTTCGCCTGGACGTGGAGGATGTGCGGCCCGAATTCCCGGATGAATCGCGGGATATCGATCATCTGCATGACCAGGTGGGACGGGTCGAAGTTCAAGCCGATGCTGCCGCCCCACTTCTCGAGGATTCGGCGCCAGATCCGAGGATTCGTCGCGAGGTTGTGGCCGCCCGGCCACTCGTCATCGCTGAAGAGCATCGGGCAGTTCTCGATCGTGATCTTGCGACCGTGGTCGTCGGCGAAGGCAATGATGTCCGGCCAGACCTCGAGCGCCTCGTCCCAGTTCCGGTCCTGCGTCTTGGCCGCGTCGGCGCCCATGAACGTGTTGACGAAGGGGACGCCCATCTTCTCGGCGGCGGTGATGACGTGCCGGAGATGGCCGATGACCATCTCACGATGGGCCGGATCGGGGTGGAGCGGATTGGGGTAATAGCCCAAGCCCGAGATCGACAGGCCCTTGGCGGTGATCTGGTCGACGAGTTCCGTCGCCTGGCCGGCGCTGAGATTGGCGACGTCGATGTGCGAGGTCCCGGCGTAGCGGCGGCTCGGCCCGGTCGAGCGCGGCCAGCAGGCGATCTCGATGCTCTCGAAACCGTTCGCGGCGGTCCAGCCGACGACGTCGGCGAGCGGCGTCTCCGGAAACGGTGCCGTGAGAAGGCCGAGCTTCATCGCGCCGCGCTCGCCGCTGTGGGCGTCGCTTCCCGCGCCACCTCGACCCACCGCCCCGAGCGCGCGCTCTCGGCGACCGCGTCGTTGACGAGCATCTCGTCGTGGCCGTCGGCGAACGTCGGGTAGATCGGTTTGGCAGCCGGCGCACCCGTTGCGACGTCGGCGTAGATGGCCCGGAAGAGCGCGGCGAACGTGTCGGCGAACCCTTCCACGTGACCTGCCGGCAGCGCCGCCGCGCCCTGTCCGAGCGGTCCCATCAGCGCCGGGTTCTTCAACAGGATCTCGTTGGGGCGCTCGCGATGGCCGAGCCAGATCTGGTCGGGCTGCTCGGAGTCCCAGGCGATCGCACCCTGCGACCCATCGACCTCCCACTGAAGGGAATTCTTCCGGCCGGGGCTGATCTGGGAGATGCTGACCGCTCCGCGCGCGCCATTCTCGAAGCGAAGCAGGATCGTCGCGGTGTCCTCGGTGCCGATCTCGCGCTCCACGGTTTCGCCCACCGCCTTGGAGAAGGTTTCGACCGGGCCCGTCGGCTCGCGGCGCGTGGGGATGAACGTCGCCAGGTCGGCCATGACGCTGACGATCCGCTGACCGGTGACGAAGCTCATCAGGTCGAGCCAGTGGGAGCCGATATCGCCGACTGCCCGCAGTGCGCCGCCGCGCTCCGGCTGGAGCCGCCAGTTCCAATCGGTCTCGAGGAGCAGCCAGTCCTGGAAATAGCGGCCGGTCACGAGGCGGACGTCGCCCACGTCCCCGGCTGCGACGACCTCGTGAGCGTGCTGGTTGAGCGGGTAGAACCGGATGTTGAAGTTCACCGCGTTGACGAGGCCGCTGGCTGCGGCGAGCCGCGCGAGCTCGCCTGACTCGCTGGCCGTCATTGCCAGCGGTTTCTCGCAGACGACGTGCTTGCCGGCCGCAAGAACTGCCTTCGCCATCGGCACGTGGAGGTCGTTTGGTGAGGTCACGTGGACGATGTCGACGGTCGGATCGTCGAGCAGCGCCTCGAGCCCGTGATACGCATGGGCCACGCCGATGGCCGTCGCACGCGCCCGACCGCGCGCCGGCGTGCTGCCGAGGACGCCGCGGACCTGGACGCCGATCCGGCGCAGGGCTTCGACGTGAACCGTGCCGATGAATCCAGTCCCGATGACGGCGGCGCCGATGTCGGCGATGTTGCCCATGGGCGCTCCCATCGATGCGGGGTCATCCACCCGGATGGTCCGGACGGCTGCCGGGGGACTGTACAAGAGGTTGCGCCACGAATGCGGCGGGCCTGCGCGGCCTCCTCAGTTCCTCCAGGGCGCGCTTGCTGTTCCATCCTACTTTAGCTAGGGCGGCGGCAGCCCGAGCGCACGCGCCGCCCACGGCAGCGCCGTCCTTGCCTGCTTGAGCTGGAGCGGTCGGACGTGCGGCGCCTCGACGATTGGGGCGTTGCCGGCCCCGGCGCAGAAGAATCCGGCCACCCACGCCGCCAGCCCCGGGGCTTCGGGGAGGATTGCCTCAGGTGGTGGACCGCCTTCCGCGTGGAGACTCGGCAACCAGAAGGCCATGTCGAGGTCGGGGTTGGCGAGGACGGCATGATTCCAGTCGATGACGATGGCCCGGCCGTCGCGGACGCACAGGTTGTCGCTTCGGATGTCCAGATGGACGAGCGCCTCGCCGGCCAGGGGCGCGGAGGCTGCCGCGGCGATGAGCGCCGGAAGGGCGGCGTCAAGCCAGGCAGGCGAGCACAGGCCGAGGGCGTGGAATGGCGCGGGATCGGCAGCGACGACCTGCCAGTCGGCGCCCCCGTTCCCCTTGTGGCGAACCAGATGGTCCGGCGGCGGCGTCGCACGGATCGCCGCCAGCGCGTCGAGGACAGCGGCGACCCGTTCGTCCGTCCAGGGAGGCGGCCAGTCGGCGGCCGACAGGTCCTCGAGGGCCAGCACGGGCCGATCGCCATCGTCGTCGAAGCCGAGCACCTCGGGGAGAAACCAGCCACGCAATGAGCGGTAGTTGCGGTACTCCTTCCGGGTCCAGTCGGCGGTCAGTTCGGTCGCGCCGATCTTGACGAATGCCGAGCGGTGTCCCACGCCCGGCCCGTCGCGGTCGGCGACGATCCAGCGGGCGGCGGTCGCGGACGGGCCGCGCTCGGCGGTCGCGGGACGGAACGCGGTCGGCCGCCAACCGAGGGCGCGTTCGAAGCGGTCGACGTCGTCACGCGGAGGCGAGTCGGAATCCTGAGGTGAGGCGGACATGGTGCTGGTGGACTAGACGGCCCGACCGCGTCCTGCGACGAACGCCTCTGCCTCGGTCGCGAGCGCCAGCCACACCTCGTCCGACGCGGACTCGACCGCCAACCACTCCTTCTGCAGCCGACCGTGACCGGGATCGAAGCGTTCGCCGTCGCCGGAAGCAATCAAGTCGTCGACGCGTCCACGGTCGAGCTTGACCACGAGCCGCCCGTTCACGAGCATCGCGAAGATCTTGCCGTTGGTCTTGAGCGACGTGGAGCCGAACGCCCGCTGCGGGCCGGAGCCGTCGGATCCGTACGTCGTGCCGGGTCGGCCCAGCATCGCCTCGACCAGCGCCGCGAACCGCTCCTCGCCTGCCATCGGTCGAAGTTCCGCTACCCGGCGACGACGCGATCGCTGAAATCGCCCGACGCCGCGTCCTTGAGGATCAGCTTCTGGCGTCCGTCCGGCAGGAGTTCCCGTTTGATCACGACCTGACCCTCGTACATCTCGGGCGTCGAGGCGATCCGCGGCGTCGAACCGCCACGCCACTCGAACAGCTCGACCGGTTCCCACGCCCGCGACTTGGCCGAGCGATAGGCGGCGTCCATGACGGCGTTGACGACGTAGCCGTCGTAGAAGGTCTCTCGCGGGGCGCGGTTCTCGTCCATGGCCGCGAACATGTCCGAGAACATGTCCACGTAGCCGAGCTCCGACACTTCGTCGCCGACGGGAAACAGCCAGCCCGCGGCCGTTTCGGCCTTCTCCGCGACATAGCCGCTGCCGCCGCCGGCACTGAACATCTCGAAGCCCGTTCGCAGGAAATGGTTCAGCCAGATCGTGCCGTGCGTCCCAGCAACCTCGTCGCGAAGGTCCATTCCGCCGCGGAACGTCCAACTGACCTCGAACTGGCCGATTGCGCCAGACTCGAACCGGATCAGGGCGATCGCGTTGTCCTCGTCGTCGATCGGGTGGACGAGCGTGTCGGTCGTGCACATGACCTCGACCGGCCGATTCTCCTTGCCGACGAAGTTCCGGATGATCTCGATGCAGTGGCAGCCGAGGTCGATGATCGCGCCACCGCCCGTCAGCCGGCCATCCCAGAACCATGCGCTGTGGGGGCCCGGATGGGTCTCCCGCGAGCGAACCCACGTAACGTCGCCGATCGCCCCGCTCTCGACACTCTTCACCGCCTTGAGTGTCTTGGGCGTGTAGCAGAGGTCCTCGAGGTAGCCGCCGAAGACGCCCGCTTTCTCGACCGTTTCGAGCATTCGCTGCGCCTCGGCGGCGGTTCGGCCGAGCGGCTTCGTGCAGAGGACCGCCTTGCCGGCCGCCGCCGCGAGTCCGACCGCCTCCTCGTGGAGGTAGTTCGGCAGCCCGACGACCACAACATCGGTGTCGTCGTGCTCGATGGCGGCTTTCAGGTCGGTCGTGTGCTCTGGGATCGCCCAGCGCTCGCTGAACGCCTTCCCGCGCTCGTCGGATTTCGAGAAGACGACCCGGACATGGTCCCGACCGCGCTGTCCGTGGAGGGTCGCCGTGTAAAACTCGCCGATCAACCCGGTACCGAGCATCGCGACGTGATACGCCTTCATCGCTGAGTCTCCTCATTCGGGCTGGCGAGCTTGGAAGCACGGCCGCGGACGAGATCGCGACCCGCAACAAGGGCGATGAGCTTGGCGGTCGTCGCCCAGCGGGCAGTCTGGCTGAAGCCGCAGTCGGGAACGAGGGTGAGCCGATCGGCGGACACCCCGGTCGCGAGGATTGCCTCGATGCGGGCGGCCACGTCGTCGGCCGTCTCGAGGTAGTAATTCTTGACGTCGATCACGCCGGCCGCAACGTCGCGGCCGGCGCCGACGAGTTCCGCAAGCAGGTCGATCTCAGCCATCTCCCGGTTGGCGAACTCGAGGACCAGTTCGTCCACGCCGAAGCCGAGGATTGCGTCGCGGATCGGCCGATACGAGCGAGCCGCCAGGGGTCGGCCAAGGTAGTTCCCGAAGCAGAGGTGAGCTCCCAGCCTGACCCTGCCGCGGACCGGCTCGACGGCGGCATTGAAGAGCCCGACGAAGTCCGCCGGGGCGTCCGGGTGGATCGCCGGCGACGGCTCGTCGACCTGGATGATCGTCGCACCTGCGTCGGCGAGGCCGCTGAGCTCGGCCTGCAGGATCGGCACGAAGGCCTCCGCGGCTGCAACGCGCGTTTCGTAGACCTCGCCGGGGCCGGTTCGCAGCCGGCCCGAGAGCGTGTACGGCCCGGGCAGGGTCACCTTGAGCGGGCGCGTCGTCCGCCGTTTGGCCGCGGTGAACTCCCCGATGACGCTGAGACCGTCCGGGGCCGCGATCGGCTCGAGCACCTCGAACCGGTGTTGCTGATCGTGGCCGCCGGCGCCAAGCAGGCGATCGGAGGGCAGGGCGCGCACGCCGGTCAGGTGGCGGTAGAACTCGGCGGTGAAGAAGCCGGCCCGACGCATCTCGCCATCCGTGATCACGTCGATCCCGGCCGCTTCCTGGTCGTGGATCGCCAGATCGACGGCATCGTCGAGCATTTCGGCCAGGTCGGCCGGGCCGAACCGGCCACGCTCCGCCTCCTCGATTCCCGACACGAACCAGGCTGGATGGGCGTGCGACCCGACGACGCTGGTCAGGAGCTCTTCGTGACTCATGGATCGATCTCCGCGAACGCGAACGCTCGGGCTGGATTGTCGACGAACAGCCCGTGTCGAATCTCGGCGTCCAGGCCGCGCGCCTCCATCGCCTCACTGAACTCGCGCAGTAGATAGCTCAGGCCGGGCGATCCGCCGAACGCGCGGTAGTAGCCCTGGCGGGCCGCATCCATGCCCAACATCACCTGCCCAGCATGTCCGTCGGCCACCGCCCACTCGAGCAGCTTGAGCGTGCCGTTGACGGCGTCGCCCCAACGAAACGCCTGGTCGTAGACCGCGAACGCGCCGCTTGACAGCAGGTCGCGGTGATACCCGCGATCGACGACCTTGTCGACGTGACTGAGCGAGATGTGCTCCGCAGGCACGCCGGCCTCGACGAGCGCGCGAATCTGCTCGAGCGCCCCGGTTCCGGCCTCGCAGTGGGTGTGCACCGGCACGCCGGTGCGGACGTGCGTCGCGGCGGCGGCGCGGAAGATCGGCAAATCGCGCGCGGATGGGCCGCCCTCGCTGCCCGCGACCTTGACGACGCCTGCTCGGACGGTGGTCCGCCGCACCATCGGGCAGGCGTAGTCGCGTTCGTCGATCCCGGCCAACACGTCAGCGACGAACAGGTCCGCCAGTTCGTCCTCCGACGCGCGGAGGCTCCAGTGGGACGGCCCGTAGAAGCGCTCGTGGTGGAGTCCGGTCGCGGCAACGAGCTGGACCCCTGTCCGTCGCGAAAGCTCCGCGAGCATCGTCGGGTTGCGACCGCAATCCGCCGGCATCATGTCGATCGCGCTTCGCAGCCCCGCCGCCGCCGCATCTCGCAGCTCCGTCGCGAGGCGTTCGACGTCGGCCAGGAGGAAGTCCGGCGACAGCTCCACTGGCCGGCCGCCGTCGATGACGATGTGCTCGTGGGCGTAGGCCACGCCCAACTCGGCCGGTGGTATGTCCCCGAGCACCGTCCGAACGAAGCTCACGTGGGCTCCGCCGAGACGGAGCTGACCGACCAGCCGCCGTCGATCTTCAGCAGCTGGCCCGTGACAACCCGCGACTCGTCGGACAGGAAGTAGACCGCGGCGTGGGCGATTTCGGCCGGATCGAGCATCTCGCCGGCCAGCGGCTGCTTCCGGCGAGCGAAGGCGAGAATCTGCTCGTCGCCGGCCGCCCGCCGGGCCATTGGCGTCCTCGTCAGCGACGGCGCCACGGCGTTCACCCGGATCCGATCGGGCAGGTAGGTGGCCGCCATCGCGGTCATGAGCGCCGTCGTCGCGCCTTTCGCCGCCGCGTAAGCGTGCGTCCCGAAGAGCTCCGGAACGGGATCCGTGACAGTGACGCTGCCCATCAGCAGAATCGAACCGCGCGTTCCCGACTCATTCGGCTCCTGGGCGAGCATCTGGCGGACAGCCGCACTGCAGACGAGCGCCTGCGTCCGAAGGTTGAGAGCGAGGGTCGCGTCCCAGGCGTCACCGCTCACCTCGTGGATCGGGCCGTCGCCGAAGCGCCGACCGCTGCCGCCGGCCACCGAGAAGAGGCCGTCGATGCGCCCGAACGCGGCCACGCAGGCGTCGACGGCGTCACGGGCCTGCGCTTCGTCCGCGAGGTCCGCGACGCGGAAGCCCGCGCGACCGCCGCCCGCAACGATCCGGTCGGCGAGCTCCCGGCAGTGCCCTTCGCTCCTCGAGGTGACAAACACCGAGGCCCCCTCGCCGGCGAACCGCTCAGCCGAGGCCGCGGCAATCCCGGTCGAGCCCGTCACGAGGCACACGCGACCCGCCAGCCGGTTCATTGGGTCACCTTGGCGTCAGCGGCTCAGGATGATCCACGCGGTCGCGCCGAGCACGACCTGCATGACTGCGATGGAAAGGATCCGCGTCATTCCTCGCTGCCACTCGGGTTTGTCGCGGTTGAGGAACGCGGCTGCCGCAACGATCACGCCTGAGCCGGACAGAAGAAGCGGAATCACGAGTTCTCCCACCCCGGGAGTCTAGCGTCGGGGCCGCGCAAGACGAGCATTGACGAACGCCCGTTCGCTCCGCTATGCTCCATGTGTCCCACCCCCGGCCTGCGCTGCGGATCGATTCTGCGCGACTACCAGCCCGGGGTCACAGGCCTCCCGAGGAACCCCGTACCCCATGCCCCAACTTGGTCCAGATCAGCGCCAGCGGAATCGCCGGCCACGCCGCCGGTCGCAGATGACATCCCGCGCGCCGGTCACCGAATTCGACGAAATGCAGGAGCTCGAGGCCGCCCGCGAGCGGAACGATCTCGACATCACCGACCTCCGAGTGATGAGCGTCCCCGAGCTCCGCCAGGTTGGCCGCGACCTTGAGCTCGAAACGGGCACCCAGGAGCGCAAGGACGATCTCGTCGAGCGCATCCTCGAGCAGCAGACGCTGCGCGCCGGACACGACTACGCGACCGGCATCCTCGACGTCGTCGACGAGGGATTCGGGTTCATGCGCCGGCACGGCCTCTTGCCGAGCCCGGACGACGTCTACGTCAGCTCCAGCCAGGTCCGCCGCTTCGGCCTGCGGATCGGCGACCGCGTGAGCGGCGCCGTCCGCGCCCCGCGCGATGGGGAGAAGTACTGGGGGATGCTCCGCGTCGACGCGGTCAACGGCGTCGACACCGACACCGCCCGGAACCGTCCCGTCTTCGGCGACCTGACACCGGTTCACCCCGACGAGCTGATCAACATCGAATCGGACCCGAAGAACCTGAGCCAGCGGCTGATCAATCTCGTCAACCCGCTCGGCAAGGGCCAGCGCGCCCTCATCGTCAGCCCGCCGAAGGCCGGCAAGACGATGCTCCTCAAGCACATCGCCAACGGCATCAGCACGAACTACCCCGAGATCCTCCTGATGGTCGCGCTGATCGGCGAGCGGCCTGAAGAGGTCACGGACATGCGCCGCAGCGTCAAGGGCGAGGTCATTAGCTCGACATTCGACGAGCCGACCGAAAACCACACCCACGTGGCCGAGATGGCCCTCGAGATCGCCAAGCGCCAGGTCGAGACCGGCCGCGACGTCGTCGTACTGCTCGACTCGATCACACGGCTCGCTCGTGCGTACAATCTGGCCCTGCCGCCGTCCGGTCGGACGCTGTCGGGTGGTATCGACCCGATCGCCCTCTATCCGCCCAAGCGGTTCTTCGGCGCCGCGCGGAACATCGAGGAGGGCGGCTCGCTCACGATCATCGGAACGTGCCTCGTCGACACCGGTTCGCGCATGGACGATGTCATTTACGAGGAGTTCAAGGGGACCGGCAACAGCGAGCTGATCCTCGATCGGAAGCTCGCTGAGAAGCGGATCTTCCCGGCGATCGACGTCCAGCGCTCCGGCACCCGGCGCGAGGAGCTCCTGCTCGAGGAAGGCACCCTCAAGATGGTCTGGACGATGCGCCGGATGCTGTCCGCCGTGGGTACGAACGAGGGCATCGAGCTGCTGCTCAACCGCCTCTCGAAGACCGAAAGCAACGTCCAGTTCCTAGGAACGCTGACGAAGAGCCTCGACGCGTAGGTAACTAGTACCTCGTAAAAGTTTGCGCCAACGTTATTCGTCTGGTAGCGTTTGCAACGATGTCGTAAGCCCGTCGAGAACGGGCATCGGCCGCGTAAGAGTCCCCCAGCTCAATACCGCGACCCGCGAACGGTCCCCCCAGCAGCGACCCCCCACCCTTCCGACCGTTCGTTCCATCAGGAGAACCGTATTGCTGAACGCGTCGGTCGGCGTGCAGCGCGCCCTTGATCGCCTGCGCCCCACCACGAGCCATCGTTCGTCGAAGG
>Ga0210382_10000297_pt1 | contig 18715 bp, 15 predicted proteins | sample PLMedo_FD_155452 | JGI IMG/M metagenome (GOLD analysis project Ga0210382, IMG submission 155452) | Groundwater sediment microbial communities from an aquifer in East River, Colorado, USA - PLM0_60_coex redo | ecosystem: Environmental > Terrestrial > Soil > Riparian zone | place: USA: East... | reverse complement strand
AGGTCCCCTCCAACTGCGCGAACGCCGTGGATGCACCAAAGGACAACGGGAACACGAAAGAGAGCGCCAGCCTGAGTTTGCTCATGATGTCCTCTGAGTGGATGATGCCATTAGCCGAGCAGCCCGGTCGCCCATACACTTATTCAGTCCTGATTCCCGCCTTTTGGAGTCGCGAATTTTGTCGAGTATTGCCGTCGGGGTGTTGGAGTGCGCGAACGCCGCGTACCAATTGGAAGCAAGCACGTCGGGCAGTCCTTGTGCAGAAATCGGCATGACGTCCGGGATAACCGACGAGGGCCGTGTCCCAGTAGTGCCGAGCGCTTTCAACTTGCCGGATTTGATGTGGGGCAACGCCTGAAAGGCGGGGGAACAGTACATCGAAACATCCCCTGTGAGCACTGCCTGAATTGCCGGTGCGGCGCCCTTGTAGGGGACGCCCAACAGATCGATTCCCGCGGCTCGCTTGATCAACTCAGCGCACATATGGCTTGTCGATGCCTGTCCTGACGATGCAAACGTCAAAGCGCCGGGCCTGGTCCTGGCGACGGCGATCAATTCGCTGATGGAGGCTACACCGAGCGACGGATGCACCACGAGCACGGAGACGCCTTGGGCTACGGCGCCAATCGGCGCAAGATCTTTGCGCGGGTCGTAAGCGGTCTTGGATACAGCCGGTGCGATTACGATTGGAATGTCATTGGTAAAAAGAAGCGTGTAACCGTCGGGGGCTGATCTGACGACCTGGTTCACGCCGATCGTGCCGCCAGCACCGTCACGCACCTCCACGATGACCGGCGTACCCCAGGATTCCGTGAGCTTTTGCGATGCGATCCTGGCAAGGAGATCGGGCGGCGTCGCAGCCGGAAACGGAACGATGAACCGAACCGGTCGTGCCGGATAGGTTTCCTGCGCACCGCACAGCGCTGGCAGCAATGCCGCGGCAACCGTAAGAACCCGCGCGAGCCAGCGACGATCGACGTGCATCTGGCAACCCCTTATTGAGCGGCGGGCTACAGGATCAGTGTTGAGCTATAGGGCTCGAGACAATACAAAGGTAACTGCCCCGACAACCACGCTCGCCACGAAGAAGAGCATGTAATACGGCTCAATGATGTGATGAAGGCTATGCGTTGCGGCACGGAAGCCGCGCGCGTGACGGGCGAGCGCCGACCTGGTCACTAGCTTGCGCTTGTCGCCGAGAAAGCGTGGCACCTCTTCAAAGAATGTCGTGCGCGCGGGCTCATCCTCGAGAAAGAGGTGATTCTCTCCCTCCATCGGGACGAACTTCGCTCCAGCGATTCCGGACGCTAGCTCTCGGCCGAGGTCGCACGGTACAGCACGGTCGCCTCGGCAGTGGAGCACCAGCGTCGACACCTTCACTTGCGGGAGCAGGGTGCGCACGTCGGTATCTGCAATGGCGCGCAGGTATTTCACGGCCATCTCGGGCGAGGCGCTCACTTTCTCAAGCTCGTTGAGAAAGTGGATGTGCTCCCTGTTGCCGCTGGGCACGTACCGCGAAGCGAACAACTCGCGATACGATTCGTTGTTGCTGCCCCATCCTTCGAGCATCAGTGTGCACATCGCCGCTAGCATTTCGGGACTGTCATATCCGTCCTCGCCGCGGCGATGCAGGCGGCCGCGCGCGTAGCAGCCGTAAAGGATCAGGTGGCTGACGCGGTCGGGGTGGGCGACGGCATACCTGATTGCCGTCGCCCCGCCCTGAGATATGCCCAGAAGCGCAAACCGCTCCAGGCGCAAATTGTCCACAACGGCCTCGAGGTCCTCCAGCCACAGCTCGGGGCCGACTTCCTCCACGTTGCGCTCGGACAGCCCCGTGCCACGCGGGTCGTAGCGCACGAGTTGGTGCTGCTCCGACAGGCCCTGGATCAGATGGCCCCAGATCGGGCTATTCAGGTCGTACTCGAGATGGGTCAGCCAATGACCGGGCCGCACGATCGGCATGCCTTCTCCCGAGGTCGCGTACGCAATGCGCACGTCGTCGGCGGTGGCGCAAAACCGAATGTCCTGTTTCACTTTTCGCCTCCGGTGCTACGTTACGCCAGGTAACAGGCGCAAGCAATTCCGCCGCCAGTCGCGTGACGTTATTTATTTGCGCGCTGCGCCTCGCTGCGGATGAGGTCCCAGATGTAGTTGCGGTATTCGAGGCATTGCACGGACTTCTTCACCGAGAGGTCGCGCGGGCGCGGGAGGTCGATGCGCACCTCCTCGCGGATGCGAGCGGGGCGGGCGGTGAGGACGACGACGCGGTCGCCGAGGAAGACCGCCTCCTCGATGTCGTGGGTGACGAAGACGATGGTCTTGCGCGTGCGCTCCCAGAGCTTGATCAGCTCTTCCTGCATGGTCTCGCGCGTCTGCGCATCGAGGGAGCCGAAGGGCTCGTCCATCAGCAGCACCTTGGGATCGATCGCCAGCACGCGCGCAAGCGCCACGCGCTGCTTCATCCCGCCCGACAGCTCGGCGGGATAGTGGTTGCGGAACTCGCTGAGGTTCATCATCTGCAGGTACTTGCCGACGGTGGCGTCGATCTGCGCGCGCGGCGCGCCCTGGGTCTCGAGGCCCCAGCCGACGTTGCCGGCCACGGTGCGCCAGGGGAAAAGCGCGAACTCCTGGAACATCATGCCGCGGTCGGGGCCGGGGCCGTCTACCTCCTCGCCGTACACCCGGATGCTGCCGCCGCCCTCGGACTTGATGAAGCCGCCGAGGATGTGCAGGAAGGTGCTCTTGCCGCAGCCGCTCGGGCCGATGACGGTGATGAGCTCGCCCTCGCGCACGCTGAACCGCTCGACGTTGAGGACTTCGAGCGGCCGGCCGTTCTTGCTGTAGATCTTGGTGACGCCGCAGGCCTCCAGCGCAATCATTGGTCGCGATCGACCGGCCATCCGTGCTTCGACAGGTCGAACTTCACCCCCGCCAGCTGGTATTTCTTCTCGAAGAAGAGCCGGCCATCGAGCTTCGAGAGATCGACCGGCGGCGGCGGCTGCGGCGTGGCGCCGGCCGCCTTGACCCGGGCCTCCGCGCCCTCGAGGTCGTCGACCTGCAGCCCGAAGTGATCGAGCCCGTAGCCTTCGGGATAGGGGTTCGGGGTCTCCCTGGTGCGCTTCCAGCAGACGATGGCGACGTTGATGTAGCCGTCCGTGAGGTAGACCTCGCGCGCCAGCTCGCTGTCGCCGCGGCCGATCTCTTGCAGCCCGAATCCCTTCTTGAACAGCTCCGCGGTCGTGAAGGGGTCTTCCGCGGTGATTGCGATATGCCGGATTCTTGCCATGCGCATCTCCTCTCGCTCAGGCCGGATAGGCCAGCAGCCGCTCCAGATCCGCCTGCATTTTCCCCGCATTCCGCCCCTCGCGGCGAAGGCGGCGGTTCCTGAGCCAGCAGCCGACTTGACTCGAGCGCTGCCCGTCCGCGCCGACTTCGCGCGAGATGCGCACCACGGTCTCGACCCGAGGCTTGCGGCGTCGAGCGTAGCGGTCCAAGGCAATTTCCAATGGAGAGGATGCAAGCTCCTCGGCGAGCACCGCAGCATCCTCCATGGCCATGCCGGCGCCCTGGCCGATATTGGGCGTCATCGGATGCACGGCGTCGCCGAGCAGGGCAACTCTGCCTCTCGTCCATTCGTCGAGTGCCATCTCCTCGATGTCGGTCGAGATGACGCCGTCCATCGAGCGCAGCACGGAAAAGGCGCGCGCGATGCGCTCGTCGGTGAATTGCCTGAACGCGTCGCGGAACCGGCTCACGCTGTCGAACACAGGCGGTTGCGCCTGCGGCGAGTTGAACGTGGTCCAGACATAAAGCCGCGCCGCCGAGATCGGCACCAGCCCGATGCGCTGGCCCCGGCCCAGCAACTCCGTGAAATGCCGCACGCCGGCTTCATTGTCGACGATCAGCCGGTGCGACCGGTACCCCATGTAGCGCGGCCGGATCTCGCCGAAGAGCCGGCTCCGTACTTGGGAATGGATGCCGTCCGCGCCGACCAGAAGATCCGCTTCGAAGACCTCGCCGCGCTCGGTTTGAGCGCGCACGCGATCGGGCAGGACGTCGATGTTCCGAACGCTGACGTTGAACCGTACTGCCGCGGGCGGCAGGCTGCGGTACAGCACGTCGAGCAGATGCGCGCGGTGCACGAGCGCCCCGACCGACAGCTTCCCGGCCTCGTAGAGCGGCCGGTAATCGCGCATCGCGAGCGAGCGGCCGCGCGAGTCGCAGGTTTCGCGCAAGAGGTACGGCCACGAATCCAGGCGCACCGCCCCGGCAAGGCCGTTTCGCTCCAGGACGCGCATCGCATTGGGGTTCATGATGATGCCGGCGCCGACCGCGTTGAGCTGCGGGGCCTTCTCCAGAACCGTCACCGGCAGGCCGCGAATGGCGAGCTCGCGCGCGAGAGACAGCCCGCCGATCCCGCCGCCGATGACCAGCGTCGAGATCATCGGTCGGCCGGCGGTCCTGTACATTCATGCTGGTGATTCATATCATGCACTATATTGATTTTGACAAATGCCGGAGCGCCGTCCTAGGCTGCCTGGTTTCACAGAGGGGGAGTGAATGAAACCGATCATCGGGCTTGCCCTGGCCGCAGCGGCACTGGCGCCGGCCCTCGCCAGCGCGCAGGAAGTCACGCTGCGCGTGGTGAGCGCCTTCCCGGAGAACCAGTACTACGTGAAGCGCACCGTCGAATGGATCGACAAGGCCAACAAGGAAGGCAAAGGCGTCCTGCAGATGAACTTCATCGGCGGGCCGAAAGCGATCCCGACATTCGAGGTCGGCAACGCGGTGAAGACCGGCGTCGTCGACATGGCGCTGACCACGGGCGCGTTCTACACCAACCTGATGCCCGAGGCTGACGCCCTGAAGCTCGCCGAGGTGAGCGCGGCCGAGCAGCGCCGCAATGGCGCCCATGACCTGATCAACCAGATCTGGCAGGAAAAGGCGAACATGTACTACCTCGCGCGGGTAGTCGAGTTCACGCCCTTTCACCTGTACCTCAACAAGAAAATCGACAAGCCGGACCTTACCGGGCTGAAGATCCGCATCACGCCGGTGTACCGCGACTTCTTCCAGTCGATGGGCGCGGCCGTGATGACCACCGCGCCGGGCGAGGTGTACACCGCGCTCGAGCGGGGCGTGATCGACGGCTACGGCTGGCCGATCCACGCGCTGTTCGATCTCAACTGGCAGGAAAAAACCAAGTTCCGCGTCGACCCGGGCTTCTACAACGCCGAAGTCTCGCTGGTCGTGAACCTGGACAAGTGGAAGTCGCTGCCGCCGGCGGCGCGCGATTTCCTCACGCGCCAGGCGCTCGCCTACGAGGGGCAGAACGAGTTCTGGAAGTCGTACAACCAGAGCGAGGCCAAGCGCCAGGCGCAAGCCGGCATCCAGACCATCAGCTTCGATGCGGAGACGAGCCGCAAGTACGTGCAGCAGGCGAACGAGGTGGGCTGGGCGAGCATCATGAAGACGTGCCCGCAATACGGGCCGCATCTGAGAAGGCTATTGGGGCGGTGAGCATCGCAGCGCTCGAGGCGGCGTACGGCAAGGCGCTCGACGCGCTCGCGTTCCTCGCCTGCGCGCTGATCTTCGCGCTGACCTTGATGATCTGCGCGGACGTGTTTCTGCGCAATGTGCGCATCGTCCCGGGCATGGTCGGGCTGGCATGGAGCAACGAGATTTCCGAAGCCATGCTGTACCTCGTCACCATGCTGACCGCGCCGTGGCTGCTGCGGCGCGGCCAGCACATCCGGGTCGACATCCTCCTGCGCGCGGTGCCGCCTCGCCTGGGCTGGGCGTTCGAGTGGATCGTCGACGCGCTCGGGCTCGCCTGCTGCGCGGCGATCGCGTACTACGGCGCGCGCGCGGCGCTCGCCAGCTACGCGGGCGGGTCGCTTTCGATCAAGACGCTGGTCACGCCGGAGTGGTGGCTGCTCAGCGTTCTGCCGGCGGCGTTCCTCGCGCTTTCGCTGGAGATGCTGTTCCGCATGCGCCGCCTGTATCTCGGGGAGCGCGCGCCGCGTGATGACGCCGTGTCGACCGGCTGAGCGCCATGTCATGGGGCGCCGCCGCATGGCTGATGCTCGGAGGCTCCACCGTGCTGCTGTTTCTCGGCCTGCCGGTGGCGTTCTCGTTCCTGGTGATCAACCTGGCGGGCGCGGTGCTGTTTCTAGGCGGCGAGGCCGGGCTCACGCAACTGGCGCGGAACAGTGTCTACTCCGTCGCCAGCTTCTCGCTCACGCCGATTCCGCTTTTCATCCTGATGGGAGAGGTCCTGTTCCACACCGGCCTCGCGGAGAAGGTGATCGACGGCGTCGAGCGGCTCATCCGGCAGGTCCCGGGGCGGCTGGCGGTGGTCGCAGTGGTCGCCGGCACGGTGTTCTCCGCGATCTCCGGCTCGACCATCGCCACCACGGCGATGCTGGGCAGCCTGATGCTGCCGGTGATGCTGTCGCGCGGCTATCACCCGACCATGGCGACCGGCCCGCTGATGGCGATCGGCGCCGTCGACATGCTCATTCCGCCTTCCGCGCTGACCGTGCTCCTCGGCAGCCTGTCGGGGATCTCGATTTCCAAGCTGCTGATCGGCGGCGTGATGCCGGGGCTCATCCTGAGCCTTGCGTTCATCGTCTACATCATCGTTCGCGTGAAGCTCAACCCGGCGCTGGCGCCGGCGGCCGGCTTCACGCAATACCATGGCTGGGAGAAGCTGCGCCCCTTCGTGCAGTACGTCCTGCCGCTGGTGTCGATCTTCGTCATCGTCGTCGCCTCCATGTCGGCGGGCTGGGCGACGCCGACCGAATCGGCGGCGATCGGCGCGCTCTTCACCATGCTGCTGGCCCTCGCCTACCGCGCGCTCAGCTTCGACAATCTCCTCAGGGCGCTGCGCGGCACGGCCGCCATCTCCGGCATGATCCTGTTCATCATCGTCGGCGCCACGACGTTCTCGCAGATCCTGTCGTTTTCGGGCGCCAGCAACGGGCTGGTCGAGCTGATCGCGGGGCTGGGGCTTGCGCCGCTCGGCGTGATCGCCGCGATGATGCTGCTCTTGATTTTCCTGGGCCTGTTCGTCGAGCAGGTGAGCATGATGATGATCACGCTGCCGATCTACATGCCGCTGGTGCAGAAATACGGCGTCGACCCGGTGTGGTTCGGCGTGATGTTCCTCATCTGCATGCAGCTCGGCCTGCTGCTGCCGCCGCACGGCCTGCTGCTCATGACGATGAAGGGCGTCGCGCCGCCCGAAGTGCGCATGGGGCATATTTTCCAGGCGGTGCTGCCCTACATCGCGATGAGCCTGCTAATGCTCGCACTGGTGTTCTTCGTGCCGGGCGTCGCAGTATGGCTCCCTAAAATTCTGGTCTAGACCAATGGAACGATCCTTCAAGGAAGAAGTCGCGAAGCTCAAGCTCGGGGACGGCGAGGTGTTCCACGGCGAGGGCATCCTGGCGGTCACCAAGGCGCTGCTGCAGTCCGGGGTCGCCTACGTCGGCGGCTACCAGGGCGCGCCCGTCTCGCACATGATGGACGTGCTGAACGACGCGCGCGACATCCTCGACGAGCTGGGCATCCACGTGGAAAGCAACGCCTCCGAAGCGGGCGCCGCGGCGATGCTCGGGGCGTCGATCAACTACCCGATGCGCGGCGCGGTCACCTTCAAGTCGACGGTGGGCACCAACGTCGCCTCCGACGCGCTCTCCAACCTGGCTTCGGCCGGCGTGCTGGGCGGCACGCTGATCGTCCTCGGCGAGGACTACGGCGAGGGCTCCTCGATCATCCAGGAGCGCAGCCATGCCTTCGCGATGAAGTCGCAGATCTGGCTGCTCGACCCGCGCCCCAACCTGCCGAAGATCGTCGAGATGGTGGAGCAGGGATTCGAGCTGTCGGAGGCGTCGAGCACGCCGGTGATGCTCGAGCTGCGCATCCGCGCCTGTCATGTTCAAGGCAGTTTCAAAACCAAGCGCAATCAGGCTCCGCGGTTCTCGAAACGGACGCTCATCGAGAACCCAGACTTCGATTCCGGCCGCATCTGCCTGCCGCCGGCGACGTATGCGCAGGAGAAGCACAAGATCGACGTGCGCTGGCCCGCTGCCGTTCGCTTCATCAAGGAAAGAAAGCTGAACGAGACATTCGCCGGGGACCTGCAGGACCTCGGCATCCTCTGCCAGGGCGGCTTGTACAACGCGGTGATCCGCGCCCTGCAGCAGCTCGGCTTCGCCGACGCGTTCGGCGCCTCGCGCGTGCCGATCTACTGCATGAACGTCACCTATCCGCTCATCCCGGAGGAGATCACTGAATTCTGCAGAAACAAGGCATCTGTGCTGGTGGTCGAGGAAGGCCAGCCCGCCTACCTCGAGGAAGCGGTGCTCGCCACGCTGCGCCGGCACGAGGTCAACGAGGTCAAGGTGCACGGCAAGGATCTACTCCCCATGGCTGGCGAGTACACCGGGGAGGTGGTTCTGAACGGGGTTTCACGCTTCCTCGGTTCTGAAAAATTCGTTGAACCGATAAAAAAACTCAAGCAGAAAGCCGCAGAACTGCTTGGCGGACTGCCGCAGCGCCCGCCCGGGTTCTGCGTCGGCTGCCCCGAGCGCCCGGTGTTCTCGGCGATGAAAGTCCTCGAGAGCGAAGTCGGCAAGATCCACATGTCGGCCGATATCGGCTGCCATCTGTTCTCGACGCTGCCGCCGTTCGACCTCGGCAACACCGTGCTCGGCTACGGCCTCGGGCTCGCCTCGAACTCGGCGGTGCAGCCGATGTTCGGCAGGCGCACCATCACCATGATGGGCGACGGCGGCTTCTGGCACAACGGGCTCACCTCGGGAATCGCCAACGCGGTGTTCAACAAGAATGACGGCATCCTGGTCATCATGAAGAACGGCTACAGCTCGGCGACCGGCACGCAGGAGCTGCCCTCCTCCCCGCAGCACAGCGAGCACAAGGCGCCCGACATGAGCATGGAGCGCGCGCTCGAGGGAATCGGCGTCGGCTGGGTCAAGACCGTCGACAACTACAAGGTCGGCGCCGTGGCGAAGACGCTGAAGGAGGCGATGACCACCGATTACAAGGGCCTGAAGGTGATCATCGCCGACGGCGAATGCCAGCTCGAGCGCCAGCGCAAATTGCGGCCCCTCGTTTCAAAACGATTGTCCGAGGGAAAAAGGACGGTTCGCGTGAAGTACGGCGTCGACGAGGACACCTGCACCGGGGACCACTCGTGCATCCGGCTCTCGGGCTGCCCGACGCTGACCATCAAGGACAACCCCGACCCGCTGCGCACCGACCCGGTGGCGACGGTGATCGACGGCTGCGTCGGCTGCGGGCTGTGCGGCGAGAACGCGCATGCGGCGGTGCTGTGTCCTTCCTTCTACCGGGCCGAAGTGATTCAGAACCCGAACCTGTGGGACAGGCTGGTTGCAAGAATCCTGTGAATCTTCCCGAGCGCCCGATCACCATTCTCATCGCCGCGCTCGGCGGCGAAGGCGGCGGCGTGATGGCCGACTGGCTGATGGAGGCGGCGACGGCGAGCGGATATCCCGCGCAGGCGACCTCGATTCCGGGCGTGGCACAGCGCACCGGCGCGACGACCTATTACCTCGAGATCTTTCCCGCGAAGAAAGAGCAGCTGAACGGAAAAGAGCCCGTCCTCTCGCTCACGCCGAGCCCGGGGAATGTCGACGTGATGGTCGCTTCCGAGCTGGTGGAGGCCGGGCGCGCGATGCACAACGGCTTCGTCAGCCCCGAGCGCACCACGCTGATTGCATCGACGCACCGCATCTACGCCACGATCGAGAAGATGCAGATGGCCGACGGGCGCTTCGACAGCGCGCGCGTTGTCGAAGCGGCGCGCCACCTGGCGAAGGCGAGCGTGCTGTTCGACATGCGCAAGCTCGCGCAGGAGAGCGGAACCGTGATCAACGCGGTGCTGTTCGGCGCGATGGCGGGGAGCGGCGTGCTGCCGCTGTCGCGCGAGGCCTGCGAGCGGGCGATCCGCGGCGCCGGCCGCGGCGCCGAGGCGAGCCTGCGCGGATTTGCCGCCGGCTACGACATCGCCGCCCGCGCGCGCCCAGCGCCGGCAGAGCCCGCGCCGCCACGGCGGGCCCGCGATTTGGAAGAAGTTATGCAGTTGGGAGTCGAACGGCTCAAGGATTATCAGGGCGACGCGTACGCAACACTCTTCATGAAGAGGATGGAGCCGTTCGTCGGCGGCGATCGGAAAATCGCTGCAACCGTGGCCCGGCACCTCGCGCTGTGGATGGCCTACGAGGACATCATCCGCGTCGCCGACCTCAAGACGCGCGCCAGCCGCTTCGAGCGGGTGCGCCGCGAAGTGGGCGCGAAGGACGGCGAGCCGGTGGTGGTCATCGATTACCTGAAGCCGGGAATCGAGGAATTCGCGTCCGTTCTTCCTCGTTTCCTCGGAAAGAGACTCGTTTCGTGGGCGCAGCGCCGCGGCAAGCTCGATGCCTACAACGTCGGCATGCACATCAAGACGTCGAGCCTGTTCGGCTACCTGATGGTGCGCTCGCTCGCCTGGATGAAGCCGTGGCGGCCGCGCAGCTACCGCTACGGCGAGGAGCAGCAGCTGATCGAGCGCTGGCTGGGCCTCGTCGCCGAGGCGGCACGCCGCGATGCCGGCCTTGCCTTCGAGGTCGCCGAATGCGCGCGCCTCATCAAGGGCTACGGCGAGACGCATCGGCGCGGCAAGGCGAACTTCCTCGCCATCGTCGATGCGCTGGTGGAAAACCCGGACACTGCCGACCCGCGTGCGCAGGCGGCCGCAATCCGCAAGGCGCGCGAGGCGGCGCTGGCGGACCCGGAAGGCAAGGCGCTGGGCGCAAGCCTCGGCAAGCCGGTTGTGTGGCTCAAGCCGGTCGCCAGAACGTAAAATCTCAAAGTCATGGCTAGCGTTCCCCAGCCGACTCTAGGCGCCGCGCGGCAGGAGCTCTACCGCCGCATGGACAAGGACAACCTTGCCCCGCTGTGGGAGGTGCTGCACGAGCTCATTCCCAACGAGCCGGCGACGGCTTGCCGGCCCGCCCTGTGGAAGTACAAGCAGGCGCGGCCCTACCTGATGGAGGCGGGCAAGCTGATCACCGCCAGGGAGGCGATCCGGCGCGTGCTGATCCTCGAGAACCCCGGCATGCGCGGCGAATCCTGCATCACGCAAAGCCTGTACGCCGGCCTGCAGCTGATCCTGCCGGGCGAGATCGCTCCAAGCCACCGCCACTCGCAGTCGGCGCTGCGCTTCATCGTCGAAGGCTCGGGCGCGTACACCGCGGTCGACGGCGAGCGCACCACCATGGCCCCCGGCGACTTCATCATCACGCCTTCGTGGACCTGGCACGACCACGGCAACCCGGGCAGCGAGCCGGTGGTGTGGATGGACGGCCTCGACATCCGCATCGTCCAGCTGTTCGCCGCGCAGTTCCACGAGGTCTATCCGGAAGAGGTGCAGCCGGTGTCGCGCAGCGAGGGCGCGTCGGCCGCGCGCTACGGCAACAACCTGGTGCCGCTGGCGGCCGCGGCGCCCTTCGGCAAGACCTCGCCCATCTTCAACTATCCGTACGCGCGCAGCCGCGATTCGCTCGACAAGCTCGCGCAGGACCAGGCTCCCGATCCCTGTCACGGCTGGAAGATGCAGTTCATGAACCCGCTCACCGGCGGGCACGCGATGCCGACCATTGCCGCGTTCATCCAATTGCTGCCGAAGGGGTTCCGCTCGCAGGCCTATCGCTCGACCGACGGCACGATCTACAGCGTCGTCGAAGGCGAAGGGCGCGTACGCATCGGCGCTGAAACTTTCGACTACGAGGCGCGCGACACTTTCGTGGCTCCCTCCTGGGCGCCGCTGCGCTTCGAGGCGAAGGGCGCGACGGTGCTGTTCTCGTTTTCCGATCGCCCGGGACAGGAAGCCATGGGGCTGTGGAGGGAAAAGCGCGGATGAACGCGCCGGACAGGCTCAGCCGGGAATACAACAACCGGGCGCTGGTGCCGGAGCATCCGCAGTTCTTCGCGCGCTGGGGCGAGAGCTCGGCGCGCGCGCGCGGCACCATGACCTGCTACCTCGAGCGCCGCTACGGCGACATGCCGGGCGAGACGCTCGACCTGTTCCCGGCGCGCAAGGGCGACGGCAGCTGCATGATGTTCATCCACGGCGGCTACTGGCGCGCGCTCGACAAGCGGGACTTCTCGTTCCTGGCCCCGGCCTGGGTCGACGCCGGCGTCTCGCTCGCGGTGGTGAACTACGACCTGTGCCCAAAGGTGACGTTGGAGGAGATCGTGCGCCAGATGCTGCGCGCGAGCCGCTGGCTGTGGCTGCATGCCGAGCAGTACGGCATGGACCAGGACCGGCTGTACGTCTGCGGGCATTCGGCGGGCGGGCACCTGGCGGCGATGATGATGAGCGCGCTCTGGCCGGTGTTCGACGCGCGGCTGCCGAAGGACCTGTGGAAGGGAGGGCTCGCGATCAGCGGCCTGTACGACCTGCGGCCGCTGCCGCACATCGATTTCCTCCAGCCGGACCTGCGGCTCGACGAGGCGTCCGCGCTCAGGCTCTCGCCCGCCTTCCTGCCGCCGGCCACCCGCTGCCCGGTGATGACCTGCGTCGGCGGCGACGAGTCGAGCGAGTTTCACCGCCAGAACGCGCTGCTCGGCGAGCGCTGGCGCGCCGCGTTCGCAGGCGACATCGCGATGTCTGGCACCAACCATTTCTCGGTCGTCGACGGCCTCGCCGACCCGTCGAGCGCGCTGTTCCAGGGTGCCTGTCGCCTGATGAAGCTGGATAAATGAAGGAATTCCTCCGGTCCGGGCGCTACATCGACAGCGCCCACCCCGCCGTTATCCGATTCTCGAAACAGAATTCCCAGGGTTCCGCGGCGCGCGAGCGCGCGGTTTCGCTTTACTACGCCGTACGCGACCAGATCCGCTACAACCCGTTCCTCGATTTTTCGAATGCGGATGTCTTCAAGGCGTCGTCGGTGCTCGACGCCGAGCAGGGATTTTGCGTGGGCAAGGCGGCGCTGCTTGCCGCCTGCGTCCGTGCGGCGGGCATCCCCGCGCGCGTGGGCTTTGCCGACGTCAGGAACCACCTGACGACGCCGCGGCTCGCTGAAACCATGGGCAGCGATCTGTTCGTCTATCACGGCTACGCCGACCTGTACCTCGAGGGCCGCTGGGTGAAGGCCACGCCCGCCTTCAACCTCGCGCTGTGCACCCGGTTTCGCGTCAAGCCGCTCGAGTTCGACGGGCGCAGCGACTCGATCTTCCATCCCTTCGACGCGGACGAGCGCCGCCACATGGAGTACCTGCGCGACCGCGGCCGCTACGCCGATGTGCCGGTCGAGGAGATCCAGCAGGCGTTCCGCGAGGCCTATCCGAAGTTCTACCGCCTCGGACCCGACGCAGCGAAGGAAACGTTCGCGCCGAGCTGATGCGCGCGCTGCTGGAAGAGAGCTTTCGCGCCGCGGTCGCCGCGGCGGACCCCCTGCGCATCCTTGCTCCGCACCTGCCCCCGCCGCCGAAGAGCCGCACGTTCGTGGCTGCAGCGGGCAAGGCCGCGGCTTCGATGGCCCTCGCCGCGGAAAAGAACTGGTCTTCTAACCTGGAAGGCATTGCGATCACCCGCTATGGCCATGGCCTTCCGACCAAGCGCATCCGGGTCGTCGAGGCTGGCCATCCGGTGCCTGACGAGGCAGGTGAAGCCGCCGCGCGCGAGATCCTCCAACGTGTGAAAGAGCTCGGAAAAGACGATCTCCTATTAGCCCTCCTCTCAGGCGGCGGCTCGAGCCTGCTGTCGCTGCCCGCCGAGGGGACCTCGATGGCGAATCTCAAGGCGGTGACGACGCAGTTGCTGCGCAGCGGCGCGACCATCCAGGAGATCAATACCGTGCGCAAGCACCTCTCGGCCATCCAGGGCGGCCGCCTGGCCGCAGCGTGCCGCGCGCCAGTGCTGGCGCTCATCATCTCCGACGTCACCGGCGACGATCCCACGCATATCGCTTCCGGGCCGTGCGCGCCCGATCCAACGACCTGCGACGATGCCCGATCCGTGCTTGCAAAATACCGCATCGCTTTCCCGGGCCGCTTATCGGAAACCCCCAAGCCAGGCGACCCCGTTTTCAGGCGCGTCGAGAACCGCGTCATCGCCACCGCCCACCGCTCGCTCGAAGCGGCGGCAGAGGTTTTTGCCAAGCGGAACATCCAACCGGTGATTCTCGGCGACACCATCACCGGGGAAGCAGCCGAAGTTGCCAAGGTGATGGCAGGACTGGTCCGCGAAATCCGGAAATACTCCAGTCCTTTCCGCCCACCGGTGGCTCTCATCTCCGGGGGCGAATGCACGGTCACGCTCCACGGCGAAGGCGGCCGCGGCGGGCGCTGCAGCGAATTTCTTCTGTCCCTGGGCATCGAGCTCGAACCCGGCGTGCACGCCATGGCGGCAGATACGGACGGTATCGACGGATCCGAAGATAACGCCGGAGCCTTTATGACTCCGGACAGCGTCAACCGCGCAAGCAAGAAGGGACTCGACGCGAAGGCATTGCTCGCGAAGCACGACAGCTACGGCTTCTTCTCGGCGCTCGGCGACCTGCTCGTCACCGGGCCGACCCGCACCAACGTCAACGACTACCGCGCGATCGTCGTCGCCTAGAACTTCTGCTGCGCGCCCGGAAGACAAAACCGGGGACAGACCACGTTTTTCTTACTCATCCGGCCCGCGATTCGAGGTGGCTTCCTCGTCCACCCAATCTTCCTCCTCCCACGTCAGCAGCAGCCGGCCGAGATTACATTAGTCAGGGCGCAGGCGAGACAGCGTTGACGATCAGCTGGCACGTCGAGTCGCCCTTGAGCATGCAGAGCGGCTCGGTGATGGTAACTTTCTCCCCGTAGTGTTTGGCCAACCCCGAGACAATGCCCTTCGCAAGGGCACACATCTTGCGGGGGGAATCATAGGTCACGATGACCTCCTGGGGACCGGTCTTCCGGCAATGCAATCTGGGCGGACTGTTGTGCGATCCTTCGCTGCGCAGCATCTCGTGGATGGTTTGCTCTGTGTTGGCAATGAGGTCCACTGTTTTCCACTGCGGGTCGATCCAGTACTGGGACATCCTGACGAGATCAGGGACGATAAACTCGCCGAGACTTTCCATAATCACCGGGACGGGTTCTTTCATCCTGGCCGACAGCGCTGAAAGCAACGCGATTGCTTCTTCGTCCGGGTAATCGGCGACCCGGAAATAGAGCTGGGATGGAAGGCCGGCGAGGCTAACAACTTCCCGCCAAGCGTCCTCACCCAGCCGGGATTGCGCGAATTTCGCGATTTCAAGGAAAATAACACCGTTCATGGGTTTTCGCGGTTACTGCTGCGCTGTGGCGCTACCTCGAGGACGGTGTGATTCCCCAGGGCGCAAAGCTCATCGCCTCGGAGATCTGAGCACGCAAGCTCGTCAGCAAAAGGAGTATGCCGCGTTGAAGGTTGGTCGAAGCGCCCGTGAATTTCCAGGCCGTACTTTGAGTACGACCGTCCTGATAATTCTATTCCATCCGCGGCGCGTCATCGGTCTTGCCGTCGCGCGAGCGGCGTTGCTTCATGACCGATCCGGTTTGCCATGCGCGTGCGCGGGCCAGGCCAGCGACCCAAAAAAGCAGGGCGCACCGTAATGGCACGCCCCGCCTATTTGACTGCCGCTTCCCCTTAATTGCACGTGCGTTAACTTGCGCGCATGTGTATCAGCGTCCCTCAGTCGTCGTCATCATCGTCGCCGTGTCTGCGACGATCCTGTAGGTCGAACACCTGGTTGACCGGCGAGGGGCCGTAGGACGCCCAGGGAACCGACTTCACCTGCTTGACGCCTCGCTTGGACCAGTCGCACACGCCGTTGGGGAAGGTGGCTGCCAGTCGCGCGCGCTGCTGCGCGCTGAAGGGCAGCTTGTAATCCGCCATGTCGATCGGCTTGAGCTGGCACTTGATGATGTCGACGGCCATCGGCGAGCCCGCCACCAGCTCGGGCGACAGCCCGACCGGGAACAGCACGTTGCACTGGCCGGGGCCGGACAGGGTCTGCGGCTCGATGATCTTCACCCCTGCGGTGGTCCAGCAGGCGTCAACCACGTCGCCCGGCCTGTTGGCGATGACCTTCTCCCGCAGCGAGCGGTCGGAGTGGTCGGCGGCGACCGCCGCCAGCCATTCACCCATCTGCTTGATCATGAGGTCCATCGGCGCCAGGTTGCCGTAAACCGCCTGGTTGCCGGCGTTGCCGTTGGCGTTGATCAAGCGCTGGCGGATGGCCTGCGCATGGTAGCGGACGTGGACGTCGCCGATAACGTTCAGGTCGCCGGCGCCCATGCGGGTGATGATCGCCATGCTGCGGAGGCCGCCACCACCGTTGAGGATGCGCCCGCCCTGGTAGGCGCGCTTCGTTGCGTCCTTGTAGTGGACGGTCCGGTTGGCGACACGATTGAAGTCGATGTCGAAACCGCCGATGACCTCGTTCAGGTCGAGGAACTGGTCGACGCTGATCTTGCCGTCGTTCAGCGCCTTCAGGCCATACTGGAGCCCGACGTTATCCAGCGGGCGCTGCGCGAACTTGGCCATGCCGGGGACGGGCGTGTTCGGGATCACGCCGTAGACGTTCACGGTGTGGTCGTAGACGTCGCCCCGCGCGCCGTCCGGGTTTGTCACAGGGTCGTAGCGATTCTCCGGGCGCGTGCCGGCCACGATCTGGTCCGGGAATTCGACCCTCGGATCCATCCTCGGCCCCCGCACGTTGCTCATGTGGTTGATCATGCCGCGCCAGCCGAGCACGGGGTCGATCGAGACCGAGAGGTAGCCCGAGATCGCCTTCTGCAGATCCGCCGAGTAGACGCCGGGACGCGTCTTGTTGAAGTAGATGTCGAGCAGGCGCGAGTTGCCCATCGGCAGCATCCCCGTGGTGACGTCCGGGAAGCTGCTCGTGGTGACGATGCCGTCGAACGTGCCGGGGTAGTTGTCGCCCGTCTGGTTGCTCTGGTAGGCGCCGCCCGAGCCGCCGGTGCCGATCGTGAAGAGCGGCACGCCGTAGGCTTCGATGAAGCGCTCCTTGACCATCAGCGTGGTCTCGGACGAAAGCAGGTCGTTGCAGTTGTTGCCGAAGGTGTTGAGCGTCGCCGCGGCGACGGCGTAGCCCAGGTTGAGATACGCGTGGTTGACCACGCTCTCGATGTCAGAGCCCTGGAAGTACCAGCCACCGATGCAGCCGCCGCCGAGCGGGTAGACGAGCCGCTTGTTCCAGCCGGCGGGCGGCGAGAAGGGGCTCGGCGCCGCGTCGTTGGGGTTATGCAGGATCGCGGTCTGGTAGATGGCGCGGTTGATGGTCCCGGTCTCGAGCCGCACGATGTACGGCACCCCGGTGCTGGTGTTGGCGACATCGGCCGGCAGGGGCGAGAACGGCTGCGGCAGCGACTTGAACGGATTGGGGGCGATCGAAGAGCGATAGACGTACTGCACGCGCGTTGTGACTAAGCAGTCCGGCTCGCTCGACACGCCAAGCGCGGGGCTGCCCGGGAACGGCACGAAGGTCGCGGTGGTGCAGGCGAACGGGAACTCGTGCGGGCCGGAGATGATCGGCCCCTCGATCGGATAGTTGGTGAGCGTGATGTCGGCATCCGCCCGGCCTTTGCCATTGCCCTTGGCGTCGACCGAGAGCTCGTTCTCGCCGTTGCGCAGGCCGGTGACGAGACCGGTGAGCGTGCGCGCGCCCGCGTCGGCGCGGAACGCGCCGGTGATGTTGGCGCCGTTCAATTCGATGCGCACGCTGCCGAGGCTCACGTCCTTCTTTTTCACGCTGACGCGCACCAGCGCATCGCCGCCCGAAACCATGTAGGGCCGGCTCGACAGCACGTCGATCTTGAAGGCGTGATCGCCGTGGTGGCGATCGCCGTCGTCGTCGGCGTAGACCTGGCCCGACGGAAGCGCGCTCACCAGCAGCGTGCAAGCGAGTGCGCGCAAGAAGTTGCGTAGGTAGTTCATCGTTCCCCCTAAGTCATCGTCGTTATCGTTATGCCATTGGGAACGTAGCAGGGGGAACCCTGACAATCCATTAATGTTGCTTCTCAACCGATCGTCGTTGCTCATCAATCATTCCCGCGGCACGGGGGAAAAAGAAGCCGGAGGGACTCGCTCGCGAGCCGATCCGGCCGTTACGTCGCGCGGCGGCGCGCGCCGCCGTGGGGGGCCTTACTTGATCAGCGTGTAGACTGCCGCGTGCGCGACCGACGTGCCGGCCGACATGATGTCTAGCTTTCCCTGATGGTGACCCGGCGTGGCGCCCTTTACGGCCGCCATCGTCACCGTAAGTGCCGTCGTCGCACCCGGGAGTAACGTCACTGCGCCGGGTGACACCGCGTAGGTCACGCTCGAATCGCCCGGCGTGACGCTGACGTCCAACACGAGCGTTCCGGCGCTCAGGTTTTTCAGCGCGACGGCGAACGTCTTCGTCTGGCCGCCGCCCGAGGGAACGGCGCCGAAGCTCACGCTTACCGGATCGAGCGCAGCGACCGCGTGGACCGCGAAGTCCAGATTCTCGCGTCCGGCGCCGATGACATTGACATTCGTCTCCGGTGCAGCGGTGGAGAAGTTCTTGAGAACGCCCTGTTCCCCAGTATTGACGATCGCCGAGCGCACTTCGGCGGCGGACCAACCGGGATGCTGCTGGCGCACCACCGCAGCCGA
>Ga0210382_10000296_pt1 | contig 18771 bp, 13 predicted proteins | sample PLMedo_FD_155452 | JGI IMG/M metagenome (GOLD analysis project Ga0210382, IMG submission 155452) | Groundwater sediment microbial communities from an aquifer in East River, Colorado, USA - PLM0_60_coex redo | ecosystem: Environmental > Terrestrial > Soil > Riparian zone | place: USA: East... | reverse complement strand
CGGGCTGACCTTCAGACACCCGGAATACTATCTCTTCTTCACCGAGACGCCCAACGGCCGCAATGCGGCGCGCGACTTCCTGGCACGACTGAAAGAGCGCACCGAGAATCGCGTCAAGCCGGTTTCGATCCCGGCGTTCCGAGCCCAATTGAAGGCCATCCACGCCTGGGGGCGTCAGCGTCCTGCCGATCTGTCGCGCATTCATCACCCGGTTCTGGTGGCGAATGGCGAGCGCGACAAGATGGTGCCCAGCAGCAACTCGGTCGACATGGCGCGCCGCCTTCCGAACGCCGAGGTCGTCCTCTATGAGGATGCGGGGCATGGGGGTGTCTTCCAGTACCACGGGGCGTTCGTGAAAAAGGCGTTGGAGTTCCTTGGGATTTGACGCGTCCGGCGGCTCAACCCTCGACCCCTTGAACCCCATGCCGTCGTTTTGTCGGGGGAGTCACGACAAGGAGTAGCAACTACGCGATGTTCTGGGCATCGGTGTTGTGAGTCGGACCCCGAAGATCGACCGGGAATTGCAACAGAATCACAACAAAACTCACAACGGTTTGAGCACGACAAAATGTGAAAATCCATCGGCCCCCTGAGCAAATCAGGGGGCCCAGTATTGGGGAACTCCTGAATGAGGAATGACTCACAACGAGCTCACAACGACACCACAGCACGAGGCCAGTCGAATGGCGCAGGGTTCTTGATGAGCTACAAAGACGGACTATGGGAATGAGGTTTTGACGGGCGGATGTAGCGAGGACGAATCGCGGCCCGTAGATATAGATGCGCGCAGCCCAATTCAGCGGCGAAATCACGTCGACAATTCCTCGTTCTTGGAGGACTAGAGGTGGGGTTCCGCTTTCGTAGAGTTATCAAGCTCGGCAAGGGCCTTCATCTCAATGTGAGCAAGTCGGGTGTTTCGTGGTCGGCCGGAGGGCGGGGTGCGACCTTCAACGTCGGACCGCGAGGTGCCTCCACCACACTTAGTATTCCCGGCACAGGCCTCAGTTATCGTAGAACGTTTGCCGGCAGTCACGCACGCGGCAAGAGCGCGCGGGGAATTGCCACAACATCGCTGCCCCCCGGCACTGCCTTAGGGTGTCTAGGCGCGTTCGTCGTACTCATTGGAATGATTCTCGTCCTCAGCGGGGCGTTCGCAGGAGGCATGGGTCTCGTCGCATTGGCGATCCTCCTCTTCGTCCTCCAAACCCAAGCATCTAAACGATCTGCAGCCAGTCGCGCCGTAGAGGAAGAGCGCATGCACCAATTGGCGGCCCTACTCTTCCTCCTCCAAGCCCGCGCGGAAGCAGAACGACGCGCCAATCTCACCGCACGCTTCGGTGCTGAAACATGCTCCCGTATTCTGGCCCGCCAACCTTGGATCGGTCAAACCCAGGAACAGTTGCGCGAGGCACTCGGGAAGCCCGTTGACATCGATGAGAAGGTCCTGAAGACCAAGAGGCGTGAAGTGTGGAAGTACGACCAAACGGGTACAAACCGCTTCAACACTCGCGTGACACTTGAGAACGGGATAGTGACAGGGTGGGATCGGAAATAGCTCGTTCCGCCTGTTAGGGGGGTTATGCCTCAAGACCGTGACACCGGCGCAGCGGCGAACGAGTACGGCCGCGCAACCGCACGCAAGATTGCAACGAAGATCGGCGCGACGGAAATAGAGCGCTCAAGCAACGAGTGTCGTGTCGACGGCGAGAAGATCGTGATCAAGTGTGCCCGCGTTGATACGCCGAGCATCGGGGTCACTTACAAGATGCTCGACCATCTCGACGGGATTCTGGGCGCGTTCGAACTCGAGGACGGAAGCTACGACCTCTTTCTCTTAGGCCCGGAAGCATTTCGCGAGAACATGTCAGCGACGCACAGCAGGGGCGCGAGTGCCGGAAGGGTCGGCATGGTCACAAAGAACGTCTTTCTTGAACTTGGCCGTTCACGCGGCAACGTACGGCTCGATTAGGCGCCAAGCACGCGCCTGACCTGGCAGTCTTTAGAACTCCGCTTGTGATGCCTCCATCGCTCAAGCCAGTCTGTTAGCCAGTTAGATTGCCTGCGTGACTCAAGTCGCTCGCGATAATCACTTTGTGCCGCAAGGTTACCTCCGCAGGTGGGCAGATGCTGGGGACAAGGTGTGGTGCCACCGACTCCTCGTATCTGATGCGCGTGTTCCGAGGTGGAAGCGTCACTCCGTTCGAGGCATCGGGTTCCACGAGCACTTGTACACCACAATCCTAGCTGGCAAGGAGAGCGATCAATTCGAGCGATGGATCGCAGAGGAATTCGACACTCCTGGCCAAGAGGTCATCGCGAAAGCGGTGTCGGAGGCTCGGCTCACCCGCGAAGACTGGAAAGCCCTTATTCGGTACGTGGCCGCGCAAGACGTTAGGACTCCCGCTCGATATGCGGAGAGCACAAAGCGTTGGGGCACAGAGCTGCAGTCTTTGATCCAGGAGACGCTAACCAAGACAATATCCGAGTGGGAAGCAGCAGACGACGCGGGACGGGAGAGGCTGAAAGGGGAGAGGCAGAGGCTTTCTGGGCCCGATAAACCCGACTTTCCATTCAAAGTCTCGGTGAAGCCAGATCGTGTGAAAGGTGGCGGGTGGATCAGCGCAGAAACCATCGTTGGTAGACAGCTTTGGCTGGCTAGCATACGGTGGCTGCTGACCAAAACGGTAACCGTTCTCTACGAACATCGTTGGTCCATCATGCGCGCGCCGGCCGGGCTGAGTTGGACTACTTCAGATGATCCGGTGATTCGGCTCAACTACAACACAGAACAGGACTACAACTTCGGCGGTGGGTGGGGAAGTCGCGGATCCGAATTCCTGTTTCCACTCTCTCCTAGCCATCTCCTCTATACACAAATAGGGCACAGGCATGACTCTCGGATCAATGTCACGTCCGAGTTCGCCATGAAATTGCACCGCATCATTGCGGAACATGCCCATCGATGGGTTTACGCCTCGGCGCCTTTGAATCACATCGATACGCTGAGGTCCCGGAAGGTTGGTCGTCAGATGTATGTCGAGGAGATGCGGGCGTGGAGGGGTTGGCACGGCGAACAGACGGCCGCCGAGCTGGAGCTGCAAGCATTGCCGGCAAACGAATCATCGTCCCGAGTGGATATGAATGAAGGTGGCCGCACGCCGACAGGAATGCCCAGTGCCTGAGCAAGTCGACCTTTCGCGATTCATTCCGCCTCCGCCAGACGAAGACACGCAGATCTGGCGGTATCTTGATTTCACAAAGTTCGTCGCGCTGTTGGATAGCAAGTCCCTCTTCTTCGCCAGAGTCTCAACCCTCGAGGATCCATTTGAGGGGTCATTCCCTCCCGCCCAATCAGTTATTGCGAGGTTGATTGGAGCATTCCCGCCGGGTTTCGTGCCCCCGGGGGGAAGCATCGCGCTCGAACCAGGGCTTGAAGACGCATGGAAGACCATGCGGTACTGGGCCATGGTAAACTGTTGGCACGCCTCAACCCACGAATCCGCCGCAATGTGGCGTCTCTACGCTCCGACGACGGCTGCGGTCGCGATTCGGTCAACGGTGCGTCGCCTGCGTCGTGCGATTGGGTCAGCCCCGGCCCCGCCACCGGGCTTCGGCGGATCCGACCGTGTTCATATCGGGATGATCGAATACATAGACTTCGCGTCCCAACGAATCCCTGATGGGAGCTTCGCTGCTCAATTCTTTCGAAAGCGGCGTTCATTCGAGCATGAGCGCGAACTACGTGCTCTCGTTCTTCAGTTCCCTCTGGTAGCTACAGGTCACGTCGACTACGCGCGCCGTCCAGCGGATGCCGGTCTGTCTGTACCAGTGAACCTGTCCGAGCTAGTTGACCAGGTTTTGGTTGCACCTCAGGCCCCTGACTGGTATGCGAAGCTTGTCGCAAGAGTAGCGGACAAATACGGCCTAGCGGTTGTCGCGACGCAGTCCGAGCTTGACGCGACCCCACTCTACTGATTCGGCGCCCCAACGAGCGCTCGACGTTGCTGGCGCGCGTAGACGGCGTGGTGATCGTTCTTCCGCCGCCCACGCGCGGCGTCATCCGTTCGGGGGCGTTTCTGGATCACGGAGCTTCTATGACTGATAGGTATCGCAACTTTGCCGACTTGGCTGCGAAGAACCAGGAAGGCACGCACTACCGCGTGACCACGAGAGATCGCGGCTCAAAGTTCCTGGTCGCCGCACCTCACGGGGGACAGACCGAGCCGCACACGTCCCCGATCGCGAAGGCTATCGCGGGGGCCCGTCACAGCTTCTACGCCTTCGAAGGGCTTGTCCCAAGGCTACACATAACGAGCAGCCACTTCGACGAGCCACGCGCTTTGGGGTTGGCACAGCGTCATTCCACAGTCTTGACCGTGCACGGGTGCACGGACGCAAGATCGCGCACGATGGATGTCTTCGTCGGTGGTCTCGACACCAATTTGCGTGACTCGATAATAGAGGAGCTTCGTCGGGCTGGGTTCGCTGCCACCATTGACACTGGCGCTGCCGGGCGTTCAAGGACGAATTTGTGCAACAGGGGCCGATCTCGTCTCGGCATCCAACTAGAAATCACGCGACGGTTACGTGATGGTCTAGTCGACGAGAGCGCAAACCAGCGCGCTTTCGTCCGGGCCGTTCGATGCGCACTCGCGAGGTATCTAACGGTCTAACAGGACTATGGATGTTGATCGCACTCACGCGCGGCATACGACGCCTAAGTCTTCGTTGCGCTGACAATGCGACGCGGGAGGCGATGGCCGCTTGGACTCTATCTAGGCAACCTGTGGGATTGCGCTCTAGTTGGTGTTCCCAGAGTCGAACTACGAGCCAGCCCCGCCTGCGCAGGCGACGGATGATCTTCCGATCTCTGGCTCGATTGCTTGCAATCTTCCTTCGCCAGTACGCGCCCAGCTTGGCTCTCCACAGCGGGAACCGCCACCCATGCCAGAAGTCTCCGTTTACGAACACGACGGTCCGCGCCGCCGGAAAAACGAAGTCCGGCCGCCCAGGCAACTCGCGGACGTGAACGCGAAACCGAATCCCTCGCGCGCGGAGAAGCCTTCGAAGCAAGACTTCGGGGCCAGTATCTGCACTTCGGATGCGTGACATCGTATAACTGCGCTGTGCGACCGTCAGGTTGTCAGCCATTCGGATTCTCTTGGTTCCTAGAACGGTTGCTATCGTTGCCTACAAGCCACACAGCAGACGATAGTTTGCTCACGCGTAGGACGGCCGGACCTGTTTCCGACGCATTTTTGACATCCACAACTCTGATCAATCCTCCTTCGCGGAGTTCCGCAGCCGACTCCAAGAGCCAGGCAAGCGGCAGTTGTTCAAGGGAGCCTCGACCGGCGGGCGCCGTTCCTCTCAGGATTTCGATTTCTACGGTGACGACGCGGCCATGCAGTGTGTCCAGCGGTCGTAACGCAAGCACGCGGCCCTCCGCGTGAATCCCTGACTCGTCGGCCCACTGTGCGCTTGAGGCCACCCAAAAAGAGTTGCAGAATGGGATACAGGGACAGTTCGCGCATGCGCTGGCGGACGGTCTAGCGAGCGACTCAAAGGTCGCACCACTAGCCGCGGCATTAAAGCGGGTCAAGACGGATCGGGCCTCCTGCCCTTCTGCCTCAGCTTCCGGGGCTGCGATGTCTTGTGAGAGCCTACCACCCGTTCCTCGTATGATCGTTCCTCGCGACACAGGGAATCCATTCTCACGAGCGAGATAAACGTAGAGTCTGAGCTGGCGCAGCTCCGCGCCTGAAATGGCCGTGCCCATATCAGTGGAAACAGAACCGGTCTTGTAATCGATTACTTCGCCATCTTGTAAATCCAAACGATCAGGTCGTCCCGTCAAAACCCCATCGCGCGACGTGAGTCTCCTCTCGGTAGTTCCAGCGGGCTGGACTTCTCGTGCGATTGCCGCGCCACCGGTTGAAGCAATGCTACCTCTCTGCACTCCGACAGAGGTCGAGATGGAGAGCATGGACGCCCGTTCCCGAAGCAAGTTGTAGTAGGGAAGCAACTGAGGTGAGGCAAACTTTGCCCTCAGGAGAGGATGCGCAGCGGCATACTGAGCACCTGCGACCGTATCGAACTGTTCTCTCGCAGCCGCGCGCCGAGCCTGAGTCTCGCTTGGCAGCTGGCCTCGATTGGCCGATTCCACCACAGCATGAAATGCGGTCCCGAGCAACGCGGAAGGGCGTTGCGGAATCGATTGACGACCTGCTGATGCACTCCACGACAATCGAGCTGCACACTTCAGCCCAACCTCATAAAGGCTTGGTGTGAGCTGCCTCAACGAAGTAACGGTAGGTGGAGACGGAACCAGCATTGGCGTAGGTGCCTTCTTACTCGTACGGGAAACGAGTAGCCATGAACAGAGAGCGAAGAGTTGGTCGAAGACCTCGCCCCTCAGCTTCGGCAACAGCTGCAGCCACATCGGGTCGATAGTTTGCTGGGTTACGATCCCAGAGCGGATGAACCAGGATTATCGCCTCTTGCGTCGCTTGGCTGATACCACTCGGCAGACCCGAGAGTACATCCGGCCGCAGGTCGAGACCCAGAAAGTATGGGTTTGCAATTCTTGCGAGAAGCGTCGCCCAGTACTGATAGCCAAGTGTTATTTCCGCACCCGCGTCTAGGGCGAGCCTAGCCATGTCAAAGGCGAGCCGCCAATCGAGCAACGGGTGATAGGACATGTTGCCATACTCCCTGAGGCAACGGTGGCACGACGTTGCGCACTCCTCTTCGTGTTGGATCCCGACCAGTGGTGCGTAGAATTCTTGAGAAAGGCCACCGGCTGAGCCAAGCATGAACTGGAGGAGTGTTTCGAAGCTCTGGGCGCTTCCGAGATGAGTGCTATAGCCCGCACCATTCTCCAGACTATCGGAGACGAAAACGCGTGCTGAGGGTGGAGCAAACGGGCTACTCGGGTCGATAACCGGTTGAATGCCTAGCTCCAACTCTGACTCAGCGATGTCCAACTGAACCGCAGCTGCGCGGCGCAGGAGGAAGCCAAACGAATACCAAGCAGCGCGAGCCTCTGGAACTGCGGGATTCAAGCAAAGGCCAACTGGAACAGTGTTGATCCCGGCCGTCAGCACGTCCGTCATCGAAATGGCGGCGAGTGCCCTCGTAATGGGCTGCACGGCCGGGTCGTACACTGGCGGTTGGATTGCCGCACGTTCTGCGCGAGGAACATCCAGCAGGGCCTGTGCAAATGCGTCAGCCGTTATCCACGTGTGGTTCGCAGCAACCTTTCGAAAAGTGAAGTCGTTTCCATCGTTATCGTTGGCTCGATAGATTCGTTGTTGACCGGAATCCACGGTAAAATTCGCGCGCGAGCTGGGATTCATTACGGCTGCTCCCATTCGTGACCGGAGAGCGCGTGGCGTGAATTCGAACCCTCCTGAAAACTCCGCGCGAATTTGAAACCATGTGCTGAAACCGGGAGGCTCTGTGAGGTCAACAGTTCGATACCCGTCGCTGCCGCGCGCCGCTCCACAGTAAGGGCAACCCCCTTGGGCCGCCGGCTGCTCTACGAGTGCCTGGCACATGCGACAAATCCCGATATGAACCACGCGCCCGAGTGGATTGGGAGCAGTTGTTACAGCTCCGGCACCTGGCCTGAAATCGACCACGCCGACCGAGGTGAGTAGCTCGTCATCCTTTACCGTCTGTGCGCCCGGGGCAAACTGACTGATTGCTATGTCAAGTTCGCGGTCTATGAACCCACCCTCAGGCGGCCACCCCCCACCGCGCAGCGTTGGGGGGTGGTGAAATAGGTATCTCACCCGTGTCGGGAATCCGAACATTGGCAGGATACCTAGCGATGCGAGACGTTCGCTCAGGGCAAGGTGGGGGAGGCTTTCGGGATGCCGTACCGCCTCGTCAATTGCGGTAACGAGGCCAACTTGTAGATGCTGCAGCATGGATGCGACGCCGGTAGGGTTCTCTAACTGAGTTCGGCGCAGCACCGCGTCCGTGATGGCGCGAATATCAGCAGCGTGACCGCGAATCCACGCCTCCAGAATTGGTCTATGCTGCTGCCAATCACCAACGGTTCCGAACTCGCCGTGAACGTCGTCCCTTGTCGATTGTAGGCGGACACCGTCAAAAGCCCGCCTCAGTATTTCCTTGTTCACCACACGTCTTGCGATTGATTCGCTAGCAACATCGACGTAGGGACGAGGAGGAGGTTCGGCGGTGATCAAGCGAGGCCGCTCAAAGTAGTAATCGTCGTGACTGCGACCGCGACAAAGGGTTAGAGCAACTGACATGCCCAAGCCTCGGCGCCCGGCTCGGCCCACACGCTGTTGATAGTTGAATCTGACAGGCGGCATGTTGGCGAGCCCGATTGCTTGAAGAGCACCAATATCGACTCCTGCCTCCATTGTTGTGGTCACACTCAACAAGTCCACACCGAGTGCGACGTCCACTTCATTCTGCAGAAAGACTTCCTGGAATCGCCTCTGGCGTAGTCTCCTATCGAAGCGGTCGGTCTGGCCTGTAAGCTCCTCACAATTCAGCCTAAAGGCTGGATCAGGGCATCGGGCAAGGAATTCGTAATAGTCTACCCCTTCCCCAACCGTCGCCAAATGAGCCGGCACGTTCGGGAGTGTCGCTCGACACGAGGAGCAAATGGAAGCAGAACGGTGCAAGTGAGTCCTTCCACACCGCGCGCAGTCGTAGACATCGAGTTGAATTGAAGAATCAGGGCGTGGCGAGATTACAAGCAAGTTCCTTGGAACAATGCGCCATTGGTCCAGTGCAGGCCCGATCATGGTCACGACCTGTTGCACGAAAGCCGGAGGTGCCAACCCCAACGCGTTGGCGGCAGCCTCCAGATAATGATTCACGTAGGATGGCATTTGAGGCTGACCTTCTACGTCGGATCCAACCCATTGGTTGTGATGGGCTAGGATGCGAATAACAGACGCTGCGGCCTCCTGCTGCGGTCCTGCGGGGGCGGCATCACGCACCCAAAGGAATCCGAGCCCGAGTGACTCAAAGTCTCTGCTTCCGTCCGCAAACAGAACGCCTCGCACCACAGATTTCAGCAGCGACTGTTCGATCTGATCCCGTAGATCACGCTCGGCTGGCTGTAGGCCTTGAACGTACGGTCTTGGATTAACCGTCCAGTCGAAGAGCTGCGTCCATATCACGGCTGGACCACCTCTGCGGGGCCGATATCGGGTGACGGATGGCTGAGGACCACCCGGGTTCATACCGATCGCAAGAAGCCCGATTCGCGCGGTATCTAGCAGAGAATCGAAGGCGATGGCCGCGACGGCCGACAAGGGCGCTGGGGCGGTTAGAATCGAAGGGGCGGCGCCGCCTGTGGCCGCGAATCTCGTAACGCCACCGGCGACCTCAAGCGGCAATGAACCGAGTAGAGCCTGCCTGCGATCGCGCTCAGGCTGAGACAGCGGCTCGTTCTCCCGTTTTCTTTCGATGGCCAACAATTCGGTTGCATCCCTGTGCAGCTGGACCGCTCGTGTATGACCATCAGCGGTTTCGGCAGCCTGGTTCAGAAGGCGCCGGTAAGCAAGCTGCCTCAGTGTATCGAGATAATGGGAAAGCTTGATGCCCGTGGAGAGTTTGGCCGCATCCTGTCGGCTGTCCGAAAAGAGAACCAACTTGCGAGCGTCGCCACTCGGCAACTGCCGCATGAGCGCGTCACACAACAGTTGAACAATGCGCTGAAAACCGGAACCGAGGTCGCGTATTGGTGACGGGATGCGTCGTCTGCCCCAGTCCGTTCCGCAGTGGGGACATTTTGACGGAAATGCGTTGGCGTCGTCTACGGGCGCGAGGAAGAGATATCCAGATGTGGAGCCCGCCTGACGCTGGGCCGCACGAGGCCGAATCGTGAGACGGCCAGCAGTGTGGTCCAACATGGCGGGAGTCCATCGATACTGCCCCCCGTCGTGTTGCCAATCCCACCTGCCGGCACCAGTCGTTCTAAAGAGTTGGCGCCCCTCAGCAGGCCAGAAAACGAGATACTCGCCGAACGTGCGATTGAGCGATACGGATCGGTCCGGCACCCTCTCCACGTTGGGATAGTCTGGCGAGAGAAACCATGCATTGGGAGCGCCTGCATCAGGCTTCTTATAGCCGCCGAGAAAGACCTCACCGCATGGCTGACAGTACAGCAACTCGAGAACACGGGCATTGCAGGACTCGCATCTCGGTCGGGGCTCCGTGTACAAGCGTCCAACTGGAGGTGCGAGGGCACCAGGAGGCGTCACGCCTGTTCGTCCCGGGCATTCAGGGTTGACGCAGACCCAGAGTCTGCCCGCATTGTGAAAAAAGTAGTGCACTCTGATCGGCAGCGGCGCCATACCATCGTTGCCTCGAGCGAGAACAAGCGCGCGGATAAGCCCCTTGATTGCACTGCCTTGTTCGAGTGAGTGACCATGAAACAACTCGTCGGCTAACTCATTGGCAGTAATCGGACCGTGATCACCCGCTGCACGCACGGGCTCCAGGGCACCGATGTTCTCGAGGCAGGCACGAAGTAGGCGATCTGGAGCGGCCCCATCTACTACGCCAAGCTGGTTCGCGAAAGCCTGACTGGCATCATTCAGTGATTCCGTATCCAGGCTGCTGTTGAGCGCAGCCAAAGCAGGAACGTGGCGACTCAGATCAGTAGCGACGGTGCTGAATCTCCGCTGACTTCCGCCCAGGATTTCGAACGAAGCCCGATCTCGCCCAAAAAACTCTTCGAGGTACTCCAAGCCAGACACATCAGCAGGCATTGAGGCGCTCGTAGCCAGAATTCTTAGCTGTGGAGAGTCGGGGCTCAGGCCAATTCTGTGGAGAAGCGCCCTGAGCAGATATCCGACTTCCGTACCGGGAGTGCCTCTGTACGTATGAAGTTCATCAACAACGAGGTGGAATAGGTTGTTGGCGCGATCTTGAGCGAGCCAATCCCTCGTGCAATCGAAGATGTTGTTCTCCACACTCCGCATCAGCATGATGTTTAGCATGCTGTAGTTCGTAATCAGAATGTCCGGCGGCGCATCTTGCATGTCCCACCGAGACCACATCTCAGAGCCGTCAGGGTCCACGAAGTAGCCAAGGATTCGCTTGTCATTGCGGACACGTGCTGAGACGAGTGCGTTCTGCCAGTCGATATCCATTTCGCGGAGACGCCTCCGCAGCTCGCTCAGCTTGGAGGCGCTAGTCTGAGGGCCAGCCACCGGTGTGGCTGACGTGTAGCGGCCAAACCAAAATCGATTGGCAGCCCTTCGTTGATCGAGCCAGGTCCTTGCATCATCGCCGTCGGTCCCCTGCCGGATTCGGCCTAACTGATCCTCGATAAGGGCGTTAAGGGGATAGAGGAGCAATGCGCGAACTGCCGGAGTCCTTTCAGGAGCCTCGTGTTGTCTCTGCTGAACTCGTCTCTGTCCGGAGCTGCGCCACCAGAACTGCCGAGGTCCCCTAGCGGCGGGGGCTCCCCATGCTCGCCGCGATTCCTCCACGAGATATGAGAACACAGGCAAGAGGTAGCACTCGGTTTTCCCCGAGCCGGTACCTGACGTAATGACCACAGCTCTTCCCTGCCTTGATGCTTCCCAGGCTTGCAGCTGATGGCGATAAAGGGCGCGTGTACGCGGAAACAGTCCGGTCCCAATGAACTCTGACACATCTTGATGAATACCCAAGCGCTGACACGCTTGCGAGACTGTTAGACCACAGTCTTCATACGGAGAAATCGGCTCGAATAGAGGTTCTCTGTAGAGCTGATGGTCTCGGTCCAACAGCGAACGGCGCTCGTCAAGAAGGGCGTCGTACCTAAGCCGAAAGGGACTATCGAGGTAACGCAGGAACGCCTTTCTGATCTCGTCGAAGACTGCGAATGGATTCTGCATCTACTTCCCCTGGCTGGCGGTCAATTGCCACTGGCGGACCTTTTGACCAAGCGCTGCACAAATGAATCGAGCAATGTGGAGTGGCACAGAACCGTGGACTAACCGTCCTGACTCGAATCGACCGAGTGCACCTGAACAGAGGCACGCGACCCGCGAGTAGGCCTCGGGCAGCGGCGCCACCCCAGGCACGGAGAGCGTGCGCGATTGAGGATCGTAAGTGGCCAGCTCGATCCGACGCAGAGCAGCGGAGGCATATACAGCTTCGCGTTTGGGGAGACGAAGCAACCCATCTCGGGTATGTACGTAGTAGCGTCTGTCGCCATACCGCGACTGGTATTCACAAGCGGAGTGCGGAATCAATCCGTCAACCCAGGTGAGTTGTCGCAGGTCAAATGACTGAACTGACCAGTTGTCGAGAGCTGGCTCGACAGTAGCTCCTTCAATTGATCGGGAGATCGGAACAAGCACGTTGCATAGCGCATCGGCTAGTCCGTGTACGAACGCCATGCCAGCCCCGGTTGCGACAGCTTCGAAACCCTCGGCAGATCCATCTACCCTCGCGACCGTAGGCCCCGTTGAGCCTGGCAATTCAATCAGCCTGCTTCCGTGGGCAGCAGCAGACTCACGAAGCGCAGCGAGTAGGCGAGGGACACGAGCACCACAAAGTTGCATCGTCGGCTGATCCGCAACGATCGTCCCCATGAAGGGCGGCAGGACTCGCCAACGAGGCGATCCGCCTATGAAGAACTCAACGTGCCCGAGGTCCGAGAGGGTGACTCGGAGTCGCCTGAGCGCGCCGTCGCGGTCGGGGTCATCCGGGGACAGTTCAGTGACGGCCCGCCGAAACCCGGCCCACGATCCTTCCCCCGACTGGCTTAGCCAGTGCAGTAGAGTGTCCCAGGTCACCGCTTGCTCCGCAATGCGCGCTTGAGTCGTCGAGACAGTTTCGTGTATTGCAACCAACGAGCGGCGAGGTCCGACCCTTCAGGAAGATCTTGAATCGTACTGACGTTCGGATGCCTAATGGCCACGTCGTAGATAGTCGATGTCCACCTTGCGAGCTGTGCACGATAACGCCGCGAGACTCGCGGCCAGCGGGCCGGTAGCGAAGGCCGATGATTGGTGACACCTAGTTGCAGGACGAGAGGAGGGTTCGAGCCCCTATTGATCGCCCAAGCTGCCTGGAACCCACACTGACATAGTGCAGAGTCCTTTGCCTGCTGGGAGGCGGCGATTTCGCCCGCGACGCTGCCAACCAACATCCACTCGCCTGGCGGCAATGAAATGGATGTGCCCCGAAGTTCAGATACGCTGTCATCATCGAACCATGGCAGCTCTGGGTCCACGATCTCGACAATCCACTCTTTGTCAGCCGCACGCACGACGTGCGCGCCTGGTCGTGATAGGCCTTCACCGGTCGCCAACTGCCCAGTTTCGTCGATCAAGGTAGAGTTGCCATCAAGTGTGATGGTAGAAGGGTCGCGAACGCCCGATAGAAACAGCCTGGGAGGAGCACCCAATAACCAGGCCGATCGCCGTCCGATACGTAGTCCACCCGTCGGGATGAGTTCTACTGCCGATTCAATCTCAAGTGCTTCCAATCCGGCCGGAGGAGTTTGCGAGTCAATGGGTGTTACCTGCGTTAGGAGCGTCCATCCAGCTGGTACGTGTTCGTGCTGCATGCGAACCGGACGCTTGCCACAGACCGTTGTCAGGTAAGCCTCAGCCGCAGCCACAACGTCCTCGTGAGCCAGGACCGCCGCCATGACATTGAGCCGCAGTCGATGTCCGGTTAGAAACCCGGTAAACTCGGCAGGAGTCAAGACAAAGACGGAAGACCCAGTCCGACGCAACTCAAAAAGGTTACCGTCAACGCTGGACTCCCAAACGAACCCGTCCTTCAGTTGCGCCCCTGATTCTTCGTCAAGTTTGATGGGGTGGTACCAACCTTCCGCACCGCTCTCTAGAGTGCGGGTTCCATCATCAAACGACATTGGAAAAGATCTCGGCTTACGGGCGAGAAGGAAAAGATGAGGCTGTCGACGAACCACATCGAGCAACAATTCGACTGTAGCAATTTGCCGTCCGGTTCGATCAACGATCACGCCATCCCAGGAGCGCAATTCCTGGGCGACTTGCGCGAGCACCGCGTTCTGCCGCTCGTCGTGTAATGCAGATGTACCGGCAACAGTGAAGCCGAGCCCGGTTCTGGACCAGCGAAGGAGGTCAGCCCGTAGGAGCGCCTCAGGTACCCGAATGTCGGGCGTGTATTCTGACCAAAGCAAAAACTCGGGCAGCCGCTCAATATCGACTTGACGCAGTGGCACATGTGCGAGTGGCAAAGCGACATACCTTCGGACAACATCAGGAGCAGGAAGCGCGAGGCGAAGGCCCCTATGCTCCGACAACCACGCATCAAGCGACTGCCAAAGCGCCTCGAAGTCCTTCGTTCGGAAACCCCGCGGGTATGTCCCAACACGTCCGCATCCCAGCAAACCCGCGAGACGAGTGTAATAGGCCCGGGCTGTCACATCTTCGTCGGAGCGCATGTCGTACGCAGCGAGAACGCTGGCCGCCAAGAACCCAACACTGAGCGGGCGGCTCTCCGCATCCATTCCCAGAAAAACAGTCATCCTTCCGGTTTCCGAAAGCACCCCAGCCTTGTAGGCGGTAGCGACACTGCTCACAAACAACTCTCTTGCCCGTTCAGCTGTGGCGCCGGCTCGAAACCTTGAGAGGGTGCTGGCGAGCACGCCTGGTGTGACGGAGAGATATACGTCTGACTTCCCAGCGTCGGATGAGAAGCACTGTTCAATCAGCGCCTCGTTCCAATTCAAGTAATCAGCGGGCAGGGATGCGTGAGATGCGTGCTCCGCCGCTGCTGTTGCGCCTCGATCATGATACAGGGGGCGTGTCGGTGGTTGTTTGCGAGGTCGGCGCAAAGCATTCGGAGCGCGCTGTGTGGCAACCGCACCTGTCGCTGGTTTCGCGGCGTTTTCCTCCTTGAGTTCTCCGGGCACCATAGATGCAGCCGTGTCTACGGGAGGAGCGCTCGTTTTGGCCAGGTGTCGCGTTTCGACTGGCGGCAGGCGAACACTCTTATCGACCTCAGCAGGCTCATACGTGGGGGGGGGAACCGATGCCGCTGAATTCGGGACTGCTGCTGCTTCAACAATTAGAGGCTCGACGTGCAAGCTTTGCTCGAGCGCGTCTCTGTCAGCAACTGTTGGGTTACCCGTGTGCTCCTCAGTCATTGGCCTTACATCATGGGTCACCGGATGACCGACCAAGTCGGCGACATCGGCCGAGTAAGATTGATCTGAGAGCGTGGACTGAAGCTCTTTGGGATTTCCAACCGGATCAGCACTTTGTGCTCTGCTGTCGACAAGGACACCCTTGTGCCCGACCCTTCTTAGAAAGACGCCCCGGACGAGCGCGGCGGCAGTGGACCAAAAGCGGTAGATAGCCGCCACGAGGTTTCGCATGTCACAGTCGTCCGATGAATTCGGCGAGCGCCCTGGCGACAATCGGACAGACTGCATTCGCGAGTTGTTGTTGTTTGTGGACTAACCCACCGTCACGACCATCCGCGGTCCCGGAGAAACGAAACCAGTCCGGGAAGGTTTGCAGTCTGGACGCTTCCCGGAGCGACAGCCCACGGTCTTGCGCGGGGTGCACGAGCATGCTCTTCCGATAATGACCGATCGTCACTGCAGGCTCATCCCACAGCAGCCTGCGATAGATGTTGCTGTGCGTCCGACCGACGTTGTGGTAATTGCCGAGCATGTGCACGATGTCTTCCCAGTTACCGCCCTCGGGGATGCGGCGATATCGGTCGATTACATACGGTGCATGCCTTGTTGTAAGGTGGTCCAAAATCATGTCTCGAGGTGCACCCAACCGAACACGTCGAAGAAATTCATTGCGTGACAGTTTCGCCTTGTTCGGCTCCGTGTAGGGCATCTCCTGCCGTGAAAAACCGTTCCCAATCAGAGGCAAGTCGGCTATCGAATCCCTGACGGTGACATAGTCATGCTGCTTTCCGGGACCATGGGTCGGAGTAGGAAAGGGCCCCCATTCGCCGAAGTCGTCGGCTTTGTATCCGAGGTCGCCTCTTATGCCGAGGACGAAGAAACGACTCCTGAATTGTGGCGCGCCGTACCAGACAGCATCGAGTATCCTCGGAAAAACGAAGTATCCTAGGCCCTCCATCCGACGTGTTATGCGCTCCAGAACGGAGTATCGATCTCCATTCCGCGCAGTCCAAAAAATCCCCTGCACGTTTTCCATGACAAATACGGGAGGCCGCAGGGCGGATAGATATTCTAGAAAGAGGAAGACGTGTTGATTGTGTGGATTTGAGGCCGACCAACTGTTTCTATTAGCGTTTGAAAACCCTTGGCAAGGCGGGCCGCCAACCACAACGTCCAACCCCCCAGCAGATCGTGCACGGTTCCTGATGGCCTTTAGAACACCTTTATCACGTAAGTCAACTGAGCGTGTATCCTCCGGCACGTATTCACCCATCTCGCTCCGAAGTATCCTCGCGAACGCTCTATGATTCCGGTCCAAGGTGTTGACGTAGACTGGGTGACACTCTCCCGAGAACAACAGTCGATAGCGAAAGCCTCTCGTGCGGGCCATCGCAAATCCAAGACCCAGCCCCCCCGCGCCGGCGAAGAGATCGATGACATTGATTGGACGTGCTTGAGAAGCAAGACGCCCACGCATCTGCGACCCAACCGTTGATATCGTGTCTTTCCTTGAACTTCCATCGTCTTGGCGTCTGCCAATTGAGATGCTTGCTCGCGCTTTGATGTGAAGACTTCCGTTCGACTTGAGGCGCTTCCGGTCCAGAGAACGTGGCTGGGGTCGCTTCGCCTTCTCCTGCATTCGCACGGCGACTCTAATCCACCGCGACCAGCTCGCCGCCTTTACGGCATCTCTTAGAGGACCGTGTTTTGAGTACCGAATGAACGCCAGGGTGCCTGGCTGGGTACCGTTAATTCCCCCAGCTTGAGCCACCACCAGTTCACCAACTATCTCCGTCGCGTATTTTACTTTTCCGAAGTTTGCGGCAGCATACGGAACGTTGGGAGCCATGCCGACTGGGCTGATCCGCATGTTCTCCCACGCCGCACCCCGGAGAAGCCGCGCGATGGATGACAATTGCTTTCGGCCAGAGCTGTTCTCAAGTTTGACCTGAACGCGTGAAGATGGACGTGCCATCGCCAGCAAGTCCAGGCCACGCTCAAGGATGCCGTCGACAAAGAAGCGGTTGGAACCATAGGCTGGCCCTGCGACAACCACGGGGTGCCGAAGTCGTTGGCGAACCTTATCAATGAGCTTCAGGGCGAGTGCGGCTTTTCTCTTGTTTTTGCCCTTCCCGTTTCCCGGCTTATACGAGGCCTCGGCCAGAAGGACGACATCAGTCGCACCAACACGGTGAACGCGAAGGCGAACGCGGCGTCCCGTTTTGAACGTCGTGACCCCTGGCAGTCTACGCCGCTCCGCTCTTGCCGCATTGTCTTCGACAACGATGACTTGTTTCCAGTGTCGCATTGCGGCTAGACATCCTCTAGTTCGAACGGGATACGAGCGCTGGAGACTCGGGCAATGGCCTCGCTGTTAGACTGCAGGAGCTGAGAGGGACTTGTTAGGGTATTTTTGCGGCAGACTGGGGCGAATTTGCGGCAATCTCGCACGAGGTCGACCCGTAGGAACGTAGCGGTCACCAACCTAAAGCCAATCTGCGACTTAAACGCACTCCCAGCAAGCGCCGCGCGTCGTTCACGAGGGGGAGGCTGACGCAGAGCCCCCGACGGTGGAACTCCCGGTAGATGGCCGGTGCAAGCCCTGCTAGTCAGGGCTGGCCGGTCACGCAAACACGCCTCACAGCCTTGCCATACCTCCTCTAGCTTTATGTTATTATCAACTTTATATTTTTCTAAACCATGGCCTACCCCTCACCGCCGCCTGAAATCGTCTGGGACCGCCCCGGCCTCTTCCAAGGCGTTACCATCCGTCGTCTCATCGACGGCGAGGGGTACGCCTGGAAGATTCCGTACAACGGTCTCGTGTCACAAGCGATGGCTGCCGATTTACTCGACGTCAGCGTCACTGCTGTTAACAACTGGGTCCGACGTGGAAAACTGAAGCACATCAAAATCGTGGGACAACCGTCCGTCGTACCGCTCTCAGAGATAAAGCGAATCAAGAAGCTTCTGACGACACGCGGTCGACTAGCGACATGAGAGGGCGATTCTCAACGAGGATTTGCAAGCCGCGCTCCCCGCGCGGCTTCGTGCTCTATGGGAGTGAGAGTGACCAGCAGCAGTTCACCGGGATTCCAGCCGGCATTCTAGCCGGGATTCTAGCACGGATTCCAGCGGGGATTAGAGCAGAAAGGAACACCAAATGAAGCTGAAAACGCATACAAAAACGCGGCCACATCGGGATTTCGCCGACGACATCGACATCATCATCCACGGATACGGTCCGCGCGTGCGCCTGGTGCAGCTGTGGCGCCGCTTGGACCCGAAGAGAAACGAGTGGACGTACATCGGCCGCGTCCCGCCGGAGTTGTGCGAGATCGAATTGATCGGCAGGCGATTCGGTGGAGGCGAGTACCGCGCGAAACTGCTCGGCGAATGGGACACGGAGCGCCGCCAGGAGGAGTACCTGGAGCAGGTGACGTTCTGCCTCGACGACCAGTACTGGCCGATGACCGCCGAGACCCGCGACCGCATCAGGAAGCAGCACGGAATCTAACGTGCCCGACGCGCGGCCGGTCGATCTCGATCTGCCGGACGACCTCCCGCCCTGGCTCACTGCCTTCGTTGTCGAAGCACAGCGCGAGACCGATACGCTCCGGGAGAACGGTGCCGAGCAG
>Ga0210382_10000295_pt1 | contig 18845 bp, 22 predicted proteins | sample PLMedo_FD_155452 | JGI IMG/M metagenome (GOLD analysis project Ga0210382, IMG submission 155452) | Groundwater sediment microbial communities from an aquifer in East River, Colorado, USA - PLM0_60_coex redo | ecosystem: Environmental > Terrestrial > Soil > Riparian zone | place: USA: East... | reverse complement strand
GGAGTTCCAGCCGGTCTCGGTGAATGAGCAGGCGATGGAGAAAATGGCCAAGGCGCTCGGCTGTCCGGTCGAGAAACTCATGTTGGAGCCGTATCCGTCCTAGAGCGATACTTCGACGTTGTCGATCAGTCGGGGCCTCCCGAGCTTCGCGGCGCCGAGAACAACGAGGTTGCGATCGGAGGGTGACGGCGGTTGCAGGTCGGATTGCCTCCTGATCGCGACGTAGTCCGCCGCCCACTTCTCGTTGAATTTCGCCAGTGCCTCCCCTTCGAGCTTCGAGTAGTCGCGCCGCCCCGCGAGCAGCGCGGCGCGGACTTCCTGCAGGATCCGGTACAGCCGCGCGGCTTCGGTCCGTTCCACCGGCGACAGAAAGGCGTTCCTCGAGCTGAGCGCGAGCCCGTCCTCGGCGCGCACCGTTTCCGCCGGGATGATCTCAACGGGGAGCGCGAGCTGCTTCACCATGTCGCGCAGCACAACGTACTGCTGGTAGTCCTTCTTGCCGAAGATGGCGGTGTGCGGGGAGACCATGTTGAAGAGCTTGAGCACCACGGTGGCGACGCCGCGGAAGTGCCCGGGCCGGAACGCGCCCTCGAGGATGTGCTGGAGATCGGAAGGCTCGACCACGAAGGTCTGCGGCCCGGGGTAGATCTCGGCCTCGGTCGGCGCGAACACGACGTCCACGCCCACGTCCTTCATCATTTCCGCATCGGCCTGAAGCGTGCGCGGGTAGCGCTCGAAATCCTCCTTCGGCCCGAACTGGATCCGGTTGACGAATATGCTGACGACGGTGCACGCCGCGCGATGCTTCGCCAGGCGCATCAGCTGGATGTGGCCCGCGTGGAGATTGCCCATGGTCGGAACGAAGACGTTGTCGGGCTCGCGCTGCAGCCGCTCGCGCAAATCCCTCACCGAAGTGACGATGTCCACCCGCTCGTCCTAGAAACTGTGCTCTTCGGCGGGGAAGCTGCCGTCCCTGACGGCGTGCACGTAGCGCTCGGCCGCGTCGGCGATGCTGGAAGCTCCCTTCATGAAATTCCTCACGAAGCGCGCCTTCTTTCCCGGAAACACGTCGAGCATGTCGTGCAGCACCAGCACCTGCCCGGAGCAGCCCGGGCCGGCGCCGATGCCGATGGTCGGGATATGTAGGCGCTGCGTGACCTGCTCGCCCAGCTTCGCAGGTATCGCCTCGAGCACCAGCAGTCCCGCGCCGGCGGCCTCGAGCTCCACGGCGTCCTCGATCAGCTTGTGCTCGGCGTCCTCGCCCCTGCCTTGCACGCGGTAGCCGCCGAACTGGTGCACCGATTGCGGCGTGAGGCCGAGGTGGCCGCACACCGGAACGCCGCGCCGGGTGAGAAATCGTATCGTGTCGGCGAACTCCGCGCCGCCCTCGAGCTTGACCATCTGGGCGCCCGCCGCCATCAGCTCGGCCGCGCTGCGGAACGCCTGCTGCGGCGATTCCTGATAGCTGCCGAAAGGCATGTCGGCGACGAGGAAACTGCGCTTGCTGCCGCGCGCGACGCAGCGCGTGTGATACGCCATGTCGGCGAGGGTCACCGGCAGCGTGGTCTCGTGTCCCTGCAGCACCATGCCGAGAGAGTCGCCGATCAGGAGGCTGTCGAGACCCGCGGCGTCCAGCATCGCCGCGAAGCTCGCGTCGTAGCAGGTGAGCACCGCTATTTTCACGCCATCGTCGCGCAGCTTCTGCAGCGCCTTGATGGTCATTCGCGTCATCCTAGTCTCCCCAGTTGAAAAACTCGCGCTTGCCGCGCATCGCTCCTACGCGCTCGATGAGCAGGTCGAGGTCGCGATCCTGGCTCACGAAGTTGAGCTTTTCCGAATTCACGATCAGGACGGGGCTCCCGCTGAAATGATAGAAAAAACGGTTGTAGCTGTCCGCGAGCAGGGCGAGATACTCATTGGTGATGGGCCGCTCGAATTCTAACCCGCGGCGGCGCACCCGCTCGTACAGGATCTCCGGCTGCGCCTGGAGGTAGATGACGAGATCGGGTTTCGGAGCTTGCGGCTTCAGCGAGTCGTATATCTGCTGATATAGATGCAGCTCCTCGCCCGAGAGCGTCAGCCTCGCGAACAAAGGATCCTTCTCCAGCAGAAAATCGCACACGGTGAGCCGGGTGAAGAGATCCATCTGCGCGAGCTCGCGCAACTGCCCTATCCGCTGGAAAAGGAAAAAAAGCTGCGTCGGCAGGGCGAAGCGGGACATGTCCTGGTAGAAGCGCGGCAGGAACGGATTCTGCTCCGGACGCTCCAGCACCAAGGTCGAGTTCAGCCGGCCCGCCAGCCGCTTGGCGAGGCTCGTCTTGCCGACGCCGATCGGCCCTTCGACTACGACGTAGTGATACTTCGAGAGCGGCACGGGGCTGGGGCTCGTGACAAACGGCGCCCATCATACATGCGCCGCGAGAGAGGGCTCGCGCGCAGCGCTACTGCCACAGATCGACGGCTTCGCCGCGCCCGCGCAGCTCCTCGGCGCGCGCCTGGAGGAAGCGCTGGAAGTTCGGCTCGCGCAGGTAGGCCCCGCTCGCGACGTATTCGAGCGAGCCCCAGAGGTGAAACGGGCGCAGGTAAGCCTCGATGCGGAATGCCTCCCTGCCGTCCGTGCCGAAGAAAACCACCGAAGGCGTGTAGGAGAGGCCGAGCGAGCGCGCCCAGTCCTCTGCCGGGAGCCTGTCTCCCGCCGGAGTCGTCACCGGAGTGCGCTCCCCGAGCGCGAACCGCGCCACGTCGAAGCGCTTCAGCGACTCGACGACTCCCGCGCGGCGGAATCCGTCGCGGTGCAGCTCGTCGCAGGCCGCGCAGGACGGCGTCTCGAAGAAGACGGCGAGCGGCTTTGCGCCGCGCCTGCGCAGATCGTAGGGCGGTTTGAGGAAGAAGGGCTCGTCGTGCAGCTGCTCGCCGGCCGGCTCCCGGACCGCGGTGCGCAGGTACTCGGCGAGCGCGATTTTCCTTTCCCTGCGGGCGGCGACCCAGTCGAGCACCGCCTCGAAGCGGTGCGGAGGATAGTAGCCGTTCAGCCGCGCCACGATCCCGCCGCGCTCGTCGAAAAAGACGAGCGTCGGCGTAAACTGGATTTTCAGGAAAGCCGCGAGGCGCTTCTCGGAGAATTTCCTTCCGTCGGTCCAGGTCAGCTCGCGGTCGCCCCAGATGTTGATCGAAATCGCGAGGAATTTCCTTCGTGCCTTGTCGGCGATCGCCTTCTGGCTGAAGTTGGTAAGGATCAGTTCCTTGCAGTAGGGGCAGCCGTTCTGTTCGAAGAGGATCATCAGCCGCTTGCCCTCGCGCGCGGCCTGCGCCACGTCTTCCCGGAAATCGAGGAGAGTCTCGGTGAACCACGGTGGCAGGGCGACGGGCCCGGCGGTCGCGGCCCCGGACGCGGGACCCGGAAGGAGAAAAAGGCAAAGGAGGAGCGGGGGCAGCCTCATCGTTGCGTGCCGCAGCGGGTCAGCCACGAAAGATGAAATACACCGCGCCTATGATACACAACGACGCCCAGAGGTAGTCGAGCTTGAGCGGCTGGTTCATGTAGAACAGCGCGAACGGGACGAATATCACGAGCGTGATCGCTTCCTGGATGATCTTCAGCTGCGCCAGGCTGAACTCGCTGAAGCCGATGCGGTTCGCGGGAACCTGGAGCAGATATTCGAACAGCGCCACGCCCCAGGACGCGAGCGCCGCGATGAACCAGGGTTTGGAGGAGAGCTCCTTCAGATGCGCGTACCACGCGAAGGTCATGAACACGTTCGAGAGCGCGAGCAGTCCGACGGTCTGTGCAAGAACGGTGGTGTTCATCGCTTATCCAATCTTCTCTATTTTCTGGCCGGCGCAGGCGGCAAGGAGCGCCGCGGCGCGGCCCTTGCCCGGGATCGCGATGTCCGGCGCGATCTCGGCGAGGGGCGCGAGCACGAAGGCGCGCTCGTGCATGCGGGGGTGAGGAACGACGAGGCCGGGCTCGTCGATCACGCGATCGCCGTAGAGCAGCAGATCGAGGTCGAGCGTGCGCGGCGCCTTGGGAAATTCGCGCGTGCGGCCGAAGCGCATCTCTTCGGCGAGCAGGGCGTCCAGCAGGGCCCGCGCGGCCAGCGTGGTCTCGACCTCGGCGACGGCATTGATGAAATCGAGCTGCGCGACTACGCCCACCGGCGCGCTGCGATAAAGCGAAGACGCAGCGAGAAGCCGCGTCCGGGGCAGCTCGGCGAGCGCCGCAAAGGCGCGGCGCACCTGGGCTTCGGGGTCGCCGAGATTCGCACCCAGGCCTATGAAGGCTTTCATCGACGCCGTCTTCTCATCCATCGAAAGCAAAGCTCCACGCGTCTTCGCCTCCGCGCAGAAGGAGCGGCGCCGCGCCGCGCCAGGCGGCGACGCGGGGAATCCAGTCCTCTGCGGTTGCGCCGGCCGCGTTTTCTGGGCGGGGCGAGCGTTCGCAGCGAAGCGCCCCTGCGGCGGGTTTTTTCCGGAACAGGCACCAATCGCTGCGATGCGCCACGCCGCCTGAGCCGGATTCCTCCACGCAGCCCACGAGAACCCTGTCGCACTCCGCGAGCCAGCGTTGTGCGAGGCGCAGCAGCGAGGGCCAGGCGTCTGCGGGGAGATACAGGCAGGCCGTGCGCGTGACCGGATGCGAGCGCTGCGCGAGGAGGGCCCCCGCGAGATGCGGCTGGGTCGCGATGAAGGTGAACGGCATCGCCGGCTCGCCGCGCGCCAGATCCTCGTCGAGCGCGGCGCGCGTGGCGTGCAACGCGCCGAGCTCGCTTGCCCACAGGACCGCGAGCGGGCCGTCGCCGCCCGCGGCATCGAGACAGGCCTGAGCGCCGAGCAGGCAAAGCTGCGCGAAGCGGCCGGCGCGGCGCAGCTCGGAGGCGAAGCGCGCCCGCACCCGCGCCGGAAAGTCGTCCGGCGCCACGCGCAACGACGTAGGCGCGAGCAAATACACCGTCATCCCGCCTTTTCCAGCGCCAGGCTCATCACGCTTCCGCCGAACCCTGAAAGATTGAACAGCACGCGGTGCACGCCTTCCGCGTCGCCGCCCGAGGGCGCAAGGCCGAGCTCGCCGTCAGGCTCCGCGAAGCCCCAGGTCGCGGGCACGCACCCGCGCGCGAGGCTCGCGAGGAGAAGCGCGAGCTCCGCGGGGCCGCTTGCCCCGAGAGTATGGCCGAGCGCGCCCTTCAGCGAAACCACCCTCGGCACCGGAGCGAACAATTCGCGCACCGCGTTCGCCTCGGCGGAATCGGCGAGGGGCCCGCCGCCCGATTGCAGCTTGATCAGGTCCACCGCAGCGCTCTTCCAGCACGCGCCGGCGAGCGCGGCCCGCATCGCGCTTGCGATCACGGAGCCGTCGGCAGCCGGCCCTGTGACGCTCGCCGCGTCCATCCCGGTGGCGAGCGCGGCAATGCGCCAGGGAGAGGGCGCCGCGGATACCAGCACGGCGGCCAGCGCCTCGCCCAGAACCAGACCGTCGCGCTCGCGGTCGCAGGGACGCGCCGCCGTCGCGGAAAGCAATTCCAGCCCCGCGAAACCGGCCACGGTCAGTCGATTGCAAAACTCCGCGCCGAGCACCAGAGCGTCGCGGAATTCGCCTCCGGCGACGAGGCCGAGCGCGATGTCGAGCGCGCTCAAGCCCGAGGTGCACGTGGTGCTGACCCCGGTCACGGGACCGTGCACGCCGAAGCATCGCGCGAGCCTGCGGGAGAACTCGAACGAAGGCTCGAGCGCCTCCCATCCGCCCTCGTCCCATGCTCCCACGGAAAAGGAGGACGAACCGACGATGCAGGGGAGCGCCGCCCATCGCGCCGGAGCGATCGCGGCCGCGCGCCGCAGGTCCTCGGCCACCGAGCGCGCGATCGCTTCGGCGCGTTCTCTCCAGTTCTTCCCGGAAATCGGAATCGCGAAATAGGGCCAGGGTCCGCCGATTTTCGTGTTTTGGGCCGGCGCCACGGGCGCGCCCGCGAGGCGTTCGACGGCGGACTCCAGATCCGGTCCGAGCGCGCTCGCGAGCGCGGCGGCGCGCACGAAGGTTCCTGTCATGCGCGTTTGTGCAGCAAGTGATCCGCGAGATTGCCGACGCAGGCGAGGATGCGCCGCGTCTCCTTGCTGTCGGTGAGGCGCACGCCGTAGCGCTTCTGCAGGGCCATCGACACCTGCAGCGCGTCGAGAGAGTCGAGCGCGAGCCGCGTCTCCGTCCCGAAAATCGCTTCATCCGGCGACAGAGGCGGCGCGATCGGCGCTTTTTCCGTCGCCTCGAGGATGAGCGCGGTCAGGTCCGCGATCAGGTTGTCGCGCGGCGTCATTGCGCGGAAGTCAGGACGCGGCGCCGGTGATGCACCCACAGGGCGGCGGCGAGCAGCGCGGCCGCGAGCGCGAGCAGCTTCACGCAGGGCGCAGCGATGTCGGCTGCGCCGCCGCCGCGCAGGATCACCGCGTGGAACCCGTCCAGCGCCCAGGCCATGGGCGAGGCCTCAGAGAGCTTCTGCATGCCTTCGGGCATCACGAAGCGCGGCACCATGATGCCCCCGACGGCCGCGGCGAGGATGTTGCCGACGCCCCCGATCACGGTCGCCTGCTCGAGCGTACGCGAGCACACCGCGACGAGCAGCCCCCAGCCGATCGCGGCGAGGCTCGTGCAGGCGGTGACCGCCGCGAGCAGGTCCCAGCGCGCGGGGAGCGCGAGCGTTTCGCCGCCGAACCAGGGCACGAGCGTCCGGCCGGCGAGCAGCATCAGCGCGCCTTGAGCGAGATTGACGACGAAATACGGCCCCACCTTGCCCAGCAGGAGCAGGGAAAACGGAACCTGCTGGCTCACCAGCCGCGCGAGCGTGCCCTCGCGCCGCTCGACGACGAAGAGCGAGGAGATCGGCATCACCACGAAGAACATCCCGAAGATGAGCCAGGCCGGCACATTCTGCTGTACCGAGGACGGTCGAGCGGTCTCGCCGACCGTTTCGACGTTCAAGGTCGCCGCGTGTTTCAGCTCCAGCGCGTCCGCGCTGGCGGCGATTCCGGCGCGGCGCATCAGCGCCGATACGCGCAAGCTCAGTATCACGCCGAGGACGCGCTGCCGGAAGGCGAGGAGCTGGGCCGGCGGCAACGCGGGGTCGGCGAGGAGCGTGAGCCCGGGCGGGTTGCTTTTCCCGTCGAGCGGTGCGGCCAGGGCGCGCTCGAAATCGCGCGGCACGACGAGGACGAGCGAAGGCGTTCCGCGGCGAACGCCGTCGCGCGCAGCGGCCTCGTCCGCCGGCGCCGGCGCGGAGCGAAAGCCGTCGCCCGACAGCTTGCGCGCAAGGCGGTCGGCGAGCTTTGGATCGGCGGCCATTACGGCGAACTCGGTCCGGCGCGCGGCGCCGCCCTTGAACGCGTCGCTCAAGGCGAGCGACATCACCACGATGAACGCCGCCGGCATCAGAAACAGCACCGCGAGCCCGAGAACGTCACGCGAAAGAGCGAGGGTTTCCTTCTCCCACAAGGCGAGCAGACTGCGCATCAGTCTCTGAGCGATCGGTGGGTCAGTTGCATGAAGAGCTCTTCGAGGTCCGAACCGTTCGGGATCACCTCGGAGAGCGCCCCCGAAACCAGTACGCGGCCGCGGTCGATGATCGCCACGCGGTCGCAGATCGCCTCGACTTCCTCCATGTAGTGGCTGGTGTAGACGATCGTCCTGCCCGCACCGGCAAGCGAGCGGATCGACTCGAGCAGAAAGGCGCGCGACTGCGGATCGACCCCCACGGTCGGCTCGTCGAGGAGCAGGATCTCCGGTTCTACGAGCAGGCCGATCGCGAGATTCAGCCGGCGCTTCAGGCCTCCCGAAAGGCGGCCTGCGCGGCGCGCGAGCGCGCTTTCGATGCGCGCGAAGCGGGCGGCGGCTGCGACGCGTTCCTTGAGCCGCGCTCCGATCAGGCCCTGCACCGCGCCGAAGAAGCGCAGGTTCTCCGCGCAGGTCAGCATCGGGTAGAACGCGTAATCCTGCGGAACGAGTCCCAGGCTGTGCGGCCGGCGGCGGCGCAGGGCCGCGAGCGGCTCGTCGCCGGCGCTGACGCTTCCGGTCGCCCCGCGCAATTGCCCCGCGAGGATCGAGATCAGGGTGGTCTTGCCCGCGCCGTTCGGTCCGAGCAGGCCGAAAATTCCCCCTGCCGGAATCACGAGCGTGACCTTGTCCAGCACGGTTTCACCCGGGCCGGGGTAGCGAAACGACACGCCCTCGAGGTTCAGCGTGCCCATGCGCGCTGGGCGCGGTGCAGGTTCTGGAAAAAAAGTTTTTCGTCGCCGGCCAGAGCGCGCAGGCGCGCAGCCAGAACCGCCGGCGAGAGCGCGTCGCGGCAGCGGATCATGCGCGCCGCGGCGAGCGCGAACTCGCGCCAGCGGTCGCCGATCTCGACCAGGCGCGACGCGAGCCCGTCGAGCGCCGCATAGCCGGTCTTGGCTGCCAGCTCCTGCAGGAACGACGCATAGAGAAACCGGAAGCCGCCGCCGCCGGTGCCGATCTCCTCCTGCATGCGAACGATGTTGCCGATGTAAAGGCGCGCGTGGTCCCCGCCGCTCGAAGCGGAGAGGCGCTCGACGCGGTTCGCGAGCATCCTCATTCCGCGCACGCCGACGAAAGGCAACGGCGCGAGCATGATGCGGGCGGTACGCGCCAGCGCCCGTTTGCCCAGGCGCGCCCAGTCGGGCGCGGTCGGCGGGGTGCTCATGTAGTACAGCAGCCCTCTGGGCGCAAGCGCTCCCTTCGCGAAGCGCGCCTTCTCGAGGTCTTTGCGCGCGCAGCGAACAGGTGTCTCGCCTACCGGGTCGCTGATGAGATATTCATCGCGCTCGCGCCCGTAGACGAGCAGGTTGTGCGCGTTGAAATGAAACCGCAGATCGGGCGGGAAGTACGGGAGCCAGAACACCGAAGTCTGCAGCCCGACCAGTGTCCCCGCGGCTAGCAGCGCGTCGAGCCGCTCCATGCCGGCCGGGGGCGAGCGGAAGGTCTCGAAACGCATGTCCAGGTCCAGGCTGCGCTCGAGGCCCTTGATGACCGCGCGCGGCGGCATGCGGTAGGACACGAGCGGGAGGCCGTTGATGCGGACGAACGGAAGGTAGGCGAACGACAACGCCGACGCGAGCCCGAAGGCCATCGCCTCGGATATGGGCAGGCCGTGATGGCGCAGGAGCGAAGACATCACGCCCGATTCGCAATGCGAGGCGTGCGCGTGCACGAAGGATTCGGGCATCGCTAGTCGACCCGATCCAGGGCCTCGCTTGAGATGCCCAGCGCCTCGGCGTAGCGCAGCTTGAGCGCGGGCGGCAGGCGCGCGAAACCCGCCGGCTTGAGATGGCGCCGCACGCGCCAGCGCCACAGGCCGGTGGTCTGCGACAGCAGCTCGACGTCCATGCGCGCGCGATACATGTGGTATTCGAGCGGCGAGGATTCACCGGCGAGCGCTCGCGCGCGAGCCTGCATCGCGCGCCTCTCCAGATCCTCGACGGCCTGGCGCGTGACGATCTCCTCGACCTCCCAGCCGCGCGAGGACACGAGCCGCAGCTTGCCGTCGTCGGCGATCGCGTAGACGGCCTTGCGATGGCCCGCGAGGGTCCGGTTGCCCTCCTGAGGCACGTCGCGCTCACGCATGCGCGACGACGGTGAGGTAGATGAAACCGCTCGAGAAGCGGCCGCTCTCCGGCACCCAGCACAGGAGGTGCTGCCCGTCCCGCAGGCGACCGCTTCGAAGCAACTCGTCGAGCATGATGTAAATCGAGGCCGATCCGACGTTGCCCACCCGTTCCAGATTGGTGAACCAGCGTTCCTGGGGAATCGGGAGTCCCGCGCGCGCGAGCCCGCCCGCGACCGGAGCGCGGAAGTATTCCGACGAATAATGGGGCAGGAGCCAGTCGACGTCTCCGGGGGAAAGCCCGCGGTGCGCGATGACGCGCGCGAGCGGCTTGACCAGCGTGTGCGCTATGACTTCGTCGTTGAGGAGCCTCACGTCCTGCTTCAGCGCGAATACCGAATTCGCCTCGCGCTCGCGCGCGGAATAGAGCATCCAGCCGCGCAGTGCGCCGTCCGCCTGCTTTTCCGCTCCCACGTACATGCAGGGCGGCAGCAGGTGCGCGTACGAGAAGATGTCCACCCATTCGACGCGCAGATTCAGCCCCGCACGCGGGGCGGGCTCGAGCAGCAGGGCGCCGGCGCCGTCGGACAGCATCCAGCGCAGGAAATCCTTCTCGAATGCGAGCTCGGGGTTCGCCTCCAGGACATGCGCGCCGTTGAGCGGCTCGGCGCCGTAGTTCTGCGCGAGCAAGCCGAGCGAAGCGGTCTCCGATCCGGTCACGACCGCGTTGCGCGCGCCGCCCGACGCGACCGACATCCAGCCGTACTTCAGCGCCGTGGCACCCGAGACGCACACGCCCGCGGTCGCCACGACCTCGCACACCGGCACGCCGAGCTCGCCGTGGACCATGACGGCGTGGTTGGGTATCAGCTGGTCGGGATTGGAGGTCCCGCACACCAGGCACGCCAGGTCGTCGAGCGCGAAGCCGTTTCCGGCCAATCCCTTGACTGCGGTGGCCGTGAGGCTTGCGTTGGTGTAATTCGGCTTTCCCGTGACCGGATCGATCACGTAGTAGCGCCGCCGGATGCCGTTGCTGCGCTGGACGACGCGGCGCGCGCGAGACGGGCGCTCGCCGACCTGCCCCAGGATCGCTTCGACCTGGTCGTTCTCGACCGGGGAATTCGGCAGGCACACCGAGCTGCGCGTGATGTAGGCGACGGGGCGATTCATGTCCGGATTCCGCCCGCTCGTCAGCGGCCGGACGGCAGCTCGTAGTACGCCTGCAGCGACCGCAGCCGCCGCGCGAACAGCGGCCGGGCAAGCTCCTGCAGCAGCAGACTCAACGGAACGACGACGATGATCATCGCAACAAGATATAAACAAAACAACACAAGCAGCGGCACCCGCCACGCCGACCCCGGAGGGCCGCCAACGCGGATCAGCCGGGACCAGACGGCGAAGGCGCGCTGCGCCGCGCGTTCGCTGAAAATCAATCGCGGATCGACGCGCGCAGCACCCAGGCCGGCGAGCATCGGCGCATCCTTGCGTTCACGATCGGCGCGCAGCGCGTTCAGCAGAGCCAGGCCGAAGCGATCGGCGTTCGCGATTTCCTCCTCAGCGACGCCCGCCGCGGGCAAACCCCAGAAAGCATCGCGTCGTCCGGTCAAGAGCCAGCGCGGCGTCGTAACGAAAGTCGCGAGCGTTCCGCCTTGGTCGGTGAACGCCACGTTGTCGAGCAAGCGTCCGCCCGCTTCCTCGATCAGTCGCTTGACCGTCTCCTGGGCGAGCAGCCACATGTTGCGGCACGCGATCACGGTCACTACCGGCCGGCCCCGCAGCAGGCGTTTTCCCTCCTCGCTCTTCAGGAACGCGGTCATCGGTCCGGAGGGCGCGAGATACCAAACCTGGTACGCGAGCACGACGAGATCGAAACGTTCGTCAGCGCCCACCGCGAGCGGCTCGAGCTGCGGCGGTTCGAGCAGCACGGTTTCGGGCATCGCGTCCAGAAAACGCCAGGCTGGCCACGGAAAAGGGTAAGGCCGGCGCGGGCGCAGCATTTCTTCCACGAGTTCCGCGTCGCCGGCCCCCGCCAGCGGCGAAGCCAGGCGTCGCGCCACGCGGGCGAGTTGCCCGGTCTGAGAGAAATGCACAAGCAAGACGCGTTTCATGCTCCAATTTTCGGCTGCCGCCGTTTCAAAGAATAACCCGCGGGGGGCCGGGTGTCATCGGATTTTCCGCGAAGCCCGCGGCCTTCGCGTGATTCAAGCCGGCGACGTATCGGGAGGCGGCGACGCGCTCCTGCGGCGTCGGCGCCGTCGGCGCCGCTGCTCGCCCGGCTGCGGCGCCATGAGCATCGCCTGGCGCTCGGTCTCGCCTGCCTGCTGAAATTTTTCCCACCATTGCGCGAGTTCCTCGGGCGCCTCGCCGCTCCCGCTCCTCAGCACGAGGAAGTCGAATCCGGCCCGGAATCTTTCGTGCGCCAGGAGGCCGAAGGGACGGCGGCCGCTCCTCTGCTCCAAGCGCGGCTGCAGCGCCCAGATCTCCTTCATCACGGCGGTGAGGCGGCGCGGAATGGCGAGCTTGTCGGTCTGGATGTCGAGCACGGTGTCCATCGCCTCGTACAGAGCCGGGATCGGCTTCAGCCCCCGCTGCTGCGCTTTTTTCCACGCCCCGAGCACCTCGTGCCACAGGAGCGCCGCGAACAGGAACGCGGGCGACACGGATTTTCCCGAGCGCACGCGGCTGTCGGTCTGCTCGAGCGCGAGAGTGACGAAGCGCTCGCCCGCCGGCTGCTCGAAGATGACGTCGAGCAGGGGCAGCAGGCCGTGGTGCAGAGCCTCGCTGCGCAGTTCGCGCAGGCCCGTCGCCGCGTGGCCCGAGAGCAGCAACTTCTGCATTTCCTCGTAGACCCGCGACGGGGGGACGTTCCCCAGCAGGTGAGCCAGCTCGCGAATCGGTTTTCGCGTGCGCTCGTCGATGGAGAACCCCGCCTTTGCGGCGAAGCGCACGGCGCGCAGCATCCGCAGCGGGTCTTCCCGGTAGCGGGCGCGCGCGTCGCCGATGATGCGCACTGATTTCCGCTGCAGGTCCCGGAGACCGTTGTGGTAGTCGAGAATAGTCTCGCTCGCCGGATCGTAATACAGGGCATTGATCGTGAAGTCGCGCCGGATGGCGTCGTCCTCGCGCGTGCCGTAGATGTTGTCGCGCACAACGCGACCATGCTCGTCGACGACATGGTCGCGTTCGTGAAATCGGTCGTGACCATGCGTTTCGGTCTCCGCCGGGGTGCGCGCGCGGAAGGTCGAGACCTCCACGGTTTCTTCGTCAAAGAGCACGTGCACGAGCTTGAATCGCTTGCCGATGAGGCGCGAGCGCCGGAAGACCTTGTGCACCTCTTCGGGATAGGCGTCGGTGGCGACGTCGAAGTCCTTGGGGCGAAGGCCGAGCAGCAGGTCGCGCACCGCGCCGCCCACGACATACGCCTCGCGACCATGGCTGTGCAGCACCTCGCACACCTTGCGCGAGCCCGGCGAGATCGCCTCGCGGCCGATGCCGTGCTGCTCCTTCGGGACGGTTCTCGGCTCGGAGTCTGAGCCGAACCGGAGGACGCGCCGGATGAATTTCTTGATCAAGAGGGAAGAAAACTCCCGGTGCCCGCCGCTTCCAGCCGGCACTGGTACAGCGCTTCGAGGTTGGCTTGGGTGAGCATGTCGCTTGAGCGCCCCAGGCTCGCGCGGCCCGCATCATACAGTAAAACCGCAAAGCCGCAGTGCCGGGCGGCGTGTCCGGGCTCGTGCAGCGCCGCGAGCACCGTCTTTCCGCCGGACGCGCACCGGGAGAGCGTTCGCATCACCTGCGCCTGGTGGTTCAGGTCGAGATGCTGCAGCGGCTCGTCGAGCAGCAGGATGTCCGCGTCCTGCAGGAGGACCTGCGCGATGCGCGCCCGCTGCCGCTCCCCGCCTGAAAGCGTGCGATACGCCTGCGTCGCGCGATCGGCGAGATCGAGCTCGGCGAGGGAGCGGCGCGCGGCCGCCGCGCCTTTCTCGTCCCGGCTCCAGGCGCTCCTCGAGTGCGGATACCGGCCGAGCATGACGTAATCGAGCGCGCTGCCCCAAAAATCGGTTTCCTCGTCCTGGAGCAGCACGGCGATGCGCCGGGCGAGCTCGCCGCGCGGGTGCGCGGCCAGCGCGACGCCGTCGAGCGCGATCGCGCCGGACTGCGGTGCGCGCAGGCCGGCGAGGGCGAGGATGAGACTCGTCTTGCCCGAGCCGTTGCGCCCGAGGAGGGACCAGAACGCGCCCGGCGCGAGCGAGAGGTCGAGCGCGCGAACGAGCTCGCGCCCGCCCGCCGCGAGTCCGAGTCCGGCCGCTTCCAGCATCAGCGCAGCCTCCCGAGGAGGAAGAGCAGCATCGGCACGCCGATCGTCGCGGTGAGAACGCCGACCGGGAGCTCGGCGGGCGCCGCCACGGTGCGCGCGAGCGTATCGGCGAGAGCGAGCAGGCTCCCCCCCAGGCACGCGGAGAGCGGGAGCAGGGCGCCGTGGCGGTGGATGCCCGAGAGCCGCAGCAGATGCGGCACCACCAGGCCCACGAAACCGATCGAGCCGCCGAGCAGGACCGCGGCGACGGTGGCAAGCGTCGCGCAGCCGAAGGCGATCGACTGCAGCCGCGTCACCGCGACGCCGAGCGAGCGCGCCTTGTCTTCGCCGAGAATCAGCACGTCGAGCGCAGCCGACTGCGAGAAGGCGAGCGCCGCGCACGCCGCGAGCACGATGAGCGCGACGCTCGGGTCGCCCGCGGGCGAGAGGTCGCCGAGCAGCCAGAAGAGCATTCCCTGCACCTGCGAGGAGGGTGCGAGCGAGAGCATCAGCCCGACGAGCGCGCCGAATCCCGAAGCGAGTGCGACGCCTGTGAGCAGCACCCGGTACGGATTCCATCCCGACTGTCCGAGCGAGAACGCGAAGACCGCGCCGGCCGCGATCGAGGCGCCGGCGAGCGCGGCCAGATTCAGGCCGGCCGCGCCGACTCCGAGCAGCATCGCCGCAAGCGCGCCGGCCGCCGCCCCGCCGGAGACGCCCAGAATGGTGGGATCGGCGAGCGGGTTTCTGAGGAGCACCTGGAGCAGCGCGCCCGCCAGCGCGAGGAGCCCGCCGCAGGCGAACCCGGCGAGCGCCCGGGGCGCGCGCACGCCCCAGACGATCTCGCGCGCGATCTCGTCGCCGCGGCCAAGGAGCGCGTCGGCGAGCTGCCCTGGGCCGAGATCGACGCTGCCGAATGCCGTCGCGAGCGCAAGGCTTGCGGGGACGAGCGCGACGACGAGAACCGGAACGATCTTCATTCCAGACTGATGACCTGCCAGCCGCGCGCGCTCGCTTCCCGACGCAGGACCTCGTCGGGGTCCACCGCGACCGGGTGCGTCACGCGCTCGAGCAGCGGCAGGTCGTTGTGCGAGTCGCTGTAGAACCAGCTCGCGGAAAACGACGCGAGCGTCTGGCCGCGTTTTCCCAGCCATTCCGCGAGCCGCGTCACCTTGCCCTCGCGGAAAGAGGGCGTTCCCGAGGGTTTGCCCGTAAACCTCCCGTCCTCGACTTCGAGCTCGGTCGCGAGCAGTTGATCGACGCCGAATGCGCGCGCGATCGGCGCGGCGATGAAGGCGTTGGTGGAGGTGACGATCGCGCACAGATGCTTGTCGCGGAGGTGCCGCTGCACGAGGTCCATCCCTTTCGCGCGGATCATGGGCTCTATCCGGGTCCGCATGAATTCGCCGTGCCATTCGTCCAGCTTCGCGCGGGGGTAGCGCGCGAGCGGGGCGAGCTGGAATTCGAGGGACTCGCGGATGTCGAGCGTGCCCTCCTTGTACTGGCGGAAGAAACGGTCGTTCTTCGCCTCGTATTCTGCGCGCTCGAGCACGCCGCGCTCGACCAGGAACTGCGCCCACTCGTAGTCGCTGTCCCCCGAGAGCAGCGTGTTGTCGAGATCGAAGAGCGCCAGTTCCAAGTCCTTGTCCTCTCGCCTCAACGCCTGGCGGCGTCGAGCAAGCCCAGCGCTTCCTTGAGCAGGGGCAGCGTGATCGGCCGCTTGCGCTGCAGCGAATACCTGTCCAGGGCATCGAGCGCCGCGATCTGCGTGCCCATGTCGCGATCGAAGTGGGTGAGGAGGTAGCGGATCAGCTCACCGTCGAGCGCGATGCCGCGCGCCGCGGCGTGCGCGTGGAGGGCGGCGGCCTTGTCCGCGTCGCTCAAGGGGTGCAGCTGGAGCACGATTCCCGAAGCGAGGCGCGAGCGCAAATCCGCCCGCAGTCCGAGCCGCGCGGGCGGCGCCTCGCCGCTCGCGACGAGCGCCCCGCCCGAGGCGCGCAGCCGGTTGCACAGGTCGAACAGGGCGATCTGGCCGGCGTCATCCAGACGCGAGACTTCGTCCACGGCGACCGCGGCAAGGTTTCCGGTACGGGCCCAGTCTGCGTTCGCGGCCTGCACATAGGCCGAGCGACTCTTCGCGCCGGCGAAGGCGCGCAGGAGATGCGTCTTGCCGCTGCCGCTCTGGCCCCAGAGAAAAACGAAGCGCTCGCCGTCCTCGAGCGCCTCCCGCAGCGCCTTCAGCGCGGCGCCGTTTTTCCCAGGGGAAAAATTATCCAGCGTCGGGGGCGGAGGCGGGGCGAGCTCGAGTAGGAGTTGTTGCATCAATCCACGCCGCCGAGGCGGGCGGCGGACATTTCAATTAAAATTCGGGGGGCGAAAACACGTCACTTTATCTGCAACCCCCAGTCTTGACCAGCAAGAAGCCGATCAGCTACCGCGACGCCGGGGTGGACATCGACGCCGGGGACGCGCTGGTGGAAGCGATCAAGCCGTTCGCGAAGAAAACGCTGCGCCCGGAAGTGCTCGCCGGAATCGGCGGATTCGGGGCGCTCGCCGAGATCCCGAAGAAATACCGCCACCCGGTGCTCGTGTCGGGGACAGACGGGGTCGGCACCAAGCTCAAGCTCGCCTTCGAGCTGCGGCGGCACGACACAGTGGGCATCGATCTCGTGGCGATGAGCGTCAACGACATCCTCACGCAGGGCGCTGAGCCGCTTTTCTTTCTCGACTATTTCGCGTGCGGCAAGCTCGACGTAGCGGTCGCCACCGAAGTCGTCAAGGGCATCGCGCGAGGCTGCGAGCTCGCCGGCTGCGCGCTCATCGGCGGGGAGACCGCCGAGATGCCCGGAATGTACGCGGAGGGCGAATACGACCTCGCCGGGTTCGCGGTCGGCGTGGTGGAGAAAAACGCGATCGTCGACGGCCGCGACATCGTACCTGGCGACGCAGTGCTCGGACTTGCGGCTAGCGGCCCGCATTCCAACGGTTATTCTCTGATCCGAAAGATTCTCGAGCGCGCCAAGCCACCGCGCGGGATTGACCTTCTCGAGCCTACGCGCATCTACGTCAAGCCCGTTCTCAAGCTTCTGGATTCGGTGCCCGTCAAGGGCCTGGCTCACATCACGGGCGGCGGTCTGATCGGCAATGTGCCACGCATTCTTCCGGAAAAGACCAGAGCGGTCATCGAGAAAGCCTCTTGGCCGCGGCCCACGGTCTTCGAGTGGCTGCAGCGCGAAGGCAAGGTCGCCGAGGCCGAGATGCACCGCGTGTTCAATTGCGGAATCGGCATGGCGGTCGTGGTCGCGGCCGAGCACGCCGACGCGGCAGTCCGCGCCCTGTCCGGCGCAGGGGAAACCGTGTTCCGCATCGGCCGCATCGAAGCGCGCAAAGGCGCCGAGCCGCAGGTCTTGATCGCCTAAAAATGGAAAAGCGCATCGAGCAGATCATCCAGGTCGTCGCGGGCACGGCGCTCGCGATCGGCTGCCTGATGGTGCTGAGGCCTTTCCTCGCGGCGCTGCTGTCTGCCGCGATCCTGTGCTTTTCGACCTGGCCGCTCTATCGGCTGATCGAGCGCAGGCTCGGAGGCCGGCGCACGCTCGCCGCGCTCGCAATGACCCTGCTCATGATCTTGGTGCTGGTGTTGCCGCTGGCGCTGATCGCGGGGTCCTACGTGGACGACATCCCGCAACTGCTCGAAGGACTGCGCGAGTCGCTCGCCCAGGGACTGCCCAGGCCTCCAGGCTGGGTCGCATCGATCCCGCTGGTGGGCGAGTCGCTGGACGCCAGCTGGCGCGAGATAGCCGGCAGCAAGGCAGCGCTCGCGGAAGCGCTGAAGCGGATCGCGCAGCCGGCGCGCGCAGTGCTGGTGCAGGCCGGCATCATCGTCGGCGAGGGAGTGCTGCAGTTCACCCTGATCGCCTTCATCGGATTTTTCTTCTACCGCGACGGCGCGGCCTTGGCGCAGGCTCTGCGCAAGGGCCTCGACCGCGTCGCCGGCAACGTTGCCGGCCGCCTGCTGGAGATCGTCGGGGGCACCATCAACGGCGTGATGTACGGCATCGTCGGCACCGGACTCGCGCAGGGCCTGGTGGCGGTCATCGGCTTTCTCATCGCCGGCGTGCCCGGAGCGCTGATGCTGGGTTTCATCACCGCCTTTCTTTCGATCGTTCCGGCGGGACCGCCGCTGATCTGGATCAGCGCCACGATCTGGCTCTTCTTCCAGGACCAGTCGGGCTGGGCCGTGTTCATGGCGCTGTGGGGATTCTTCGTCGTGAGCGGCATCGACAATATCGTGAAGCCCCTGCTGATCAGCCGCGGCTCGAGCCTGCCCTTTGTTCTGGTGCTGCTCGGCGTCCTCGGCGGGATACTCGCGTTCGGCTTCGTCGGCATCTTCCTCGGCCCGACGCTGCTCGCGGTCGGCTTCAGGTTCGTGCGCCGCTGGGCGGCGCCGCAGCACGGGGCCGATGAGGCCACTGCGGGAAAAAAATGACAAAAATGTAATCGAGCCGTCAGTTTCCCGCCCGTTGCCGCTCGCTAGAGTGGCCGCACTTCTTTCCCCGATGGACCGCCTCCGATTATGAAACTGCGTGTTCAGTCGCGCGTCAAATATGTAGTCAATTAGGCGTTTATCCGTAGCGCATTTGACATGACGCCGCCGTAAGCTGGTAGGCGTACGGAGACCCGTCGCAAGGAGGCCGCAAATGAAAGCGCTACACGACAGGACGCAGAATCTGCAGGCTCAGAGCGTTGCAACCGATCTCGCGGCGCGAGTCGCGGGGATTTTCGAGGAATACCCCATCCTGTACGGATTCTCGGTGCAAAGGCGCTCCACGCTTACAAAGGAACGCGCCGTTGCCCCGCTCCAGGGCGAGTTGTGCCTCGCCGACGTCTCGGTGAGCGCCTGGCCCGGTTTTCGCGCGACGCTCGAGTTCTACAACGAGATAGCGTGCGCG
>Ga0210382_10000294_pt1 | contig 18896 bp, 16 predicted proteins | sample PLMedo_FD_155452 | JGI IMG/M metagenome (GOLD analysis project Ga0210382, IMG submission 155452) | Groundwater sediment microbial communities from an aquifer in East River, Colorado, USA - PLM0_60_coex redo | ecosystem: Environmental > Terrestrial > Soil > Riparian zone | place: USA: East... | reverse complement strand
CGCGCCCAAAGAGAAGCAGGCGTATGTCGCCGGCTTTCTGGCCGGCGCCGCCGACGCGGCGGCGAGTAACAGCGATACGGCTGTGATCCGCACGACGGTCGACTCATTGTACCGGGCGCGCGCACTGCAATTCCCGTTCGGGCATATGGTTTATGCAAACCAGCTCGACGAATTCTACTGGTGGGATAATCACGTTCCCATCCCGTTGTATCTGGCATTGTCGAGCATCAATCAACGGTTACGGCAACAGCAGCACGATCCGTAGTCCGAGACGTGCGACTTTCAACTTTAGGGAGATCTAGCCATGAAACGGATATTAGGGACTGCGGTGAGTGCGGCTTTGATGCTGGGCGCAGCGAGTCTGGCAACGGCTCAGCAGGGGTTCTTCCACACTCCCGTTTTTGTAGCGCAGCCGGGGATCGTTCATCCCTTCAGCACGGGCGCGTCGACTGAATTCAACGCCCGCTTTGTGACAGCCATCCCGCTGTCGATCAAGCGCACGACTCTGGTCGGGATCATTCAATGGACACCGTTCGCCGACAACGGCACTGGGGGCAAAGCGAACTCTCCGGCATTCGTGTACGGGCCCGTCGTCAATCTGTTTAATGAGAAGTACTGGAGCTTTGATATCGACGGGCTGTTCGCTTATGGCCCGGCAGCGACTGGCAACAGCGACTACACGCACAAATTCCTGGTAGAGGGCGACTTCTTTCTGAAGCTCGGCAGTATGATGAACGCGAAAAGTCAGTGGAACAGCCTGAGCGTCTATGCGATGTTCGCGTACGTGCTCAGTGGGTTGCCAAGTGGTGTAGAGTCCAAGGATCGCATGGTCTTATTGTCGGGCTTGTCATTGCCGCTGGCGCCCTGGAAGAAGTAGGGTCGACCGACGGCGCGGTGTATCCCGTGCGTGGGAGTTGGAACGGAACAGGATGCCAGCAAGTGAGGCATTTCTCATACAAGGAAACACGAACATTGACAAACATTAGCAATCAGTTTTGTAAATCTATGAGGCGGCTGGGGATCGAACCCAGGACCTACGGATTAAAAGTCCGTTGCTCTACCAACTGAGCTACCGCCTCCTGACAACTACAACCTCGTCAAACTTAACCGTCGAAAAAAGGCGTCAAAATAACGGCGTCAAGCCGAACGGCGTCGCAAGAGGCGTCAAAAGACACCGTAGGAGCGTAAAACCGGTGATACGTCCAAGCTACTTGGCGCGATCATGCGCGAATGGTCCTAAGAGCCAATCCGGCAAGTCTGCGGGTGGTGCAGGTCGCGGAACACGTCGCGAAAGGGTGCGCCCGGCTCGCAAGGACGTTTCGCGGGCCCGGCATGCTCTCACGGGCGGATCAAATCGTGCGCGCCTCGACGTCAATCGCGTTAAACGTCGTCGAGGGCTGCGGTCGCGGCAGCGTGGCCGACTTTCGACGGTTTCTGCTACAAGCGCGTGGGTCGGCGCAAGAGACGCTTACCCTGTTGCGTCTCGTCATTCCGATCGATGATGACCAGGCTGCGACGGTGCGCTCGCTCCAAAGCAGCACCGTCCTGATCCTCAAGATGCTCACCCGACTGTACGAGCATCCGCCACCAGACAAATAACGCCGCTGATTTGACGTCTCTCAGACGTTTTTGATTGGACGTCTCTTTCGACGCCGTTCACTTGACGCGGTTGTCTCGACGCCGTTCATGTGACGGTGTTCTTTGGACGTCGTTAGGCCAGGGACGTCGTTAGGCCAGGGACGTCGTTAGGCCAGTTATTAGAAAACCCAATGAAGGCCGATCTGGGTTTGCTGCGGATCGCCCAAGCCGCTGCGCAGCGTGCCGTCGAAGTTGAAGAGCAACGCTTGCGCTGGATCGCGGAAGTTTTCTGAGCCGAGCACATTGAACATCTGCGCGACCAGCTCGACGCGACCCTTGCCGACGTTGAACGGCCAGGTCAATCCCACGTCCCACGAGAAGTAGCTGTTGTCTTTGCGCAGCGTGTTGCGCTTCAAGATGCTGCCATTCACACAGATGCGGTCGGAAGGGGTGGTGGCGCGTGCGCCCCGTGCTGGGGTGCCTGGGCGACCGCAACTTTCAGATGTCGGCTGGGCCGAGTAGAGACTCACGCGGTTGTTCAGGAACAAGCCGCCGCCGATGTGCGCCACCATCCAGCCGTTGAACCGGTGACGCTGATCGCGGTCGCTCCAGTTGTACTCCGCCTGCAGCGAATCGACCTGCGCGTACCGGAAGGTAAATGGATCACGCTCGTTATCGTCATCCGACTTGTCGAAGGACAGGGTGTAGTTCACCTGGAACTGGAAATTCGGATCGAGGACACGCTTCAGCCCGATCGTAATGCCGTTGTAGCGTGACTTAGCGCTCGACTCCACGGTCGTCAGCGTGAAGATGCCGTTCCCGCCCGGAAGCCCGCTGCCCCATGGGCTGCCGAAGTGGCCGTCGTTGCGGTTGATGAACCGTGTCAGGTGGTCGGACCGGGAATGCGTGTAGCTGATCGAGGCGCCGAGGTCGGCGCCGACTTGCCACTCATATCCCAGGCTCGCGCTGAGCGTCCGCGGATTCTGGAATTCTTTGTCGAAGACAAAGACGTCCGGGAAGAATACGGCGCTCTGCGCAACGTTGTCCGGAAGTTGGGCGTTGAATCCAGGCACCGGTCCGAAGTAGGCTCCTGGGAACGGCACGCCGCGGAAATACGTCATCCCGATCGAACCATTGGTGCTGCGGCTCGAGGCCAGGTTGAGGCCGGGAATCCGTGCGTAGTACAAGCCCGCGCTGCCGCGCACGACGCGCCGCCCGTCGCCGCCAGGATCATAGGCAAACCCGAAGCGCGGCTGCAACATCTTCTTGTCCGATGGAATCGTCCCGTCGGACGGGAACGTGTAGGTGCCGGTCGTATTGGTTACCGTCTGTCCGATGAACGGCGCGTAGAACACTTGCGACGGGGGCGTAATCGGGTCCGCCTGAATTTCCGCTTCCCACCGTAGCCCGTAGTTGAACGTCCACTTGGCGTTTGGCTTCCACGAATCCTGGAGGTAAAAGGCCAGGTCGGTTTGCGGGATGTCCTGGGTGCCCGACTCACGCAGCGATCGGCCGACGCCAGCTTGTTGGAGATACAACAGCACAGGCCCCGTCTGTACGCCTGCCGGGCATGCACCCGTGTTGTTCGGCGGGCCCACCGAGCACTCCACGTAATTGGGATCCGCGACGAAGTTCAGGAAGCCGTTGACTGAACTGAAGATGTAGCGCGAGTTCCCGAACCCGACGAACGTCTGAATTGAGTGCACCTTGTTGTACTCGAAGCCGAGCTTGAAAAAGTGATCGCCCTTGGCGAACGAGATGTTGTCGAGCAGCTGCACGCGCGTGTCGTAGTAGTCGACCGGTAGAAAGAACGGCATGCCGAACCGGAAGTTCGGGGCGACCGCGATGTCGGGGAAGGGCCGATTGCCGGCATCCACCCGATTGGCCCCAAGTGCCGCGCTTCGTGGCCCATCATACGGGCGGGGGCGATCCTCGCGCGAATACTGGAATCGGAATTCGTTCGCCATGTTCGGCGTGAGGTACGACACCAGGCTGCCGTTCACGGCATTGGAGTGATCCTGCTCCAGCCCGTTCGCGCTGCGCGCCCAGCTGTCCACGTCGAATGTGCCGTTTGCCTGCTCCGACCATGTGTAGTTGTACTTCAGCGACGCATGGTGGCGGTCGGAGAGGTTGAAATCGAATTTCGCGAGCAGGACGCGCGCATTGTTGGTGCGCGCGATAGAGCCATAGTCGTTCCGCATCGCCCCGCCGTACGCAGTATCCATCCAGGCGCGCAGCAGCGGATCGATCCGGTTAGGGTTGGTCTGCTTCGTCTCGTCGTAGATCTGCTGGTCGTACGCTACGAAAAAAAACGCCCGATCGCGCTTGATCGGACCGCCGAGCGTGAATCCGAACTGGTGCTGCGTAAAATCAGGCGGTGGGAGCGTCACGCCGGCATGGTGCGGCTGGCCCGACAGCGCTCCGTCCTTTCCATAATAGTGCAGCGAGCCGCGAACCTGATTGGTCCCGGACTTGGTCACCACGTTCACGAAGCCGCCGGAGGAACGCCCAAACTCGGCATTGGCGCCCGAGGACGTCACCACGATCTCCTGCACGGCGTCGAGGTTGAATGTGAAAGGCGGGCGCTGGCCGCCGCGCTGCTCGCCGAAGAAGGGATTGTTGAAGTCGGCGCCGTCCACCGAGACGTTGTTGTGAATTCCCTTCTGCCCGCCGATCGACAGCTCATCGCCGTCCGGACCCTGCACGATCGCCACGTTCGGCGTGAGCAGCGTCAGATTCAGGTAGTTGCGCCCGTTGTTGGGGAGGCGCGAGATCGCCTCGTCGGGCAGGCGAGTCGAGCTCTCGATCTTCGTGGCGTCGACGACCGGCTGGGTCGCTTCGACGACCACCGCCTGCAGCTGCACGGCGGCCAGGGGGAGATTCAGGTTCACCGTCTCACCCACGCCGAGGCGGACGCGGGTGCGCCGCGTCTCGCTGAATCCGACCGCGCGGGCGGTGACGTCGTACGTCCCGAGCGGCATGAGGGGCGCGATGAAAACGCCGCGCTCACTGGTCACGACCTGGCGCTGGAAGCCGGTCTGTGACTCGTGCAGGACGACGGTCGCGCCACCGACCGGCGTTCCTGAGGGATCGGTGACCGTGCCGCGGATAACGCCTGTGGTCGCCTGCGATTGTGCAGCCAGCAAGACGGGGAATGCCAGAGCCAATACGACCGGCCCGAGGAGCTTGCGCACCATGCTTCAGCCTCCGACGGGTTGGGAAGAGTGTTTCGGGACGGCTAGCGTATCACCGGAAATGAAGGATGGCAAGAAGCCCGCTTACCATCGATTTTCCTGCGCATGCAGAATGCCGAAATCGCCCGCCTGCTCAGTGACGTCGCCGATCTGCTCGAGATCTCCGCGGGCAATCCGTTCAAGGTCCGGGCCTATCGCAACGCCGCGCGCACCGTTGCGGATCACTCCGATCCCATCGCCGAGCTCGTCTCGGGCGGAGAGTTCGACCTCACCGACCTGCCGGGGATCGGGGGCGGCATCGCGAAAGAGATTACGGCGCTGGTCGAAACGGGTACCCTGCCCCAGCGCCAGCAGCTCGCGGCAACGGTGCCACCGGGATTGCTCGAGCTGTTGCGCATTCCGGGCCTCGGCCCCAAGCGCGTCAAGCTGTTTCACGAGCAGCTGAAGGTGAACAGCGCCCGAGATCTCAAGGACGCGCTGGAAAAGGGGAAGATCGCGAAGCTTCCCGGTTTCGGTCCCAAGCTGCTCGAAAAGATCCGCGAGGGCGTCTCGGGCCCCGCAGTGACAACGCAGAAGCGCATGGTGCTGCACGAAGCCGAGCAGTATGCGCGGGCGATTGTGGAGTACCTCAAGGCGGGCGGAGGCATCGACGCGATCGACGTGGCCGGCAGTTTCCGGCGGCGCAAGGAGACCATCGGGGACCTGGACATCGTGGTAAGCTGCATGAATCCAGGCGCGGTTATCGCGCGGTTTGGAAAATTCGGCGAAGTCACGCATGTCGCGTCGCAGGGAGACACGCGGTCGACCGTGCTGCTCTCCAGCGGCCTGCAGGTAGATCTCCGCGTGGTGGAACCCGCGGCCTTCGGCGCGGCGATGCAGTACTTCACCGGCTCCCAGGCACACAACATCGAGCTGCGCAAGGTCGCGCTGGCCAAGGAGCTGAAATTGAACGAGTACGGAGTCTATCGCGGATCGAAGTGTATCGCGGGGCGCACCGAAACAGAGGTGTACGGGGTCCTTGGCCTGGACTGGATCCCGCCTGAGCTGCGCGAAGGGCGCAACGAGATCGCGCTGGCTCGGGAGCACAAGCTTCCCGCGCTCGTCACGCTGGAGGAGATCCGCGGCGACCTGCAAATGCACACCGACGCGAGCGACGGCAAGGCGACACTGGCCGAAATGGTCGAGGGCAGCCGCTCACTCGGCTATGCCTATGTCGCCATCACGGATCATTCGCCGCGCATGTCGATGGCCGGACAGACTCCCGCCGAGATCCGCGCCCAATGGAAGCAGATCGACCAGCTCAATAAAGGAATGCGCGGCTTCCGCATCCTGAAAAGCGTCGAGATGGACATTTTGGAAAGCGGGAAGCTCGATTTGCCGGATGACCTGCTGGCAGAAGCCGACTACGTGGTGGCGACGATTCACTATGGCCTCAAGCAGAGCGAGCGGCAGCTCACCGACCGGCTGCTCGCCGCGATCGAGAGCCGTTGGGTGGACGCGATCGGCCACCCAACCGGCCGGATCGTGCCGGTGCGTCCTTCCTACCCGCTCGACTTCGACGTCGTGGCAAAGGCCGCGGCCAACGCGAAGTGCCTGCTCGAAATCAACGGCAGCGAACGCCTCGATTTGCCGGACACGCTGGCAGCAGCCGCCAAGTCGCACGGCGTCCGGTTCGTGCTGTCGACGGACGCGCACAACCAGCGCGAGCTGGGGTTCATGCGGTTCGCCGTCGCGGTGGCGCGACGCGCGGGTCTGACCGCGGCCGACATCCTCAACACGCGGCCGGCGCCGGAGTTTTTGAAAGGATTACGTCGCAGCCGAAATCGTTAGCAGCTCGATCTGGGCGACCGGCTCGAAGCTGTAGCGGTGGTGACGGGTGGGACCGAGGCGCTGAATCGCGGCGAGGTGCTCGGGCGTTGCGTAGCCTCGGTTCGTTTCCCAAAAGTAGCCGGGGTGGCGCGCGGCCAGCAGATCCATCAGGTAGTCGCGCAGGACCTTGGCGATGACGGACGCCGCCGCGATCGAGTGGCAGCGCGCATCCCCGTCCACGATGGCTTCGTGCGCGCACCCGAGCTCCGGGCACGGCAGCCCATCGACGAGCACGTGCGCCGGGACGATGCCGAGCCGCCGGAGCGCGCGCGCCATCGCGAGGATCGAGGCGCGGCGGATGTTGAGGCGGTCGATCTCGTGGACGCTGGCCGCGCCGACCGCGAAGGCGGCGGCACGCTCACGGATCTTCACGGCAAACTTCTGGCGCTGCAGCGCCGTGAGCACCTTCGAGTCGTCGAGCCCGCGGATCGGCTTCGCGCCCATTGGAAACACGACGGCCGCGGCGACCACTGGACCCGCCAGTGGACCGCGGCCGACTTCATCGATTCCGGCGACGATGCTCCGACCTTCGCACCACAACGCCGCCTCGCGGTTCAGCGATGGGCGGCGGTGTTTCACGTCTGCGTCGGCTCCGGTTCGGCGCGGCTGGGGGGGCTGGGGGGGCTGGCGGTCGGGACCGTGATCCCGCGCTTCTCGCGGATCCGTGCCGCCTTGCCGGCGAGCCGGCGCAGGAAGTACAGCTTGGCGCGCCGCACGCGGCCCTTCCGCAGCAACCCGATCTCGGCAATCAACGGCGCATGGAGCGGGAAGATCCGCTCGACGCCCACACCCGCGGAAATCTTACGGACCGTGAACGTCTCGTTGATGCCGCCGCCGCGCCGGGCAATGCAGATCCCCTCGAACGCCTGGAGACGCTCCTTCTCACCCTCGCGAACGCGAACCATGACGCGCAGCGTATCGCCGGGAGCAAAGGCCGGGATGTCCGTCTTCAGGCCTTCGCGCTCGACTGCTCTCAGTCTTTCCATACTTATTCCCCGTGTTTCAACCAGATATCTGGTCTGCGTTCGCGCGTGAGGCGCTCGGCTTGCGCCGCCCGCCATGCCGCAATCTTGTCGTGGTCGCCACTCAACAATACGTCCGGGACGTCGAGCCCGCGATAGCTGGGCGGCCGCGTGTAGCTGGGCGGCGCCAATAATCCATCATAATGCGAGTCGCTCGAAGCCGACTCGTGATCCCCCAGCGCGCCGGGCAGCAGCCGTACGACCGCGTCCACGACGCCCAGTGCCGCCGGCTCCCCGCCCGACAACACGAAATCGCCGATCGAAACCTCTTCCGCGCCAAGGATGTCCACCACTCGCTGATCGACGTCCTTGTAGTGCCCACATACCAACGTCAGCTCACTGCCCAACGAATAACGGACCGCGGTATCGTGCGTGAACAGCGTTCCGCGAGCCGAGAGGAGGACGATTGGACCCTGCACAACCTTCAGATCCTCCACCGCCTCCACCAACGGCTCCACTTTCAGCACCATCCCGGCGCCGCCACCGTACGGCGCGTCATCCACCGTATGATGCTTGTCGTGCGCGTAATCACGCAGTTGCACGACGCGGTATCGCACCAATCCCGCTGCCGCGGCGCGCCCCAGAATGCTCGACGAGAGCGGCGCGGTGAACCAATCCGGGAACAGCGTCACGACGTTGATCCGCAGCATCGCTACTCGTCCACCGCGACGAGCTGGTCGCGCCATCCTTCGACCGTTGCCCGCGAGGTCACCCCCTCGAAGCCGAGCAGCCATTCGCGATGATACGAGCGGCGCCGCGCGATCACCAACGGACCCGCCAGGACCTTGCGATCTTCGTCCAGGACGTAGAGTCGCGCCTTCGGTACGAACACCGTCCCCGGTTTCTCCACGAGGGGGAATACCGCGACCTCCCCGTGCTGGCCGTGCGGCTTGCGCAGCCGCCCGACTACGCGGCGGGCGTCGCGGGCGGAGGCGCGGATTTGCCTAGTACGCCGGCCTTCTTGAGGAGCGAACGGACCGTATCGGTCGGCATTGCGCCCTTCTCGAGCCAGGCCCGCGCCTGCTCGGCGTTCACGTTGATCACTGCCGGGTTCGCGCGGGGGTTGTAATTGCCGATCGTCGCGACAAAGCGCCCATCACGCGGCGATTTGGAGTCCGCGACGACGATGCGGAAAAAAGACTGACCCTTGCGTCCCACGCGTCGGAGCCGAATTCGAGTTGCCATAACGTTCCTTACATCCTTTTGAGGAACTTGCCCATCTTGCGCATCTGCTGGAACTGTTCCAGCAAGCGGTTCACTTCCTGCACGGGCCTTCCGGATCCTCTCGCGATCCGCAACTTGCGCGATCCGCTCAATACGCTGGGATCGGCACGCTCCTGTGGGGTCATCGAGAGCACGATCGCCTCCACATGCTTGAGGCGTTTGTCGTCCATCGACACACCCTGCAGCGCCTTGGCGTTGATGCCCGGCAACAGCCCGAGCACCTGCTTCAGCGGACCCATGTTCTGCATCTGCTTCAACGCGACCAGAAAATCCTGCAGGTCCATGCCCTTCTTGGACCGCACCTTTTGCTCGAGGCGCTTGGCGGCTTCGGCATCGACGGTCGCCGCCGCCTTCTCGACGAGCGCGACGACATCGCCTTGCCCGAGAATCCGCCCCGCCATCCGGCCGGGATCGAACGGCTCGAGCGCGTCGGGCTTCTCGCCCACGCCGATGTACTTGATCGGCACGCCGGTCACGCCGTGAATCGACAGCGCCGCACCACCCCGGGCGTCACCATCGAGCTTCGTCAGGATCACACCCGTGAGCCCGACCCCCTCGTGGAACCCGCGCGCGATTTTCACGGCGTCCTGGCCCGTCATCCCGTCCGCGACGAGCAGTACTTCCTTGGGCGCCACCGCGACTTTCAGCGCCCGCAGCTCATCCATCATCTCGGCATCGATCTGCAGCCGGCCGGCCGTATCGACGATCACCGTCCGCGCGCGGGCCGATTCTGCCTGTCGCAGCGCATCCCTCACCAGCGTGGGGACGTCCTGCTCCCGGCTCCCCGCTCCCTGCTCCGGCAGCACCGTCACGCCAATCTGCTCGCCCAGCTGCCGCAGCTGCTCCGCCGCCGCAGGCCGATAGATGTCGGCCGCCACCAGCGCCGGAGCCTTCTGCTCCAGCTTCAGCCGGCGAGCGAGCTTGGCCGCGGTGGTAGTCTTCCCCGATCCCTGTAACCCGACGAGGAGAATGACCGTCGGACCTACGGAGGCGAATTCGAGGCCGGCCTTCGTGCCGCCGAGCAGCGTCGCAATTTCGTCGTGCACCAGCTTGACGACTTGCTGGCCGGGACTGACTGCTTTGACCTGCAACGCGCCGACGGCCTGCTCGCGCACCCGCTCGACGAACCCGCGCGTGACTTCGAAACTCACGTCCGCCTCAAGTAGGTGGCGGCGAATCTCGCGCAGCGCGTCGGTGACGTCGCTTTCCGAGAGCACCCCGCGACCCCTGAGCCGGCTCAGAACGCCGGTCAGCTGCTCGGAAAGGGCCGTAAACATAAGCGTAGCAAGCTAAATGGCGAGTACCCTTAAACCAAGTGGGGGTCTTACATTGGCATCTATGACGGGCCAAATCCGCGAGACGCAGCAGACGCCACAGACGCAGCAGGTCATCCCGCAGTGGTCGCGGCCGGACGACGCCGAGCGGCAGGCACGGCTCGAGGCCATGAAGCGGCGCGCCACCGGCTTGCTGGCGATCGCACTGCTCGTGTTCGTCGTCGCGAGCCTGTACGAGCCGCTGTACCCCTGGCTCGGCTACGTCCGCGCGACCGCGGAGGCCTCACTCGTCGGCGGACTGGCGGACTGGTTCGCGGTGACGGCGCTGTTTCGACACCCGCTTGGCCTGCCGATTCCCCACACCGCCATCGTCGCCACTCGCAAAGAGCGGATCGGGCAGATCCTGGGCAACTTCGTGCAGAATCACTTCCTGTCGCGCGAAGTCATCGCTGCGAACCTGCGCCGCGTGCATCCCGCTGAGCGAGCGGCCCGGTGGCTCGCCGACCGCGAACACGCGCGCCAGATCTCCCGCCAGTTCGCCAGCGGCCTGGTGAAAACGCTGGACGGATTCCCTCCCAACGAGCTGCAGGATCTCGTCAGTCAAGTGGTCCGGAACCGCGTGCGGACATTTCGCGTGGCGCCGGCGCTCGGCAAGACACTGGCGATGGCGCTCGCCGACAACCGGCAGGAAGAGCTGCTCAACGCGACGGTGAAACTCGCGGCGGAGGCGGTCAGGAACAACCGCGACCTGATCCGCGAGCGCGTGCGCGCCGAGACGCCGTGGTGGGTGCCTCCGGTGCTGGACGACAAGATCTATCAGAAGATCATCGAAGCGGTCGAGCGGCTGCTGCACGACATGGTCATGGATCCGGCACATCCGCTGCGCACCGCGTTCGACGACGCGATTCGGGACTTCATCGAGCGGCTGCAGCATTCGCCGGAGGTGATCGCGCGCGCGGAAGCGTTAAAGGAAGAGTGGCTCATGGGCGCGCAGACGGACGAGCTGGCGCGCAAACTGTGGGAAGGCGTCCGGGAGGCGGTGTCCAAGTATGCGACCGCTACCGACGGGGGGAGCAACGCTGGGCCAAGCCCGCTCGACAGCGGCCTGAGCGAATTTGGCGTCGCCCTGCTGTCGAATCCCACGCTCCTCGCCGAGATCGATGATCTGCTGATCGACGTCACCGCGGGTGTCGTCGAAAAGTATCGGCACGAGATCGGCGACTTGATAGCCCAGACCGTGGCGAGTTGGGATCCGGAAGCGACATCGCGGCGCTTCGAGCTGGCGGTGGGACGGGACCTGCAGTTTGTGCGGATCAACGGCACGCTCGTCGGCGGGCTCGTCGGCTTGCTGATCTATACGATTACTCGCGTCCTCCGTTAAGACGCACCATCGGTAAGGCGCGCCAGCCTCGCCATTCCGCTGGCGCATCTACCAAGCGAACCACGGGACGTCCATCGACGGTCAGTTGTTTTATTTCCGACCGTCGGGCCGTCCGGCCGTCGGGCCGCCGTTTGGCCCACGCGCGCTGCAGCCCGCCCGTGAACCGAGTCGCAGCCGCGGCGTCGTCCCAGACGCTGTACCACACGAGGGCATCGCTCTTCGGCCCGAGCACCTGATAACGGTCGCCGTCCCAGCCCGTCGCGAGGGTGGCCGCTTCCGTCTCGCTTCCCAACAGCTGCTGGAACAGCAGGCGCGTTTCGAACTCGCCCAGGTTGTCTTCCCACTGCGCGGTATCCGGCTCGCCCGCCGCAAATGCCACGTCCGTCGGCTCGTCGTGCGCGGCGTAGCGCTCGGGATGCAGGATCTGCTCGGTCGATGTCGGCATCGCGGCGAGCACCGACCGGCCGTAGTACTTGTGCCGGAACCAGACGATGAAGTCGGCGCCGCCGAGGTAAGGAAAGACGAGCCCTTCACGCAGCCACAGTGGCGCACGCGCGAATTCTTTCATCTGCGCCTGCTGCGCGGCCATCGCCTCGCGCTGCTTCCAGAACCACCCCAGCGGGAACGTGTCGGGCTTCTGCTCCGGCATCAGGACGGGAATCTGCGCGACCGTCGCCTGACCTTCGAGAACCGCCTGCGCCGCGGAGCGCCGGTCGTTGGCGTGCCGTTGCTCGATGATCGAATCGAGATGGACGTACTGATCCTGCAATGCATGGACCAGCTCGTGAGACACGACGATGCGCAGCTGAAACGGCTCGATATCGGCGGGGATGTACAGGGCATTCGAATCGGGATCGTAGTAGCCCGCGATCTGCTCGGTGAGCAAATCGATCATCGTGGGCCGGAGCTCGAGCGAATCGGGAATCAAGCCGAAGAGGCGGAGCGCCGATTGCAATCCGGCGAGCTCAGCAGGCGGCAGATCGTCGTCGAACTTGTGGATGACGTAGTCGCGGACCTGCGCGCGGCTGCGGCGCAGCACCAGGGGCTCGCGTTTGAATGGGAGTCCCGTCGCCTGCGCGACGACGGGCATCATCCGGTGCACCATGTCCTTCAGCTCCGCCTCGCCCTGCACCGCCTGCGCACGCTCGCGGCATCCCAGGCTCAGCACGACGACAATGGCGCCAGCGAGGCGGCTCAGCCCGCCCACTCGATACCCTTCCCCACAGCTTGCCCGACGACGCGTGCGACTTCCTTGCCCGTCACGACGAGGCCCTGGCGCTCGAGCTCGGCGCGCAGCCGGCGGTCGAGGTCGATGCGCTGCGCTTCAAGCGAGGACGGGGGAGGACGGTCGGCGGCGGGGGGCGGCGATGGTTCTTCCGCCGCCGCCTCTTTCGCCGCCCTTCGCCGCCCTTCGCCGCCCCCGAGCATTTGCTCGATCTCTTCACCGAATCTTTGCAGCACCGTCGCGAGATCCGGCATTGGCTCCTCGGGCGCCGCTCCTTCTTCTTCCGTCAGCCCGCGGCGAATCATCGCTTCGACCTTCTTGCGGTCGCGAATCAGCTTGTCGAGCTCCGGCGACACGCGCGCCGTCGCCTGCGCGTGCGCACACGCCTCGTCGAGCACGTCGATCGCTTTGTCGGGCCGCGCGCGATCGGGCACGAAGCGGTCGGTCAGGACGATCGCCGCCTTGAGCGCGTCGTCCGAAATCGCGACGGCGTGATGGCGCTCGAGCCGCCCCCTGCGGGCGACCAGGACCTCCCACGTCTGGATCGCGTCCAGCTCTTCGATGGTGACGGGCTGAAACCGGCGCTCGAGCGCGGGATCGGTCTTGATCCACTTGTTGTATTCCTCGCCCGTCGTCGCACCAATGACCCGAATGTCGCCGCGGACCAGCGCGGGCTTCAGCATGTTGGCGGCGTCCATGGCCGCGCCCATCGCCGTCCCCTGTCCGATGAGGTTGTGCAGCTCGTCGACGAACAAGATGAGATTGCGGTCGGCCTGCAGCGCCTGGATGAGACGGCGGATCCGGTCTTCGTACTGGCCGCGGAACGACGTGCCCGCGAGCATCGAGACGTGGTCCAGCCCCAGGAGCCGGGCATCCTTCAGGGCGGGCGGGACGTCGCCGGACGCAATACGTTGCGCCAGGCCTTCCACGATCGCGGTCTTGCCGACGCCCGCCTTCCCGACGAGCGCCGCATTGTTCTTTCCTTGCCGCAGCAGAATGTCCACGACGCGCGAGATCTCGGCGTCGCGGCACCGCACCGGCTCGAGATCGCCGCGGCGCGCCTGCGCCGTGATATCGATGCCGACGCGCTCCAGCACGTCGCCCGAATCGAATAGCCCTTCGAAAGGGTTACCCATCTATTAGTCGCCTTTGAGAAAATGCCCGTACCAGGCAATGATCGCGTCACCGAACACGAACGCCACGACCGCACCGACAGCGAGGAATACCCCGAACGGCACGAGTCGCTTCCGCTTGATCGACAGCGGAATGAAAATGAGCGAGCCCAGCGCCGCGCCGGCGAACACGGTGAGCAGCACGCCCTGCCATCCGACGAAGCTGCCGACCATCGCCATCATTTTTACGTCGCCGCCACCCATCGCTTCTTCTTTAAAGACCCACGTCCCCGCCATTCCGACGAGCCACAACAATACGAAGCCGACGGCGGCGCCGAGCAGCGCGTGCAGGAAACCATCGACTCCGCCGCCCAGCGCCAGCAGCAGGCCGATGACGAGCCCGCCCCAGGTGAATTCGTCCGGAATGATGTAGTGGCGCGCGTCGGTGATCGCGATGCCGAGCAGGATCGTCCCGAACAATGCGGCGGCGACGGCATGCAACGTCATGCCATACGCCAGCAACGAGGCGCCGAACAGCACACCGACCAACGCCTCGATCAGCGGATACTGTTTGGAGATCGGCTTGTGGCACCAGCGGCATTTGCCGCGCAGCCACAGCCAGGAAAAGACGGGGATGTTGTCGCGCCAGGCGATGGGCTGCTTGCAATGCGGGCACGTCGAGCGCGGCCGCACGAGCGATTGATCGCGCGGCAGCCGCAGGATGCACACGTTGAGGAAGCTGCCGACGCACAGGCCGAGCAGCACGGCGCCGGCGACGATGACGATATCAGTGCCCACGCAGAACCTCGTAGAGCAGGATCCCGGCCGCCACGGCGACGTTGAGCGACTCGGCGCCGCGCGCGAGCGGAATCGCCACGCGCTGGGCCGCGATCGCGTTGAGCTGCGGACGGACTCCCGCTCCTTCGTTGCCGACGATCACCGCGATGAGCTCCTGGCCTGATGTCATGGAATCGAGTGCGCGAGCGAGCGGCACACCGTCCGCCGCGGCCGCCCACAACGTGATGCCGCGGTCACGCGCCCACGCGATGAAGGGCGCGTCGTCGAGCTGCACGACGGGGTGACGGAACGTCGCTCCCATCGCCGCCCGCAATGCTTTCGGGTTCATCGGATCCGCGCTGCCGCGGAGCAACAGACTCGCCGATGCCCCGAGCGCGTGCGCGGTCCGGATCAGCGTGCCGACGTTGCCGGGATCCTGCACGCCGTCCACGACGAGCAAGGGCCCCGCAGCGATATCCGCCAGCGCCCACGTGCGCGGCTGCACGATCGCGAGAATTCCCTGCGGCGTGTCGGTGCCTGCGAGATCGCTGAACGCGCGCGATCCGATCTCCTCCACTGCCACCGCGTGGCTGGCGAGCTCGGCCGCGAGCGCCTGGCCTCGCGTCGTCCGTGCGAGCTCGGGGGCAACGAGCGCACCCTTGAACTCGAGGCCGGCGGCCAGCGCTTCTTCCACCAGCCGCACGCCCTCCACGACCGCCAGCCCGCGGCGTCCGCGCGCCTTGCGGCGTTGGAGATCGCGCACGGTCGACTGCAGATTACTGCGAATGCGTGTCCTCGTGCCGGTCACAGGTGCCCCTAAGATTGCGCCCGTCCTTGCTTTCGCCAAGGCACGGCTCCGAACCTCATGAGAATCGCGCTCACCATTGCGGGGTCGGATTCGGGGGGGGCCGCCGGCATTCAGGCCGATCTCAAGACGTTCCATCAGTTCGGCGTCTTCGGCACGACCGCCATCACGGCGGTCACGGCGCAAAATACCGTCGGGGTGTCCGCCTGGCAGGCGCTGCCCGCCGCGCTCGTGGCGCAGCAGATCGACGCCCTGGCGGAGGACCTGCGCCCCGCCGCGATCAAGAGCGGGATGTTGGGATCGCGAGAGATCGTCGAGACAGTGGCGGAACGCATCGCCCATCATCGTCTCACGACCTACGTGCTCGACCCCGTGATGGTGGCGACGTCCGGCGACCGGCTGCTCGATCGCGATGCCGAGCAACTGATCGCGCGGCGGCTGGCGCCGCTCGCGCTCCTTGTGACACCGAATTTGGACGAGGCGGAGATTCTCGTCGACGCGGAGGTGCGAACGCCTGATCAGATGGAGCGGGCGGCGCGCGCGCTCGTCGCGATGGGAGCGCGCGCGGCGCTCGTAAAGGGCGGACATCTCACGGGCGGGGCGACGATCGTCGACGTCCTGGTGCACGCCGGAGGGGGGGGGAGCTCAGCGCGCCGCTTCACTCACGAGCGCATCGATACGACGTCGACGCACGGCACCGGCTGCACGCTGTCGGCGGCGATCACCGCCGGCCTCGCGCTCGGTCGCCCGCTCGAGCAGGCGGTGGCGGACGGGCTCGATTTCGTGCATCGGGCGATCGCCGCGGCGCCGGGGCTGGGCGCCGGCCACGGACCGCTGAACCACTTCGTGCCCGCGCCCCCGAAACCGCCGACCGAAGGTCTCTAGCCTACGGATTCCACCAGTACGTAGCCTTGATCATGAAGATGTTCTCCGCCGGCGCGCGCAGCATGCTTCCCATCGATGAGCCGAGCCTGAAGTCCCCGTTGTCGTCGGAGGCCGAGCGGCTCTGCGTCCACACGAAGAACAGCGTCGAACCCGGCATGTACTCCCAGCGGAGCACGGCGTTGCCGCGCAGTGACTTGAAGTTGAAGTCGGGCCTCCTGAACGAGAACGGCTGAACGGGGCCCGACCCGTCAGGATCCACCGTGTAGGAATTGGTCGAATCCGTGTAGGCGATCGTCGAGCCGTTGTCCTGGCCGTAGCGCGTGAACGCGGCGCTCCGGGGCTGGGCCAGCTCGTGGAAGTAATCGAACCGGGCTGCTGAGATCAGCGGCTGCGCATACAGCTGCAGCGACAATGTTGGACTGTACGTCCAGTTCAGGCGGATACCCGCCGACAGCTCGGTCTGATGGAGCCCGCCGAAGATGTAGTGGCTGCCGTAAGTGCTCGTCGCACCTCCCGCCGTATCAGCGATCGCGTCGATGTACTGAAGGGGGTTCGTTTGCTTGTATAGGTTCGGCCCCACACTGACCAGCACGTTCGGCGCGGGCCGGTACTGCGCGTTGACGTATACCGACCACTCGATGTCCGATGCCGAGCGGAAGTAGGTGAAGGCGCCTGTGCTGAGCGTCAACGATTTGCGGCTATCCGATCCGAGGTCGACCCCGAATTGATACCCCGGCGGCAACAGCATCAGTGGCCCGCCGCGCGTGCGGCGATTGTCAACCGTCCAGGGATTATAGGCGATGTTCCAGTTGATTGAGTAATAGTTGTGCAGCTGCACATAGCCAAAATTGAAGCCACCCGACCAATTGATGTTGCCGTCCCAATCGTAGTTCCGAAACAGCGCGCCACCGGTCTCGGCGTAGCGGAACAGCTTGCCGGGCTTGCTCCAGGTCCGGCCGCCGCCGAGATGCATGTTGATGACGCCCGTGCGCGACAGGAAGCCGAGATCGTTGACATCGAATCCCGGCGAGATCACGCCGAATGCGGAGTTCACGAAAATATTGCCGCGCTGCTTGGCGAGCGTGAATCGTGCCGCCATGCCGGTGAGCGACGTGGCATTGGTATCGACACCCACACTGGATGCATCAGGCCGCTGGAAGTAGTGCGTCGAATTGCGCTGCACCGATGTAATACGGGCGGGTGTCCCGGCAATGCGTGACCCGGCTACCCACGCGGTCGTGACCCACGTCTTCGCAGTGTCCAGGAAGACCCAGCCGTCGGCTCCCAGTGTCGTGGAATTGTTGTCGCGGAAATCACGCAGCGAGGGATCGTCGAAGGCGCGGCCCGCAAACGTGGTCATGAATCCGAGTCCCTGCCGGCCTTTGTCGAACTCTTTCTGGGCGCGATAGACGCCGTACGTCGCGAGCGGCTCGATTTCCTGGCCCCAGCGCGCACCGAGGCTATCCTGCAGCGTCGCGCGCTCACGGGCCGTGACGGCAGTCAGGCCGCCCACGTTCCAGCTGCCGGCGACTTTGCCGGTGAGCTTGACCGCGCCGAGGATATGCGCGCCGTCAGGTCCGCCCGCGTACCCCTTGTCCGGCGCCCCTGGGAGTCCCAGCGACCGCCCGATACGACGGCTGTAAAAGAAGCTCGGCCCCGACCAGTTGAATCCCCAGAAGTTGCTCTGGCCGCCGAACCCGAACTCGAAAATGGACGAGCCTTCGACGAAGAACGGCCGCCGCTCGTTGAGGAATGTCTCGCGGTCGCTCAGGTTCACCACGGCCGGGTCGACCTCGACCTGGCCGAAATCAGGGTTGACGGTGGCGTTGAGGGTCAGATTCGAGCCGAGGCCGATCTTCGCGTCGGCGCCGAATCCGGGGTCGAACTTCGAGCCGTCGTTGAAGGGATCGCCGAAGGTGTGCGGCGTGAACGCCGCGCGCGTGGTCGCGTACGGCATGATTTCAAGCCGCCGGGGCGGCTCGATACGCTCGATCCCCACGAGATCCGGAAACCGCGACACGAAGCCTCTGCCATCCCGCGGCGTGTAGGCGATGTAGTCGAACTCGTTCTTGCGTGCGATGTCGCGGCGGAAATTGATGCCCCAGACGTACTGGGGGCGCTTGACGAACCGCAGCTGCGAGTAAGGGATGCGCAGCTCCGCGGTCCAGCCCGCCGAGTCCCGCGTGACCTTACCCTCCCACACGCCGTCCCAGGTGTCGTCGTCCCAGTCGTCGTTGAAGAGAGTGCCGTCGTACAGCGTGCCGGCCGCATTGATCCCGAAGTAGAAGCCGCTCCGCTTATCGTGATAGGGGTCGATGAAGACCTGGAAGCGGTCGGAGCTGGTGCCCTGATCGCGGCGCGCCAGGCGCGCGACGATCGAGTCGGGATGCGAGTCGTAGAGCCGGGCGCCGATGTAGAGTGCCGCGTCGTCATACGCGATGTAGACGACGGTGCTCTCGGTCGGCACGGCCCCCTGGTTGGGATCACGCTGCGTAAACCCGGTGAGCCGCTCGGCGGTCTGCCAGAGCGGTTCGCGCAACAACCCGTCGA
>Ga0210382_10000293_pt1 | contig 18902 bp, 16 predicted proteins | sample PLMedo_FD_155452 | JGI IMG/M metagenome (GOLD analysis project Ga0210382, IMG submission 155452) | Groundwater sediment microbial communities from an aquifer in East River, Colorado, USA - PLM0_60_coex redo | ecosystem: Environmental > Terrestrial > Soil > Riparian zone | place: USA: East... | reverse complement strand
TCCCTTGCGGGCAAGAAGGTCGGCGAGGGCCGTCCCCCAGGCGCCGCCGCCCACGACGGCGATTCGGGTCATCGATCGCCCCGTATTCCCACTCTGAAGAGTGGGCCCGAGGAATCACTGCGCCTGAGGCGCAGTGTCGTGTCGGGCCCACGCTTTGAGCGTGGGAACGGATCGGTGCTCATGTGGGGACCTGCTTGCGGGTCCTGAATCGGTTCTCCGTCCCCCCTAGAAGTCTCTTGATGTTCACGCGGTGCGCGAGCACGATGAGCAGCGCCAGCACCACGCTCGCCCAGAATGTGGGGGCGGCGTCGGTCGTCAGTCGTACCCACAGCGGGAAGGTCAGGGCCGCCACGATCGAGCTGAGCGAGACGTACCCCGTGATCCAGAGACAGAGCGCCCACACGGGAAGCGCGATCGCGAACGCCAGGGGCGCCAGGGCCAGGAACACCCCCGCGGCCGTCGCGACCCCCTTGCCGCCCCGAAAGCGCACATAGGGCGAGAACATGTGCCCCAGCACGGCCGCACCCCCGAGGATCACCGGGAGCCACGCCGGTCCACCCGCCCAGCGGCCGAACAACGCGACCGGCACCGCCCCCTTCGCCACGTCGATGATGCCCACCGGAAACGCGTACGCCCAGCCCAGCAGCCGGTAGACATTCGTGGCGCCAAGGTTCTTCGAGCCGTGCTCGCGCAAGTCGATTCCCCGCCCCAAGCGACCGGCGATGTAGCTCGTCGGCGTGGCGCCGAGCACGTAGGACGCGACGATCCAGAGCGTGATGCTCACCGCCGGCCCTTCTTGCGGCGGAACTTGATCGTGAGCGGCGCCCCGGTGAAATCCCACGCCTCACGGAAGCCGTTGTGCAGGTACCGCGTATACGATTCGGTGACCGCCTCGGGGCGATTGGCGATCACGGCGAAGCGTGGCGGCGCCGTGCCCACCTGGGTCGCATAGAACAAGCGCAGCGACTCGCCGACCGGCTGCGGCGGCTGCTGACGCGCGACCAAAGATTCGAGCACGCGATTTACCTCGGCGGTCGGCACGCGCTTCTCGCGCTCCGCGGCAACCTCGAGGATCGCATCGAGCAACTTCACGACGCGCTGCCCGGTCTTCGCCGAGACGTAATAGAAGGGGATGAACGCGAGGAACGGGGCGCGCGCCTTGAGCTCCTTCTCGCCGCGCACGGCCGTGTTGGTCTCCTTCTCCTCGATCAGGTCCCACTTGTTCACGGCGATGAGCACGCCCACGCCCTTCTCCCAGGCGTCGTTCGCGATTCTCATGTCCTGCTCGTGCAGCCCGTCCTTCGCGTCCACCACCAGCACGCAGACCTGGGCCTGCTCGATGGCACGCGAAGTGCGCAGCGTCGAGTAAAACTCGATGTCCTCGTTGACCTTGCTACGCTTGCGCAGACCGGCCGTATCGATGAAGACAAGCCGGTTTCCCTCGTGCACGAGCGGTGTGTCGATGGCATCGCGCGTGGTCCCCGGCTCTGCCGCCACGACGAGCCGGTCCTGACCGAGCAACCGGTTCACGAGGCTCGACTTGCCGACGTTGGGACGGCCCACGACCGCCACGCGGATCGCGTCTTCTTCGGGGGCCGCACCCTCGGCGGGTAGCAGCGTCACGAGCTTGTCCAACAGGTCGCCGCTGTTCTTGCCGACCGACGCCGAGACCGGGAAGGGCTCGCCCAGGCCCAGCTCGTAGAACGAAAGTTGGCGCGTTTCGTTCGGGAGGTCGTCGCACTTGTTCACTACCAGGAGCACCGGCCGTTCGACCTTCCGCAGGTACTGCGCGATCTCCTGATCCTGCGGGTGCACGCCGGACTGCACGTCCACGAGGAACACGAGGACGTCGCTCTCGGCTACCGCCTGCTCCACCTGCGAACGGATCGCGCGGTTCATCGGGTCGGTCGAACCCGGGACCAAGCCCCCGGTGTCCACCAGCCAGAACCGGCGGCCGTTCCATTCTGCCGGGGCGAAGTGGCGATCGCGGGTCACCCCCGGCTGCGCGTCTACGATTGCCTGCCGCCGCCCGATGATGCGGTTGAACAGCGTGGACTTGCCGACGTTGGGCCGGCCGATGATGGCGATCGTTGGGGCGCTCATGCCGCCACCTCCTCATCCACCAACGCGTCGGCGAAGTCGTAAGACAGCTTGATCGGCATCGGCAGCTGGGCCGCGAGGGCGTGCGCGTTCAAGTCGTCCATGAAGACCAGGTCGTCGTTCACGGCTTCGGCCGGGAGCAAGACGAGGTCCAAGTCGCGGCGCTCGCGCAGCGCCGCTAGCAACGTCGCCCCCGGGAGGAGGCCGGCCGTCGTGACCGACGGCCCGAAGAGGGTGTTTTCGAGCGCCAGGATCTCGAACCGCGCCCCCGTCGCCGCGGCGAGCCCGGTCACGACCTGGGGCATGAGCGCGCCCATCGCCGTCCCCGTAACGACGCCGATCCGCTTCCCCTGCCAGTCCCCTGCCCCGAGCCGCTCGCGGGCCGCCGCGATGCGAGTCTGGAGGTAACGCACGGCGCCCACGCCGTTCTCCCGCTGCTCGAAATCGCCATACCACTCGGCCGGCGGCAGCGCCTGCTCGGCCTGCAGGTACAGGTCGTCGGCGCCGTAGCACCAGGGCGATCCGCGCTCGGCGAGCGCCCGCTGCGCAAACTCGTTCACCGTCGCGATCGCGGCGCGGCACTCCCCACGGGACGGTTGACGCACAAGATTGTGCTTGCTGAACTCGGTCAGCGCCACCGGCACCACCGAAACCGACAAGACGCCCGCCCCAATGCCGTACAGGTCGGCGAGGGTGCGCACCAGCTGCGGCCCGTCGTTCACGCCGGGAACGAGCACCACCTGGGTGTGAAAGTTGATTCCCCGCTCGGCAAACCAGCTCAACTGCGGGACGATGGCCTCGGCCTCCGGGTTCCGCAGCAGCCAACGGCGCACGACCGGATCGGTGGCGTGCACGGAGACGTACAAGGGCGAGAGGCGGTATTCCACGATGCGCGCCAAGTCCCACGCCTTGAGGTTCGTCAGGGTGGCGAAATTGCCGTAGCGGAAGGAGAGCCGGTAATCGTCGTCCCGGATGTACAGGGCCTGGCGCAGCCCCAGCGGGTTGCCGTCCACAAAGCAGAAGTCGCAGTGGTTGGCGCAACGCCGGATGCGCGGCGCCTCGAGCGTCACCCCCATCGGGAGCCCCTCGGGCCGCTCCACGTCATACTCGACGTCCTGCCCTGACGGCAGCCGGGCCCGCAGGACGAACTGGTCGTCGGCGGTAAGGAACTCCCAATCGAGAAAATCCTCGAGGTCTCGTTCGTTGACCGCGAGGAGCTCCGTTCCGGGGATGAGACCGATGGCGGCACCCAACGTATCGGGCGCCACCGCCTGCACGCGAATCACTGCTGGCCCGCCTAGAGGTTCAAGGAGTTTGTGAAGCTTCGTGGTGCAACTTCAACGGCTAATATCGCTTAGGAGGGGCGGTAACGCCAGGCGACGAGGTCGCCCCCGGGGACGTGGACTTCCAGCGTCTGCGTCCCCTGGGGCGGAAGCGGCGCGATTTCGACGGTTTGCGTCCCTCGGACCGCCCCTTGGGCGTCCAGGAACTCGAATGTGATCCGCTGGGCGGCGGATGGGGTCCCGCCCCCATTGCTCACGACCCCGCTCAGCGTGAAGCCGTTCGAGTCGGGAAGGAACGTGGTCACACCGACCTCGACCTTGAGCCCACCGTCGGCGAGGTCCTTGTACTTCTGGGCCGAGTCCCGGTGGGCGCGGAGATCCCACCCTGCCGAGAGCATGCGCAATGTGGCGCGGTTCAACGGATCCACGGCGGCGAGGCGCTGCGCCGTGGGGAGCAGCCGGGCGCTGTCACGCAGCGCCAGATAGCCGGTGGCGAGATCGAGGAGCCCGTCCCGGTCGTAACCGCGCCGCTCGAGCGCGCGGGTGAGGAGGTTCGTGCCGACCACGAAGAGATTCGCTCGCAGCACAGCCCGGCCCGCCTCGATGAGCACGTCGGGACTGCTCGGCCCGCCGGCCGGGTAGATCGCGTCGAACGCCGTTTCGGCCTCGCGGGTCCGGCCGCTCTGATAGTACAGGCTGGCCAGGCCCGACACGGCGTCGGTGGCGTCGGGGTACGCGGCGAGGTAGGCGCGGAAGGCCCGTATCGTGGGGTCGAACGCCGGTTGAGCGGCCGCGCTGTCGGTGGCCACCTGGCCCGCGCGTGCCGCCAGGGCGGCGCGGCGCTCCGTCACGCCCTGGGCGCGGACGCTCGAATCTCGGGCAAACGCCTGCTGGTCGGCGGGGGCGAGTCGCGCTCCGCGCGCCCGGCGCGACGCCGCTGAGGCCTCGACCCGGCTCAACACGGTCGAGTCGACCGCGAGGAGCCGCTGGATAGAGTCGCGGGAGAAACGCGTACGTTGCCAGCGCTGCGCCGCCGGATCGCTCTGCACCCGACGCAGGGACAGTCGCGCCACGCTGCCAAGCGCTTCTTTCTTGCTCTCCGCGAACTCAGCGTCGCGGCCGGCGAGCTCCGCTCCTTTCGTCAGGTAGAAGGCGGCCGAATCGAGCTGATCCTGGGCGGCATAAAGCTGGCCCAAGCTGAAGAATGGCTTCGGCTGGTCGGGGCGCAGGGCGCCGGCCTGGCGCAGCAGCAACGCGGCGGAATCGGGACGGTTCTCCTGCCAGTTGCGGAGGCCCGCCGCCACGACGTCGCTCCAGAGGGTCTGCCGGTAGCCGGCGATGTCCTGCCGGCACTGGGGGGCGAGCGATTCGACGCGATCAAAGGCGCTATCGGCACCGCCGGCGTCGCCCATTTCCACGTAGTAGCGGCCCAAGTAGTACCAGGCGGCGGGGTTCTTGTCCTGTGCATCTCCCGTGATGGCGCGCGTCAGAACGTCCAGCGTTTGGCGCAACATGCGGTCCTTCGTGTTCGGCTTCTCGGCAGCCATCTTGAGGTTGACGACCGCGGAATTGACGCGGAAGTGGCCGGCCTTGAGATCGCAGGGCGGTTGGGGCGGCGTCCAGGCCTGGCCCGCCAGAGGCTCGGCGAGGAGGCAGCAGACGGCGATTGTGGCTAGGCGCACCCGAACAATCAACGCGGCCCCCTGCCCCGGCGCAACACGCGCCCCGGCCGGGCGTTCACGTACCGGCCGCCATCCACGGCCGGCACGCCGTTGACCAACACGTAGTCGATCCCTGCAGGGTATTGGTGCGGACTTTCGAAGGTGGCGCGATCGCGCACCGTGGCCGGATCGAACACGACGAGATCGGCATAGTTCCCCTCCGCCACACCGCCCCGACCGCGCAGGCCGAGGCGCGCCGCGGGCATGCCCGTCATCTTGTGGATCGCCTGCTCGAGGGTGAGGACCTTGCGCTCCCGGACGTACACCGCGAGGACGCGGGGGAACGTGCCGTACCACCGGGGGTGCGGGTGCCCCTCACCCAGCCGCGCCAGCCTGCCGTCGGAGGCGATCATGGTCTGGGGATGGCGCATGATCCGCTCGACGTCGCCGTCGTCGAGCACGTGGTAGATCGCCGAGGCGCCCCCGTGCCGCTCCGCTTCGAGCACCAGCTGGGCGCCGTTTTCCGGAGTGGGCGCTAGGCCGCGGCGCTGGGCCCAGTCGGCCAACGTGCGCCCCTCGAGCGTCGTGTCCCACGCGACGCGGGCGAGCTGCACCCGGCGCAGGTCGCCTCCGCCCCGGTCGTTGTTGATGTTGAAGACGATCCCGCGAACGATGCTGTCCCGCAGCGCGGGCGCGGCGAGGCGCCGCCGGAAGGCGCTGTCGCCCCCAGCCATCGCCCAGGCGGGGACGAGCACGCCGATGCCGGTGTACGTGGCCGTGTAGGGGTATTGGTCAAGCATCACGTCGGTCCCGGCGGCGCGCGCGGAGTCCACCATGGCGAGCGTGCGCAGGCTCGCGCCCCACATCGCTTTCCCGATCACCTTGTGGTGCGTGAGGATCACCGGGATGCGGGCGCGCCGCCCGATCTCGAGCGCCTCGGCGACTCCCTCGAGCAGGCCCAGTCCCTCGGCGCGGAGGTGGGAGGTGTAGATCCCGCCCGAGTCCGCCGCGGCCTGCGCCAGCACGACCACCTCGTCCGTGCTGGCGTAGGCGCCCGGCAGGTAGAGCAGCCCCGTCGACAGCCCCCACGCCCCCTCCCCCATGGCGCGGGTGACCATCTGACGCATCCGGTCCAACTCTCCCGGGGTGGGAGCACGATCGGCCATGCCCATCACGCTGCGCCTGATCGTGTTGTGCCCTACCAGGAAAGCGACGTTGATCCCGACGCCGCCCGCGGCCGCGGAGTCCAGGTAGCGCCCCATCGGCCAGGGGCCGCCGCCATCGGGGCCGCCGAGGGCGGTCGTCACGCCTTGGCGCACAGCACTCTCCGCCCCGGGGAGGCTGAGCAGTGGCTCGAGATGAGCGTGGAGATCTATGAACCCCGGCGCCACGACGCGCCCGCGCGCATCAATGACGCGGCGCGCCGATGCTGGGTCGAGCGGCGTGCGGGAGACGCCCACGATCCGGTCGCCGCGGACGGCGACGTCGGCAACGTACCCGGGGCCGCCTGTCCCGTCGACGACCGTCCCCCCGGCGATGAGCACGTCGTAGGGCGGCCCGACGGCCTGCTGGGCCGCCAAAGCGACAAGGAGGAGCCAGACGGGGGTCATGGGAGACGCAAGAAGAGCGGGCGACGGGATTCGAACCCGTGACGTCCAGCTTGGGAAGCTGGCATTCTACCCCTGAATTACGCCCGCGAGGTGGTGCCCTGTACCGCTGCAAGAATACCCTCAGCCCTAGAGGCGCGTCAACCAGTCTCAAGAAAAAGGGCCCCGGCGAGTTGCCCGGGGCCCTTTCTGTTAGCTGTGCAAGCCTATTGCAGCACGTTGCGGAAGTTCACGAACGAGGCGCTCCAACCCGAGAGGGGGAACGACCACCCGAGACCCATCGGGCACGGCATGCCACCGAAGGCAACGGTCGGGAACGTCTGGCGCCATGTGATCGGTAGCTCTTCGCAGACCGAGTACTCGCCGTCGGGCAGACCCCTGAACGAGTAGTTCCCGTTGGCATCGGTCATCGCGGTGGCGTTGATCGTGCCCGTGAGCTGGATGCACCAGTTCGCGAGGCCGCCGGCCGTCGCCGCATCGGACACCTTGCCATCGATCGTCAGTGTTCCGGCGGTCGAGGGCGGCGTCACGGCGCACGCAGGCGCAGGCGCCGGCGGTGGCGGAAGCGGAGGCGGCACTTCCGGTGACGCGCACGGGCGATCCATCACGCCGTGCTTCCCACCGTGCGGAAGCGCCGCGTCGGCGCGGTGCGCTGCAGCCTGGTCCGAGAAGCTCAGGTGCGTACCGCAGTTCTTCGGGTCACTGAACGGATTCGTCCCTTGAGCAACACCTGCCGCGAACGGCACGGCGGCCAAGGCGACAAGGGCTATTAGGACGCGCATCGCTCTTCTCCGGTAACTAGGGAAACGGCAGCTGCAGCAGGACTATCCTGCCTCAGCACCGTCTTGCCCCCCGGTAAAGGCAAACCCGATGCCATATCGTAAGGTGGCCACTTGCTGCTCCACTGGCCGCCCTTGGTACTGTATAACTCTTGCATTATGCAATGAATACCGCATTATACGGTACATAATGCCGCAAAAACGTGCGGCCGGCGTCTGATGCCCGCCGACCGCAAGAAACGAAACCGCCCGTCTGTCGCGCGGTCTACTCCTTACGGTACCGCCACGCCTGGATCCCTGCCCCGATTACCTTCAACTCGAACGCCTGCGTTCCCTGGGGTGGGAGGGCCGTTACGTCCGTGGACTGCGTCGCGACCACGTCGCCCTTCGCATTCAAAAACTCGAACACCAGCTTGAACGGCTGTCCGGGCGCGCTGCGCAGATTCGTCACGAGCCCCTTCACTTCCCCGCTCTGATCCTGCGGATCGAATTGGCTGACCGTCACGTCGGCGGCCAGAGTCGAGTCGGCCATGCGCAGATAATGCAGCGTCGAGTCTACACGCCCGACCCGTTGATGCGCGAACGCGAGCAGCCGGAGTGACATGCGGTTCATCGGATCCACACTCACCAGCCGCTGCGCCACCGGCAGCATCGCTGTCGAGTCGTTCAGCTGCAGGTAGGTGTTCACCAGGTTGTACAGCCCGTCACGATAGAACGGGTTTGCCTTCAGACCCGCCGTGAACGCCTGCGAGGCCAACCGGTAGGTCACGATGGCCGCGGCCTCGTACTCCCGCATCACGCTCGCCAGCGAGTCGCGGCACGCCCGGATGCGCGCGGCCGCGGCGCGCGCCCCGCGGCAGGTCCTCCCCGCTGCGGCGGTGTCGGGCTCCTCCGGCACGCCCTGGAAGATCTCGACGCCGACGCGGAACAGCGACATCGCGGCGACCGTGTCCCCCTGCGCGATGATGCGGCGGTACAGGGCGTAGGCACTGTCGCGCTGGCCCATCTGGCTCCACACGCTTCCCAGGCTCGCCATCACCTCAGGGTCGTTCGGCACAACACCCAGATACTCCCGGTACAACGCTTCCGCATCCGCCCAGCGCTTTTGACTGTGCCGAATCCGCGCCAGGTTGTACAGCGCGTCCCGCCGATCCTGTCGGAACGCGGTGTCCTTGGCCGAAATGTCGGCCGTACGACGGAAATAGACCGCCGCCGAATCCAGCTGCCCGGTGTTGTAGAGCAACGACGCCAGGTACTTGAAGCCCACCGGCTCGGCCTGAAAGATCGCGTTGGCCCGGCGGAACGACGCGATTGCCGAGTCCGTGTTGTTCGCTTGCCAGCCGGCGATGCCGGCGTTGAGCAGAGGCACCCACACATTACGCCGCCACCCGCGAATGTCGTCCGCGCAGTCGGCCTTGAGGGTCTCGGCGCGTTGGAACGCCGAATCGGCGCCGGTCAAGTCCTGCGCCATGACGTAGTACCGCGCCAAGTAGTACCACGCAGCCGGATTCTTCTCCTGACTCCCGGTCGTGAGCGCTTGCGTCAGCGCGCCACGAGCGGCAGTCAGATCCTTCTGCCTCTGGTCCTCGAACTTCGTTTCCGTTGCGTTCTTCAAGTACAGCAACCCGCTATTCACGAGGAAGTGGCCCGGCTTGATGTCGCACTTGGGCACGGCCCAGCGGTTGGACTGCTGTGCTCCCGCCGGTTGGGCGAGCGCCACCACGGCGACGAGAACTCCGACGACTTCACTGCGGATCATGCGCACGATTCACTCCTTGGTTTTCGCCACGAGGGCTGCGGCGTCGCGCTCGACGGCGCGCGCCACGTCGATCGGCGGCTTGCCGAGGGCCCGGGCCGCCGCGAGGACATCCTCGTACTCCGGCTTCACCCGTACCCCGCCTCCGCCCGCCTGCTCCAATACCTTCACCCGGACGGCTACACCGTCCAGCCGCACCGTCACCTGGTGCCGCGCCAACGTCGCCCGCTCCGCCACCCAGCGGCGGACGCCGGCGGTCGTGCTGTGACGGAACAGCTCCGCCGTCACCGCGTCGGCGAGCGGCTCCGGCGCCATCGCCTCCACGCGGAAGCCCTGGCGCCCCTTCTTCATCTGCACCGCCCACGTCTGTACGTCGAGCGCGCCGGCGGACAGCAGCGCCTGGCGCAGCGGCTCCACGTACTCGGGACTCATATCGTCGACGTCGGTCGCGAGCAAAACGACTCTCCCCGCTTCCGCCGCTTCGTCGGCGACCAGGATTCGCAGCGCGTTGGGATAGTGCTTGGGATCCCGCTGCCCCGCCCCCCACCCGCTCCCCACCATTCTCCACTGCGCCGGCGGCGCGCCGCCCGAGAGTACACGCAGCAGGACAGCCCCAGTGGGCGTCGTCGCCTCTCCCTGCACTGGTCCGCCCGTCGCAATCTCCAGTCCCTCGAGCAGCAGTGCGGTCGCGGGCGCCGGCACCGGCAACCGTCCGTGCGCCGCCTCCACCCACCCCGTCCCCACCGCGACGGGCCAGTGATACACCGCGTCCACGCCGAGCCGCTCGAATCCCTCGATCGCGCCAACGATGTCGAGCACGGCGTCCACTGCCCCTACCTCGTGCAGGTGCACCTTCTCGGGCGCCACGCCGTGGACTTTCCCTTCCGCTTCCCCCACCAGGCGGAACGCTTGGACGGCGCGCTCCTTCACCCAGTCTGAGACGGGGGCCCCCTGCACCAATCGGACTAACTCGCCCACGTGGCGACCGTGCGGCTGATCGGGAATCGCGAACTCGATCTGCTTGCAGGCGACGCCGGAGCGTTGGACGTCTCGAATCGCGACGCTCACTCCTGCCAGCCCCAGCCGACCCGGAAGCTCCTCGAGCCACGAGGCTGGCACCCCCAGCGACAGCAACGCCCCCAGCGTCATGTCGCCGCTGATGCCGGCGGCCGGGTCGATAATGGCGATGCGCATGGGAGAAGTGCCGAAATATAAATGGGTTAGGCTCGGTAGAGCCACCCGGCGCCGGTATTGAAAACCACCACACGCTCGCCCCGCCGGATGAGGCCACGACGCAACAACTCGACGGCGCCCGCCATGGCCGCCCCTCCCTCCGGCGCGGCGTCGACTCCTTCCACGGTCTGCATCTCGCGCGCCGCGGCCGTCAGCGCCTCGTCGCTCACCGCCACCGCGCCGCCGCCGCTCTCGCGCAGCGCCTGCAGCATCAAGCGGTCGCCAAGGGGCCCCGGCACGCGCAGCCCGGCAGCCACTGTCCGCGGGTTGGGCCAGGGCGTGCAGCGATCGACGCCGGATTCGAAGGCGGCGATGACCGGAGCGCAGCCGGTCGCCTGCACGCTGTACATGCGCGGCAACCCGCCATCGACCCAGCCACTAGCGCGTAACTCCTGAAATGCCTTCCACATACCGATCAGGCCCGTACCTCCCCCCGTCGGATACACAATCGCGTCGGGGAGGGTCCAATCGAGCTGCTCCGCCAGCTCGAGTCCGAGCGTTTTCTTGCCCTCGATGCGATACGGCTCGCGCAACGTCGACACGTCGACCGCGCCCGTCTCCGCGGCGAAGGCGCGCGCTGCTTTGCCGCAGTCCCCGATGTGCCCGTCCAGCAGCACCAGATCGCCGCCGAACCCGCGAATCTGGGCCAGAATGGTCTGAGGCGTCGTCGCCGGCGCGTACACGCGCGCCGGTACGCCGGCGCGAGTCGCGTAGGCGGCCAACGCGACGCCGGCGTTGCCGGCGGTCGGCACGACGAACTGCCGCGCGCCCCCGAGCACGGCCCGCGTCACAGCTGCGGCCAGGCCGCGCGCCTTGAAGGAGCCCGTCGGATTGATCCCCTCTTCCTTGATCCAGATCTCCTCGAATCCGTACCGGGCGCCGAGGCGCGGGGCGGCTAGGAGTGGTGTCCCACCCTCGCCCAGCGTGACGGGATTCTCACCCGCGGCCAGCGGCAGCCACTCGAGGTAGCGCCACATGGTCCAGGGTCGCTCGCCCAGCAACGCTTTCGCGGCAGGCTTGGGCGGGGCGGCGTACCGGACGAGATAGGGCGCACCGCACGATTCGCACACGCCGGGGAGCCCGTCGGCCGCACGTGTTCGGATGGGCACGCAGGCCGAACACTCGAGCGTCCAGGGAAACGTCATACTTTCTGAGTCAGCCGATCTAGGATGCGCTCGGCGAGGCGCGTGGAGAACCCGGGCAGCGCCGCGATTTCCTTCGGGGTGGCCGTCTTCACGCCGGCAAGTGAGCCGAACCGCTCGAGCAACGCCCGGCGCCGTGATGGCCCGACGCCGGGGATGCGCAGCAGCTCGGAGGTGATCGTGCGCGCTGACCGCCGCTTGCGGCTGTACCCCACGGCAAAGCGATGGGCCTCGTCGCGAACGCGCTGCAGCAGTTTGAGCGACGGGCTGCGCCGTGACAGACGCAATGGGTCGGGCTGGTTGGGGAGGAATACCTCCTCCTCTCGTTTCGCGAGGCTCACGATTGGCACACGCTCGACCTGCACCGCGCGGGCTGCCTCGATCGCGGCACCAAGCTGTCCCTTGCCGCCGTCGATCACCATGAGGTCGGGCAGCGGCTTCTCCTCCTCGATGCGGCGCCGCAGGAACCGCGTGACCACCTCATGCACGGCCGCGTAGTCGTCCTGCTGCCCCACACCCTTGATCTTGTAGCGCCGGTATTCCGCCTTACGCGGCCGCCCACCCTCGAACCAGACGAGGGAACCCACGGTGTCGCGTCCCTGATTGGTCGAGATATCGATGCAGACCATCGCCCTCGGGACGACGGCGAGCCCCAGGTCGCGCCCCAGGGCGAACACCGGGTCGGCGGCGCGCTCGTCGATGTCGAACGACTCGATCTTGAAGCTGTCGAGCAAGTGGCGGGCATTCTGGTCGGCGAGCTCGGCGAGCTTCGCGTTGGCGCCGCGTTGCGGCACCAGAAAGTCCGACCCGGCGGCGAGCTCCCGCAACGCATCCAGGTCTGCCGGCGCGTAGGGGAGCACCACCCGCGTCGCGCGCTGCTCGAGCGGCAGGTAGTAGCCCACCAGGAAGGCGCTCAGCGCCTGGTCCTCCGGGGCGTGTTCCACGTGCTCCAGAAAGCGGTGCTCCCGGGCGATCAGGCGCCCGTCCCGGATCCTCAGGATCACACCACAGGCGTCGTCGCCGTCGCGCGCCAGCCCAATGGCGTCCGCGTCGCCTCCCCCCACGACCTCCACGGTCTGCGGCTCCTCCACTTGGTCCAGCCACTTCAGGCCGTCGCGCAGCTGCGCGGCACGCTCGAAGTCCGTCGCCCTGCTGGCGTCCTGCATGCGCTCGCGCAGCCGAGTGCGTACGTCGAGCGTCTTTCCCTCGAGAAACAGCACCACATCGTCGACCATGCGCCGGTACTCGTCACGGCTCTGGTAGCCGACGCAGGGCGCCTTGCATCGATCGATATGATAGTCGAGACAGGGGCGATCGGGCGCTTCGTCAGGGAGGTTCCAGTGACACGATCGCACGGTAAAGATGCGGCGGATGATCTTGAGCGTCTGCCGCAGCGTCGCGACATCGGTGTACGGTCCGAAATAGCGCGCACCCGGGATCGTCACGCGGCGCACCACCAGCACGCGCGGAAACGGCTCACCCAAGGTGACGGCAATCTGGGGATAGCTCTTGTCGTCGCGCAGCCGGATGTTGAACCGCGGCTGGTGTTCCTTGATGAGGTTGTTCTCCAGCAGCAGCGCCTGCGCCTCGTTGGGTACGACGATCGTCTCGAGATCCGCGATCTGGCGCGCGAGGGCCTCCCGCTCCGGCGTGGTCGGCTCGGCATCCGAGAGATACCCGGGGACGCGGGACCGGAGGCTCTTGGCCTTGCCCACATACAGGATCTCGCCCTCGGCGTCCTTCCAGAGGTATACGCCGGGTTGGTCGGGGAGCGCCGCTAGCTGGCGCGCGAGCCGGTCAGCGATTGCCATGAGCGCAGGGCGTCGGGGTGGCGGAGCGCCAGGGTGAGCGCGCCGTAGGTCACCCCAAAGATACCGAGCGCGGCAAGGCCCCGCGGAACGGGGCGCCACTCGGCCGCCAGGCCGGCCGCGGCCATGGCGAGGGCGGCGGCCGCCAGTCCGGCGACCACGACCACCCCGAGCACGCGCCAATCGGCGCGGCCCAACACCGTGCCGATGCGGCGGTCAAGATCGCGCAGGTGCAGGATCACGTTCAGGGTCCCACCGAGCGAGGATCCGAGGGCGATCCCCGCAGGACCGAGGCGCCGCATCAGCAGCCACGACAACACCGCCGACACGACCAGGGAGAACACGGCGATCCGGACGGGCGTGCGGGTGTCGCGCAAGGCGTAGAACCCGGAGGCAAAGAGCTTCACGGTCGCTTGGCCCAGGAGGCCCACGCCGTACGCGGCGAGTACGCCACCCACCAAGACCGTGTCGTCGGCGTCGAACCGGCCCGTCTGGAAGAGGGCGCCCACGATCGCGGGTCCCAGAGCGACGAAAGCGAACGCGGAGGGCACGACGAAAAAGGCGATGCGCCGGAAGCCGACGGCGATCCGGTCCCGCAGCTGGTCGTTGGGCGCCGCGCCCGCGGCGTCGCGCGACAGGTCGGGAAGCGAGACCGCTGTCACCGATGCGCCGAACAGACTGATGGGCAACACCTGGATGAGCTGCGCGTACCCGAGGCTCGCGAGGCCCCCCACGCCCGTAAACGAGCCCAGGAACGTGTCGACGAGTCCCGAGAGCTGCGCCACCCCTGCCCCAACCACGAGGGGAGCCCAGGCCAGGAGTACGTGCCGCACTCCCTCAGGCGCCGTCGTGAACCGTAGGGCGATCCCGCCGAGCAGGCGCCAACACGCCGGGAGCTGCACAGCGATCTGGAGTACGCTCCCGGCCACGGTGCCCCACGCCAGGGCGAGCGAAAGGCGGTACAGCTGGTCCGGGAGCGGCAACTCCCGGCCGCTGAGCCAGGCGCCCGCGGCGACCATCGCCACGATGCCGGCGACGTTCCAGAGTGCCGGCGCGGCATATGGCAGGAAGAACCGGCGATGCGTGTTCAGGATCCCCAGACACCAGGCCGAGACGACCATCAGCCCGGTCATCGGGAACAGGATCCGCACGAGGATCGTCGTGAGCTCGCGACGCGGCGCGTCGAAGCCCTGGGCGACGATGGCCGTGATAGCGGGCGCGAACGCGATCCCCAGCAACGCCAGCACGCCGCTGGCCAAGAGCAGCAGCCCCAGCACCGCCCCTGCGAGAGCACGGGCCGCCGTCTTGTCCTCCCGTTCGTTCATCTCCGCATACACGGGAATGAACGATCCGGAGAGCGTGCCCTCACCCAGCAAGTTACGGATGGCGTTCGGGATGCGGAGCGCGGCGCGAAACGCGTCGGCGGCAGGACTGCTGCCGAAGTAGTACGCGAACACCCGCTCGCGCACGTACCCCAGGACGCGCGTGACGAGGATGCCCGCGGCCACTCGTGCGGCAGCCACAGTCAGCTGGTCGGTTTCTTCCGGTGGGGATCTTCCAGCAGGCGCTGCACGAACTGCACTTCGTCGCGCATCCCGGCGATGGAGCGAGTCCGATTTTCGGTCTCGGTTTCCCGCCCTTCCCCCCTGCCCCGCAGGGCGCGGAGCTCAGGGGGCGGGCCGGACCCCCCCCCCCCCCCTGCCCCCCCTTCCAACCGGCGGGCGACGGAGCGTCCCAACGGCGAGTCCACCAGGATGGCCGCGACCGGGATCAGCAGGGCGACGATGAGAATGACGGCGAGGACCCACATATGAGACGGATTCTATGGAGCGCCCGCCCACCGCGCCACCTCCGCCTCGATCGCATCGAGCAAGCCGGGCCCGTAGCGCGCCAGGAACGTCGCCACCGTCAGCACGCGCTCCTGCGACTTCCCCTCGGGCGCGAGCGCGGCACGGGCGCGCGCCAGCTGCCCCGCCAGCGTCTCGTCGGCGCGCTTCAAGCTGGCGATGAGCTTCTTCTCGATTTCGTGCGTGCCGGCGAGCGCCGCGTTCCGCGCCGACTGGACGGTGCGCTCGAGCGTCGGATCGAGACGCGCGATTTCCCTCGCCAACCGCTCGTACTGCAGATCGATCTCCGCGCGCAAGCGCACGAGTGTGTCCGTGATCTCGGCGGGAACGGCAGCGCGGGCGAGGCGTGCCTCGAGAACCCCCGGCGGACCCTGAAAATCCACCGGGGTCAGCCCATAGCGGTCCAGCACCTTTTCGACGCGCGACTCGAGCATGAACCCCGACCAGCGCGGTACGGGCGTTTGCGGCGTCACGCCGAGGTGCGCATACAGCGGAGCGGCGTCGGGAAGGTAGTCGAGTTCACCCGGCCCCGCGGCGTAGGCCACGGTCGGGAACAGCGCAGCTTCGATCACCGGTCGCAGCAGCACGTTGGGGGACAACTGCTCCGGGGACTCCGCCGCGATGCGCTTGAGCGCCTCGGGCGTGAAACGCTCGCCGCTGCGCCGGGTGACCTGGGCGTCGCCGCCGCCGCGTAACCGGTCGCGGCCGGCACTGCCCTCGACCAGGACGGGGGAGAGACCGTCGGGGAGCGTGACGTCCAGCGCGCGCAGCAACCAGGGTGCAGCGGCCCGTTTCGCGGCGCGATCGTGCGCCCGGAACACCGCGATCCCTCGCGGGCCGAGGATGTGATTGAGCGCCTCGGCGCCCGCGTCGGCCAGGTTGGTGTCGGGCCGGTAGGCGGCCTCGAGCCAGGCGAGGACGTCGTTCTTGAATTCCGTGTCTGGGAGCGCCGCGCGCAACGCCTGCAGCGCCGCACCGATCTCCGGCCCGCACGGCTCCCGATAGAGCGGGAGCAGCTGCGCGTCGGCGGCACGGTCCCGCAGCACGATGCGCACCAGCTCGCCCGCGGCATTCAGCACCGTGGCGTGGTTCGCTTCGGCGAAGTCATGGTCGTCACCAGCCACCCAGAAGACCGGGACGACCGGCACCTTGCGTTCGCGCTCGAGGCAGCGTGCCAGGGCCGCCGCTGAGAGCGCCTTGTAGATCGTGTAGAGCGGCCCCGTGAACAGTCCAGGCTGCTGGCCCGTCGTGACCACCAGGACCTCTCCCGAGGCGAGGCGATCGCGTCCCGGGCCCGGCATCACCGCGGCGAGCACATCTGCGCTCACGCGACGCGGACTCACGGCGGCAGGTGCTCCCATCGGTACAATGGGCGTGGGGACGATGCGCGGCAGCGTCATCATGGGCGCGTCGCCACCAGGATCGTGCGCGTCGCGCGGCCGTCGAGGGGCCCGCCATCGTAGTCCCCGAACTCCGCGTCCACTCGCAGCCCCTCCTGCTCGAGCAGCGCCCGGAGCTCCGCAGGGCTGTATAGACGGACGCGTTCCTGGAAGCTGCGATTCTCCGCGCCCAGCTCGATCTCCTTCACGACGTACTTGCCCTCCTCGCTGAACCGCCGGCGGACTCGGACCTCGGTCGATGCCCCGTCGACCTCCTCGGTGCCCTTCCGCAGGGTGCGGCGCACGTGGTCGGCGTTCAAGTAATCGAGCACGAAGCGCCCTCCCGGCCGCAGAGAATCGACGACCTGCCGCACCACCAGCCGGTGCTCCTTGTCGTCTCGGAAGTAGCCGAACGACGTGAACAGGTTGACGGCCAGGGCGAAACTTCCCGGCCGGAACGGAAGCGCCCGCATGTCACCACGCACCAACGGCCCCCGGACTCCAGCGCGGGCCCGGCGCAACATCGACGGCGACAGATCGAACCCCACCACGTGCGCGCCCAGCCGCTCCAGCTCCGCGGCGTGTCGCCCGGCGCCGCAGGCCAGATCGAGCACCCACGCGCCCTCCGCCCAGGGAGCTGCCTGCTGGACAAGGGCCACGGCACGACGCGCCTCCTCCTCGTCGCGATGGGGATAGAGGACGTGGTACTCCTCGCCGAACCACTGCTCGAACCATTCCGTCATTCGCCGAAGACGTCCGCCTGAAACGTGAAGACTTGGGTACCTGGTTCCCGCCAAGCGTGGGGGCCGAGGCCCGCCTTGCGGCAGGCTGCGGCGAGAAACGCTTCGGGGCCCAGGCCGTGTTCCGTTGCCACCTGCGGCAGCAGCAGTCCCAGGGCGCTGCCTCGCCGCACCAGCAGGCCGTCGCGCCCGATCACGAGCGCCCCGGGGCCCGAGGGCTCGAACGGAGACGGCTCGCCCAGCACCGAGATCTCGATTCGCAGCTCCGGGAGCTCCTCCGGCGCTACCGCCGGGAACCGGGGGTCATCGACTGCCGCTGAGACCGCTACGTTTCGCACCACGTCCCCAAGGGGCCGATCGCTCGCGATGCGGCCGATGCAACCGCGTAGGCCACCATCCTTTTCCTCGAGCGTGACGAAGGCGCCGCGGTGCAGCCGCGTGCCCGGGACATCGGGCACGGCGGGCGCGGGATCGCCGGCCAATGCGGCGGCGATGGCGCGCCGCGCCAGCGCGAGCAACGCCGCGCGGTCGGCCGCCGTGAGCTCAGGATTCGATCGATCCGCGATGGTACGGCTCCCCCCGGCGGATCGTGTACGCCCGGTAGAGCTGTTCGTGCAGCACGACGCGCGCCAGCTCGTGCGGCAGCGTGAGGCGCGACAGACTCCACAGGCGTTCCGCCTGGCGCAGCACCTCGTCCGGCAGGGCGTCCGCCCCGCCGATGGCGAACGCCACGTCGCGCCCCTCCATCTCCCAGCGCCCGGTCCAATCCGCCAGCTGTCCCGAGGTCCACTCTTCACCGCGCCGCGTCAATGCGACGAGGCGCGCGCCCTCGGGAATCGCCCCGAGGACCCGCGCCTCGTCCTTCACTTCTCGCTCCTCGACTTTGGTGTAGTGCCGCAGCCGGTCGATGTACGCATCACATGCCGCGCGGAGCGCCGCGTCCTTCATGCGGCCCACCGCGACGACCCGGTAGCGCATCAGGCATACATCCCGCGCAGCCGGTGCATCGCCGCGACCCGGTCGACGGCGAGCATGTACGAGGCGATGCGGGCATTCACCTTGTGCTTCTCCGCCATCGCCATCACCTCCGCGAAGGAGCGGACCATGATGGTCTCGAGCCGCCGGTTGACGGTCTCCTCGTCCCAGAAGTACCCGCCGCGGTCCTGGACCCACTCGAAGTAGCTCACGGTCACGCCGCCGGCGTTCGCCAGGATGTCGGGGATGACGAACACGCCCTTTTCCTCGAGGATCTTGTCGGCATTCGCGGTCGTGGGACCGTTCGCCCCTTCGCAGATGATCTTCGCCTTGATGTTGGCGGCGTTTTTCTTCGTGATGACGTTCTCGGTCGCGGCGGGAACGAGGACGTCGCAGTCTACGGCGAGGAGTTGGTCGTTGGCGATCGTGTCGGCCTTGGGGTAGCCCGCCAAATGGCGGTGCTCGTTGACCCACTGGAGAAGGTCCGTCACGTCGAGGCCCTTGGGATTGTGCAACGCGGTGGACTTGTCGGACACCGCGACGATCGTCGCCCCTTCCTTGGACATCAGGTCCGCCGCCACCGAGCCGACGT
>Ga0210382_10000292_pt1 | contig 18904 bp, 19 predicted proteins | sample PLMedo_FD_155452 | JGI IMG/M metagenome (GOLD analysis project Ga0210382, IMG submission 155452) | Groundwater sediment microbial communities from an aquifer in East River, Colorado, USA - PLM0_60_coex redo | ecosystem: Environmental > Terrestrial > Soil > Riparian zone | place: USA: East... | reverse complement strand
GAACTGCCACACGGCCCCCGGGATGAATCGGGCGAGGTTGGTGAGAAACCACATGCCGACCGCGTCTCGATAGGCCAACGGTTGCGCCCACCATCGCAGGCTCGCGACCCAGGTGCCGATCAGAAAGAAGTACGTCGCCGCGGTGAGGGCCGAGGCGGCTAGGAGTGGCAGGAGATGGGGCGTGACATGCACTGCGGCCAGACTGGGCCAGGCGCTCCGGGCGGTGGCAACGAGAAACCAGCTCGCGGCGCCGATGGCGGCGAGCTGAGCGGCGACGGCCGCGAGCCTGCCTGCCCGGCTCGTCACTCGCGATGGAACGGAGTGCGGAGGAAGTGCATCGGACGAAGTTTATCACTCCCCGACGCCTCCGGAAAGCCTGTATAATTCCAGCCGTGCGCGTCCTCCACGTCGTCACGGCGTTCCCCCGCACCGAGCATGATGTCATCACTCCCTGGCTGGTCGAGCTGTTGCAACGGCTGCGCCGGGCAGGCCACGAGGTCGAGGTATTCACGTCCGCCTACAAAGGCGCCGGGGACCACGTCTTCGCCGGTATTCCCGTGCACCGCTTCCGCTACTTCTTCCGCCGTTGGGAGAATCTGACGCACGAGGAAACGGCGCCCGACCGGATGCGACGCTCCCTGCTGTACCGTCTGATGCCGGTCTGCTTCGTGCTCGCGGGGATGATCGCGATCTGGCGCCTCTGTCGCCGGGAGCGCTACGACGTGATCCACGTACACTGGCCGCTGCCGCTCGCGTTGCTGGGGTGGGCCGCGCAACGTGCCCGGCGCACGCCGCTCGTCACGACGTTCTACGGCGTCGAGCTGCGCTGGGTCAAGACCTCTCTCAAGCCCCTCAAGGGCTTCGTCGCGTGGGCGGCGCGCCGCTCGGACCGCGTAGTCGCCATCTCGTCGTATACCGCGGCGGAGCTGCGCGAGCTCGTGGACGTGCCGGTCGAGGTGATCCCCTATACCACCGCGCTGCCGTCACCGCGCGAACGTCGGGCGCCGCGCCACGCCGGCCCCGCCACCGTGCTCTTCGTGGGCCGACTGGTGGAGCGCAAGGGCGTCGCCCACCTGATCGAGGCCCTGGCGCGGCTCGACGGCGTGCCCGCGCGCCTCGTGGTGATTGGGGACGGGGCCGAGCGCCCTCGCCTCGAGGCTCTGGCGCGCGAGCGGCGCGTGGCCGACCGCGTGGAGTTTCGCGGCAAGGTCTCCGACGCCGAGCTGCAGCGCGAGTACGCGACCGCCGACGTCTTCGTGCTGCCCTCGACTCTCGATGCGCGCGGCGACACGGAGGGGCTGGGTGTCGTCCTGCTCGAGGCGATGAACTACGGCGTGCCGGTCATCGCGAGCCGCGTGGGCGGGATTCCCGACATTGTCGTGGACGGCGATTCGGGGGTGCTCGTCCCGCCGGGTGACCCGGACGCCCTGGCTCGCGCCATCGAGCGGCTCGTTCGGGATTCGGCGTACGCCGAGCGCATCGGCGAAGGGGGGCGCCGGCGGCTGGCGACGCACTTCACGTGGGAGGCGATTACCGCCCGGTGGGATCGTGTGTACCGAGCGCTAGCTCCTTGAGCCGCTCCACCTCCCGCTCGAGCGCCCGCACCTCTTCCCGCATCCCCGCTACCATCTCTCCCACGAACCCGAAGCCAAACAGCGCTATCCCTGAGATCACGAGGACCATGATCAGGTCGAGCAGCGGACGGTAGCCGTAGTGGAGGGGGCCGTACCGCAGCCACAGCGCCACGCCGGCGGCGATGAGGCCGAGGAGGAACAGGATCGCGCCGGAGACGCCGAAGAACAGCATCGGCTTGCGGCCGAAGCGCAGCTGGAACCAGACCGAGAGCAGGTCGAGCACGCCGACGGGGATCCGGGCGAGCCCGAACTTCGTCTTACCTGCCCGCCGGGGGTGTAGCGGCACGGGCCGCTCGGCGATCCGGAACCCCTGGGCCGCCGCGATCACCACCATGAAGCGGTGCCAGTCGGGCCGAGTGGGGAGGGCGTCCATCACCTCGCGGCGGTACGCCTTGACGGAGTTCAGGTCGGTGACCCGCACCCCGAAGAGCCAACGGCACAGCGCGTTGTAGATGCCAGACACGAACCGCTTCTCATAGTGCCCCTGCTTCGCGCCGGTAACGATGTCGGCTTGCCCCTCGAGGATCGGGGCGACGAGTCCGGGGATGTCGGCGGGGAGATACTGCAGGTCGGCGGGATAGAACACCAGGACCCGGCCGCGCGCGGCGTCGGCGCCGGACTTGAGGGCGTCGGCGATTCCCCGCTGCGCCCGATGGGTCACGACGCGCACGAACGGGTGCTTCAGCGCCAGCTCCTCGAGCACGCGCGCCGTACCGTCGTGACTGCCGTCGTTCACCACCACCAGCTCGCACGCGTACGGCAACGGCAGCAGCGCCTCGCGGGCCAGCCGGACGAACTCGGGGAGGTTCTCGGCCTCGTCCTTGGCAGGGACGAGCACACTGACCTCGGGGGACGTCGCGGGCGTGGCGAGACTCACAGGCGCTTGCGCATCCGGGCGGGGAGGATGCCGAGCTGGTCACGGTATTTGGCGACCGTGCGTCGCGCGATCTTCACCCCGCGCTGCTCGAACAGCTGGACGATCTGCTGGTCGGTGAGCGGGTCCTTCGGGTCCTCGTCCGCCACCATCTTCTGGATCTGGGCCTTGATCGAGCGGGCGCTGGCGTCCTCGCCGGTCGTGGTCGTGAGACCGCTCGAGAAGAAGAACTTGAGCGGCAGGAGCCCGCGCGGGGTCTGGACGTACTTCTCGTTCGTCACGCGGCTCACGGTGCTTTCATGCATGCTGATGACGTCGGCCACCTCGCGCAGCGTGAGGGGCTTCAAGTACTCGATCCCTTTCTCGAAGAAGTCCCGCTGCCGGTCGACGATGAAATTCATGACCTTGAGCATCGTCTGGCGGCGTTGCTCGATGGCCTGGATCATCCAGTGCGCGCTGTTCAGCCGCTGGTTGATGAACTCCTTGCTCTCGCCGTCGTACTTCTTCTTGTCGCGGGCAATCTCCTGGTAGGTGCGGGAGATGCGCAGCCGCGGCAGCCCGCCGTCGTTCAGGAAGACGTGGTACTTGTCGTCGATCTTCTCGACGATCAGGTCGGGGATGATGTACGCCTCGTCGCCCTTCGAGTGCTGGAGGCCGGGCTTGGGATCGAGCCGGGCCAGCTCGTCGGCGGCGCGCTGCACCTCTTCCGGCTCGAGCCCGAAGCGTTTCCCCAGGTCGCTCCAGCGGTGCGCGATCAGGTCGTCGAACGCCTCCTTGACCAGGCGGTAGACCAACGTCTCGGTCTGTTTCTGGTTCTCGAGCTGGAGGAGCAGGCACTCGCGCAGGTTCCGCGCCCCGATCCCTGGGGGGTCGAGCTGCTGCACGATGCGGAGCATCTCCTCCGCCTCGGCCATGGTGTAGGGGGCGACGTTCAGCTCCAGCTCGGACTCGGCCTCGTGCTCCTCGAGCAGCTGGTTCGCGCCCTTGAGGATCTCCTCCAGGCTCGCCTGCAGGTACCCGTCCTCCCCGATGTTGCCGAGGAATTCCTCGACGAGCAGCTGCTGCCGCGGCGAGAGGTCGAGCATCCGGGTCTGCTCGCGCAGGTAGTCGATCAGGTCTTTCGTTTCGACCGTTACGGGCTCCACGTACTCGGTCGCGCCGCCGAGCGTCCCGCTCGGCACGCCATGGTCGGTGCGGTCGTCGAGCAGGATGCTCTCCCAATCGGGCTCGTCGTCGCCCGATTTCTCCTTCTCGGCAGGCTTCTGCTCGGGGGCGGGGCCCTCCGTCTCCTCTTCCGGCTCGAGCAGCTCGAGGAAGGGGTTGCCCAGCAGCTCCTGCTTGAGGTGCTGCTGCAGGTCGAGCAGCGGCATGTAGAGGAGATCCATCGCCTGGTAGAGGCGAGGGTTGATCCGCAGGTCCTGGCGCAGGACCGCGTGCTGGTGCAGGCCGGTCTTCATGCGGGCTGCAGGAGGCGCGCCCGCAGGCGCGCGGTGAGCGTGGGTCCGAGATAGAGGTCCGCCGCGCGGTCGTCGAAGACCAGCTCGCGAACGGTGCCGGCGACCTGCACGCGGCCCTCGAACATGATGTAGGCCCGGTCCACGATGTCGAGCGTCTGCTCCACGTTGTGGTCGGTGATCAGCACGCCAATGCCGCGATGGCGCAACCCGGCGACGATCGTCTGAATGTCGTGCACGGCGATCGGGTCAACGCCGGCGAACGGCTCGTCGAGCAGCATGAACTTCGGCTCGGTCACGAGGGCCCGCGTGATCTCGAGCCGCCGCCGCTCGCCGCCCGACAGCTGGTAGGCCTTCTGCCGGCGCAGGTGTTTGAGCGCCAGCTCATCGAGCAGCCCCTCGAGCCGGCGCCGGCGCTCGTCGGCCTCGAGCGGCAGCGTCTCGAGAATCGCCATCACGTTGTCTTCCACGCTGAGCTTGCGGAAGACGGACGGCTCCTGCGCCAGGTACCCGATGCCGGCGCGCGCCCGGCGGTACATCGGCTCGGCGGTGATGTCGTGGCCGTCGAGGAGGATGCGGCCCTCCTCCGGACGGATCAGCCCCGTGATCATGTAGAACGTCGTCGTCTTCCCCGCCCCGTTCGGCCCCAGCAGGCCGACGATCTCCCCCTGGGCGAGGTCGACCGATACGTCATTCACTACGCGGCGGCCCTTGTACGCCTTGACCAGCTGCTGCGCCTCGAGCCGGCTGGCGTCCCGCACCGCCGGATGCTCGCCGGTGACGGCTTCGGCGCGGGCGAGCGTCTGCTCGGCGATCTCGAGGAAGCGCTGCGCCGCCGCGTCCCGCTCGCCAGGCATCTCGGACCACAGGTCCGCGGCAAAGCCGATGGGCGCTTCGGCCCACAGGGCCCCGATCGGGAGCACCAGGACCTGGAGCATGCCGAGGCGCGGCAGGACCGAAGTCGAGAGATGGGTGCGGGCGTCGTCCACCGACAGGCTTCCCGCCTCGGGGGGCGGGAGCGTTGATCCCTTGGTGTGGGCCCGGAGCTTCAGAAACTCCTCGCGGTACGCCACCGCGAGCGCGCCGAACGTGGCGCGGCCCTGCGGGTCGGCGATGCGGGCCAGCGCCGCCGCCGCGAGGGCAAGCGAGGAGTCGCGCGTGGCGAGAAGCTCGGCGAGCCGATCGACGGTGCTCATGGCTTGCGCGGCGGAGCCTTGGCGGTGTCGGCGCGCGCTTTGGTGCTGTCGGGTGGCGCAGGGGGTCGGGGCTCGAGGTGCACTCCGTCCGCGGCACCGGCGACGACCACGCGGTCGACCTTGGGGCCCAGCAGCGCCACGTCGATGCGCTTCCCGCGGGAGTAGTTGATCGAGGGTGCGGCGGTCGAATCGCGGTCGTCGAAGTGGTGCGTCAGGGCGCGCGCCGCCCCGCGAGCGTGGATCTGCTGCAGCCTGGAGTGCTCCCGGCCCGTCGAGTCCTGCTCCTGGATGAAGCGTGCCGTCAGCGAGTCCCCCGTGATCCAGTCGATGTCGGCCGCGGGGGCGGCGGAATCGCGTTTGGCCGTCGAGAGGGCGCGCCCGAACGCCCGCGACTCGGTCAACACCTCGGCCGGCGTGTCGATCGCGAGCGAATCGGCGTCAATCGTGTACAGACTCGAGACGGCGTGGGCCCGCGCCGCCTCGTCCTTCCCTCTGCCCCAGGCGAACGCCTGCTGGAGTTTGCGTTGCTCGACGAGCAGATGGATCGTGTCGGCGGTGAGGGCCCAGTCGTTCCCGGTCGCCTTGCCTTGGCCCAGGGCCTTCACGAGGCGCACCTCGCGCTGCTCGAGTCCCAGCTCGATCCGCGTGCCGACGAGCGTGTACTTCTTGCCGCTCTTGCCCTCGACGCGCGGATGTCCCACCAGCACGCCCAGGCCCACGGTCTCGTCCAGCATCAGGGAATCGGAGCGCGACGCAAAATCGCTCCGGTCCACGGTCGCTTTTCCCCCCGCCCACACCCGGTCGTCCCCTTTGAAGCGGATCCGGTCCCCCACGATGATGTAGGGCTCCCCCGAGTCCGCGGCCTGACGGTATTCGACGGTGGGCCGGGAGGTGGCGTACATCTCGACTGTGTCGCGCACGCCCTGCGCGGCGCGGTAGTACGTGAGGTTCGGACCCCGCAACACGGACCCCGATTTCCGGTTGACGGCCACGACGTTGTTGTGCGCGTCGAGCCGCTCGTCGCGCAGGAAATACGACGCAAAGTTCGCGTCGAGGGCGAGGGCGGTGTCGCGGATGACGACGTGGCCGATAAAGTCGATCCGTCGCTGGCGCGCGTACATGGCGACGCTGTCCGAGGACAGCGTACTGCCTGTACCCTCGCAATGCGCCAGCACGCCGCCGCCCGCGAACCGATTCGTGTCACCCGGCGCGGGCACGGCCTGACGGTAGTTCCCGCCGATCGAGTCGATCACGATCGAGCAGGGCCGGCCCGCCGGCGGGGGGGGGGGGGGGGGGGGTGGGGTCCCCAGGGGGGGGGGGCGCGGGTTGCTGCACCAGGGCGAGCAGAGCAAGGGCGGCGTGCACTAGCGGTTGGGGAGCCGGAGTTGTCCGCCGGTGCCGTGCGGGTGCTTGGCGACCAGGTTCTTGAACTCGGGATCGGAGGTGAATCCCTCGCCTTCGATGTGCTGCCCGCCCGGTCCGTCGAACACGAAGGGTCGGTCCGAGCTGACCTCGTTCTTCGCCTGGTTGTAGCGCATGACCTCGCTCTTCAGGGTACGCCCGTCGGTGGTCACGACGACCACGTTGCCCCGGCCCTCCATGTCACCGGTGCGCCAGTGATACGTCCCCTCGCGCGCCGTGAGCGTCGAGCTTTCCGCGCCACGCACGTCATAGAACGTGATATGCACCTTGCGCATCTCGGCCGACTGCGTGTTGGAGAAGAAGTAGGCGGTGTCCGCGCGGACGCGCGCCCGCTGCAGTCCCGTCTCCGTGACGTAATGCGTCATGCCAACGAGCACTTGGTCGGCCGAATCGAGCACCGCCTGCGTGGCCGTCGGCCGTGTGCCGTCCCGGCACCCGGCGATGAGACACGCCGTCACGACGCTTCTCCACGCCTTCATACCGCCCCCGCCTTCATCAGGTCATGCAAGTGCACGACCCCCACGACTCGCCTGCCCCCATCGAGCACCGGCAGCGCCATGATCCCGTGCTGCTCCATCAGGCTCACGGCCGCGCCCGCCAGCTCCTCGGCGGTGGTGGTCTTGGGGGTCCTGGTCATGACCTCGCCCACGGGAATGTCGAGGAACTTGTCCGTGCGCTCCATCAGGCGCGTCAGGTCCCCCGCGGTCACGACCCCCGCGAGGGCCCCCTCGCGGTCCGTGACCACCACAGTGCCCCGTTTCTCGGCGAGGAGCACGATGCATTCCCGCATCGGCCGATCGGGGGCGAGGGTGGGGAGATCGCGGCTGAGCATGACGTCCGCGACGCGCAACAACAGCTTGCGCCCCAGCGCGCCGCCCGGGTGCAGCGCGGCGAAGTCTTCGCGGCGGAAGCCCTTCACCTCGAGCAGGGTGACCGCGAGGGCGTCGCCGAGGGCGAGCGCCACCGTTGTACTGGCGGTGGGCGCGAGGGTCTCCGGGCAAGCCTCCTCGGTGACCGACGCATCGAGCACGACCGTCGCCTGGCGGCCGAGGGGCGACTCAGGATCGCTGGTGAGGGCGATGAGGGGGACGCCGAGCCGCTTCAGCTGGCTCACGAGGCCGAACAGCTCGTCTGAGTTCCCGCTCTTCGACAAGACGACCGCCACGTCGTCCCGGCCCACGAGCCCCAAGTCGCCGTGCAGCGAGTCCACGGGGTGCAGGAAGGTCGCGGGCGTACCGGTCGAGGTGAAGGTGGCGGCGATCTTGCGGGCGATGAGCCCGGACTTGCCGACGCCCGAGACGATGAGGCGCCCCTTGGCCGCGGCGAGCAGCTCGATCGCCCGGGCGAACGCCGGGCCCAGGCCGTCGGCGATCCGCCGGACCGCCGCCGCCTCGAGGGCGAGAACGCGCCTGCCGCGCTCAACCAGCGCGGCTTGCTCGGGGGGGGGCTTCGACATCGCCTCGCTCTTGCAGGTATTGCTGCACCAGGTCATTCCACACGCGGCGCGCCTTGAGGATCGTTTCGGCTACCTCGCGCACCGCGCCGTCGCCGCCGGCGCGCTCCGTCACGAGCGTGGCCGCCGCCTTCACCTCGGGCACGGCGTTCGCCACGGCGATCGGGAGTGCCACGCGCGTCAGCAGCGGCAGGTCCGCGAGATCGTCCCCGACGAATGCGCACTCGGTCCACGCGACCCCACGCCGGGCGAGCATCGCCGCGAACGTCGCGAGCTTGCGCCCGCCGCCGGTCTCGTCCTCGAGCACTTCCTCGATCTTCATCTCCCGCGCCCGGATCGTCGTCGCCTCGGAGCGCCGTCCGCTCGCGAGCACGAGAGTGATGCCGGCGCGGCGCAGCAACCAGGCGCCGCTACCGTCCTGCGAATGGAACCGCTTGAATTCGACGGCGTGGTCGCCCACCCGTCCGATGTAGATACCGCCGTCGGAGAGCACGCCGTCCACGTCGAGACCGATGAGTCGGATGCGGCGGGCGAGGGCGGTCTTAAGCACGGACGGCCTCTCGGACCCGGTGCCACACTTCGACGGCGACCGTCACAACGCCCTCGAGCTGGTCGAGCGGCACCATGTTGGGGCCGTCGGACGGCGCGCCATCGGGGTCGGGGTGGGTCTCGAGGAAAAAGCCGTCCGCCCCGGCGGCCGCGGCCGCGTAAAGCAGCGGCGGGATGAACTCGCGCAGGCCCCCCGATGCGCCGGCTTCGCCCTGTCCAGGCTGCTGCACCGAATGCGTCGCGTCGAAGATGACGGGGACGTTGCAAGCGGCCTTGAGGCGTGCAAAGCTGCGCATGTCCACGACCAGGTCGCCGTACCCGAAGAACGTGCCGCGCTCGGTGACGGCGATCTCAGGCGGCCCACCGGCGCGCACCTTCTCGACGGCGCCGCGCATCCCGTCGGGCGACATCCACTGGCCCTTCTTGACGTTCACGGGGCGCCCCGCCTTCCCGGCGGCGACCAGCAGGTCGGTCTGGCGGCAGAGGAAGGCCGGGATCTGGAGGACGTCGGCCACCTGGGCCGCGGCGGGGACCTGCCCGGACTCGTGCACGTCGGTGAGAATGGGGAGCCCGGTCGCGGCGCGGACCCGCTCGAGGGCGCGGAGGCCGGCGTCGAGGCCGGGACCGCGGGCGCCGCTCAGGCGGGAGCGGTTCGCCTTGTCGTACGAGGCCTTGTAGATGACGCCGATGCCCAGCTTGGCGGCCAGCTCGGCCAAGGCCTCACCAACGCGCACGTTGAGGTCGTCGGACTCGACGACGCACGGCCCCGCGATGAGAAATGGGGCAGATCCCCCCCCGAACCGCGGCGCCATGTCAGTCGGACAGCTCCGCGAGGGCCGCGGGCGCGCCGGGTGTTCCGGCGGCGCGCGCGGCGGCTCGGGGATGGCGCTTGCGATAGTCGACCGCCGCGCCCACGAACCCGGCGAACAGCGGATGCGGCCGCATCGGCCGCGACTTCAGCTCGGGGTGGAATTGGCAGCCGATGAACCACGGATGGTCGGGCAGCTCGATCATCTCGACGAGGGAGCCATCGGGCGACAGACCCGAGCAGCGCATCCCGTACTCCGCGAGCTGGTCGCGGTAGGCGTTCGACACCTCGTAGCGGTGCCGGTGGCGCTCGCTCACTTCGGAGGAGCCGTAGACTTGCGCCACGCGCGAACCGGGCCGCAGGCGGCAGGGGTAGGCGCCCAGCCGCATCGTGCCCCCCATTTCCTGGATGCCCTCCTGCGTCCGCATCAGGGCGATCACCGGATTCTCGCACTCGGGCTCGAACTCGCTCGAGTTGGTGTTGGCGATCTTGCAGACGTTGCGGGCGAACTCGATGATCGCCGTCTGGAGCCCGAGACAGATCCCGAAGAACGGCAGCTTCTGCTCGCGCGCCCAGCGGATCGCCTCGAGCATCCCTTCCACGCCACGGACGCCGAAGCCCCCGGGCACGAGGAGCGCGTCGTAGTCGCCGAGCAGCTCGGCCGCCGTCTCCTGGTCGGTGAAGCGGTCGGAGGCGATCCAGTCGATGCGCACGCCGACCTCGTTGGCGATGCCGCCGTGCACCAGCGCCTCGTGGATGCTCTTGTAGCTGTCGGCCAGCTCGGTGTACTTGCCCACCACGGCGATCTTGGTGCGGTACGGGGGATTGAGGATCTTGTCCACCATCGCCGCCCAGGCGCGCAGGTCGGGCTCCTTGGTGTCGAGATGGAGCCGCCTGCAGACCTCTTTGTCGAGTCCCTGGTCGTGCAGCTTGAGCGGGATCTCGTAGATCGACTTCACGTCGGGGCTTTCCACGACGCAGCCGAAGTCCACGTTGCAGAACTGCGCGATCTTGCGCTTCAGCTCCTCGGAGAGCGGGCGCTCCGTGCGGCACACCAGGATGTCGGGCTGGATTCCGATCTGCATCAGCTCGCGCACCGAGTGCTGGGTCGGCTTCGTCTTGAGCTCGGCGGTCGCCGCGATGAACGGGACCAGCGTGAGGTGGATGAACAGGGTGTTGTCACGCCCCACCTCCTGGCGGAACTGGCGGATCGCCTCGAGGAACGGCAGCGACTCAATGTCGCCCACGGTGCCGCCGATCTCCGTAATGACCACGTCGTGATCCGGGGCGAGGCGGCGGATCGCGCTCTTGATCTCGTCCGTGATGTGCGGGATCACCTGCACCGTCGAGCCGAGATACTCGCCCCGCCGCTCCTTAGTGATGACGGACAGGTAGATCCGCCCCGTCGTCACGTTGTTCACCTGCGACAGAGAGCGATCGATGAAGCGCTCGTAGTGTCCCAGGTCGAGGTCAGTCTCGGCGCCGTCGTCGGTCACGTACACCTCGCCGTGCTGAAACGGCGACATCGTACCGGGATCGACGTTGATGTAGGGGTCAAACTTCTGGATCGTCACCTTGAGCCCGCGCTCGGCGAGCAGCCGGCCCAGCGACGCGGCCGCGATGCCCTTGCCGAGGGAGCTCACCACACCCCCCGTTACGAAGATGTACTTCGTCGAGCTCACGGACTCACCTCCTTCAGGTGGCGGGTGACTTCGGTTTCGGCCCACGCGAGGTCGGCCGGCGTGTCGATCCCCGGGGCGGCCGGTCCCTCGAACAGCGTCACGCCCATGGGGATCCCGTGCAGCAACGGTCGGAGCTGCTCCAAACGCTCCCAGCGCTCCTCGGGCACCGGCGGCAACCGCACCCAGCGCTCGAGCGCTTCACGCGTGTACGCGTACACGCCGACGTGCTGGTGGTAGACGACCTCCCCTGCCCCGTCCCGGTCGAACGGGATCGGCGCCCGGGAGAAGTACACCGCCCGTCCCCGCGCATCGACCACGACCTTTACGCGGTTCGGATCGCCGGCGAGCGCGGGATCGAGCGAGCCGGCGGCGGTCCCGAGCGGCTCGCCGCGCTCGAGGCAGGCGAGCGCGCCGCGGATCGCCGCCGGCGCCACGAACGGTTCGTCGCCTTGCACGTTCAGGATGAACGTGAAGCTGCTAAACTCTTTCTTTCCAATGACTTCAGCGATGCGCTCGGTGCCCGATTGATGCTCCGGCGACGTGAGGACGGTCTCGAAGCCGGCTCGCTGTACCGCCCCGGAGACCTCCCGGGCCTCGGTCGCCACCACGAGTCGGTCGCACAGCCCCAGTTCGGCAACGCGACGGGTGACATGGACGATGAGGGGTTCACCTGCGAGTGGCAGGAGTGGCTTGCGGGGGAGTCGGCTGGAGCCGAGCCGTGCAGGAATCACGCCAAGGACGGGCACAGGGGAAGATACAAAATCTGTGCCGGGGAGTCTAGGCCGTCGCCTGGACGACCCTCAAGAAGTTCTCCAGCAACCGTTTGCCGTGCTCGGTCCCGATCGACTCGGGGTGGAACTGGACCCCGTAAATAGGGTGGTCGCGGTGCTTCATGGCCATGATCTCCACGGCTTCCCCGGGGCGGTCCGCGCTCATCGCCGTGATCACCAGGGCGGGCGGCAGGGACTGCGGCTCGACCACGAGGGAGTGATAGCGCATGGCCGTAAAGGGGCTGGGGATCCCCTCGAACAGCTCGTCCTGGTCGTGGACTACGGGGCAGGTTTTCCCGTGCATCAGGCGCGGGGCACGCACCACCCGGCCCCCGAACGCCTCGCCGATCGCCTGGTGGCCGAGGCAGACGCCGAGGATCGGCACCTTCCCCGCCAGGGCTCGCACCAGGGGCACGAGGATGCCCGCCTCGGCGGGGGTCTTGGGACCCGGCGACAGCACCGCGGCGGTGGGCTTCAGCGCCAGCACATCCGCGATCGTCAGCGCGTCGTTGCGGTAGACGACGGGCTCTTCGCCGAGCTCGCCCAGATACTGCACGAGGTTGTAGGTGAACGAGTCGTAGTTGTCGAGGACGAACAGCATGGCGGAATCTACTACACTCCTCGCAGCTCGTACCATTCGACGCGGGACTCCTGTACGGCGTCCCGGACGCGTCGCTCCCGGGTGGACAGATCGGCGGTTCCCGTCTTGACCTCGACGAAGACGATGCGCGAGACGTGGCCGTCGCTCAAGCCGTCGAACACCACGAAGTCCACCGGCGAGCCCAGGAACCGCACGTCTTTAGGGTTGAAGGGGAAATCGGGGAGGTAGGGCACCAGCTGCTCGTACACCTTCCCCGCCGTCACCGCGAGACTGCGCTGCAGGGCGTCCTGGCGCACGGCGCGCGTGTAACGCGCCTTCCACAGGAGGAAGCCGAGCACCAGCGCGAGGCCGGCGAGCACGCCGAGGAGTACGACGATCGAGGGTTTCATCGGGTCACCGCGTAGAGGACCTGGTCCAAGACCTGCCCGTCCTTGACCACGCTGCGGCGCAGCACTCCCTCGCGCGTGTACCCCGCCTTCTCGAGCACGCGCATCGAGGCCGGATTGGAGGAAAAGACGGCCGCGTAGATCCGCAGCAGGTCGAAGCTATCGAACGCGTAGGTGGTGAACTCTCGTACGGCGGCGGTCATAATGCCCCGATTCCAGAAGGCCTCGCCCAACCAGTACCCGACTTCGGCCGAGCGGCGGTGCACGTCGCGTTGGGGCGCTAGGCCGATGCCGCCGGCTGCCTCCCCGTCCACCGCGATCGCGAAACTGGTCACCGGCCGCTGCCGCCGGACGTGCGCCAGCCACGTGTCGGCGTCAGCGGGTGTGTAGGGGTGGGGAAACTGATCGCGCAGCATCAACCAGACCCGCCGGTTATCGGCGTGGCGCACCAGCGAGGCGCGATCGCCGCGCTGCCACAGGCGGATGAGGCAGGTGCCGGCATCGAGCGGCAGCCGGCCCCGCTCGGTCACGGCGAGGGACGCTCGAGGGCGCCGATCACAAGCTCGGCCACAGCCAACCGAACGTGCCGGCGGTCAGGAGGGCGTAGATCAACCCGTCCACCGTCGCCTTGATCGTCGTGATCCATGCGCGGCGGTACCAGATCGACATCTGCCACAGCGCCACGGCGTACCCGATGAACGCGGTGACGCCCACGAACCGGAAGACGCGCAGGTACTCGGCGCCCGGCGGGAGCGCGCGCCCGGCGACGTAGGCCGCGAAGGCCCCGACGGCGACCGCGTAGAGGAACCACATCGTGAGGTTCCGCCCCATCCCCCAGGGGCCGGCCGGCAGCACGGTGACGATCAGGTTCGGTCCCTGCTTCACCTTCGCGGCGAACTCCGGCGACGTCATCTCCTGCCGGCTCGACGGGCGGGGCACCATGTAATCGCCCGGCGGGATGGCCAGGGGTCGGAGCGCGTCCCGCACGCGGTCTTCATTCGGGATCTTCGGATAGTCGCTCTTGTGCCACGGCGACGCCATGTGGATGACGGAGCTCGCCACGAACACGATCACGGCCGCCAGCATGATCGGCAGCCACAACGCGAACAACCCAGTCATCCCGACCTCCTGGAATGCGTCTCCGTCAAGGCGTCGCGTTGGCCAAATCGGTCACCGCGGCGGCCAGCGCCCGCACCTTCGGCTGATCGGCAGCCACGCCGCCGATCGTGCGCCCGTCGACGACCAGGACTGGACCCTGGCCGTCACCCGTCAGCTGTCTCGCCAGCTGCGTCAGCGCGTCCCGGCGCTGCTGGCCCGACATCCGCTCGGCACGGGCGAGCGCATCCCGCGTGGCCGATACCTGGGCCGGCGCCATCCCGTTGGAACGAGCCAGTTGGTCTACATACGCGCGCGCGACCACGAAGCTCGCGGGCCACGCCAGCTTCTGCTGGTCCTGGGCGTTCAAGTAGTCGAAGTGAATCAGCTTGGCGGCATCGATCTCGTTCTGCGAGAGGAAGCCGCTGGGCTGCAGCTCGAAGATGTCGAGCCCGCGCGCGATCTCGGAGCTGACGATGTAGCCGTTGTACCAGTACGCGGACCATGACCCGGCGCCGACGAGCTTGGTCGAATCCATGGGGCCGCGATCGAAGAAGGCGATCTCCCGGGGGTGCGCCGGATCGGTCCAGTCGAAGACCGAAATGCCGCCCTGGTACCACCCTTGCGCCATGACGTCGCGCCCGGGGATCGGGATCAGCGTGCCGTTGTGGGCCACGCAGTTCTCGTTCGCCGTCTGCGGAACGGGGAGCTTGTAGTAGCTCTGGAAGGCCATCGTGGTGCCCGACAGGGTGAAGATCGCGTCCGCGCCCCACTCCGGCTTGTCCGTGGTCCGACAGCGCGGCTGCAGCCCGCCGCCCCATTCATCCGTGAACAAGACTTTGGTCCCGTCATTGTTGAACGTCGCCGAGTGCCAGAACGAGAAGTTCGAATCGGCCACCGCGGCGATCCGTTTCGGGTTCGCAACATCGCGGATATCGAGCAGCAGGCCGTAGCCGCCGCAGGCGCCGCCGGCGAGGCCGATCGCCGGGTAGACGGTGATGTCGTGGCATTGCGTCGGCCCGGGGGGCGGCCCGATACGGTTGGGCGGGTTGATAATGCGGTCGACGATGGCCTGCGTGTTGGCCCGCAGGGTGGCGGTGTCCGCCGCTGTCGGCGTGCCCGTCCCCCCCCGCGCTTTGACGATGCTGTCGAGCCGGAACCGGACGAACCCCGGACCCAGGACGATGTCGGTTCCGTTAATCTGCGCGGTGTATCCACCGGCCGCCCGAGCCGAATCGGCCGCGCGCTTCGCCGCCGCGATATCCTCAGGTGCATCGCGATGGCTCTGGGCCCGCACGAGGTCTTGGAAGATGCGCGGCGAGCTGACAATGCGTGCCTGCTCCGGATGCGCCAGCGGAACCTGGATGACTTCGATCCGGAACAGCGTGCTGTTGGGGTTCGAGTCGAGCGGTGCCGCCGAGCATCCCGCCAGCTCGTTGGGCGAGCGGACCGGGGCCGAGCCGGAAACGTAGATGTACACGTTGTCTGCGTCCGTGGGCGACGTCACCACCGTGTGCGTGTGCGAGCCGCGGCAGGTCTGCACGTCGGTGATGTGACGCGGATTCGCGATGTCGGTGATGTCGAAGATTCGGATGCCGCGCAGCCGATCGTGGCTCACGGTGTCGCTCACGCCCTGCCTCCCGCAATCGGTGCGGCCGTTCAAGGCCTCACCCGACACGAACAGCAGTTTGCGGTACACGGAGACGTCGCTCTGCGACCCGGGGCAGACGAAAGCCTTGTGCAAGCGGGGACGCTTGGGATTGGAGATGTCCCATACCTGAACGCCCGCAAAGTTGCCCTGAATGACGTACGGCCCCACGAACGACATGTCCGAGTTGATGAAGTTGAAGTCGCCCGGACTGCTCCGATTGATGAAACTGTCGGACGGCGGCGTGGTCGAGACCAGGCGGATGTTCCAGCCCGCCTCGGCGGCGTTCATCCACCCGGCGCGGAGCCCGAGCCGAGGATCGGGGCTGGGCGCCGTGGTGGACATGTTGACCTGCGACGGGGCGCAGCCCGCGAGGGCCAGGGCCACGATGGCGAACAGAGATTGAGATTTCACGACGGACTCCGGGTGAGGGCCTCGAGCATCAGGGTCATGCGATTGATTTCGGTGGTTTGATCGGCGTTCACGTCGGCAGCGAAGCGGAAGATGGGGCCGTCCTGGGCCGCGCCGGGCGCGGCGAGCAGCTGTCCCACCATCGTGATCGCGCCTTGATGGTGCTGGATCATGAACGTGAGGAACAGCCGGTCGAACTCTGCGCCCCGGGCGGCGTCCAGCTGGGCCATCTGCTCGGGGGTCAGCATGCCGGGCATGAGCATCGGGTGGTCCATCCCCGGCATCACGTGGCCGCGCGGGTCGGCGGGCGGGACGAACTCATTGTGCTCGCGCAGCCAGCGCTGGGCGAACGCGATCTCGTCGTTCTGGGCGACGACGATGCGCTCACACAGCACCCGCACCGACGGACTCGCGCCGTGCGACGGCGCCCAGCCGGCCATTTGGATCGCCTGGGCGTGGTGGCCGATCATCCCGGCCACGAAATGCACGTCCGCCGCCGTGTAGGGCGGCTGGGCCGAGTGGGTGGGGACCGACGCCGCAGGCCGAGGAGTGGCGGTGGCACATGCCGCCGTGGCGCCGACCGCCAGGGTGGCCCATGAGAATCGTTTCGTCATCCTGAACGGAATTCTACTCGGCTACACCGGGGCCGCCAGCGGTCGTTGTGTCTTCATCTTGCAACGAGGCTAGGCGGCCTCGGGCGCCCCATCGAAAAAGTCCACGACGCCGGTCTCGAGACAGTACTCTGCACCGACGATCAGCAGCCCGTCCTCCTCGATGAGGCGCTCCAGAACTGCAGAGCCGTGACGCAGGTGGTCGGAGCCCGCCCGGACGTTGGCGCGGACGGCGTGCGCGATCAGGGCCTCGGGGTCCTGGCCGAGGGGCGTGGCCAGCAAGGGTTCGACGGAGGGACGGATGCGGTCGACGATGGAGCGGAGGTTCGGCGACTGGTGCGGCGTGCGCTGGCGCAGCTCCTCCACCGTGGCGACGATCGCTCCGCATTGCGTGTGGCCGAGCACCACCGCCAGCCTCGTGCCGAAGCGTCCGGCGGCAAACTCTACGCTCCCGACCTGAGAGGGCGCGACGATATTCCCGGCGACGCGGATCACGAACAGGTCTCCAAATCCCTGCCCGAACACGAGCTCCGCGGGAACGCGCGAATCGGAGCATCCCAGCACAATCGCAAACGGCTGTTGCCCTTGGGCGAGCGCGGGCCGATGGCCCTTGCTGAGCGTGGTGCCGGCGTCATCCCCGCCCGCGACAAAACGACGGTTGCCCTCTCGCAGCCGACCAAGTGCTGCATGACCTGAGATCATCGTGGCAGGGGCGAAGGCCTTAGGGTTCCACCCGGCGCGTTTCCGGTCGCGCCAGCACCCGTTCGACGAAGTCCAGTCGCTCCTGCGTCTCGCTCAGCTCACGTCGCAGCTGGCTCACCTCGCCTTCGAGCGCTTCGAGCCCTTCCAGCCCTTCGCGCCCCGCCTGGAGCTCGCCCCCGCCGCGACGCTGCCGCAGGCGCTGGGCCCATAACCCGAACGCGAGTGCAAGCGCCGCGTGAAGCCCGGCGTGCCACGGTTGCCCTGGGCCGACCGCGAAGCCGACTCCGACCAAGTTGATGGCGCTGAGCACGACGGCGATCGGGTACCACGTGGCGGGCTTGAAGGTCATGCCACAGGCTCTGGAGGCCTCGGAGGCTCTGGTGACTCCGGGACACGGGCCGGCTCCCAGGGCTCAGGCGGTTTAGGCTTGGGCGGCGTAGGGAGATCGGGCGGACGTGGTTTGGGCTGCGGTTGCTTGAGCATTGTTGGTCTAACGCGCATCGACTTTCGGCAACCCCAGTCGAGCCAACTCGGTGTTGACCGCGGCGAGGTCCCTGGACCACACCTGCGTCAGGCGACCCAAGTACCCGTCGAGCTCCCCCGAGAGGATACGGAACAGCTCCGGCATGTTGCTGGTGGGCGGGCCGTCGCCGCGCTCCGCCATAGACAGGAGGTTCGCCAGTCGATTGTTCACCTGGATGGGAAAGTTGAGCGGATCCTGGTTGCTCTGGTTCCGCACCTGGTAGATGCGCTCCTCCACCGCTCGGGCGTTCGCCAAGAGCGTCTCGGCAGCGGCGCGGAGCCGCGCGTCGCTGGATTGCTTGAGGCGTTCCTCCAGCTGACTCCGCACGCGCCGAATCTCGATGACCGCCGCGTTCGCCTCGTTCACGCGATCGCGCACTGCCCGAGAAAAGGCGTACTGCGAATGCAGGTCGACGTCCGTGACGTCCGCGATCCAGGGATTCCGCTCGACCACGATCGGCGCCGTCAGCGTTCGGCCGTCGGCCGTGAGGCGCACGGTGTAGCGACCGGGCGGCGTCGCCGGCGCGTTGCTGCGCACGCCCCACATGATCATGCCGGGGAAGGTGACGAACGGCTGCGTCCGCAGGTTCCATTGGAGCTGGCTCACGCCGGCGGCGAGTGGAAGCCACTGCGTGCGGGTGACGGGACCTTCCCCTTCCCCTCCCGCGCCTCTCCCCGCCGTCTCGCGCCGTTCAGGTGGGGTCGTATCCGGCTCCCACGCCCGCAGCACCGCGCCCGCCGAGTCGAGGATCTCGAGTCGAGCGGTGCGGGGTTTGGTCTTGAGCCACCAGCTGAGCGCGACGCCGGGGCCGGAGCGTACGCCGTGCGGGGGCGTGAAGAGCCACGCGTCGGCGCCGAGCCGCTCGGCCGTCGCCTGGCGCAGCGGCGCGATGTTGTCGAGCACCCAGAAGCCGCGCCCGTGCGTGGCGATCACCAGCTCGTTGCCTTGCACCACAAGGTCCGCCACCGGCACGTCGGGGAGCCCTGAGTTGAGCGGCTGCCAGGCGGCGCCGTCGTCGAACGAGATGTAGACGCCGTGCTGCGTGGCGGCGTAGAGGAGCCCGCGGCGCGTGGGGTCCTCGCGCA
>Ga0210382_10000291_pt1 | contig 19000 bp, 15 predicted proteins | sample PLMedo_FD_155452 | JGI IMG/M metagenome (GOLD analysis project Ga0210382, IMG submission 155452) | Groundwater sediment microbial communities from an aquifer in East River, Colorado, USA - PLM0_60_coex redo | ecosystem: Environmental > Terrestrial > Soil > Riparian zone | place: USA: East... | reverse complement strand
GGAGCGGTAGATCGCCTCGGGCACGCCGCGCTCAATCACCTCGCCTTCGCGCATCACCAGGACCTCGTCCGACATGTATTTCACCACCGCGAGGTCGTGAGAAATGAACAGGTAGGCAAGCCCGCGCTCTTCCTGCAGGTCGAGCAGCAGGTTGAGCACGGTTGCCTGCACCGAGACGTCGAGTGCGGACACGGGCTCATCGCAAATGAGCACTTCGGGCTCGACCGCCAGCGCCCGGGCGATCGCGATGCGCTGGCGCTGCCCTCCGGAGAATTCATGCGGGTACCTGTGCACGGCGCTCTGCGGCAGCCCGACGCGCTGCAGGAGCCGCTGCGCGCGCTCGATGCGTTCGCTTTCATCCGCGCCAAGACGATGAATGCGCATCGGCTCGGTGAGCGTGCGCCCGATGCTCATGCGCGGGTTGAGGCTGGCGTAGGGATTCTGGAACACGATCTGGATGCGCCGACGGAACGCCATCATCCGCGCCGGCGACAGGCGCAGCAGGTCGGTGTCCTCGAGCCGCGCCTCGCCGCCGCTTGCCTCGAGCAGCCGCATGACGAGCAGCGCAACAGTGGTCTTTCCCGAGCCCGACTCGCCGACCAGGCCGACGGTGCGCCCGCGGGTGACGCCGAACGAGACCTCGCGCACCGCAACCAGCGCTTTCGAGGCGAACCAGCCGGTGCGCAGGCGAAACTCCTTGCGCAGGCCCTTCGCCTCGATGAGGTTGGCGCCGGCCGGCGGGCGCTCGAGCGGAGCGCCCGGCGCCGCGCCGCCGCGCATGAAGTCGTCGATCACCGGCAGCCGCCGGGGGCGCGTATCGAGGCGCGGCCGGCAGGCGAGCAGCGCGCGCGTATAGGGGTCCTGCGGCGCACTGAATATGCGACGCACTGGCCCGCTTTCGCGCACCTCGCCCTCGCGCATCACCACCACGTCGTCGGCGATCTCGCCGACGAGGCCCAGGTCGTGGCTGATGAAGAGCACGCTCATGCGGTGGCGCTCGCGCAGCCGCGCGATCAGTTCGAGCACCTGCCGCTGCACCGTGACGTCGAGCGCCGTGGTCGGCTCGTCGGCGATCAGCAGCTTCGGCTCGTTCGCGATGGCCATCGCGATCATCACGCGCTGCTGCTGGCCGCCCGAGAGCTCGTGCGGATAGGCGCGCAGGCGCGCCCGCGGCTCGGGAATTCCCACCTCGGCGAGCAGCTCGGCGGCTCGCTCGAGCGCCTGACGAGGCGCCATGCCGCGATGCAGGCGCAGCACCTCCGCGACCTGCTCGCCGACGGTGAGCACAGGGTTGAGCGAACTCATCGGCTCCTGGAACACCGCGCTGATCTCGCGCCCGCGCAGCGCGCGCAGCCGTGCGGCAGGCGCAGCGAGCAGGTCTTCGCCACCATAGTCGATGCGGCTGGCCGGATCGACTATGGCGTTCTCAGGCAGCAGGCGCAGGATCGACATCGCCGACACGGTCTTGCCGCTGCCGGATTCGCCGACCAGGGCGAGCGTCGCGTCCTCCCGGACGTCGAAGCTCACGCCGCGCACCGCCTCTACGCGGGTTTGCCTCGTGGCAAAGGAAACCCTTAAATTAGCGACCCTGACCAGCACGCTCATCGCAGCTTGGGATCGAGCGCGTCGCGCAGGCTGTCGGTGAGCATCGAGAATGCGGTGAGGAAGATCGCCATGAACACCGTGGCGGCGGCGAGCTGCCACCACTTGCCGATGACCAGCTCGGTCTGCGCCTCGGAGAGCATCGTGCCCCAGGACACCATGTCCACCGGCACGCCCAGCCCGAGGAACGACAGGATCACCTCCACCTTGATGAACGCGACGACGAGAAGCGAGAGCTGCACCAGGATGACGTGGCTGACATTCGGCAGGATGTGCACGAACATGCGCGAGGCGGCCGAGGCGCCAATCGCCTGCGCCGCGAGCACATACTCACGCGAACGGTGCTTCATGTACTCGGCGCGCACCAGCCGGTACATGCCGGTCCAGCCAGTTACCGAGAGAATGATCACCACCGTCCAGATGCCGCTCGCAAAGAGATGGGCAAAGGCACCGCTGCGCAGCACCGCGGCGAGCGAGAAGATAAGGAGAATCGACGGGATCGAGGTGAATACGTTGTACAGCCACTCGAGAGAATCATTCACCCACCTGCCGTAGAACCCGGCGAACGCGCCGAGCAGCGTGCCGATGAGAGTCGCGCACAACGCCGCCGTCACGCCGACCGCGATCGAGACCTGCGAGCCCTTGATCGCCTTGTCGAGGACATCGCGCCCCCAGCGGTCGCCGCCCCAGGGCAGCGTTATCGAGCGCTCCGGTTCGCTCATCTTGAGCTCGCCGGTGCGCCGCTCCCACTCCGCATATTTCGGCGCGAGCGGATCGACCGCGCTCAGGTCGGGCGCCACGCCCTTGTGTTCTGCCCGCTTGCGCAGCGCGCCTTCGAGATTCGGCCGCTCGCCGATAAACGCCGGATTGGCGTAGGGCACGCCGACCTCGCGGCTCCAGCCGCCGGCGAGAAAACCCGCGCCGGCGAACAGGATCATGACCAGGTAAGCCACGACGATGCCGAGCGATACCGCGCCGACCCGGTCCTGCTGCAGTCGGCGCCTTAGCGCCGTCCAGGCGCTGTCGGGCGTGACGTCCAGGACGGCAGCCATCTAGCGGAGCTGGATGCGCGGGTCGACGAGCGTATAGAGCACGTCGGCGGCAAGGTTGATGAACATGGTGAGCACCGACAGGTAGATCGTGACCGCCTGGATCACGGGGTAGTCGCTGCGATTCACGGCGAGATAGATCTCCCTTCCCAGGCCCGGAATGGAGAAGAAGATCTCCAGCAAGAAGCTGCCGACAAAGACCCCGGGGACCAGCAGGGACACGTTGGTCAGGACCGGCACCAGCGCATTGCGCAGCACGTGCTTGCGCAAGATCGCCGGCTCGGAAAGACCCTTGGCGCGAGCCGTACGTACGTAGTCGTTCTTCGTCTCATCGAGGAAGAACGAGCGATAGAGCCGCGTTTGCGGCGCCAGGCCGACCAGCGCCGCCAGCAGGATCGGGAGCGGCGCGTAGTAGTAGAGGTTGCGCCAGAAGTCGTCGCTCCAGCCCTGCACGGGGAACCAGCCGAGCTGGAAGCCGAGCACGTACTGGCCGACGATGATGTACACGAGGAACGATATCGACATCGCCGCGACGCAGATCGCCATCACCGCGCGGTCGAGCAGCCTGCCGCGGTAGTACGCCACCAGCATGGCCGTGGGAATCGCGAGGGAGATCTCCAGCAGCAGGATCGGGATCGTGATCGTCAGCGTGGCGGGCAGCCGCGTGAGGAAGATGTCGGACACCTGCTCGCGCGTCATCCAGCTCTTGCCGAAATCGAAGCTGATGATCTCCCGCACGAAGATGCCGAGCTGCACGTACCAGGGCTGGTCGAGCCCGAGCTCGCGCCGGATGGCGTCGATCTGCTCCTGGCTCGCCACCTGGCCCGCCAGGATCTGCGCCGGGTCGCCGCCGAAGAGCTTGAACAGGACGAAAATGAGCAGGATGACCCCGGCGAGGGTGGGGACCATCTGCCAAAGCCTGCGTAAGATATAGGCCGTCATGATCTGGTGGCGCGCCGCGATTCTAGCCTGCGTCCTGATCGCGCCGCCCGCGGCGGCCGAGAAGGTCCTGCGCTATGCGTTCCGCGTGGCCGAAACCGGCTTCGACCCAGTGCAGATCAACGATCTGTACTCGAGCATCATCCTCGCGCACATCTTCGACCCGCCCCTCACCATCGATTATCTCGCGCGCCCCTTCAAGGTCAAACCGAACACCGCCGCCGGCATGCCGGAGGTAAGCGCCGACGGCAAGCTGTGGACGTTGCGCATCCGGCCCGGCATCTACTTCGCCGACGATCCGGCGTTCCGCGGCAAGAAGCGCGAGCTGACCGCGCAGGACTATGTCTATTCGCTCAAGCGGCACTTCGATCCGAAGAACAAGTCGCCGAACTTCTATCTCCTGGACAAGCGCATCGTTGGCATGGACGCGGTGCGCAAGCAGGCGCTTGCCGGCGGCAAGTTCGATTACGACCGGGACGTCGAGGGCTTGCGCGCGATGGACCGCTACACCTTCCGCATGGTGCTCACCGAGCCGACGCCGAACCTGGTCTATCACCTGACCTTTTGCACTCTCGCGTGCGCCGTGGCGCGGGAAGTGATCGAGGCCTATCCGGACCGCACGATGGAAAAGCCGGTGGGAACGAACGCCTACCGCCTCGCGCAGTGGAAGCGCTCCTCGCGCATAGTGCTGGAGCGAAATCCCAACTACCGCGAGCATTATTACGACGTGGAAGCGGCGGCCGACGACCCGGTGGCGCAGGCGATCGCGGAGAAAATGCGCGGCAAGCGGCTGCCGCAGATCGACCGTGTGGAGGTCTACATCGTGGAGGAAGCGCAGCCACGCTGGCTTGCCTTTCTCAACGCCGAGCATGACTTGATCGATCGCGTACCGGAGGAATTCGCCAACCTTGCGGCGCCCGAGGGCGAGCTCGCGCCTCACCTGCAGAAGAAAAAGGTCCAGCTCGACCGCACGAACGAGTTCGACCTCACCTTCGCCTACTTCGGGATGGAGCATCCTCTAGTTGGCGGCTACACGGCGGAGAAGGTGGCGCTGCGCCGCGCCATCTCCCTCGCCGTGGACCCTGAGGAATTCATTCGCGCCCTCTATTACGGACAGGCGATCGTCGCGCAGTCGACGGTGCCTCCCGGCGCTTACGGTTTCGATCCGGAGGTCGCCGGCCCGCTGGCGGAGTACAACCCGGCCAAGGCGAAGGCTCTGCTCGACGTCTATGGCTATGTCGATCGCGACGGCGACGGCTATCGCGAGGCCCCCGACGGCTCGAAGCTCGTGCTCGAGATGGCTACCACGCCCGACAGCCAGGGCAAGAAGCAGGACGAGCTATGGCGCAAGCACATGGATCGCGTCGGCTTGAGGATCGAATTCAACAAAAAACAATGGCCGGAGCACTTGCGCGCCTCCCGCGCCGGCAAGCTGATGATGTGGAGTCTGGGGTGGATCGCGGGCGATCCGGATGCCGATACGTTCTACACCATCCTCTACGGGCCGAACAAAGGTCAGTCGAACCAGTCGCGCTTCGATCTGCCGCAGTGGAATGCGCTGTACGCGAAGGCACAGGTGCTGCCCGACAGCCCGGAGCGCGACCGCCTGTACCGCGAGATGGACAAGCTCTTCTTCGCCTACGCGCCGATGCGGCCGATCGCCCACCGCATTGTCACAGGCCTTGCGCATCCCTGGGTGATCGGCTACCGCCGAAATCCGGTGACGCGGGAGTTCTGGAAGTACCTGGATATCGACGAGTCAGTTCTCCCAGCACAGCACGCTCGAGCAGGCCGGGTGGCAGCAGCCCCTGTGCAATGACCAGGTCGTGAAACTCCTGCTGGTTGAACTTCTCGCCGAGCGCGATTTCCGCCTTCAGCCGTAGCTCGCGCAGCCGGCTGTAGCCGTAGAGGTAGGACACCGCCTGCCCGGGCGAATCGAAGGCATAGCGGTCGACTTCCTGCTGGGCGAAGGGCTCCGAGAGCGTCACTTCCCGCATCAGATACTCTTTTGCCGCTTCCGGCGTCATGCGGCCGAGGTTGATCATCGGGTCGAGAAACGCGCGCGCTGCGCGCAGCAGGCGAAGCTGCAGGCCGAATAGCTGCCCTTCGGCGGGAAAGTGCGGCAGCATCACCGCCTCGGCGTAGAGCGCCCAGCCTTCGGCGTTGGTGTTGTTGAAAGCAAACGCCGCACGCGCGATCGACACGCCGCGTTCGACCATCGCCGCGAACTGCAGCTCGTGGCCCGGCCGCGCTTCGTGCGCAGTCAACGTCCAGGCGGCAGCTTCAGCGGTGAAGTCGTCGGCGGGCGCCGACGTCCTGGCGTTGGGATTGGTGAGCGGCAGCAGGAATTCGCCTACCTCGCCGTGATTGCCGATGAGTCGCGGCGGGTTCATGGAAGGCGCGGGAACCGCTGCCGATTCCGCCTCGCTCGCGAGGCGGATCGCGGCCGCGCGCTGCGGCAGCGTGATGATGCGTTCGCGCGCGATGATCTCTTCGATGCGCGCAAGGCGCTCGCGGTATAGCGCGAGGACACGCTCCGCGGGGACCGCATCGCGCTTCAGCGCGCGCAGCACGTCGCGAAACTCCGCCGAGGCGAGCTTGCGCTCGCGCGCGATCTGCGCCGCGACGCGTGTCATTTCGTCGCGGATCTCCGCGAACGCGAACTGGCCCAGCGCCATGGCCTGCTCGGGACTGATGTCGATGCCGGCGTTGCGCAGCCGGTCGGCATAGAGCTCGCGCGGCAGCATAGCCTCGCTGCGCGCCTTGGGCAGGATGTTGCTCTCGACCCAGGCGCAGTGATCGCGCACCTGCGCCGCCAGCCGCTCATGCGCGCTTTCCCAGTCGGAGAGCCCACGCGCACGAAACTGCTCGGCGATCCCGGCGCTGTAGCGATCGCAGTTGCCGAGATGCTGCCGGACCGCTCCTTCGTAGGGCCAAAGGAGGCCCGCGGTCCCGAAGCGCTCGCTTAGGCGGGCGCGCGCCAGGGCCGCGATGGGCGCGGCGCCTGTCTCCATCCCCGCGTAGCGACGCAGGCGAAGCACGGCGTGGCGGCGCCTGGATTCGGGGTTACGCGCGTCAAGCAGATCTCGAAGCCCCTCGAAAATGTGCCTCGGAAGGTCAAAGTAGGGGACGAGGAGACGATGCTCGAGTGCCTGCGTATGCCGTTGTCGCTCGACCGCATCGACGAGCAGGTCGAGGTCCTGCCGGACCCTGGGGTCCTGTTCCGCCTTCCTCAGCGCGGCGAGCCGCTGCAGCACGCGGCGCGCGGCGGCCTCATAGCGGGCGGTACGGCCTGGCTTGAGGTCGAGCGCCGCCGTATCGAAGCGCTCGAGCCCCAGCGACGAAGCCTGCTCGGGCTGGAAAGGAGCGAGCGACTCGAATACGATCGCCGATATGCGATCGCTACGCTCGACCCAGGAGCGGTCTTCGGCAGCGTCGGCCAATGGCGCGCAAAGCGTTCCTGCAAGCACCACGAAACAATAGAGACGACGCATGCGCGATTTCATGTCAGCCGAGTATGTCATACGCCTCGAGGACCCGCGGCAGGACGAGGTGATACGGATGCTGTCGGCTCTCGACGCCTATCTCGAGTCGCTCTACCCGCCCCAAAGCAACCATCTCCTCGATGTGGAGGCGCTTTGCGCGCCGAACATCCGTTTTTTTGTCGCGCGTCGCGGCGTCGATCCGGTCGGTTGCGGCGCCCTGCGCGTCGAAGCGGGATACGGGGAAGCAAAGCGCATGTTCGTCGTCCCGGAGGCGCGCGGCCAAAACGTCGGGCGCGCGATTCTACGTTGCATCGAGGACCAGGCGGCGCGCGAAGGCCTGGCGTTGATGCGCCTCGAGACCGGGATTCACCAGGCGGCGGCGCACGCGCTGTACCGCAGCGGTGGCTACGCCGAGTGCGCCCCCTTCGGCGAGTACCGGCCGGATCCGCTGAGCGTATTCATGGAGAAGCGATTGGTCACACGCTGAGGGGTTCTTCGTCCATCGCGGCGATCTGCTCGCGCAGCTCGAGGATCCGGTCCTGCCAGTAGCGCTGCGTGCCGAACCAGGGAAATGCGGCGGGAAACGCCGGATCGTTCCAGCGGCGCGCGAGCCACGCGGAGTAGTGGATCAGCCGCAGCGTGCGCAGCGCTTCGAGCAGGGGCAGCTCGCTCCGCTCGAAAGGCATGAAGTCCTCGTAGCCCGCAAGCAGGTCGGAGAGCTGCCGGGTCATTTCGCGCCGGTCGCCCGAGAGCAGCATCCAGAGATCCTGCAGCGCCGGACCCATGCGCGCGTCGTCGAGATCGACGAAGTGCGGACCGCTCTCGGTCCACAGGATGTTTCCCGCGTGGCAGTCGCCGTGCAGCCGGATCGAGCGCAGCTCGCCGGCGCGCTCGTAGCATCTTGCAACCGCCGCCAGCGCCTGCTCCGTCACCGCCTTCCATGCATTCAGCAGATCGGCCGGAATGAAGCGGTGCGCGAGCAGCCAGGAGCGCGGCTCATGTCCAAAACTCTTCGCGTTGAGGGATTCCCTGCTTTGAAAGGCGCGCGCGGCTCCCACCGCGTGGATCCTGCCGATGAACCTTCCGATCCATTCGAGGGTCTTGCGGTCCTCGAGCTCCGGGCTGCGCCCGCCGCGGCGCGGATACACGGCGAAGCTGAACCCGGCGTGCTCGCCGGTAAAGGACGGCGCGACGACCGGAATTTCATGCTCCGCCAGCTCTTTTGCGAAGGCATGCTCTTCCGCGATCTGCCGCGCGCTCCAGCGGCCGGGGCGGTAGAACTTGAGCACCACCGAGCCGCCGTCTTCCAGCCAGACCTGGTAGACGCGGTTCTCGTAGCTGTTGAGCGGGAGCAGCCTGCCGTCGGCGCGGAAGCCGGCGCTGTCGCAGGCGTCGAGCACCACGTCCGGCGTCAGCGCCGCGTAGGAAAGCGGCATGGCGTATAGTAAACCGATGGAGGAAAAAGTCGTCGAAGTCCGGGATCTGCACTTCGGCTACGGCAAGCTGCCGATCTTCAGCGGCCTGTCGCTCGACATCCGGCGCGGCCAGGTGGTCGCGATCCTCGGCGGCAGCGGCTGCGGCAAGTCGACGCTGCTCAAGCTGATCGGCGGCCAGCTAGTTCCGCAGCAAGGCTCGGTCAAGGTCGAGGGCAGCGAGGTGCACGCGCTCGAGCCCGACGAGCTCTATGCGCTGCGCCTCGAGATGGGGATGATGTTCCAGAATTCGGGCCTGTTCAGCGACCTGTCGGTGTTCGAGAACATCGCCTTTCCCCTGCGCGAGAACTTCGACCTGCCCGAGGAGCTCCTGCGGCGCATCGTGCTGATGAAGCTCCACGCAGTCGGGCTGCGCGGCGCGCGCGACATGATGCCGGGCGACCTGTCGGGCGGCATGACGCGCCGCGTGGCGCTCGCGCGCGGCATCGCCACCGATCCCAAGCTGATGATGTACGACGAGCCGTTCGCCGGGCTGGACCCGATCTCGCTCAGCCACATCGTCGAGCTGATCCGCTCGCTGAACCAGGCGCTGGGGCTCACCTCGATCGTGGTGACCTACGATGTGAAGGAGGCGCTGAAGGTCGCCAGCTACGTTTACATGATCTGCGACGGCGTGGTGCTCGGCAAGGGCAGCCCGCGGGAGATCGAGGCCTCGGAAGATCCCTACGTCAAGCAGTTTCTCCACGCGCTGCCCGACGGCCCGGTGCGCTTCCACTTCCCGGCGCCGCCGCTCGAGGAGGAGCTGAAAATCCCCGCCTAGGCGGACTGGCGCGGCAGGAAACGCAGCGCGACGCCGTTATTGCACCAGCGCTGGCCGGTCGGCGGCGGGCCGTCGTCGAACAGGTGGCCGTGGTGCCCGCCGCAGCGGATGCAGTGGTACTCGGTGCGCGGGTAGATCAGGAAGTAGTCCTTCTTCGTCTCGAAGGCGCCCGGGATGCTGGTGAAGAAGCTCGGCCAGCCGGTGCCCGACTCGTACTTCATTTCCGAGGTGAACAGCGGCAGGCCGCAGCCGGCGCAGACGAACACGCCGGCGCGTTTCTCCTCGTTGAGCGCGCTCGTGCCGGCGCGCTCGGTGCTTTCCTCGCGCAGCACGCGGAACGCGTCGGCGGGCAGGCGCTTGCGCCACTCGTCCTTCGACAGCTTGAGCGGCTCGCCGGCCGAGGGCACCGTCGCGCCGGCGGGCAGGAAGGTCTTCCAGTCTTTCTGCAGCTCCTCGATGCCTTTCATGTTGGCAGGGGGCGCAGCGTACGCCGCCCGGGAAGCAAAGGGGCTCGCCACCAGGGCCTTCAACAACGTACGCCGATCCATCCTCGTCTCCTTTCGATTTGACAGCTTGGCCGGTTGGTCGCGCCAACCGGCCGGTCCTGACAAATACGATACTACAGGAGCGATCCGCGGCTACCGCACGAGTTCGTGCGCGATGACTCCGCCGATGAGCGCGCCGGCGACGATCGCCAGCCCGGCGTTCACGTCGACGCTCGCATGGTACGCGGGGTACGCCGGGTATACCGGCACGGGCCTTTGCACCACCACCATGCGGGGCGCCGGCCGGTAGTAGTAAGGCTGGTAGTAATAGTGCCGATACGCCGGCCGCACGACGTAATGCGGGGCATAGTGGTCGGCAAACGCGCCAGCCGAAACGGCGAGCGCGGCAGCGGCGAGAGTCAGTTTCTTCATCAACATGACAACCTCCTATTTGGTGGCCTAGCCATTTGACGCGGAGCCGCTCTTGCAGGGAACCCACAAAGTGCAACATCTGTAACAGCATGTTAAATTTCGCGCCCCTGGGAGCAAGCAATGCCGCGGATTCACATTGCCTTCTTTATTGCGTTTTGCGCTGCGGGCGCGTCGGCGCAGGAGGCCTACCCGTCGAAGCCGCTGACGATGGTGGTGCCGTTTCCCCCCGGCGGCGTCGCCGATATCGTCGGGCGGCCGCTGGCGGCGGGGATGCACCAGGCACTGAAGCAGCCGGTCGTCGTCATCAACCGCACCGGCGCCGGCGGCGCGGTCGGCATGGCCTCCGTCGCCAAGGCCCCCGCCGACGGCTACACGCTCCTGATGAGCCTGTCGTCCATCTCCATCTTCCCGGTGTCGGACCGCATCAACGGCAAGCCGCCGGCGTACGAGCTGAAGGATTTCGCGCCGATCGCGCTGGTGACCGCGGACCCGACCGTGCTGGTGGTACGCGCCGACAGCAAGTACAGAACGCTCAAGGACTTCGTCGACGCCGCGCAGGCGAACCCGGGCAAGATCAACTACTCCTCCTCGGGCGTGTACGGCACGCTGCACGTGGCGATGGAAATCTTCGCCAACGCCGCCGGCATCAGGCTGTTCCACGTGCCCTACCAGGGCGGCGGACCGGCGGTGACCGCGCTGCTCGGCGGCCAGGTCGAGGCGCTCGCCTCGGGTCCCGCGGCGGCCATCGGCCAGATCAAGGGCGGCAAGATGCGCGCGCTCGCCAGCTGGAGCGACAAGCGCCTCCAGTTGCTGCCGGAGATCCCGACCTTCAGGGAGCTCGGCTACGACGCCGAGTTCTACATCTGGTCGGGCGTGTTCGTGCCGGCAGCGACGCCGGCGCCGGTCATCGCGAAGCTGCGCGACGCGCTGCGCGAGGTGGCGAACTCCGCCGAGTTCAAGTCGGCGATGGAGAAGGTGGAAACCCCGGTGCAGTACCTCGACGCGCCGGACTTCCAGAAATACTGGGAGCGCGACGCCGCGCGCCTCAAGCTGGCGCTGGAAAAGATCGGCAAGGTCGAGGAGAAGTAGGAAATCGTAGGAAATCGGGGTCAGACCCCGATTTTATTTTCCCCTCTGTTTCTTCGACCGCGCCGGCTTCTCGAGCAGCGCGCGCGGACGCCGGTACTGCAGCAGCACGCCGACCCGGCGCTCGAACGGGTCGCGCCGCACGACCGCCTTCAGGTGATGGCCGTTGAGCAGCGGAAAGTGGCGGATCGTGTCGAGCTCCTCGGCGACCGGCCACGCGTTCTTCTCGCCGGAAATCCACAGCTTCGGATCGACGCGCCGCAGGTCGAACGGCACGGAATATTCGCGCAGCGTCTTGTGATCGCGCCGGTTGTAATATTCGTGAAAGTACGACATCGCGAGTTCGCGCAAGCTGCGGTAGACCGGGTCGCGCCAGCGTAGGCCGATACCGTTGGTCTTGGAGATCGCACCCCAGAGGCCGCGTCGCCTGAAGAGCGCCACTACATGGTCGAAGTCGCGCACCGCGCGCATGTCGAGGAGCAGCGGCGGCTCGCCTTGTATCCACATAGCGCATGCGGCCAGCATGGCGCCCTCGATGCAGTGCGCGCTTCTGGTGCGCAGGACCGCGCGCACCGGGCGGCAGGTGTCGCCGCCGACTTCGAAGTTCTGCTTTAAACCGTAGACATAGGCCTGGATTTTGCGCGGCGAGTCGAGGCGCCTGAGAAGCGCGAACTCGGCCGGGGTCAGGCCGAGGTCCTCGCGCCGTGCGAAACGCTTTGTCGCCACGGAGCAAAAAATATCTCCAGTCCGCGCATCCGGCAATCGCCCCTCTCAAGGGCCTGATTTACTTCGGCTATCTTTTTCACTAGCCAAGCATAGCCCCGCTTGACACCTTGACCCGCCGCTTTCAACGACTATATTATTCACATATGAACAAACGCCGCGCTGCGCGCCGCCGCGGCCCCGCGGCCGCGGACGACGTCATGTGGTCGCTGATGCAGGCGGCGCATGCGGTCGAGAGCCAGCTCGAAGAGGCCTTGGCGCAGGTGGATCTGTCGGGCGCCAAGCTCGCCGCCCTGACCCAGCTGGTGGAGGCCGACGAGCCGGTGCCGCTTGGCGAGCTGGCCGCACGCTGCGCGTGCGTGCGATCCAACATCACCCAGCTCGTCGATCGCCTCGAGGCCGACAAGCTGGTGCGGCGCGTAGACGATGCCGTGGACCGGCGCAGCCTGCGGGCCGCCATCACGCCGCTCGGCCGCGAGCGCCAGGCCGCGGGAGCGAAGAAAGTGGACGAGGTCCGCAGGAAGCTCGGCAAGGCGCTAGGTGCCATCGACCACGCTGCCCTGAAGCGCGCGCTGTCCGATCTGGATTGATTCTGCGAGTAGAATCGCCCTCTCCTTTTGCGCCGCAATAATCCTCCGCCCCCAATGACCGATCTCGTTTTGCGCGCCAGTTTCCTTGCAGGCCTTGCGCTCGCGCTTGCGGCATGCAGCCCTTCGAACGGTGCGCCCGACAAAGGCGGCCACAAGGGCGGCCCGGGCGCCGGCATGCCGCCGCCGGAGGTCACGGCGGTCACGGTCGCGCCGCAGACGCTGCCGGCGACGTTCGAATACGTCGGGCAGACCGCGGGCTCGCGCGAGGTCGAAGTGCGCGCGCGCGTCGCCGGCATTTTGCTGAAGCGCAACTTCACCGAAGGCGCGCCGGTCAGGCAGGGCCAGTCGCTCTATACGGTCGATCCGGCGCCGTTCGAGGCCGCGGTTGCGCGCGCCGAGGCCGATGTCGGCGCCGCCGAGGCGCGCCTTGAGCAGGCGCGCAAGAACGCGGCGCGTCTCAAGCCGCTCTACGCCGAGAAAGCGGTCAGCCAGAAGGACTACGACGACACGGTGTCGGCCGAGGAGATCGGCGCGGCCGACGTCAAGGCAGCGCGCGCGCGGCTCACCGAGGCGAGATTGAATCTCAGCTATACGAAAGTCGAAGCCCCGGTCTCGGGAATCACCGGCCGCTCGATGCGCCAGGAGGGCTCGCTCATTTCTGGCCCGGATGCCCTGCTCACCAGCATCACCCAGGTCGACCCGATCTGGGTCAACTTCGGGGTTCCCGACAACGAGCAGGCGCAGATCCAGAAGGAAGTGCAGGCGAAGCAGCTCGCGCTGCCGAAAGACGGCAATTTCGAGGTGGCGCTGCGCCGCGCAGACGGCAGCCTGCACGAGAAAACCGGGCGGCTCAACTTCGCCGACGTGCGCGTCTCGCCGCAGACCGGCACGCGCGAGACGCGCGCCGAGCTTCCCAACCCCGGCGGCGCGCTCAAGCCCGGCGAGTTCGTGCGCGTCATCCTGCGCGGCGCGACACGCCCCGACGCGCTCACCGTGCCGCAGCGCGCGGTGCTCGAGGGGCCGCAGGGGAAATTCGTCTATGTAGTGAATGAAAAGAGCCAGGCCGAGCCGCGCCCGGTCGAGGCCGGCGAATGGGCCGGCCAGTCCTGGATCATCACCAGCGGGCTCAAGCCCGGCGAGCGGGTGATCGTCGACGGGGTGATGCGCCTCGGACCCGGCGCGCCGGTCCGGATTGCCGAAGCAGCAAAACCCGCAGCGAAAGAATAATTCATGTTTTCCCGGTTCTTCATCGACCGGCCGATTTTTGCCGCCGTCGTCTCGATCTTCATCGTGCTCGCCGGGCTTGCGGCGATGCGCAACCTGCCGATCGCGCAATACCCCGAGATCGCGCCGCCGGTGGTCACGGTGCAGGCGGTGTATCCCGGCGCCTCGGCCGAGACGCTCGAGCAGACGGTCGCGGCGCCGCTCGAGAACCAGATCACCGGCGTCGAGAAGATGATCTACATGAGCTCGACCTCGGGCTCGAACGGCATCGTGCAGATCCAGGTCACCTTCGACATCGGCGCCGACGCCGACCAGGCGGCGCTCAACGTCAATAACCGCGTCAAGCAGGCCGAGCCGCGCCTGCCCGAGGAAGTGCGCCGCCAGGGCGTGACGGTGCAGAAAGGCTCTTCGGCTTTCCTGCAGGTGCTTGCCTTCTATTCGCCCGACGGGCGCTACGACAACCTCGCCATCAGCAACTTCGTCACGCTAAACGTCCTGGACGCGCTGAAGCGCGTCCCAGGAACGACGAATGTGCAGATCTTCGGCGCCAAGGACTACGCGATGCGCATCTGGGTGAGGCCCGATCGCCTCACGCAGCTGCGCCTCACGCCCGGCGATCTGATCCGCGCGCTGAACGAGCAGAACGCGCAGTTCGCCGCCGGCAAGGTCGGACAGTCGCCGAGCGCGGGCCCGCAGGAGCTCGTCTACACCATCACCACCAAGGGCCGGCTCGCCGACCCGAAGGAGTTCGAGAACATCATCGTGCGCGCCAATCCAGACGGCTCGAGCCTGCGCCTGAAGGACGTGGCGCGCGTCGAGCTCGCCTCGAAGGATTACGAGTTCATTGGGCGCATGAACGGCCGGGAGGCGACGCTGGTCGGCGTCTTCCTGCTGCCGGGCGCCAACGCGCTCGAGGTCGCCGACAACGTCGTGAAGACGGTGAACGAGATCGTGCCGCGCTTTCCGCAGGGCATGACCTATTCGGTGCCCTACGACACGACGAAGTTCGTGCGGGTGTCGATCCGCGAAGTGCTGTTCACGCTGGGCGAGGCGATGCTGCTGGTGGTGCTGGTGGTGTTCCTGTTCCTGCAGAACTGGCGCGCTACCCTGATCCCGATCGCCGCGGTGCCGGTGTCGCTGATCGGCTGCTTCGCCGGGCTGTACCTGCTCGGTTACTCGATCAACACGCTGACGCTGTTCGGCATGGTGCTCGCCATCGGCATCGTGGTCGACGACGCCATCGTGGTGCTCGAGAACATCGAGCGCATCATGCACGAGGAGCACCTCGCGGCGCGCGAGGCGGCGATCAAGGCGATGCGCGAAGTGAGCGGGCCGGTGGTGGCGATCGTGCTGGTGCTGTGCTCGGTGTTCGTGCCGATCGCCTTCCTCGGCGGGCTGGCGGGCGAGCTCTATCGCCAGTTCGCCGTGACCATCGCGATCGCGGTGGTGATCTCGGGCATCGTCGCGCTCACGCTCACGCCGTCGCTCTGCGTTCTGATCCTCAAGCGCGAGCACAAGCTGCCCGGGGGCTTCTTCCGCTGGTTTAACGAAACTTTTTTGAAAATTACGATCCATTACACCAACGGCGTGTCGTGGATGATCCGCCGCGCCGCGATCGGCGTGCTGCTGTTTCTGGGCATGGTGGCGATCGCGGTCGGGCTGTGGAAGGTCACGCCGGGAAGCCTGGTGCCCGACGAGGACCAGGGCTTCTACATAAGCGCGGTGATCCTTCCGGATGGCGCGACGCTCGAGCGCACCGACAAGGTGGTTGCGCAGGTGCTGGAGGCGATCAAGTCGAACCCGAACAACCAGGACGCGGTCGCCTTCACCGGCTTCGATTTCCTCGGCGGCTATTTCCGCAACAACGCCGCGACGATCTTCGTCACGCAGAAGCCCTGGGACGAGCGCAAGGTCGACACCAAGCAGGTGGTCGGAGACCTGTTCATGAAGACCGGCGGCATCAAGGAAGGGCTGGTGCTCGCCTTCGGTCCGCCGCCGATCTTCGGCCTCGGGACGGCGGGCGGGTTCGAGCTCTACCTGCAGGACCGCGGCGAGGGCGGCGCGCGGCGCATGGCCCAGGCAATGGGCCAGTTCATGCAGCAGACCGCCAAAGACCCCAAGTTCGCCTTCGTGCAGACGCTCTGGCGCCCGGCGTCCCCGCAGCTCTACGTCGATGTCGACCGCGAGAAGGCGAAGGCGCTCGGCGTGCCGCTCAACGAGCTCTACGGCGCGCTCGCCGCCACCCTCGGCAACTACTATGTCAACGACTTCAACAAGTTCGGCCGCACCTGGCAGGTGCTGATGTCCGCCGAGCCGGAGTACCGCAAGAGCCCGGACTCGGTCGGCGACATCTACGTGCGCTCGGAAAAAGGCGAGATGATCCCGCTGCGCTCGCTCGCGAACGTCAAGTACGCCTCCGGCCCCGACTCGCTCGCGCGCTTCAACAACCTTCCCGCGGTGAAGCTCTTCGGCGCGGCGGCGCCCGGCATCTCCTCGGGCCAGGCGATCGAGGAGGTCGAGCGCATCGCGAAACAGGCGCTGCCAGCCGATTTCAGCTTCGACTGGGGCGGCGCCTCCTACCAGGAGAAGAAGTCCGGCGGCACCTCGGTGCTTGCGCTCGGGCTGGCGGTGATCATGGTGTTCCTGATCCTCGCCGCGCAATACGAGCGCTGGTCGCTGCCGCTCTCGGTGCTGCTCGCGCTGCCTTTCGGCACCTTCGGCGCGCTCGCCGCAGTCCATCTGCGCGGCTACACCAACGACGTGTACTTCCAGATCGGCCTGGTCACGCTGCTCGGCCTCGCGGCGAAGAACGCGATCCTGATCGTGCAGTTCGCCGAACTGAAGGAGCGCGAAGGCTTGTCGGCCGCGGCCGCGGCTCTCGAGGCGGCGCGCCTAAGGTTTCGTCCGATCCTGATGACCTCGCTCGCCTTCATCTTCGGCGTGATGCCGCTCGCTTTCTCCACCGGCGCGGGCGCCGGCGCGCGCCGCTCGGTCGGCACGGGCGTCATGGGTGGGATGATGGCGGCGACCTTCCTCGCCATCTTCTTCGTGCCGATGTTCTTCAAGCTGCTCATCGATCGACGACTGCGCGAGCAGCGCAGCACCGCCGAGATCAAGGACGAAGTCGAACGCGCGCGCACGGTCACGCACGCGCAGGTTCAGCACCCGCATCATGCGCCACATCCTCACGAGTAGTTTGGCTCTGCTGTTGGCTGCTTGCTCGACGCAGCCGCCGTACGAGCGGCCTCAGGTCGAGCTTCCTGCGGCCTGGAAGGAAGTGGCGCCGCGGCTTGCCGAGGACGGGCGCTGGTGGCGCATCTATCGGGACCGGGAGCTTGACAACGTCATCGAGGAGGCCTTCGCGGGGAACGCCGATCTCGTCATTGCCGCCGCGCGCGTGGACGAGGCGCGCGCCCTGGTGGCCGACGCCGAATCCTTTTTCTTCCCGCGAGTCGACGCGCAGGCGAGCGGCAGCCGCCAGCAGATCTCGACGCGCACCGCCACCTCGTTTCCGGGGATTCCCCGCCAGTACAGCGATTACCGGGCGACGCTCAACCTATCCTATGAAGTCGACCTCTTCGGGCGCCTGCGCGCCGGTGCGCAGGCCGCGAGGGCCGAGCTCGCCGCGGACGAGGCCACGCGCGAAGCGGTACGCCTGGCGCTCGCCGCGCAGGTGGCGAGGTCCTATTTCGCGTTGCGCGCGCTCGACGAGCAGGTCGAGCTCACGCGCCGCACGGTGCTGCTGCGCGAAGAGGCGCTCGGCCTGCAGCGCAAGCGCCGTGACGCCGGCGTGATCTCCGAATTCGATCTGCGCCAGCTCGAGGCCGAGACCGCGGCGGTGCGCGCGCAGCTGCCGCCGCTCCAGCGCGAGCGGGAGCGCGAAGAGGCGGCGCTGTCGGTTCTGCTCGGCCGCACGCCCAAGCAGGTTTTTGAAAGCGGCATCACCGTCAGATTATCGTTCGACGAACGGCCGGAAGCCGCCGTCGTGCCCTCCGGGCTGCCCTCCGAATTGCTGCTGCGCCGGCCCGATCTGGTTCAAGCCGAGCGCGGCCTCGCGGCCGCCAACGCGAGGGTGGCGGTGGCCCGCGCCGAAATTTTCCCGTCGATCGCGCTCACCGCGGCGCTCGGCAGCGAGAGCGCGGCGCTCTCCAGTCTGTTCAAGAGCGGGGCGGGAATCGGGGCCGTGGCGGCGAGCGTGGCGCAGCCGATCTTCGCCGGCGGGCGCCTCGAGGCGCAAAGCGCCGCGGCGCAAGCGCGCGAACGCGCCGCGCTCGCGGAATACCAGCAGGCGATCCGCAATGCATTCGGCGAGGTGCGAGCGGCGCTTTCGGCGCAGTCGCGCTCGCGCGAGAGCTACGACGCCGAAAGCGCGCGCGCCACGGCGCTTGGCGAGACGCTGCGCCTCGCACGCCTGCGCTACCAGAACGGCGTCGCCAGCCAGCTCGACGTTATCGACGCGGAGCGCGGGCTGCTCGCCGCCAGCGTCGCGCGCATCGAGGCGCTGCGCGCGCACCGCGCGGCGGTGGCGGACCTGTTCCGGGCCCTTGGCGGCTAGTGGAAGACGTACGAATCCATCGCCAGCACCCCGCCCTCGATGCCGTCGTAGATCCGCTCGGGATCTGCCTGGTTGCCGCTCGCGCCCAGCGCGAAAAACAGCGGCAGGAAATGCTCTTCGCTGGGATGCGCGCGCGCGGCGTGGGGCGCGAGCGAGCGGTAGTCCGCCAGAGCTTCGAGATCCCTCTTTTCCATTTTCTCCCTGACCCAGTCGCTGAACTCGCGCGCGTAGGGCTGCGGCTTTCCGGCGCCGCGCGCCCAGTCGCGCAGGTTGTGGGTCATGTGGCCCGAGCCGATGATAAGCACGCCTTCTTCCGATAATTTGTTCAATGAACGTCCTACTTCGACGTGATGCCGCGGGCCGAAGGCGGGCTGCACCGAGATCTGCACTACCGGGATGTCGGCCTTCGGGTACATGTAGAGAAGCGGCGCCCACGCGCCATGGTCAAGGCCGCGGCGGCCGTCGATGGCGGCGTCCTTTAGGAGCGCCTGCGCGCGCTGCGCGACGTCGGGTGCGCCCGGCGCGGGATAGCGCAGCTTGTACAGCGGCTCCGGGAAGCCCGAGAAGTCGTGGATCG
>Ga0210382_10000289_pt1 | contig 19116 bp, 26 predicted proteins | sample PLMedo_FD_155452 | JGI IMG/M metagenome (GOLD analysis project Ga0210382, IMG submission 155452) | Groundwater sediment microbial communities from an aquifer in East River, Colorado, USA - PLM0_60_coex redo | ecosystem: Environmental > Terrestrial > Soil > Riparian zone | place: USA: East... | reverse complement strand
GGGAGCATACCGAAGCGCTGGTCCAGGCGCTCAAGGGCAGCGGCGTCAAGGTTGCCACGTGGTTTTGAGATGAAGCGCGCGCGGAAAACACCGATGCAAATCCTGGTCCTGCATGGCCCCAACCTGAACCTGTTCGGCCGCCGCGAGCCGCAGATCTACGGCACGATGACGCTGGCGGAGATCAACCAGCGCCTGGAGGCGCTGGCGCGCAGCCTCGAGGTCGAGCTGGTGATCGTGCAGTCGAACCACGAGGGCGCGCTCGTGGACGCGCTTCACGAGCACATGGATAAGGCGGCGGGCGCCGTGATCAACCCCGCGGGCCTCACCCAGCACAGCGTGTCGCTTCACGACGCGATCAAGGCGATGCCGTTCCCGGTGATCGAAGTTCACATGTCGAACCTCGCCGCGCGCGAGGAGTGGCGGCACCGCTCGATCATCTCGAGCGCCGCGAAAGGCACCATCCAGGGCCTCGGCTGGCGCTCCTATGCCGCGGCGTTGCGGGTGCTGGTCGAGATGGCCGGCGACTGAGGCAGCTTGAGGATGCTGCGCGCTTCGGCGACGCTCGCCGGGCGCCGGCCATACTCCGCGCACAGATCCGCCACCTGCCTGACCAGCGCCGCGTTCGAGGGCGCCAGCGTGTCCCGGTCCAGGCGCACGTTGTCCTCCAGCCCGGTGCGGCAGTGGCCGCCGAGCTCGAGCGACCAGCGGGCGAGCGTGACCTGGTCCCTGCCGATGCCAGCGCCGGTCCAGGTCGCATCCGGCGCGAGCCGCTTCAGCGTCTGCGCATAAAACTCGAACGTCGCGCGGTCCACCGGCATCGCGTTCTTCACGCCCATCACGAACTGCACGTGCAGCGGCCCCTTGATCTTGCCCGCCCTGTGCATCGCCGCCGCCTGGAAGATCATCGACAGGTCGAAGGCCTCGACCTCGGGCTTGATGCCGAACCTGAGCATCTCGGCGGCGAGCCAGTCGACCAGCTCGGGCGAATTCTCGTAGACGCGCGCGGGGAAATTGACCGAGCCGGTGGCGAGCGACGCCATGTCGGGCCTGAGCGCGAGCATGCCGCCGCGCTCGCGCCCCGCGCCGGAGCGGCCGCCGGTCGACAGCTGGGTGATGATCCCGGGGCAGCGCCGCCTGATCCCTTCGAGCACTCTTGCGAAGCGCTCGGGAGCCGAGCTCGGCGTGCCGTCGTCGTTGCGCACGTGCAGATGCACCAGCGTCGCGCCGGCCTCGAAGGCCGCGTGCGTCGATTCGATCTGTTCCGACGCGGCGATCGGCACGGCCGGGTTGTCCTTCTTGCCCGGCACCGAGCCGGTGATCGCCACCGTGATGATGCAGGGCTGCGTCACGGCCATCGGGCAGTCACGCCGCGGGAACCGAGATCTCGATGAGATTGAGGTCAGGGTCGCGTACGTAGACCGATCGGATCGGGCCGGTAGCTCCGGTCTTCATCACCGGACCCTGCATTATCTTGACTCCGGCGCCCGCCAGTTTCCCGATCACCTCTTCGAGGGGCGCGGAAGCGATGAAGCACAGGTCCAGGCTGCCGGGCACCGGCACGTGCGCCTTGGGATCGAACTCCCTGCCCCATTCGTGCAGGTTGATCTTCTGGCGGCCGAACTTGAGCGCCAGGCGCTCCCCGGCAGGCGTCCCGAATTTCTCCAGCCTCATGCCGAGGATCTCGGTGTAGAAGCGGATGCAGGCGTCCTTGTCGCGGGTGGTGAGCACGACATGGTCGATGCGGTCGATCATTTCCTCTCGAACTTCTTGCGCGCGCTCTCGAAGGCTTCCTGCATGCTCTTGAAGGCGGCCTCGGTGCCTTTCATCATGTCCGCCCACGCGTCCACCGAAGCGCTCTGCAGCCGGCGCAGCTCGGCCATCGCTGCATCGCGCTTGTCGCGAAACTGCTCGAGCTGCATCATGTAGCGGTCCTTGGCGTCGCGGCTCGTCGCCTCCCACTGCGCCATCTGCGCGTTCCACTGCTCGATCTGGTGCTTGAGCTTCTGTACGTACTCCTCGCGGTTGATCATCGGATCCTCCCTCTGAGAAGACTATGGCATTCTATCCCCATGACCGACTCCCTCGGCCAGCGCGCGAAATTCGGCGTGCTGGCGCCCTCGACCAACACCTCGGTGCAGCCCGAGTTCGACGCCATGCGGCCCTGGGGCGTCACCAACCACCACTCGCGCCTCATCATCCCCGACACGCGCGTCACCGACGACGCCAGCTTCATGGCGATGATGGACAACATCCGCAACGCGCTGTTCCCCGCCCTCGAGGCGGTGCTGTCCTGCGACCCGGATTTCGTGGTGCTGGGCATGTCGGCCGAGACGTTCTGGGACGGCTTGCAGGGGTCGCAACGCCTGAAAAAAAGGCTCGAAAAAACGGCCAGGCGCGGGGTTGCCATGGGGTCGGATGCCTGCCGCGCCGCGCTGCGCGCCTGCGGCCGCTCGGTGAAGCGCCTGGGCGTCATCACCCCCTACATGCCGATTGGAGACCGGCAAGTACGGCGATTCTTCACCGACTGCGGCTACGAGGTGGTGAACCTGCTGGGCCTCAAGTGCAGGAGCCCGGTGCTGATCGCGCACGAATCGAAGCGGAAGCTGCGCGACGCCATCCAGCGCGTCAACCGCGGCAAGGTGGACGCCATCGTGCAGGTCGGCACCAACCTCGCCATGGCCGAAGTCGCCGCGATGGCCGAGTTCTGGCTCGGCAAGCCGGTGATCGCGATCAATACGGCAACCTACTGGTACGCGCTGCGCCAGTACGGCATCCGGGACAAGATCTACGGCTGGGGCTCGCTACTCGCCGCGCACTGAGTCGCGACGGCGCGAGCGCAGCACGACCGATTCCTCGATCTGCCGCTCGGGCACCGTCCAATAGCGCTTGAGCAGCCTCGCCATCTCCTCGTCGGACACCAGCCGGAACCCGCGCCGCTCGTAGAACCTGACCGCCCACGTCGCCGCCTTCCACGTGCCGACGAGCAATGGCCGGTCGGTCTGCCGGCGCAGATGCTCGAGCAGCGCGCTGCCGACGCCGGCGCCCTGCTCCGAGGTGCGCGTATACGCATGCCGGATCAGCGCCACGTCGTGCACCTCCTGCAGCCCCATCACGCCGGCAAGCCGCCCGCCGCGCCGATAGCCCCAGAACACCACGCCGGCGCCGATTTCCTCGTGCACCTCTTCGAGCGGCATATAGGGCTCTCTCCAGCGGTCCGCGGGAATGGCGCCGCGGTATGCAGCGGCGGCGTCGTTGACCACCAGGCAGATCTCATCCGCATCGGCGACATCCAGGGTCAACAACACATCAAGTGCTCCAGACCAGGTACCAGATGCCCGCGACGGCGGCCGCGGGGAGCGCCAGGAGCCAGCGCGAGCGCTTGACGCCGGGCCACGCCAGGCCGGCGAGAACGGCGTACAGGACGGCATTGCCGAGCGTGGCGAGAGTGAACGGCCCGAAGGAATTCAGGTCCGGCGAGCCCGGCTCGTCGGCCGGCAGCATGATCATCGGCGTCGGCCAGAGCATGAGCTGCACGTAATCGAACGCCGACAGCACCGAGCTCGGCACCGCTTCCAGGTTGTCCAGCGTTTTCGCGAGGAGCTGCAGAACGACCGGGACGGCGAGCCCGAGCGCAGCGCCCGCGATGAGCCATCGAAGCAGGCTGCGGATCAATTCAGAATGGCACGCGGCCGCGCAGCATGTCGGCGAACAGGCGGAAGTCGCCGATCAGGCTGTAAAGCGGGTGCCGGAACGTCGCGGGGCGGTTGCGCTCCACCGCGAAATGGCCGAGCCACGCGAACCCGTAGCCGAACAGCGGCAGCAGCCAGAGAAACACCCAGCGCTGGGTCGCGAGCACGCAGCCCAGGGTGACAAGCACCAGCAGCGTGCCCGCGAAGTGCAGGCGCCGCGTGCCGCTGCGGCGGTGCTCGGACAGGTAGTAAGGATAGAACTCGCCGAACGAGGCGTACTTCATGCGCTCATGTTACTCGGCTTCCACGGCGCCGCTTCTCATCAGGTCCGCGATCTGGGAGTCCTCGAAGCCCAATTCGACCAGGATCTCGCGCGAGTGCTCGCCGAGCCTCGGCGGGCCCGATCGGATGCGCCCGCCACGCGTACCGTTGGCCCACACCGGGAACTTCGCATACCCGCGCTCCACGGCTTGCCGTAGCTGCAGGTGCTCAAGCTGCGCTGCTTCGCCGGGCTTGAGGCACAGATCGAACGGCACGTCGTTCTCCTCCAGCAGACGGATCCAGTCCTCTGCCGTCCTGGAAAGGAAAATGTTCTGCAGCAGTTTCGACAGCGCATCGCCGTTCGCACGGCGTTTCTGATCGCTGGAAAAGCGCTCGTCGGCAAGCTCCGGCACGATGCCCACGAGGTTCTGCCAGAAGTGCTCCTCGAGGATGCCGAGCGTCAGGCGCTTGCCGTCCGCGGTGTCGAAGACATCGTTGACCGGGAACAGGTGCGCGCGCGGATCGACATCCGGGTCGAGGCTGTGGCGCATCGCGGCCATGAAGAACGCCGCCTCGAACAGCGAAAGATCCAGATAGGCGCTCTTTCCTTCGTGCAACGCGGCGAGCACGGCAATCGCCGCAAAGGCGCCGCCACCCATGTCGGCCACGGGATAAGAGGAGCGCGCCGGGGGCTTTAGCCACTGGCCCGGAAAGGCGAGGCCGCCCGCCGCGGCGACGTAGTTCACGTCGTGCCCCGGCCGCTCGCGCCACGGGCCGGTCTGGCCGTAGCCCGAGATCGAGCAGTAGATGATTTCCGGGTTGTGGGTCCTCAGCTTCTCGTAATCGATGCCGAGGCGTCTTGCGACACCGGGCCGAAAGCCTTCGATGACGATGTCCGCCTTCTTCACCAGCTTTTCAACGACGTCCCGGGAAGGGGAAGATTTGAGGTCGAGGGCCAAGCTTCTTTTGTTGCGATTCTCGGTATTGAATTGCACCGGGACGTAGGAGCGCCCGGGGTCGCCGCGCGGCGGCTCGACCTTGATCACCTCGGCGCCGAGGTCGGCGAAGATCGCCGTGGCGAACGGCCCCGGCACGAACATCGAGAAATCCAGCACCCGCACGCCGCGCAGCGGCAGCCAGGGCTCAGCGGCCATGCTTTTCGAGATAAGGCGGCGAGTAGACGACCAGGACCTTGGCGCGCTCGCTGGTGACGATCAGCAGATGCACCGCGTCGGCGGGAAAGAAGCAGGCCTCGCCGGGCTGCATCTCGAACTTCTGGCCGCCGACCTCGACGTGCGCGTTGCCTTCGAGCAGGTAGCACACCTGCTCGATTCCCTTGTGCGAGTGCGGCAGCGCGCCCTTGCCACGCTCGATCTCGCCTACCAGGACTTCCACCTGCTTCGCGCCCACGGTTTCGGGCCCGATCAGGCGGAAATTCCGCGTGCCGGTGTGATTGGCCGGCGAGTACGGCTGCACCTCGCTCGGCCTGACCAGAAATTTTTTCACAGGCCGGCCTTCGCCCGCTTGGCGGCGAGGCGCTCGCGCGTCTTCGCCGTTTCGACGACGAAGCGCGCATGCGTGCCGCAGCCGACCTCCTCGACCGGGTCGCGAACGGAGAAACGGAATACGATTTTTCTCCTGTCGATCTGTTCGACACTTATTTGTATTGCGACCTGCAGCCCGAGCGGGGTCGCCGCAAGGTGATCGATCGAGACGTGCGCGCCGACCGAATCCTCGCCCGCGTCGAGATGCTGCAGGAGGAAGTCGCGGCAGGTGTACTCGACATCGCTCACCATGCTGGGCGTGGCGTACACCATGCCCTCCCTGCCCATGAAGCTGATGCAGCGAGCCTCGTCGACCGTGAGCGTGCGGCTCGACGAAAGATCCTTCTTCAGCGTCGGCTTCATTTGACCAGCAGCACCGGAACCGTCGAAAGGTTGAGCACCTTGCTCGCGGTCGAGCCCAGGAGCGCGCTCGCCGCCGACATGCCCTGCGTGCCGATGTAGATCAGGTCGCAGCCGCTTTCCTTGGCCTGCTTGACGATCGTCTCGCCGATCGGGCCGACGAGAACGCGCGCGGTGTACTTGATGCCGGCGGCGTCGAGCTTTTTCTTCGCCGGGGCCAGCCTCGCCTCGCCCTCTTCCTGGTAATAGCTCTGCAGCTGGCTCTTGCCGACCGCCAGGCCGAAGCCCGGCAGCTTCGGAATCGGCAGATGCACCGTCAGCAGCTCGACCTCTGGGTGGTCGCGGTACCAGTCGGCGTGGTCGATCAGGCAGTCGACTGCGTCGAGCGAGTACTTCGAGCCGTCCACGGCAAGCAGGATCTTCATTGCGTATTTTCTCCGGTTGGGGGTGGAAATTCTAGCGGATGGCCCATAGTTACCGCCTCACGTCCCCAACCCTCAGCGTAGGAGATCGACATGTTCAAGCACATCCTGGTTCCGACCGACGGCTCGAAGCTGGCCGCAAAGGGCATCAAGCTCGGCGTGCGGCTCGCCAAGGCCCTGGGCGCAAAGGTCGCGGGCGTCTACGTCATTGTGCCGTATGTGCCTCCGGTTTACGGCGAGATGGGCGTGGTCCTCCCCGCAACGGCCCTGGAGGAATACCGGAAAATCAGCCAGAAAGCGGCGGACAAGGCGCTCGCCGCAGTCAAGCGCGAGGCGAAGGCGGCGGGCGTGAGCTGCGCACTGCAGGCCGTCTACGACGCGCCGGCCTGGCGCGGGATCCTGGCGGCCGCCCGCAAGCGGAAGTGCGACGCCATCGCGATGGCGACGCACGGCCAGGGCGGCATCAGCGGCCTGCTGCTGGGCAGCGTGACCAGCCGCGTCCTCGCCCATGCCAAGATTCCGGTGGTGGTGACGCGATAGATCGCTCTATATTTAGAAGATGAAGTACAAGGACTATTACAAGATTCTCGGCGTCGAGCGCGGCGCGAGCGACGAGGATATCAAGAAGGCTTACCGCAAGCTCGCGCGCAAATACCATCCCGACGTCTCGAAGGAGCCGAACGCGAAGGAGCAGTTCCAGGAGGTCTCCGAGGCGTACGAGACGCTCAAGGACAAGGAAAAGCGCGCAGCCTTCGACAGCCTCGGCACGCACCGGCCGGGGCAGAACTTCCGTCCGCCGCCCGATTGGTACGAGCGCTTCGGCGGCGACGCCGGCGAGGACCTCGGCGGCATCGACCTGTCCGACCTGTTCGAGTCGCTCGGCGCATTCTCTCGCGGGGGCGGCCGCGGCTTTCGCGGCGCGAGGAACGTGCCGCTCCGCGGCCAGGACTACTCGGTCAATGTCGACATCAGCCTGGAGGAAGCCGCGCGCGGCACCGAGCGCCAGCTCGAGCTCGATGGACGCAGCATCCGCGCGCGCATCCCGCGCGGCGTCACCGACGGCGAAAAGCTGCGGCTCGGCGGCAAGGGCGGACCTGGGGCCAATGGCGGCCCTGCGGGCGACCTTTACCTGAACATCACGCTGCGCCCGCATCCTCTGTTCAGGGTGGCCGGCCACGACCTGCATCTGGAAGTGCCGATCGCGCCGTGGGAGGCCGCGCTGGGCGCGCAGATCGAGATCCCGACGCTCGAAGGCCGCGTCTCGCTGAAAGTCCCTCCCGGCTCGGCGAGCGGCCAGAAGCTGCGGCTCGGCGGCAAGGGGCTGCCCAAACCGCACGGGGGCGCGGGCGACCTCTACGCCAATCTCAGCGTCGTGCTGCCCGGAACGCTCACCGAGCGGGAGAAGAGCTCTACGAGGAGCTGCGCGATGCCTCGCGCTTCGACCCGCGCAGCAGCTTCCGCCGTTGAGAGCCGAGGCCCCTCACTGCTGCCGCTCGAACAGGCGGCCTAGCAAGGCCAAGACCCGCTCGAGGAGAGGTCGACGCCGCCATTCGTCGATGCTGACCGCGCGGCTCTTGGCGAGATCGTCCGCGAAATCGGCCTGCAGGCGGGCCGCGAGGCTCCGCTCGAGAATGGCGACATTGACCTCGTCGTTCAGCCCGAAGGAGCGATTGTCGAAGTTGGTCGAGCCGAGCACGCTCCAGGTGCCGTCGATGATCAGCACCTTGGCGTGGATCATGCCGGCCTGGTACTCGAAGATGCGCACGCCGCCGCGCAGCAGCGCGCCGTAACGGCGCCGGCTGGCGAGGCGCGCGATCGGGTGGTTGTTCCATTTGCCGGGCATCAGGACCGTCACCGCCACGCCGCTCGCGACGGCGCGCAGCAGCTCGGCGCACAGGCTTCGATCGGGAAGAAAATACGGCGAGCAGATCTGGATGGATTCGCGCGCGCTCACCACCAGCACCTGGAATAGGATGCGCGCCCGCGTCGAGCGGCCCGCCGATGGCGTGCTGCTGATCACCATGCCGTGCCCGCAGCCCGGCGGCATGACCTCGGGCCCGCGCGGATCGGAGAGCGCGAATTCTTTCTCGGGAAGGATTTCGCCGGACGCTTCGAGCCAGTGCTCCGCAAACGCGGTCTGCAGCCCTCTCACCAGGCCGCCGGTGACCCGGATCATGGTGTCGCGCCACGGCGCGCCGTCGGCCACGGGCCCGATCCAGTAGTCCGCCACGCCGGCGCCGCCGACGAAAGCCACTTCGGCGTCCACGACCAGGATGTCGCGGTGCGTCCGATTGTTGAAGCGCTTGAGCGTGTACCAGGCGATCGGCTGGTACCAGTACAGCTTGCCCCCGGCTGCGCGCAGCTCGGAAAAATACCGGTTCGGCGTCGCAAGGCTGCCGATGCGGTCGACGACGAGTCGCACCGCAACGCCCGCGCGCGCGCGCTCGATGAGAGCGGCGAGAACCTCATCGGCGATCCGGCCGCGCAGGAAAAGGTAGGCCTCGAGGTGGATGCTGCGCTTCGCGCCGCGGATCGCGGCGAGCTCCGCCGCGTAGATCGCAGCACCGGAGTTGAGCACATCCACCTCGCCGGCCGAGAACAGCCGGGCGTTGACGATCGCGCTCAGGAAGTCGACGAACTCGGGCGAGTCGTTGGCGCTCTGCGGCCGCGTGAAACGGTAGGGCAGGCCCGGCTCGAACAGCAGCAGGAAAAACAGCACCGCGACGACCACCACCGCCGCGCCGGAAAGCACACCGCCAAGGGAATCAAAAGCCATGCCTCATTCGACGGCCTGAAATACCAGGAAATACTGGCGCGGCAGGAAGCCGTGCTCTTCGTACAGCCTGTAGCCGGCCTTCGCCAGCTCGGCCTTGACCTGCTCCGGGGCGATGCGCGCCCGCTTCGGCGGCCCCCCGGGCGAATCGAGGCGGAAGTCGATGATGGCGATGCGGCCGCCGGGCTTGAGCGCCGGACGCAGTCGCCTCAAGTACTGCTCGCGTGCGTCGAGGTGATGATACACGTCCACCAGCAGCAGCAGGTCGATCTTGTCGGGCAGGCGCGGGTCGTCGGGCTTTGCGGCGACGGCGATCATGTTCTTGCGCCCTTCGCGCTGCGCGCGCTCGGCCAGGTACTTGACCATGTCGGGCTCGACGTCGATGGCGTAGACGCGCCCGCGCGGCAGCATGCTCGCCAGTCGGATGGCGAAGTAGCCGGTGCCGGCGCCGATATCGGCGACGACGGCGTCGGGCTTGAGAGAGAGCGCCTCGATGACATCGTGCGGCTTTTGCCAGGCGTCGCGCGTCGGGTCGTCGAACACCTGCGCCCATTTTTCGGCGTCGCGGAAGCCGTGCTCGTGCGTGGCGGGCGACTGGGCTGCAAGGGAGCCAGCGACGAATAGAAACAAGGCGGCCGCAAGCTTGCGCGGTTGCAGGGGTAGTGGCGTGGGGAGTAGGCTCATGGCGGCTCTAACCGGGGGGGACGATGAACGGCGAAAAGAGAATCTGGTCGCAACATGTCGCAAACCTGGCGCGCGCGGCGTTCTGGCTCCTGCTGCTCGCCATTCTACTGCTGCAGCTGCTCGGTTCCCGCGGCCAGGACAGCCAGCGCGCTGCGCTGCTCGGCAGCTTCGAGAAGGAACGCAACTCCCGCGTCATCGCCATGATTCACCGCCAGGAGAGCGCGAGCATCCTGGGCGTCCCGGTCGCCGGCAGCATCAGCATCGACGATTCGGAGGCGATATTGCGCGCCATCCGCCTGACGCCGCCCGACCAGCCCATCGACCTGATCCTGCACACGCCCGGGGGCCTGGTGCTCGCCGCCGAGCAGATCGCGAAGGCCCTGGTCGAGCGCAAGGCCAAGGTCACGGTGTTCGTGCCGCACTACGCCATGAGCGGCGGGACGCTCATCGCGCTGGCCGCCGATGAGATCGTGATGGACGCCAACGCCGTGCTCGGGCCGGTCGATCCGCAGATCGGCGACATGCCCGCGGCTTCCATCGTGAAGGTGGTGGAGCTGAAAGGACCCGCGAAAGTCGGCGACGAGATGCTCCTTCTCGCCGACATGGCGCAGAAGGCGCGCATCCAGGTGGCGAGCTTCGTCGTGCAGCTCCTCTTGAAGCACATGCCCGAGAAGCCGGCGGTGCAGCTCGCCACCATCCTCTCGGAAGGCCGCTGGACCCACGATTTTCCGATCACCGTCCAGGCCGCGCGCCAGCTCGGCCTCAAAGTGTCGACCAACATGCCGCGCAGCGTATACGACTTGATGGACCTGTACCCGCAAGGCGGCGGTGTGCGGCCGTCGGTCCTGTACGTCCCGCTGCGCAGAACTGCGGCGCCCGGCAAGGCGCCCCAGGAGAAGAGCGCTTTAGGCCGGCCCTAGTGGCGTAGCACGCACTTCGCGTACAGATCGGCGAACGCGCCCTGCCGGTCGTACTTGCTCTTCAGCCGCCGGTACGCGTCACCGCCGTAGATCCGCTTGAATTCGTCCTCGGGGAAAAAGCTCTCCGAGTAGAGCGACTTGATGCCGCCGAGCTCCTTCACCTTCTCCTCGATCATGCGATTGAAATGCCCGCGAGGGTACGCCGCGCGCGTGCGCTTCACGTCCCAGAACCCGAAATTGACGTACCAGTCCGGCCGCATCGGGTACAGCGTGAAGCGCCCGCTGCCCGGCGCCGGGCCGATCGGGCAGATCCACTGCGGCCAGAGGCCGATCTCGCGCGCGTAGAACTCGAAGAACTCGCCGGCGCGCGCAAGCGGGATGTCGACGTCCTGGATCACCGATTCCGAGTGCAGCCCGGCGAGGCGCTCGATCCAGCGCGTCGCGCCGACGCGGCTGTTCCAGCGCATGATTTTTGTGTACGTGCGGGATCCCAGGCGTTCTTTCCCGTAGATTTTTCGGATCAGGGGATGCTGCGCGAAAACGTTCTTCGAGCACCAGAACCAGTCGGTGTCCCAGCGCCACAGATAGTCGCGCACCGTGAGGTAGTCCTCGCGCTTTCCGCGTATGGATTGGTAGTAGATGTTTTCGTACGTGTAATCGCTGGTGTAGGGCGCTGAATCAGCGAAGCTTCCCAGCGTGATGAAAAATTGCCCGGGATTGAAAACGGTGCCGTCTATGAAGTCCGCTTCCCCTGCCTTTAAGCGCCCGCCCAGTTCTTCAAAAAACTGGAGTGGATTCTTGAATTCTGTGTGTTGAAGGCGGACGAACGGCTTCACCGGCACGGTTTTCACCTTGACGCGCAGCGCGTAGCCCAGCGTGCCGTAGGAGTTCGGGAAGCCGAAGAAAAGATCGGCATGCTCGTTGTCGGGGGTGCAGGTGACGATGCGGCCGTCGCCGAGCAGGACTTCGATCTCGAGCATGCTGTCGTGCACCAGGCCGTGGCGATGCGAGGAAGACTCGATGCCGACGCCGGCGACCGCGCCGCCGAGGGTGATGGTCTTGAGCTGCGGCACCACCGCCGGCATCACGCCGTGCGCAAGGCATTCGGCCACCAGCGCCTCGTACGTGACCATGCCTTCGGCCTCGACATGGCCCTCCTTGATCAGGAGAACTTCATTGAAATGGCGAACGTCGAGCCGGCGGCGCGCCGCGCCGGCGCGCTCGCGGAACAGGTTCGAGGTGTCCTTCGCCAGCCCGACCGGGCCGCTGCCTTCCCTAAGCCGCGCTGCTAAGGCTTCTTTTTTCGTGGTATGCAGGCTGTTCGTAGAGGAATCCCCGGCTCATCGGGTAGCTGGCCTGCGTGACGTTGCCCTTGGAGAACACGATCTGGAACAGGTGCGTGCGCCCCTTGGGCGAGCGGAACATCTCGGCGCAGCCGTACAGGTAGACGCGCCACACGCGGCGGAAGCGCTCGTCGAAGCGCTGCGGATCGAGCTTGCGAATGCGCTCCCAGTTGCGGTCGAAGCGCTCGCCCCACGCGTCGAGCGTGAGCGCGTAGTGGCGGCGCAGGTTCTCGATGTCCAGCACCTCGAGGCCGGCGCGCTCCATCTCGACGATGGTATCGGCGAGGCTCGGGATCCAGCCGCCCGGGAAGACATGCTTGCGGATGAAAAACTCGGTCTGGAAACGCCCGACGTGGCCGATGAAATGCAGCATGCCGAGGCCGCCGGGCTTCAGAAACCTCGCATGCGCCCGCACCACCTCGGCGAGCTGGTCGCGCCCGGCATGCTCGAGCGTGCCGATCGAGACCACCTTGTCGTACTCGCGGCGCGCATCGCGGAAATCGCTGAGCACCTGCAGGGTGCCGCCGAGCCGCCGCCGCTCGATCTCGCTGCGCACCATGTCGGCCTGCGAGGCGGTAGTATTGACGCCGGTGACTCGAACTCCGAAGCGCTCGTGGGCATGGAACATGAAGCCGCCGAAGCCGGCGCCGATGTCGACCACCTCTTCGCCCGGCGCGAGCAGCAGCTTCCGCGCCACGTGGTCGATCTTGTTCCTCTGCGCCTCCTCGAGCGTGCGCGTGCCCTCCTTCCAGTACGCGCAGGTGTACATCATCAGCGGATCGTCGAGCCACAGGCGGTAGAACTCGGGGCCGAGCGCGTAGTGGAAATCGGCGTTGGTCCGTGCCTGGCGCCACGAGGCGTTGGAAAAGCGCAACTCGTGCCACCAGTTGCGAACGCGCACCAGCGGCTTGGCGCGGTCCATGCCGCCTTCCATCCCCGCTGCCATGGCCTTGGCGAGGTCGCCCTCGATGTCGAGGTCACCATCGAAATACGACTCGAACAGGCCGATGTGCCCGAAGGCGGCGATGCGCCAGTACGCGCGCGCGCTGCGGAACACCAGCGTGAACGCCGGCGGCTGCTCGGAAGTCCGGTGCTCGCCACCCCCGGCGAAGCGGACCGCGAACGGGATGCTGGTGCGCTCGCCGACCTGGCGCAGCGCGGTTTCGATGAGGGATCTCACGGGCCGGGATTCTAACGCTAGATGGAGGACAATTCCCGGGCAGCAAGATAGCCGTTCTCAATAGATCGAATTATGATTTTTGATTTGATCTATTGCGTAAGCGCTCGTAGGCTATGCTTCCTTACTGCCGAGGAGTGACCCCATGAAAGCGCTGAAAGGCACCAGGACCCACGACAACCTCAAGGCCGCGTTCGCCGGCGAATCGCAGGCCAACCGCCGTTATCTGTACTTCGCCGCCAAGGCCGACGTCGAAGGCCAGAACGACGTCTCGGCGCTGTTCCGCTCGACGGCGGAAGGCGAGACCGGGCACGCGCACGGGCACCTCGAGTACCTCGAGGCGGTGGGCGATCCGGCGACCAACCTGCCGATCGGCCGCACGCGCGACAACCTGAAGGCGGCGGTGGCGGGCGAAACCCACGAATACACCGACATGTATCCCGGCATGGCGAAGCAGGCGCGCGACGAAGGCTTCGGCGAGATCGCCGACTGGTTCGAGACGCTCGCCAAGGCCGAGCGCAGCCACGCCAACCGTTTCCAGAAGGCCCTCGACTCGCTGAGCGATTGATGCGCGAAGGCTCGCTCGAGGCTCCGACCCGGCATCCGCTCGACTGGAAGAATCCCGAGTTCTACGACGCGGCGCAGGTCGAGAAGGAGCTCGGGCGCGTGTTCGACATCTGCCATGGCTGCCGGCGGTGCGTGAACCTGTGCACCGCCTTCCCTACGCTGTTCGACCTGGTCGACGCTTCCTCGACCATGGAGGTCGACGGCGTTGCAAAGCAGGACTACTGGAAGGTCGTCGACCAGTGCTACCTGTGCGACATGTGCTACATGACGAAGTGCCCGTACGTGCCGCCGCATCCCTGGAACGTCGACTTCCCGCACCTGATGCTGCGCGCGAAAGCGATCAAGTTCCGCAAAGGCATCAGGTTCCGCGACCGGCTGCTGTCCTCCACCGATGCGCTCGGCAAGCTCGCCGCGATCCCGGTGGTGGCGCAGACCGTCAACGCGGTAAATAAGAACGCGGTTGCAAGAGCAGCTCTTCAGTCTGTGCTTGGGGTCCACAAGGACCGCGAACTGCCGCCGTACACGAGCGAAAGATTCAGATCGAACTTTGCAGAAAGCCGCTCCTTTCCGGTAAAGGATGGCAAAAATGCGCCGGGCAAGGTGGCGATCTTCTCCACCTGCTACGTGAACTACAACGAGCCGGGGCTGGGCCACGACCTGCTTGCGCTGCTCGCGCACAACGAGATTCCGTACGTGGTGGTGGAGAAGGAAGCCTGCTGCGGCATGCCCAAGCTCGAGCTAGGCGATCTCGAGGCCGTAGACAGACTGAAGCAGATCAACATCCCGGTGCTCGCTCGGGTGGCGAAGGAAGGCTATGCGATTCTTGCGCCGGTGCCCTCCTGCACGCTGATGTTCAAGCAGGAGCTGCCGCTCATGTACCCGGGGGACGCCGATACCCTCGCGGTGCGCGATGCGATGTTCGATCCGTTCGAGTACTTCGTGCTGCGCAGGAAGGACGGCCTGCTGAAGACCGACTTCAAGACGCCGCTCGGCAAGATCTCGTATCACATCCCCTGCCATTCGCGCGTGCAGAACATGGGACAGAAGACGCGCGAGATGCTCGAGGCGATTCCCGGCACCGCGGTGAGCACGGTGGAGCGCTGCGCCGGCCACGACGGCACCTGGGGCGTGAAGACCGAGTACTTCGCCAACTCGATGAAGATCGGGCGGCCGGTGTTCAGGCAGATGGCCGAGCCGCAGCCGGACTACGTGGCCTCCGACTGCCCCATCGCCGCGCGGCACATCCGCCAGGGGATGGGCGATGAGGCGAAAAACGCCATCAAGGAACATCCTCTTTCGCTTCTGCGGAAAGCGTACGGCATCTAGCAGAAAATCAGGGACAGACCCCATTTTCCGAGGAAGTGGAAATTGGGGTCTGTCCCTGATTTTGGTGTTTCTCGCCGGCTGCGCGGCGCTGGAGCCGGCACCGCCGGGCGCGATCGTCTTTGCGCTGATGGGCGATGCCCCCTATTCCGAGGCGGAAGTACGGCGCTTCGATGCGCTGATCGACGACCTGAATGCCCGCGACCTCGCTTTCGTCGCGCATGTCGGCGACATCACTTCCGGCCGGGGGCCGTGCACCGACGAGTGGTTCGAGGCGCGCAAGCGTCAGTTCGCGCGGCTCAAGCCTGCGTTCATCCTCCTGCCGGGCGACAACGACTGGACCGACTGCCACCGCAGCGGGTTTGATCCGATGGAGCGGCTCGCGAAGTGGAGAGAGCTCTTTTGCAAACCAATTCCAGTGGAAGGATTTTCCAGTCAAGGAAACCCATATTGCGAGCACGTGCGCTGGCAGCTCGGCGGCCTGGTTTTCGTCGCGGTCAACGTCCCGGGAAGCCACAACAACTACGGCCACCCGGAATACGCGCCCCGCATGCAGGCCGTGTTCTCATGGCTCGACGAAGCGGAAGCGCTAAGCCGCGGCCGCACGCTCGTCATCCTGATGCAGGCCAATCCTTTCGTCGCGGGGAAAGGCTACGAGACGCTGCTCGAGCGCTTGCGCAAGCTCGGCGCGGAGCGCCCGGGCAAGGTGGTCCTCGTCAACGGCGACACGCACACCTACCGGAACGACGAGCCGCTTCCCGGGCTGAGGCGAATCGAGGTCTGGGGCTCGCCCTTCGTCGGCTGGCTGCGCGGCACGATCGGCGGCGGCCTGACGGTCGAGCAGGCCGGCATGCACTAGGCGGCTGCTCCTGGTGCCTTGCGCGTCAAGGATACCAATACCATCAAGGCCCCCGCTACGTATATCAAGGTCCCCAGATATATAGGGCCAAGATGGCTTACCCAGTTGTGCTCGAAAGCGCCCGTGTAGTGCATAGGCAGGGCGACTGCCAAACCCACCACCGGGGAAATCACTGCGGTTATCCACGCCCACCATGCGCCGGCGCGCACTCCATACCATGCTAATCCGATCACCGCGATGGCGGTTGCCGCGATGAACCCAGCGACAGCCACGTGCAGGTGCGTGATGTAGCCCATGACAGCCGGGTTCAGTCGATTGAGCTGCTCCGTGGTTACGCCATTTAGCGTCGCGACCCCTAATTCGAACCCGCCACCCGAAAGGGCGCGGAAGAAAAACACGATTGCGTAGATGAGGAAGATTACCGCTCCCACGACCATCGTCCCGGCGCCACGGTACGCCAGTGAATTTTGCGCTTGCATGGTAGTCCCTCCTCTCCGTTTACTGCTCATAGAATCAAACGAAACCCCTCCGGCAGCACGGTGCAGGTCGCTGCCTCGCCGTAATGGTACTGCTCGGAGCGGTCCCTAGCGAACAGTATCGATCACCACTGCGACGCCGGTCGCATCGTTCGCCACCGGCGCGCTGATCCCCTGCAGGTCGCCCGGCTGCGGCGTGGCGCTTCCCGACCTCGAAATCCGGGCACCCACTACGACGCGGGGAAAGCCCGACAGCTTCAACCCCGGCGCCATCGCCATCGAGTCGTCGAGCGAGAAGGCGACCGGCAGGTCGCGCACCTGCCTGCGCAGCACGGCGAGCGGCATCGGCGGGCCCTCGGCGGCGCGCGCGAAAATGAACACCGCATCGTCGGGCGAGGCCTTTTCCTTCAGCCTGGACGAAAGGCTGATCGTGCCTTTCAGCGCCTTGGTGCTGCCCGCCAGGCTTCTTGCTTCCTGCACGTTGGAGCGGATCGCGCGCGCGTCCTCGGAATCCGCCGCCACCAGCGGCAGCATGCGCTCCCAGTACGCCGCCGCCGCCTTGAAGTCCTTCCTCTCGAACGCGGCGGTGCCGGCGAGGGCCAGCGCCTTCAGGTTGCCTGGATCGATCTCGAGCGCGCGCGCGATCAGCTTTTCGGGACCGCCCGCGAGGCGCTGTCCTTGCGCCATGCCGAGAGCGTCCGCGAAGTCGGCGAGAAGCTGCGCATCGCGCGGCGCGCGCGCGGCTGCCTTGGCATAGGCCTGCGCCGCCTCCTGGGAGCGCCCGAGCACGCTGTAGGAGCGCCCAAGAAGCTTCCAGCCTTCGACATCGTCGGGATGGTCCTTGAGGCGGGTGGCGAGCCGCTCCACCATCGTCTCGACCTGCCGCGCGGTGATGCCGCGCGCGACTTGCGGATCGATCGCGCCCGGATTGCCGACCACCAGGTAAACGGCCAGCGCGAGCACCGGAATCGAGATCCCCGCCAGAATCATCACCGCGCGGCCGCTGCGACGCGGCTGCGTTTCCTCGACTTGGTTGTCTACATCTTCAAGCAGCCGCGCTTCGAGCTCGCGCCGCGCGCGCTCGTAGTCGGCCTGCGCGAGCGTGCCGGCGCGCAGGTCGGCTTCGAGCTCCCGCAGCTGGTCGCGGTACACGGCGATGTTCAGCGCGCGGCGCGAAACCCGCATCGTGTCGCGGCGCAGCAGCAGCGGGCGCATGACGAGAAACAGCGCCGCCGCGGCGAGAAGCGCGCTTGCCGCCCAGAACGGGATCATTCCTTGAGCAGTTGCTCTGCGCGCAGCCGGTCGGCTCCCGAAAGCTGGCCGTTCATCGTGCGCTGGCGGCGGATGCGTCGAATCAAAACGTAAATTCCAGCAATCAAAAGGACAAACGGACCGAACCAGAGGAAAAACGTGCTCGCCTTGAGCGGCGGGCGGTAGAGCACGAAGTCGCCGTACCGGGCTACCATGAAGTCGACGACCTCGCGCTCGCTCGCGCCGCGCGCGAGCTGCGCGCGGATCTGGTTGCGCAGGTCCACGGCCAGGCCGGCGTTCGACTCCGCGATCGACTGGTTCTGGCATACCAGGCAGCGCAGCTCGGCGGCGAGGTCCATGACGCGCTTGTCGAGCGCCGCGTCGTCCGCGCCAGCGACCGAAACGGCAAGCAACAGCGCAAAGGCGCTACTCGCGATCAAGTTCATTCAGCAGGGGGATGAGCTTGTCGCGCACCAGCTCGCCGGTGACCGGGCCGATGCGCTTGTAGCGGATCACGCCGCGCTTGTCGATGACGTAGGTCTCCGGCACGCCGTACACGCCGTAGTCGATGCCGATCCTGCCGTCGAGATCGAAGGCCGACAGCCGGTAAGGGTCGCCGAAGCGCTTCAGCCAGCCGAGCGCATCGTCGCGCGAGTCCTTGTAATTGAGCCCATACAGCGGCGCCGCGCTGCGCTTCGAGAACTCGACCAGCACCGGATGCTCGTCGCGGCAGGCGACGCACCACGAGGCCCATACGTTGAGGATCCACACTCTGCCCTGCAGGTCCTTCTCGGAGAACGTCTTGTCGGGCTGCTGCAGCACCGGCAGCTCGAAGTGCGGCGCCGGCTTGCCGATCAGCGGCGAGGGAACCTCGCGCGGATCGAGCCGCAGGCCGAGCGCCAATAACACGATCAGGGCAAGGAATACTGCAATGACTCCCGCGATCCTCATGCGGTGACCTCCGCACCGCTCCGCTCGCGCGCTGCGACGCGATAGCGCCGGTCGCTCGCCGCGAGCAGGCCGCCGAGCGCCATGATCAGGCAGCCGGTCCAGATCCAGTCGATGAACGGCTTGTGCTGCACCTTCACCAGCCAGTAGGCGCCTTCGAGCGGATCGCCGAGCGAGACGTAGAGGTCGCGCGTCAGGCCGGGATCGATGGCGGCCTCGGTCATCGGCATGTCCTGCACGGTGTAGACGCGCTTCTCGGGATAGAGCACGGTGACCGGCCTGCCTTCGCGGCTCACCGCTATCCTGGCGCGCGCGGCGCGGTAATTCGGCCCGTCCGCCGCCGACACCTCCTCGAGGAGGAAGGCATAGCCGGCGAGCTCGACCGAGTCGCCAGGCTTCATCTTCAGGTCCTTCTCGGCTTCGTAGCCCTTCACCAGGGTCACGCCGACGACGAACACGGCGACACCCAGATGCGCCACTACCATGCCGAGATGGGCGCGCGAGTGTGTCGGTCTTCTT
>Ga0210382_10000288_pt1 | contig 19244 bp, 18 predicted proteins | sample PLMedo_FD_155452 | JGI IMG/M metagenome (GOLD analysis project Ga0210382, IMG submission 155452) | Groundwater sediment microbial communities from an aquifer in East River, Colorado, USA - PLM0_60_coex redo | ecosystem: Environmental > Terrestrial > Soil > Riparian zone | place: USA: East... | reverse complement strand
GCAGCTACTGCGGCGCTACGGCGTCGTGTTCCGGCGCCTGGTGCAGCGGGAGAGTCTGCTGGCGCCCTGGCGCGACGTCCTGCGTGTGTACCGGCGGCTCGAGGCGCGGGGCGAGGTGCGCGGCGGCCGGTTCGTCGGCGGGTTTTCGGGGGAACAGTATGCGCTCCCCGAAGCGATTGGCCTGCTGCGTCAAGTGCGGCGCGAGCCCGGAAACGGCGAGCTGGTCGCGGTGAGCGGGGCTGATCCCTTGAACCTCATCGGGATCCTGACCCCGGGCAATGCGGTGCCCGCGGTGGCGGCGAACCGGATCCTGTATCGGGATGGCGTGCCGGTGGCCGTCAAGGAAGGGGAAGGGCGAGGGGAGAGATTCCTCGTCGAGCCGCCATCCGAGGAGCGAGAGACACTCCGCGCCGCCCTGGTGCGGCGCCGCGTGGCACCGCTCGTGCGGGCGTATCTGGGGAACAGCCGGGCGGGCTAGGGCTTCGTCAGGTCCACCTGCACCACCGGCAGGTCCCAGTGTCGGGAGAGGATCTCGAAGCGCCGCTGTTCTTCGCGCCGGAAGGTCTCCTGATCCGGGAACAGGCGTCGCAGCTCGGTCTCGGGAAACACCTCGTGCGGCGCGGCCGCGTTCTTCCACACGAGCGTGATCCGATAGTCCCAGCGGCCGTCTTCCGTGCCGTGGAACCGCGGCGCCTCGGCCCTGATCTCGAGGATGTTCCCCAACTCCTTCTGCCGCTGCAGCACTGGATAGTGATTCTTCTTGAAGAGCCGGATGAATTCGTCGGCGAAGCCCCACCGAGCTGTGTAGTAGTACTCGACGACGAACGGGGTGCTGGCGCCCGCGGGCGGCGCCTGCGCCATCGCCGACGTGGCCGCCCCGACCAGCAGTAGCGCCAGACACTTCATTGAAGCCTCCTTGTCAGGCCTTGAGCTTTTCGAAGTACGTGGACCGCAGCTTCGCCACCTTGGGCGCGATCACCGCACGGCAGTAGGGCTGGTTCGCGTTGCGGGCGTAGTAGTCCTGGTGGTATCCCTCCGCTGGATAGAACGTCTCGAGCGGCACCACCTCCGTCACGATCGGATCATCCCACACCTTCGCCGCCTCGAGCTCCTTGATCGTGCGCTCGGCCTCGGCCTTCTGATCGGGTGAGTGATAAAAGATGCCGGAGCGGTATTGCGAGCCCTCGTCGTTGCCCTGCCGGTCCAAGGTGGTCGGGTCGTGGATCGTGAAGAAGACGTCGAGGAGGTCCCGGAACGAGATCACCGCAGGATCGAAGGTGATCTGCGTGACCTCGGCGTGGCCGGTGGCACCGGTGCACACCGCCTGGTACGACGGATTGGGCACGGTCCCGCCCGTGTAGCCCGACACGACCTTCGCGACGCCCCGCAGCTGCTGAAAGACGGCTTCGAGGCACCAGAAACAACCGCCGGCGAGGGTGGCGAGCTCAGTGGCCATTAGTGAATCGACGCCGTGTGGACCTTCAAGTGAGACCGCGCCTCATCCAAACCGGTCGAATCCGGACTGAGCGTCTGCACACACACGACGTATGGCGGGTTGACGTATGGCGGGTTGCGATCCGGGGGGCCGGGCACGCATCGCACCTTGGTGTACTGGCCATCAGTGAGGCGCGCGGCGTACCGAAACTCCCGGCCGCCTCGGTCCCACCGCACCACGTCCTCGAGAACGGCTGCGGCGTGCTGGCTTGTGCCCTTCCCGAGACCACGGGCGAGGGCGCTGAAGGTTTCCCGGTCGCTCCCGGGGCCTTTGGCCACGTACACGAGGATGATCCCGCCGCTCCGGTCCTCGAACGCCCACAGAAACGTCCCGGGTACCGCCCCGAGCTGCCGGTTCATTTCGTCCTGGATCTGGGGGGAGGGGTCGATTTTGTCGCCGACGGGCAGCGTGAAATCGAACTGGGAATGGCGGATCCAGCCGCCACTCAGGCGCAGTCCCTCCTTTTCGGCGTCGGTGAGCTCGAGAAAGACGGGCGCGGCGGGCGCGGCGGGCGTGGCGGCTCGGCGCACGCCTCGACCGATGGCATTCAGCCCGAAGAACGCCACCGTGCAGAGCGTGAATCGCAGCGCGTAATCGGGCCAGTGCCAGCGCCGCGGCGCGAGCCTCGCCCACACGCCGACGGCGACGCCGCCTAGGAAGGGAGCGACGGCCAGGCCGCCGGCAAGCTCGCCCGCCACCCGCGGGTCTTCCTCGCTCGTCACCGCCCAAACGGTGATGACGACGATGAGGGGAAGGGCGAGACCCATCGCCTTGAGAAACGGTCGAGTGTTGTGCGCCGGCGTCGGGTCCACCGCTCAGTACGGTGCGAAGGTGATGGGCTGCCGGATAGTCGTCCGCACCGCTCGCCCGCCCTGGCGCGCCGGGCGGTACGTCGCGGCAAGCACGACTCGCCGCGCTTCTTCGTTGAAGACGGGATTGGGGCTTTGGACGATCCTGACACTGCCCGGAATCACGCGACCTGTCGTGTCGAGCGTCGCCTCGACGATCACGGTGCCCCCGATGCGCAGCTTCTGCATTTCCGGAGCGTACCGGATTGCGGGATGGGTGGTGACCGCGGGCTGTTCGTCGACCCCGGTGGCGCTGGGGGCGCCGAGTGCGGTTACCGCGGCCGCCGGAGCAGGGCCGCGGCGTCGGCCCATCCGCACCGAGTCGGCCAGGCGCCGCAGGAAGGGCGCGAGATCCACACCGTGCGCTACGAGGTTGCGGTAGCCCGCGGACCCGGAGTCAAACGCGACAGATGCGAGACTGTCCCGGCCCAGTGCCCGCAAGGCGAGTCCCTGGACGAGGAGGGCGTAGACTCGCTCACCGGGCGTCGCGTTCGAGGCGGGGCCCAAGGCGTCGGTCACCAACGCGAGCGCGCTGTCGGGACGACGGGCGGCGAGCTGTGTGCGTGCCGCGCTCGCGAGCTGCGTCGCGCTCAGCGAGGGCGAAGCCGGCGGCGTCAGGTTGAACGACAGCGAGGTCATGCTGCGAACCGCGTGGCCGCCGGCGCGCCCCGGCGTGAACGTCGTCGCGAGCATCATCTTCGTCAGGGGCAGGACCAACCCCGAGTCCGGCGTCTCGAGCACCTGGATCGACTGTGGTTCGACATGGCCGAGCGTGTCCACGACGACGCGCACGACGGCCAGGCCGGCCACCCCCCGGCGGCGCAGCTCTGGGGGATAGACCACAGCGGGCCCGGCGCTCCACGCGGGCTGCTTGTCGAGGTCGGCGGCGTGGTAGATGCGGGCCGCGCGCGCCTCCGCGTCGAACAGATCCCCGAGCCCAGGCGAGATCTGATCGAGGCCACGCACCGCGGTGACTGGATTGAGGTTGATCGCTTGCCGGAAGTTGGCGCGCGCAAGACTGTCGCTGCCCCGCAGGCGCGCGACGATGCCGCGCCACACGAAGACATTGACGCTGTCCATCACATAGGCCGCGCCGTCGAGCGCGGACGCCAGGTCCGCCTCGGCACTGTCGAGCTGATTCGCCGAGATGTGCTGGCGGGCGGTCTGGAGCAGCTGGGCGCTGCGCGACTGAGCCAACGCAGCGGGCGAGCCTACGAGACTGGCGGCGAGTAGCGCAGGAATCGCGGAGCGCATTCAGTGCGTCGCGAGGTAGCGGAGCACCACCTGATTGTAGTACGCCGGGTTGCTCCTATGCATGGCGTGTCCGGCGCCGGGCACCGTGGCGGTCGAGTCGTTCTGCAGGCAGCGCGCGAGCTCGGCGTTGATGGCATGAAACACGGGCGGGCTGCGATCACCGCTGACGAGCAGCACGCCCGTATGGAGCGCGCCGAGGTCGCGACAGCTCAGCGGCGGCATGTACTGCTCGCGGTTGGCGAGCATCTCGTGGCGCAGCTCGAACGAATAGGCGAGTAGTGTCGCGCCGGCCGGTGCGGCGAGGCCCTCACCGCTCAGGAATCTGCGGACCGCCCCGACGGAATCCCGGCGCGAGAACGCGGCCCGCGCGGGATCGAGCACGTTTGCGAAGTAAGCGCGGCGGAGGGCGTCGTCCTCCGGGGTGCGGTTCAACAGTGGCATGATGGGCGGCTCGCCCAGCACCACGGAGCGCACCAGCTCGGGATGCTCGAGGGCCAGGACCAATCCGATGTACGCCCCGTACGACGATCCCACAATGTGCGCGGGGGCGAGGTCGAGCTGCAGCAGCAGCGCCGCGAGGTCCTCGGCGTGCAGCATCGGCGAGTAGATCTGGTCGTCGTTCAGGAGCGGGTTGGGTGGGTGATAGCGCCGGCTGTAGACCAGCACCCGGTGCCGTTGGGCGAACGTGGCAACCTGAGCGTCCCAATCTCCGAAATCGCCGAGGCTGCCGTGCACGAGAACGACGGGCGTGCCCGAGTCGCCGACAATGCGGTAGGCGAGCGTGGTGCCGTTCACACGGGCGGAACTCAGGACGGTCCGGACCGCGGCCACACCGCGCCCCGGTCCGCCGGTGGGGGCTGCCGGTGTGGGACGGGGTGCAGACGCGGCTCCGCCACAGGCCGCGACGAGGCAGAGGAGGGGGATGGTCCGCATGCCGTAGTCTAGCAGGTCACCCCCAATCCTTCGAGTCCGGCGCCACCCGGCGCATCGTCTTGAGAAAGGCGCCGCCCTGCAGCCCTTCGACTTTTTCCGCCAGGACGTTCACCGTCCCGTCGTCCTTGGCGAGCGTGCCGTGCACCAGTAGGAACGGTTCGCCCCGCACCGCCGCGCGGTAGCGGTCGTAGATGTCGGGCCGGACGATCACGTTCGACATCCCCGCCTCGTCTTCCAGCAGGACGAAGACGAACCCTTTCGCCGTCTCGGGGCGCTGGCGCGCCACGACGAGCCCAGCCACTTCGATCGTCGCGCCGTGCTCCCGCGTCGCGAGCTTGTCGCTCGGCACGATCCCCGGCGGCAGCGCGTCGCGCACCAGGCTGAACGGATGTGCCCCCGCTGAAAAACCGAGCGTGGCGTATTCGGCGAGCAACCGTTCGTGTGCCGCGAGCCCGCCGAAACGCAGGTGCTCGTGGGGGTGGTCGAGCGCCAGCTCGAGCTGTCGCCGGCCGCGCCCGTCGCCGCTCTGTTCGGCTTTGGGGGGGAGCCACAGTCCCACCTGCCAGAGCAGTTCCCGGCGCGTGAGCCCGAAGTCGTCGCACCCGCCCACCCAGACGAGGGCCTCGATCGCCGTGCGCTTCAATCCCGGCGGCGCTCGTCGCACGAAATCTCCCACACCGCGGAACGGACCGTGCTGCTCGCGCTCGAGGACGGTGGCGGTCGCGGTCTCCTCGCTCCAGTGCCGGACGAAGCCGAGGCCAACGCGCAGGGCCCCCGGGGCATGGCCCCGGGGTTCGACGGTGCACCAGACATCGCTTGCGTTCACGTCTGGGGGGCGGATCTCGACGTGGTTGCGCTGCGCGTCCCGGCTCAGGACGTCGAGCGAGTAGAAGCCCATCGGTTGGTTGTTGAAGAGGCCCACGTAGTACTCGACCGGGTGGTAATGCCGCAGCCACGCCGACTGATAGGCGAGCAGGCCGAACGCCGCCGCGTGCGACTTGGGGAATCCGAACTCGCTGAAGGCGATCACCTGCGTGAACACCTTTTCGGCGGTGGCTTCGGGAACGCCGCGCGCCGCGGCGCCGGTGCGGAACTCCTCCCAGAACCCGCCCATCAGATCGCGCGAGCGGCGCCGGCTCATGGCGCGCCGCAGCGCCTCCGCCTGGCCCGACGTGAATCCCGCGAGCGCCTGGCAGACCTGGAGCACCTGATCCTGATACAGGATGACGCCCAGCGTTTCGCCCAAACATTCGCGCAACAGCGGATGATCGACGGGTGGCTCGTAGGGCCGGCCCGCCTCGCGCGCGTGGCGCTGGGCTTCGCGGCGCCGCACGTAGGGATTCACGGCGCCGCCGACGATGGGGCCGGGGCGCACGATTGCTACTTCGACGGCGAGGTCGCCCAAATCGCGCGGCCGGGTACGGCGCAGCATCTGGATCTGCGCCCGGCTCTCGATCTGGAACAGGCCGACGGTGTCGCCCGCGCAAATGCGGTCGTACACGGCGGCGTCGTCGAAATCGATGCGCGAGAGATCAGGGGCCCGGCCCTCCTTGCGAGCGATCAGCTCGACGCATTCCTCCACCAGCGAGAGCATCCCGAGGGCGAGGAAGTCGATCTTGATGAAGCGCGCGTCGTCGCATGAGTCCTTGTCCCACTGGCAGACGACCCGGTCTTCCATGGCTGCGCGCTCGAGCGGAACGATCTCCACGAGCGGCCGGGAGGAGATCACCATGCCACCCACGTGCTGGGAGACGTGCCGCGGCAGCCCCCGGACCTCTTCGGCGAGCTCGCACAGCTCTTTCCAGAGCGGCGCGTCTTTGCGTCCCGCGAAGCCGGGGAGCTGCTCCAGCTCTTCCGCGAGTCCGCCCGAGCGACGGTCCGCCAGTTTCGCGACCAGCTCGATCTCCCCGAGCGGCAGGTCGAGCGCTTTGCCGATCTCGCGCACCGCCGAGCGCAGCCGGTAGGTGGGGAACGAGCAGACGAGGCCGACGTGCTCGTCGCCGTAGCGTTTGTAGACGCGACGGATCAGCTCCTCGCGGATCTCGCGGGGGAAGTCGAGATCGATGTCGGGGACCGAGGCGAGGGTGTCGTTCAAAAAGCGGCCGAGGAAGAGGTGATTGGCGATCGGGTCGATGTGCGAGAGGCCGAGCAGGTAGCAGACGATGGACGACACCGACGAGCCACGCCCCCGGCCGGGGAGGAGATTGCCCGACGCGCGGCGGGAGCCGCGGCGCACGTCGGCCGCCACCTCGCGGGCCAACTCGAACAGGTCGTGGTAGACAAGGAAAAAGCCGCTGAGGCGATGGTGCTCGATGAGTGTCAGCTCTTCGGCGAGCCGCCGCTCGGCGGCGGCGCGGTGGACGGAGTCCTCGGGGTAGCGGGCGCTCATTCGGGCACGACACAGCTCGGCGAGCGCCTGCGGCGCGGGGGCGCGGTTGGCACCGCGGAAGTCGGGGAAGGTGTAACCCAGGTCGCGCGTCAGATCGAAGGCTCGACAGCGCTCGGCGATGACCAAACCATTGGCGACAGCATCCGGACAGTCTTTGAACAGCGCGATGACTTCTTCCAGCGGCCGCAAGTAAAACTCGCTGTTAGGACGCCGGGCCCGATGCGAGCCGTCGAGCGTCGTGCGATGGCGGATCGCGACCTGGACGTCGTGCAGGCGGTGCCGTTCGCGGCGGTGATAATGGACGCCACCGGTCGCCACGACGCCAAGCTGCAAGGACTCGGCGACGTCGATCAGCGCTCGGGTCAGGGTCAAATCGCCCCGCACGCGGTTGCGCTGTAGCTCGACGAAGAACCGGTCCTTCCCGAACACGTCTTTACAGCGCTCGGCGAGCCGGCGCGCTGCCGCGAGTCCCCCCCCATCGGCTTCGAGCGTCCGCGGCAGCAGGCCGTCCCGCCGGCAGCCCGAGAGTACGATCAACCCCTCTTGTCGTGCCGCGAGCGAATCGAACGCGAGCCGTGGGTCGAGGCGGTCGGCGCCGAGGTGCGCTTCGGTGAGCAACCGGCACAGGTTCGCGTACCCCTGCGGCGTCTCGGCGAGCAAGGTCAGGTGCGCGCCTTCGATCTCGTCGAGGAGCGTCACTTCGGCACCGGTGATCGCCTGGAGGCCGAGCGACTTCGCCGCCTGCGCGAACGTCATCGAGCCGTAGAGTCCGTTGTGATCGGTGAGCGCGAGGGCGGAGTAGCCGAGCTCGTGGGCGGTGGCGACGAGATCCTCGGGTAGCGAGGCACCGTCGAGAAACGAAAACGCGGAGTGGCAGTGCAGCTCGGCGTAGGCGGTCAAGAAGCAACTGGCGGTCAAGAGACAACGGCGGCGGTCATGGCGGTCAGGCGGTCTGAACGAACCATTCGCCACTCACACGATCCTCGAATAACACCACGCGTCCACCGCCTTCGAGTGCAACCTCGAAGTAGCGACGCGAAATCAGCCGCCTCCACCATTCATCATCGATGCACCAGGATTCGAGGATGGCTTCGACGACCGCCGCATTTGTTTCTTGACCGCCCTGACCGCCACGCCCGCCCGCACGCCGAATCGTCGCCGGCTGACCGCCGGCATCCAATTCAACCGTCACCGGTCGGGGGACGTTTACGGCTCGAAGTCGATCAGCGCGTAGCGTCGCTCTGGCAGGCGCGACCATGGCTGGACCTCGATCACGTGATAGAGACAGGTGCGCTTGAGCCGCTGCTGGATTTCGCGGGCGGCGCTCTCGAGCGCGCGTCGCTGGCCGGCCCGCGCGGCGGCGGCGGCATCGCGGGCGAAGAGCTGGAGCTCCGTGGTGCCGGGAGCGAACGCCGTGAGCTCGAGGACGAGCCGCGTGATCGCGCCCGCGGGCGGCGCCTGCTCGAGTCGCGTTCGGAGCGGAGCGGCGACGCGCGCGCCGTCGGCGGTCGGATCCTTCAATAACGCAGTGACGAGCCAGGAACGACTACCACCGTCTTCATCCCCTCCCCACGATTCCAAATCGGCGCGCAGTCGCACCGCCTGCACCCGCCAGCCGATGCGCCGCGGGTCTTTGAGCGCGCGCGCGATCAGCTGATCGAGTGCCCGTTCGAGCAGGTCCCGCTCGCCCACCGGCGTGAAGAACGTGAGTGCGGCGACGATCGGCTCGGGAGCGACACCGCCGACGACCGGCTCCACGGTGTGCCCCGCGGCGAGCCGCCATAGCCGCCGTCCCATCGCGCCGAACTGCGCCGTCACCGCTTCCTCCGGCAGGGCGGCGAGCGCGCCGAGGGTGCGGATGCCGAACTGCCGCAGCCGGCGATGCGTGTCGGGATCGAGGGGGAGGACGGCGATCGGTTGGGCGGCGAGGAACTTCCCTTCTTCCCCGGGAGGAACGACGATCGCTTCGCCTGGCTTCGCGCGCGATGCCGCGACCCACGCCGCGAACTTCCCTCTGCCCCATCCCAGTCGAACAGACCACGTGCCACGAAGTCCTTTAGGGCGCACTGCGCACTCAATTGCCTCGATCACCTTCTCCGGCCCACCGAAAATCCCCTCGAGCCCGTCTCCTCCCACGTACGCCACCCCCAGCTCCGCGGGCTCCACGACGGGACTCACCTCGTTCAGGGCCGCGAGCAGGCGCGCGAACCGCTCGTCGTAATGCACCGGGTCGGGTTCGCACAGCCGGAGGGTGGGGCAGAGGCCGATCGCTTGGCTCACCGTCATCCCCGGCCTCACCCCGGCGTGCCGCGCGAGGGGGGAGACCTGCCATAGCTTGCGGCTCAGGTCGGGAGCAAGGAGGGCGGTGGGGTGGGTGGCGAGCCCCTCACGACGCGCCTCCTCACAGCGCAGTGGGAAGAGGGGAATCCAGACGCAGGCGGCGAGCGAGCTCGTAGGACGTTGAGGCATTGACAGAATTCAAATGGGACCCGAATATATCCCGAAGATCAAGCACCCCGCAAGACTCAGTGCGGAATGGTTAAGTCATTGATATGTTTGAGCTTCAGAATGGACCAACCTGATCTCTTCGACGGGACAGAATCCCTCCCCGAACCCAGCGCCGAGCTGACGGCGCTCGCGCGGCGCCTGCCCGCCAACGTCCGCTTCGGTACCTCCACCTGGACTTACGACGGCTGGACGGGCGACGTCTACCACCGCCGCTACCGCGGCCCCCAACCCGCGAAACGGCTCGAGGAATACGTCCGCTACCCCCTGTTTCGGACGGTGGGGATCGACAGCGCCTTCTACGAGCCGCCATCCGACGAGATACTCCGCGCCTACGCGCGGGCACTCCCCCCGGGGTTCCCATGCGTGAGCAAAGTGTGGGAGCAGATCACGGTGAAGCGGCTCGACCAGGGGAGGGGGAAACCGAACCCCGACTTTCTCAACGCAGCGCTTTTCAAGGAGGCGGTCCTCGGCCCCTACTCCCGGGAGTTCCGGGATCACGCGGGCTGCTTCGTATTCGAGTTTCAGGCGATGCGCGGCAAGGACCTGCCCGACCCCCTCGAGTGGGCTGACCAGCTCGACGCGTTCCTTGCGCAGTTGCCTGCGGATTTTCGATACGCGGTCGAGCTGCGGAACGCCGAGCTGTTCACGGGGCTTCACGGAGAGGTATTGAAGCGCCACCGAGTCGCGCACGTCTTCAATTCGTGGACGGAGGTGCCGACGATCGGTGATCAGCTCGAGCAGCCGTGGACTTTCCCCGCCGACTTTGCGGTGGTGCGGGCGCTACTGAAGCCAGGGCGCCGCTACGCCGATGCCGTCAAGGCGTTCGAACCGTACGACAGGATCCAGGAGCCTCAGCCGCAGCTGCGTCGCGACCTGATTAAGGCAATTCAGGAAGTGTTGCGTCGACGCATCGAAGCTTTCATTCTCGCGAACAATCGAGCGGAGGGGAACGCGCCCGGGACGATCCGGGAGGTCGCGCGGATGTGGGCGCAGGAAGAGGGTCTGGCACTCCCGCGGGACGGAGTGTAGAAATGAGGACGTAGCCGTCCCGAGGGTCCAATGCGTGCCGTCCGCTTCGCGTCATTCCTCGTCGTTTGTCTCGCTGGTATCCCCGCGTGTAGCGATGACCTACCCAGCATGCCCCTCGCCGTCTCGTGGCTCGAATGGTCGGACTCGGTTGCCGCGGGCGTTCCGTTCGGTGTGCGCGTAAGGGGGATGGGCGCCGCTGCTTCCGATGTGCGAATCACGCTGCACGTCCGGGGTGACACGGTGACGATCGAGCCCTACTCCGTCGCGCTGCCGTGCCAAGTCACCTGTCCGCCGGTCGCATTCCTCGGGTTCGACACACTGGTGTGGGTTCCTGCCATCACGGCGACGTCGCCGCGGACGGTGACGATCCGCGCCACCAGTCGGTGGCCGGCGCTCGAGCAACCCTGGCCGCTGCGCACGTTCGGGACAGTGACGGTGTCGCCCACCGTGCCCGTCCAGCCGATCATGCGATCCGTGGGCGTCGCGTCAGGATTTCAAGACTCTTTCGGCTGCTTTATCGTGATCCCCGGCCCGCCGTTCCGCGTGTACATCTCCGCCGACCAAGCGCCCGCGTGGGCGCCGGGGTTCACCGGCTTCGCGTACGGGCGCGTCGATCCCGTCCTCGCGTCCACCTGTCTCGACGACGCGCTCGTAATCCAGGTCGATAGCATCGCCCAATAATCACTCTTCAAGGAGGATGCCCCATGCGCTCAGCTTCGTTCGTCCTGTTGTTCGTCCTACCAGTCGCCGCTTGTTCCGAACCCGACACCCGCATCGAAGCCGCCCAGGTCAGTTGGATGGAATGGCCCGCGGAAGTGCTTGCGGCCACGCCTTTCACCGTGCGGGTCGTGGTGTACGGGGCGTACTGCGTGGAAGTCGTGCAGTTCGTGGTGGCACCGACGGTGGATCAATCGGCGGTCACGTTCGAGCCGTATTTCGTAACCGGTCAGCCGCGTCCCTGCCTGGCTCTCGCGCGTCAGGATGGCGTCGGCGCGCCAGTGATCGTCAACGGGCCCTCCTTCGATACGAGCGCAGCGGTCCCGGGGCTCGACGCCGACTATCCGCGTACGTATGAGATCCGCGCTGGCGCCAGTGTTTTTGCGCGCACCGCCCTCGCGTCAGCTCTCCCCATCCGCATGTTCGGCGAGGTGACGGTACGGCGCGACACCGTCACCGTCGGTCGCGTCAACGCGGGCGGACTCGCGTACGCAATTCGCGACTCTCTGGGCTGCGTCACACTCTCTCCGTACTCCGTGAGGCCCGCGTACGTGATCGAGAACCCACCGGCCGACACGGCACGGTCCTGGTCCGCCTTCGTACGTGGCTACATCTACGAGCCGGCGGCGCCGGTGTGCGGCAAGTCGAAGGTCTTCCACCTCGTCACGCGGAACTGAGAACCAACCGAAAGGAGCCGTCCTATGCGTCTTGTCACGTTCGTCTTGTCGCTGACCGTGCCCGTCGCCGCCTGCTCGTCCGAACCCGACACCCGCATCGAAGCCGCCCAGGTCAGTTGGATGGAGTGGCCCGCCGAGGTGTCGGCGGCTACACCCTTCACCGTTCGACTCGTAGGGTACGGCGTTTCCTGTGTGGAAGTGGTGAAGTTCGTAACGAAGCCGTCGGTGGACCAATCCGCGGTTACGTTCGAGCCGTATTTCCTGCTCACCGGGCAGCCGCAGTTTTGCCGCGAGGTCATGCCGTCGTCCCGCATCATCGCGCCGTTCTTCGACACGCGGGCGGCGGTGCCTGGGCTCGAGGCCCAGGTCCCCCGCACCTACGAGATCCGCGCGGGCACCGATGTCTCGGCGCGCGAAGCGGCCGCGGCCGTCCCGATCCGCACGTTCGGCGACGTCACCGTGCGCAGCGCGCAGGTTGAGAGCGGCCGAATCAACGCCGGCGGCCTGGCGTACGCGACGCGCGACTCGCTCGGCTGCGTCACGCTCTTCCCATACGCCATCTATCCCGGCTATGTGATCGAGAACCCGCCAGCCGACACGACGCAGTACTGGTTCGGGTTCGTGCGCGGATACATCTACGAGCCGCCTGCCCCGCGGTGCGGTGAGGCCAGGGTCTTCCACCTCGTCTCGCGGAACTGAGAACCAACCGAAAGGAGCCGTCCTATGCGTCTTGCCGCGTTAGCGCTGCTGCTTGGAGTCGGAGCATGCGAGAGCCCTCGCATCATGCCGGTGAGTGTCGTGTGGATGGACTGGCCGGCCGAAGTCGCGCCCGACGACCCGTTCCGAACGCGCCTCGTGGTGGGGCAGCCGTGCGCGTTGATTCGTGGGTTCGAAGCGTCGCCGACAGCGGACGCGTCGGCCGTCACATTTGCCCCCTACTTCGTCGCCGACAAGGGGGAGATCAACTGTGTTGACGGTGCCGGCGCGACGAGCGAGTTGCTCGTCACGTGGACCATCGACACGGCAGGAATGGCGCCGGGTTTGCCGGCGGCGGGGGAGCGCACCTATGAGATGCGCAGCGCTGCTGGGCCGTCTTGCCCCGCCTGCGTGGCGCTCAACACCGCCCCCTGGGTAACGTTTGGTGAGGTCACCGTTCGACCGACCCTGCCGCAGCCCAACGCGTCGCGGAATGCCGCTGGTTACGTGATCGCGCAGCGGGATTCTACGGGGTGCTGGCGGATCCGCCCCTCAGGATTGTCGAGCCCGGATGCCGATATCGTCATGGACGATCCACGCGACACGACGATCCAGGTGTACGGCTTCGTTCAGGGCTTCATCTACGAGCCGGCGGCGCCGGTCTGCGGCGCGACCAGAGTGTTCCACCTGGTGGTCCCCGAAATGATCCGCATGGAAAGGAACCGCCCCGATGCGTGATGTCTCGTCGGTCGTGCTCGTCTCACTCCTCGCCGCCTGCGGATCCGATACACAGGTCGTTCCTTCCTACGTGTCGTGGATGGACTGGCCGTCCGAAGTCGTGCGAGGCTCTGAGTTCACGGTGCACCTCGTGGTTGGCAGGCCGTGCGTCGGTCGCAACTTTCAGTCTGGACAGATGCTGGACCAGTCCGCAGTTACCTACACGCCGCGCTTCCTCATCGACCCAGGGAGTGTCTGCCCGCTCACCCTGCAGTTATTCGACGTGGATGTTCTCGGCATCCTGGATACGGCGGACGTGGTTCCCGGCTTGCCGGCCGATTTTCCGCGCACGTACGAGATGCGGGCGGCGTCGTCCGTGTATGCCAACGTGGCTGTGTTCGACGCCCTCCCCAACCGCACGTTCGGAGAGATCACGGTGCGCACGACGCTGTTTCCGCCGAGCACGGTTGCGCCGCCCCGAAACGCCGCGGGGTTCGCGTACGCTCAGCGGGACTCGACGGGATGCATGCGAATCACCCCCACGGGGCTCTTCGCGCCGCGCGCGGCCATGGCGCTGGAGAACCCGCCCGATACGACGGGGACATGGTGGGCGTTTGTGCGGGGCTACATCCAACCGGTCGCCGCGTGCGGGGCGTTCCGGACGTTCCACCTGGTGAGCCGCAACTAGTCTTGCCGACGTACCGAACGGTGACCAGCGTAATCGGTGTAAGCTGAGAAGAACCGCACAAACTGCACGCCGGGAGGGGTCGATATGAAGATCGACCACCGGGGCGAGCCCTAACGGTCTCCGCAACTTCTTGAACGGCGCCGCACCCCGGTCCGCCACGGGCGTGAAGCTAGAGCGGTGGCTCGCGGCGCAACACCGCGTGAGCCGCCCCCCCCAACGTGGGTCAGTTCGTGCGCCTGCTGGGCGAGCTGGCCGGCGATCTCTCGCCGCAGCAAACACTCGCCCTCGGCCGCGAGGTCGCCCAGCTCGTCGCTGCCGCGTACGAGCAGCGTCGCCTCAGCCCACCGGCCTGGGTGCGGGACCTGGCGAAACGGGTCCGGTCCACGCGCCGCGCCAGCGTCTCCGACGTCGCCTGAAGCATCGCTTGCCGCCCGCCCCACTTCAGGGCATAACCAAGACGTGCAGTTCGTGCAGTTAGTGCGCTCTGAACCCTCGACAACCATGACCGAAGCGACCAAACTGCGAGTCCTCGTGGTCGAGGACGAAGAACTCGTGCGTGCCACGTTGCGCTTGGCTCTCGAGCAGCAGGGCTGTGAAGTCGTCACCGCCGAGGACGGCGTGGAAGGATTGGACGCCGTCGACCTGCAGCCGTTCGACGCCGTGGTGACCGACGTGCGGCTCCCGCGGCGCGACGGGCTCTGGTTGTGGCGCCAAGCGACGGCTGCCCGTCCGGAGCTGGTGGGTCGGTTCGTGTTCATCAGCGGCCACGCCTTCCCGGGGCCGGATCACGGCAGCGAGCGCGAATTCTTCCTCGCCAAGCCCTTCACGATGAAGCAGCTGTGGGGGGCAATCGCCGCAGTTACCAAGACCGACCGTTAGCGCCCGCCCAGGGGAAGCTCTTCCTGCATCACCGGTAGCCGGCTCCTGTAGCGATCCACCATCCCATCGTTGACCGCGAACCCGAAGCGCGCCTGCAGGCGCCGAATGCGACGACTCAGCGCGCGCGCGTACGTCCGCGGTGCCGAACCGCTGCCCGCATAGGCGGCGCGGTACCGGGCCGCCAGCGCGGGGAAGTGCTCGTCCAGGAGCGGCAGGAACCGCTCGCGGATCGCGGGATACAGCCGCAAGGGTCCTGCATGGAGGAAGCGCGCGCCGGCCTCCCGCGCCGCGCTGAACAGAGCCTCGAGGCGGGGCAGATCATCGGTGATCCCGGGGAGTACCGGGGCGACGATCAGGCCGGCGTTGATCCCCGCCGCCGTCAGCTTCGCCAGCCCGCGCAGCCGCACCGCGGGTAAGGGCGAGCGGGCCTCGAGTGTGCGGACCAGATCGGCGTCGACGGTGATCAGCGAGACATAGACCTCGAGGGCATTTCGCTCCTGCAGACGGCGCAGCACGTCCACGTCGCGCGCCACCAGGGGGCTCTTCGTGATGATCCCGATCGACAATCCTTCGCAGCGCGCCAGCCGGCCCAGCACCGCGCGCGTGACGCGGAAGCGCCGCTCCGCCGGTTGGTAGGGATCGGTGGCGGTGCCGATCACCACCGTCTGGCCGGGAGGGAGGCGGCGCAGGTCTGTCTCGAGCGCGCCGAGAATCTGCTCCTTGACGAAGATCCGGCGCTCGAAGGCTTCCCACCCGTGGGGCCCGCGGTAGTCGGCGAACTCCGCGTCGGTCAGCTTGCCGGCGTTATGCGCGCGCTCCACGACGTAGCGATGCGCGTAGCGGGCGTAGCAGTAGCTGCAGCCGAACTCGCAGCCGACGTAGGGATTGAGCGACCAGAAATCCATCCCGGTCTGGCTGGGCGGGTTGAGCACCCGCTGCGACGCGAGGGAGACGAAGCGGGTCCCCCGCAGACGCTCGTCCAGGACCGAGAGGTGCCGGACCGGCGGGATGACCGAGAGGAGCGGCAGCCCCAGCTGCTCAGCCACAACGCGCCCAACCGCAGTGCAGGCAGACTACACACCCCGACTGCCGGGCAGTGGGGGAACCACAGTCCGGGCAGGCGCGGGCAATGGCCGAGGGCGGGGGTTCAGCCGAGCGCGGCGGCTCAGCGGGAGCTCGCGAAAAGGGGAGAGCGGGCGCCATAAGGACACCCGAAGATATACCGAAACCTCCAGATCGGCAACTATGCCGGTGCTGCCCACTTCCTCCAGCCGTAGTAGACGGGCACGCCCAGGACGACGAGCGCCAGGCCCAAGAACGAGTACGTCTGCGTGGCCTCCTGCAGCAGCAGGTTGATGGCGATCAAGCTGGTGAGAACCACGTAAATCGCCGGCAGCCAGGGGTAGCCTGGCGCCCGGACGGGGCGAGGCAGATCGGGCCGGTTGCGTCGCAGAGCAAACAACGCGATGGCCGTCACCAGATAGAACGCCACCGCGGCGAAGATGACGAAGTTGAGGAGCTGGCCGTAGGTGCCGGAGAGGCACAGCACGCAGGTCCACACCGCCTGCACCACGAGTGCGACGGCGGGCGTCTTGTACTGCGGGTGCAGCACGGCGGCGGACTTAAAGAACAGGTTGTCCACGGCCATCGCGTAATAGACGCGCGCGCCCGACAGGATGAGCCCGTTGTTGCAGCCGAACGTCGAGATCATGATGGCGACGGCCATGATGTAGAGACCGGGGGCCCCGAACATCGCCTGGAGCGCCGCTGTCCCAACGCGGTCCTGCGGCGCGTGAGCGATCGCATCGGCGGGCAGGACGTGCAGATAGGCGACGTTGGCGAGCACGTACAGGGTCGTTACCGTGAGCACGCCGGTCGCCATAGCGAACGGGAGGTCTTTCTCGGGCTGCTTCAGCTCTCCCGAGGCAAAACCGACGTTGTTCCACGCGTCCATCGAGAAGAGCGAGCCGACCATCGCGGCGCCGATCGCGGGGAAGACGGCCAGCGTCAGGCCGCTTGCCGGCCAGAACGCGGCGCCAAAGTTGGTCGCGATCGCGTCCGCGTTGCGGCCGATCGTGATGCCGAGCACGATGAGTCCCGCGAGCGCCGCCGTCTTGATCACCGTCAGCGACGTCTGAATGAACGCGGCGGTTCGTACCCCGCGCACGTTGATCCACGTCAGTACCACGATCGAGACGATCGCGAAGATACGTTGCGCCGACAGTCCTACCGCGATGTCGCCGATCGGCTGCGGGAAGTGGAGCGTGGTGCCCAGGAACACATCGGGCGACAGGGCCGGCACGAGCACCGACGTGAACCGGGCGAAGGCGACCGCGACCGCCGCGATCGTCCCCGTCTGGATGACGACGAACAGGGTCCAGCCGTAGAGATAGCCGAACAGCGGCGAGATCCCCTCCCGGAGGTACACATAGTTCCCGCCGGCCTTGGGGAACATCGCCGCCAGCTCACCGTAGGTGAGCGCGCCCAGTAGCGTGACAACGCCGGACAGCCCCCACACCAGCAACAGGAGTCCGGGTGATTGCACCTGCCGGAGGATGTCGGCGGACACGATGAAGATGCCGGAGCCGATCATGGATCCGACGACCAGGGCCGTGGCGTCGAGCCGGGAGATGGCCCGAACGAATTCCGCGCGGGGGGCTTGGGGAGTGGTCATGAGTTCGATAACCTAGTGGCCGTTTCCGTCTCCCGCTATCTTTGCCCCGCACCCTTCCAGGGGACTGACAGCGTGCGCCTGCTGCCGCGTAACGAAGAGTTCTTCGACCTCTTCACCGAGGTCGCCAATCGCAACAAGGAAGCCGCGCAGTACCTGCACGACCTGTTCGAGGCCTCTCCCGACCGCCGCACCCCGATCGTCGAGGCCCTCAAGCGGCTCGAGCACGAGGCGGACCAGGTCACTCACGAGGTCGTGAACCGGCTCGACCGTACCTTCATCACGCCGCTCGACCGCGAGGACATCCACCAGCTCGCCTCCGACCTGGACGACGTGATGGACGCAATGGACGGCTGCGCCCGGCGCGCGCAGATCTTCCGACTGGGCGTCGCCCCCCAGGGTGTGCGCCGGCTGACGGAGGTCATTCAGCGAATGGTGGCGGTACTGGCGGAGGCCGTGAGCCGCCTGAAGAAGGGCGACGATGTGATGCGCTTCTGCGTGGAAGCGAAGCAGCTCGAGGAAGAGGGCGACTCCATTTACCACGAGGCCCTCGGCCAGATGTTCGAGAAGGAGCGCGACGCGATCGAGATCATCAAGTGGAAGGAGATTTACGACAACCTGGAGAACACGCTCGACCAGGCCGAGGACGTCGCCAACGTGGTCGAGTCCATCACGATCAAGCACGCCTGATGACGGGGTCCGTCTGGTTCGTCCTGGCGGTCGTCCTCGTCGCCCTCGCCTTCGATTTCATCAACGGGTTCCACGACGCAGCGAACTCGATTGCCACCGTCGTCTCGACGCGCGTGCTCTCTCCGACGGCGGCCGTGATATGGGCGGGCGTCTTCAATTTCGTGGCGTTCTTCGTGTTCGGGACCGCCGTCGCGAAAACGATGGGGAAGGGGCTGGTCGATCTGGCGATCGTGGACGCGAACGTCATCCTCGCCGGTCTGCTGGGCGCCATCGCCTGGAACCTCATCACGTGGTACGCGGGGCTACCGTCGTCGTCGTCCCACGCCCTCATGGGGGCCTATGCCGGCGCCGCCGTGGCGAAAGCGGGGACCCACGCCATCATCGCCAGCGGCTGGGTGAAGCCCCTCGCCTTCATCGTGCTGTCGCCCATGATCGGCATGGCGGTGTCGTTCACGCTCACCGTGGGTCTCTCGTGGTTGCTGCGCAACTCGTTGCCCCGACGGGTGGACCGTGCCTTCCGCGTGCTCCAGTTGATCTCGGCCGCGTTCATGTCCTTGAGTCACGGCAGCAACGACTCCCAGAAGACCATGGGGATCATCGTGAGCCTGTTGGTCGCGGAGCAGGCGCTGTTCCAGAACTTCGCGATCCCGGCCTTCCATGTGACCTCGGTGGACTCGATCCCGACGTGGGTGGCGCTCGCCGCCTACGTCGCGATCGGTGCGGGGACAATGGCGGGCGGATGGCGGATCGTCAAAACGATGGGCCAGCGTCTCACGAAGCTGAAACCGTTCGGTGGGTTTGCCGCGGAGACCGGGGCGGCGGCGACGATTGCGTTCGCCTCGCACTACGGCATCCCGGTGAGCACCACGCACACGATTACTGGAGCGATCACGGGCGTCGGCGCGGCCAACCGCATCTCGGCGGTCCGCTGGGGTGTGGCGGGCCGGATCGTGTGGGCGTGGATCCTGACGATTCCGGCGGCGGCGGGGATCGCCGGAGTGAGCTACGTACTGCTGCGGGCGGTCGGCCTCTAGTCCTAGAGTTTCTTGAGGT